>Ga0209251_1000837_pt1 | contig 26164 bp, 18 predicted proteins | sample SaaInlV_100m_DNA_6_FD_184665 | JGI IMG/M metagenome (GOLD analysis project Ga0209251, IMG submission 184665) | Marine microbial communities from expanding oxygen minimum zones in the Saanich Inlet - Saanich Inlet SI073_LV_10m_DNA (SPAdes) (version 2) | ecosystem: Environmental > Aquatic > Marine... | reverse complement strand
TCTACCCAAAATGCTCTATCTACCCAAGATACTAAGACCCTAGCGGACTTGGCTGGCGTTTACCGATTGGTGGATGCAGACCTGTCATCACCAGAACTCATCAAAGAATTACTTATACGTGTAGACACCGTGCCGCCTTCTCTGGCGCTGGCGCAAGCCGCGGTTGAATCTGGTTGGGGTACCTCAAGATTTGCGGTTCAAGCAAATAACCTATTTGGCCAATGGTGTTATGAGAAAGGCTGTGGTTTGGTGCCTAGCCAACGAAACTCTGGGGCAAACCACGAGGTGGCAAAATTCAAAAATGTGAGTGACGCGGTGTATTCCTACACGCGCAACATCAATACCCACCGGGCGTATAAAGATTTACGTATGAGTCGCGCGGCACTCAGAGCAGACGATGAAACAGTCACCGGACACATTTTAGCTGAGGGTCTGTTGCGCTATTCAGAACGCGGCGAGGATTATGTGCATGAACTGCAGGCCGTCATCCGCATCAATAAGCTGGCGCCTTATGATGAGCCCAAGGCGGCTACATCGAAGGGCAGCATTTAGCTGCTCTGGACAACTATTATGGCAGCCATTGGAAGGCACTCTTTCAACTAACGCCCTCCACCGCTACGCCCGCGTTGCCATTGATTTAAGTCATAGACTGACCTGCACAGTTACCGAGCAGCCTGCAACGTATTAGCTTTTGGCTTCTAGCCTATGACCTGCCCCTTGCGTGCATCGGTATAGCCAGTACTGCTGTTATAAGCCACCGCGCCGCCGATAATCACAGTATCTACACCTATGGCATCACGTACATAACGGTAGCCCTCGCCGGGTACATCTTGCACGTAATATTCTGGGCCTCGACCAATATTCTCATCATCAAATATGGTGATGTCCGCGGCAAAACCACGCTTCACGAAACCGCGATTATGCATGCCCCACAAGCTTGCGGTATCTGATGTAATTTTCTTCACCGCTTGCTCTAAACCCAACGCATTGCACTGACGCACAAAGCGGGAGAACAGATAACCTGTATCGCCATAAGTAGAGAAGGACAAAATGTGCGCACCGCCATCACTGGCGCCAATCATTACATTGGGGTGCGTTAAGAAACTTGCCACCAACTCATCATCGTTATGGCCCATATCGCTGGAGAGAAAGTGCGCATCCAACGACTCTTCCAAGGACAGGTCGATCATCACATTGAGTGGATCAGAGTCGCGCATCTCAGCGATCTCCGCCAAGGTTTTACCCACATAGATCTGATTAGCATCGGTCTGCACCTGACGCAGCACTAAGCGCTTCCACAGTGAATTCATACGCTGGGCTTCACCCACCAGTTTGGCTCTGGCTTCTGTATTTTGCAGGGTTGCCATAATTTGCTCTGGCGTACTAAAACGCATCAGCGCATACCAACCGGGCAAACGTATAAACAGCAGACTAGGCACCGCAAAGGTAAAACTAATGTCTATGGGCCGCGTTTGAACTTGGGGCCAAACTCGTGCGCCCCTAGCAGTTTGCTCCACAACGCGCTGCATAATTAGCTTGGCGCCCTCTGCGTTATCCTCACTGACAAACAGCGGCGACAATGTGGTTGTAATGCCATGCTTCAGGCTTATCTCCGCCAGTTGATCCACACGCGCCAACGTAAGGTCGGTGTCGTAAAACTCGTGTACTACCTGAAGAATCTTATTGTGCTCAGCCAAAACGTCACACAATGCAGCCAGTTCAACGGTGTCTGAGTATCGGCTAGGTACGGGCTGGAGTCGCTCGTCCATATCTACAAAACTACTAGAAAGACCAATGGCTCCGGCGCTTAAACATTGGCTAAGCAGGTCTTTCATCGCATCTATTTGAGTCTGATTTGCCGGGCCTTGCATGGACGCATCACCCATTACCCACAAACGTAAAACACTGTGCCCTACTAAGGGCGCTACATTAATCGTTAGATCTTTTTCAATGCGGCTGACAAACTCTTCAAAAGTCTCCCAATTCCATTCAACCCCTTCTTCGAAAGCCTTATGCGGCATTTCTTCTATTTGGTTGAACATGCCCACCAACTTCATACGGTGCTCGGCCTTTAACGGCGCGAGCGACAGCGAACAGTTGCCGGGCACAATGGTAGTAACGCCGTGTTCAATGGCCGGTTTGGCGGCGCCATCCCACAAGAGTTGCGCATCAAAATGGGTATGAGGGTCAATGAACCCAGGCGCGACTATTTGGCCTTTGGCATCGTATTCTTCTTTAGCCGCTTCTATGACTTTGCCTACGGTGACAATTTTGCCGTCTTTAATGCCTACATCAGCGGCATATAAAGGCAAGCCCGTACCGTCCACTACTCGACCATTGCGAATGACTAAATCTAACATTTCCTCTCCCCTACTAAATTCTGTTGTACGCATTGGTTAATGCGCTGCATGCAATACGTTTTATCTAACGCGCACTGTTAGGTATATCTGTTGTACGACTGCGACAAAGCGTCTCGCACTTTCTCCCAGTTTTGCCCGATCAAATCCTCTGGCCCGCTTGCAGCGCACGCATCCATCAATAACCTGCTGGTATGCGCGTCTAAACTGACCTTAGATATGCCGCCATTATCAAACAGCAAATCTACAATCAGCTCTGCCACCCCTTCATGGGCAGCCGCCAATTCGACCTTATTAATGACCGCCGCCAAGCTAGGCTTTAACTGGCGGTTCGACGAATATCACATCGCTGGGCAAGATCGGATTACCCATTTCGCCGGTATCGTCGTTGATTACTCGGCGCGCAAAAACGTGCAAATTCCAGCTTTGCAGCTGGCTTATGGCTTGTTCTTTGTCTGAAGCAGCCATTTCCCGGACGGCAATACTTTCCCAACTGTCATCCGCAATGGGGAAAATAGATTTACGTGCAGCGTCCATGAGCCCTCCTCTCAAATTCGTGTATGTGTTTCTGCCAATTACTATAGGACATATTGGCAATAAAAGAACATCTGCAAAGCCACTCATTTGCGCCCCCGGTGAATGGACAACCTTGAGACACTTGCCAAAACCTTTGCATGCGTGGCCAAGATCGTCTTTGTGTTTACCGTTATAACCCACAACATAATCAACAACATAGCCAGCAACATAGCCAACTACATAGCCAATAACGGATCACCATAAGCGCCCCCTATTCAGCCAACCAAAACAGCAAAAGGCATCATTGGAAGCTGTAATTCTCGCGCTGTAACTGTTATATCTTGACTCGGGAGATCTGGATATAAGAGGGGATAATATGAACCAGCAAACAATACCATGGCACCTGCGCGGCAATTGGGAACCCATGCTAGAAGAGCGCTCCACCAGTGACTTAAGTGTCACGGGCAGCATTCCACCCGAGCTTGAAGGCGTCTATATACGCACAGGCCCTAACCCACACTCCGGCACGTCAAACCACTGGTTTTTAGGCGATGGCATGGTCCACGGCATTCGCTTGGCTAATGGCAAAGCCCAGTGGTATCGCAATCGTTTCATTCAAACCGATGAGGTTACCCAGCCATTAACCGACCCTGGCGCAGGCCTAGGCGACCTTAAACGCGGCAAGGGTAATACCCATGTTGTTGCCCACGCTGGCAAAATACTCTGCCTTGAAGAGGCCCACTGGCCCTGGCGCATAGACCAAGATTTGAACACCATTGGCTACGAGAATTACGCTGGCGCACTGACTTGCTCCATGACCGCGCACCCCAAAATTTGCCCTGTTACTGGGGAAATGCTGGCATTCAGCTATTTTTCCTTTGAACAGCCCTATTTGAAATACATACGCATTGGTCAGGACGGCCAGATCAAGCAAATAGAGGGCATTGACCTGCCCAACATGGTAATGATGCACGACTTCAACATTACCGAGCATCACGTCATATTTATGGACCTGCCCTTGGCCCTAGATCTAGATTTATTGGCATCAGGCATACCCTTTAGCTTTCAGCGAGACAAAGGTGCACGTCTGGGTGTGATGCCCCGCAACGGCACAAATGACGACATTCGCTGGTTTGAAATTGACCCGTGTTATGTCTTTCACCCAGTCAACGCCTTTGAAAAAGACAACGTCATCACGCTCTACGTCTCCAGACAAAACTCCGCCTTTGGCGCTGACTCTGAAGACTATTCTGAGGTAGGACGCCTGCACAGATGGCAGATAGATTTGAACACCGGCACGGTATCGGAAGATAAAGTCGACGACCGTCCAGCGGACTTTGGCAGGGTCAACGATTCTCTGGTAGGACTAGAAAATAGATTTGGTTACTTGATGAGCTTAGACGGCGAAGGCAACAGCGAAGAACCCATTTATGGCGCAAAATTGTACAAATACGATCTACCCGCAGGCAGTTGCGAAGAGCATTTCTTGGGCCATAATGTCCGGGGAGCAGAGCCCGTATTCGCGCCATGCACAACCACCTCGGATCTTGCCCAGCTGAGCGAGGACGAGGGTTGGATCATGACGCTGGCCCATGACGAAACCAGCGGTAAATCTCGATTAGTCATTATTGACGCGCAAAATTTTTCTGCGCCGCCGGTTGCAACCATTGAGCTGCCCTTTCGAGTGCCTTATGGCGCTCACGGCAATTGGATACCCGACGTAGCAATGAATTAGCTATGAGATGCTATGAGGCGCTATGAAGTAGCAGGCGACTAGCTAGACAACGAAAACCAGAGACTAAAAAATAGATACCAAAAAAAGCAGCTACTTAAAAACCAAACACTTAAAAACAGCTGCTTCAAAAGAACAAAACAAAATCAATTTAAAGGGAGAGGAAAATGAGCGAAGCAAATAAGGCATTAGATGCCATAGTAGTAGGCGCAGGTTTTGCTGGCATTTATATGCTGCACCGGCTACGTCAACAAGGTCTGAACGCCAAAGTAATTGAAGCCGGCACTGGCGTGGGTGGCACCTGGTATTGGAACCGCTACCCCGGTGCGCGCTGCGATATTCCGAGCATGCAATATTCTTATCAATTTTCTGAAGAACTACAGCAAGAATGGGAGTGGAGCGAAAAGTACGCCACTCAGGGAGAAATCCTCAAATACGCAGAGCACGTTGTAGACCGTTTTGGTCTGAAGGATGGCATTCAATTTAATACCAAAGTGGCTTCAGCCAAGTATTTGGAAGCGCGTGAGATGTGGCAACTTAACCTGAGCTCGGGTGAAACCTTAGAAGCACGCTTTGTGGTGATGGCAACCGGCTGCTTGTCTAAGCCCAATTACCCAAACATCAAAGGCCTTAACGAATGCAGCGTACCGGTTTATCACACCGGCGCTTGGCCACATGAGGGCGTGGACTTTACCGGCCTTAACGTGGGCGTTATTGGTACTGGCTCATCCGCCATCCAAAGCTCGCCAATTATTGCCAAGCAAGCTAACAGCCTGACCATTTTTCAGCGCACGCCCAACTATTCAATTCCCGCGTACAACGAAGCCCTAGACCCAGACTACGTGAAAGAGCTGAAGTCTAGATACAAAGAGTATCGCGCAGAAAACTGGCAGCGTGGGTTTGGCGCAGACTTTGATGACAGCGATCAATCCGCCTTTGAAGTCAGCGATGACGAACGCCGCGCCGAATATGAAAAGCGTTGGGCTAAAGGCGGCTTGGCATTCTTGGCGGTTTATAACGATTTAGTTTTTGATATGAAGGCCAATGATACTGCTAGAGAATTTTTCAAAGAAAAAATTGCGCAGCGCGTTAACGATCCAGAGTTGGCAGAAAAACTGGTACCCGTTACGCCCATTGGCTGTAAGCGCCTGTGTGTAGATTCTGACTACTACGAAATTTACAACCAAGACCACGTAAAACTTGTCGACCTTAAGCAAACCCCGATCACCGAAATTAAGGGCGACACAGTGGTCACCTCCGGCGGCGAATACAAAGTGGACGCCATTATTTTAGCCACAGGCTTTGATGCAATGACCGGCGCTATCACCAATGTAGACATCCAAGGTGAAGGCGGCAAGAAACTACAAGACAAATGGGCGCCAGGGCCAAAGGCCTACTTAGGCTTAGCCACAGCAGGCTTCCCAAATTTATTCATCGTTACCGGACCCGGCAGCCCTTCTGTGCTATCCAACATGCTGCCCTCAATTGAGCAGCACGTAGAATGGATATCCGACTGCATTGAATACATGAATGATAATCAGCATGTGGCGATCCGCGTTGACCAACAGGCTGAAGAGGAATGGGTTTCTCATGTGAACGAAGTGGCACAAACTTCTGTCTATCCCGGCTGTAACTCGTGGTACATGGGTGCCAACGTGGAGGGCAAAACACGGGTGTTTATGCCTTACCTCGGCGTGCCACCGTACGTAGAGAAGTGTAACCAAGTGGTCGCCGCAGGTTATGAAGGCTTTGTGCTTTCAGGCAATGGCTAGCAGCTGATCTGCACGGGCGAGTCAGCGCAAGTTGACTCGCCTGCTCTTTTTATGACGCGCACCGGTCATACCCCTTTTGCAATGACTTATCCCTAAAGAAGAAATGGACAGCCTCCCATGAGCGAATTTTACGACCCTTCACACCAGCAGTTGCAAGATGAGTTCCAATCTCGCCCATTGGCTGATCGTTTACGTGAACTCATTGTAAAACCCTTTTTAGATGAAGAAGCCCAAACCTTTATCAAATCGCGCAACAACTTTTACCTGACCACAGTAGATGCCCAAGGATTCCCAACGGTTTCACATAAAGGTGGCGATGAAGGCTTCGTTATCATCGAAGATGAGCGCACCCTGCTATTTCCCTGCTTTGACGGCAACGGCATGTGGCTCTCTATGGGCAACATTGACGGCCAAGGAAAAATAGGCATGTTGTTCTTAGATGCCGTGAACCCACATCGAGTACGCGTGCAAGGCACAGCAAAGTTGGTCAGAGATGCGGAAATATTATCGCAGTGGCCAGAAGTGGGTTTAGCGGTGAGAGTGTCGATAACTAATACTTGGATTAACTGCCCCAGATACATTCACCCCATGCAGCAGGTGCGACCAGCAGAGCATGTGCCAAGAGCTGGCGTAGAAACCGTTGAAGCAGAATGGAAGTCCATTCCGCTGGTTGAAGACGTGCTGCCCAAGCCGCCGCATAAAGTAAAAGAATAGATGACATCTCATTACGCAAAGAGTGGCAGGTTGTTAACGAACAACAGCCTTCTGTAGATCTTTTCAGCCAAGAATGATCTAAATTTCTTCAACTACCAAAAAACACTTGCGCGGCAAGCAAAAATAAAGAGAATGCAGCATCTTTTCCAATGACCCACGCCTTTGAGAAAAACCGCTCTTGGTTTTACTCCGAGGACACATTGCACTCTCTTATATTGCTAACACCGAGAAAAACTATTGGACCAAAATACAAACCCTGAGACGCTGCCCACCATAGGCTGGCGAGAGCGAGTCAGCCTACCCAGTTTGGGCATTAAGCAGATTACCGCGAAAACTGATACGGGTGCGTATTCGTCTAGCATCCATGCTTTTGACATTACGGAATTTGCAAAGGCTGGCGAACTCTGGATTAAATTTTGCGTGCTGACTTCTCGACACTCAGCAGACAGCAAGCATTGGTGTGAAGCTAAAGTTGTAGACCAGCGCAAAGTGAAAAACTCTGGCGGCAAATCTATTCGACGCTACTTCATAGCGACAACCATTTGCATTGGCGAGCAGTGCTGGGAGATAGAACTGTCTTTAGCCGACCGTGAATCTATGGGCTACAGAATGCTACTCGGCAGAACGGCCGTAAGGGGCAACTTTTTAATCGACGCGCGCAAATCCTACCTCACAGGTAAACCCGTGCAAAAAACTGGCATCCCAAACAATGGCTTGGAGGCGTAGCAATGAAGATTGCAATTTTATCTCGCAGTAAATCCATCTACTCCACTAACCGTCTTGTGGAAGCTGCGCAGGCGCGCGGTCACGAAGTTCGGGTCATAGATCATGTGCGCTGCTTTATGGACATCACATCAGACCGACCGTCCATACACTATAAAGATGAAGAGTTTGGTCCAGAGCATTTCGATGCAGTCATTCCCAGAATTGGCGCTTCCGTGACCTTTTATGGCACTGCTGTGGTTCGTCAGTTTGAAATGATGGGCGTGTACAGCGTCAACGAATCTGTGGCCATTACTCGTTCACGCGACAAGTTGCGCTCCCTGCAACTTTTATCCAGAAAGAAAATAGGCATTCCGGTTACCGCGTTTGCCAACTCTCCAGACGATGTGCCGGGCCTAATCCGTGAAGTGGGCGGCGCGCCATTGGTCATTAAGCTATTAGAGGGCACCCAGGGCATCGGTGTGGTACTGGCAGAGACCAGAACGGCTGCCAAAAGCGTTATTCAGGGCTTTATGGGCTTGTCTGCAAACATCTTAGTGCAGGAATACATTAAGGAAGCGGGCGGTTCAGATTTGCGCTGTTTCGTTGTGGGCGGCAAAGTAATTGCGGCCATGCAGCGTACTGCACCAGACGGCGACTTCCGTTCTAATTTGCACCGTGGTGGCACCGCTACTCTGGTGAAACTTACCGCTCAGGAAAGACGTACAGCGGTGAACGCTGCAAAGATTATGGGCCTCAATGTTTGTGGCGTTGACTTACTACGCTCCAATCGCGGCCCATTAGTTATGGAAGTGAACTCCTCACCGGGTTTGGGGGGCATTGAAGCTGCAACCAATAAAGATGTGGCAGACATCATTATTGAGTTCATTGAAAAAGAAGCGCGTCCCAAACGCACTCGCACTCGAGGCAAAGGCTAGTCCCTAGCCCTGCGCGCGACCTATTAAGACAACTTGTAATCCGACATATCGGGACTATGAGTCATGTGCCAGTAATCGACCAAACGCCAGGGTGAATTGGAAACCACTCGCCCTTGGCTGTTTTTGTACCAGTTAGTCACACCGGTATGTGTCCACACCATGCGTTCATGCTCGTCATCTACACGCTGGTTGTAGGCCGCATTAATGTCAGGCTTCACTTCTATTTTGCGTTTGCCCGCCTCCAACGTGCGCATCAAACATTGCGCCAAATATCGGGTCTGACATTCCACATGGAAAATGAGACTACCGCCATGACCTAACCCGGTATTGGGGCCATAGAGAAAAAACATATTCGGGAAATCTGGCGTGGTCATACCCATATAAGCTCGGGCGTCATCATTCCAGGTCTGTTCCAAAGTTGCGCCGCTGGCCCCAACTATTTCCATCGGCCACATAAATTTGTGCGCATGAAACCCTGTTGCATAAATAATGGCATCCACTGGGTGCTCTACACCTTGCTCGTCAACAACCCCACCCGTCGTTATATTACTCACGTCACTGGTTACTAAATCCACGTGACTTTGCTGCAACATGTCGCACCAGTGATTATCGATTAACATGCGCTTGGCAAAGGGAGGGTAATCTGGCACGACCTTAGCGAGCAACTCCTCGTTACCATTCAACGCATCGCTGAGGTTTTTAACATAGGCATTACGATGACGCTCATTGTCTGCATTCAATGACCGGTCGGCGTGGGGCCAGTTTGGGTCTTTATGGATAGATTCCCAAATCCCATCGCCATAAGCCCAAAATAATTTGAACCGATACCAGTTTCTATAAAAGGGAATATTCTCAAGCAGCCATTGTTTGCCGCCGCCCACCTTACGGTGATAGTCCGACAAAACACGGATCCAGTGCGGAGAGCGTTGAAAAATTGTTAGCTGAGAAACGCTTTTCGCCAGCACCGGCGCCAACTGCATAGCAGACGCACCGGTACCAATAACAGCTACCTTTTTACCAGTAAGGTCAACATCGTGACGCCACTGGGCTGAATGAAAGTTTGGTCCGGCAAAGTCATCTTTACCCGGAAAATCTGGCACTTTGGCCCTATTCAAATGCCCTACTGCGGTAAACACAAAAGGCACTTGTTGTTGACTTTCAACACCCTGCTTGTCGCGCACACAAATTTGCCAAGATTTACTTTCTTCCTGCCAAGTCATCTTGGTGACTTCTGTGTTCAGTTTAGTTTTTGCATAGATACCGTACTCTTCAGCAAGGGTGCAGATGTAGGCGTAAAGCTCATCGCGCTTGGAATAAAAAGAGGTCCACTGATGGTTGGGCGCAAAGGAGAAAGAGTAGAAATGGTTAGGCGTATCTACACCGCAATCTGGATAGGTATTTTCGTACCATGTCCCCGCTAACGAATCGTTCTTTTCAATTAGCTCAAAATCAATACCCAAACGCCGTAGCTGAATAGCCATGCACAGGCCAGACAGACCTCCACCGATAATAAGTACCTTAGAATCTTTCATGGCAGTGGCTGCGCCGTCATCTGGCGAACTGTGTTCAGACCACGAGGCATCCGCCCATTGCACACGACTAATAGCCGAGTCAGTGAACCCCATATCTTCTAGCATCATAGGTATGTATTCCCTAGGAACAGGCTCTCCTACCAGGGTAGACGCCATATGTTCTAATACTGCTTCGCTGGGCATAGCCAGTGGTGTTGGCACGGCACCGTTCGCGTCAAGAAAATCGCCAATAATAGCAACCGCTGTCTCTATGATTTCCTGTTGACGGGCTTCTGACATTTTACGTATGCCGTCAATATCACCACGAGAGGGTCTTTGCGGGTTATCCAACAACGACATATCACCAGTAATGTGGGCCATGGTCACCAACAAGGTGGGAATATTTGCGCTGGCTAATTTCTCGCGCAGCTCACTTCTATTTATTTTCTCTAGCGACACAACTCTATCCTTAAACACTCAAATGCCAAAAAGACCGCCAACTACCATACGACCAACAAAGCGTCAGCTACTGTAAACCGTTAGAAATCTCAAAGGCCTGAGCCGTTTGTTTCTGCAAGTCTGGTGACAGCAAGTATTCAGCAGCTGTCATGGCCATAGCCTTAGCCCCGTCCAATGCCGCAGCATCGCCTTTTTCCGAGCGCGCCCACTTTGCAAACTCAGGGTTGTGAATGACCACATTAGGCGGCGCCACAGCCAGCATAGGGTGAATAGACGGCAACCGATAACTGACATTACCCATATCCGTACTGCCCGCACCGAACTTACTGCCTTGATCCATAGGCAAAAATTCACGACCTAAAGTCTCGGCATGAAATTGAAATCTATCCGCCAGCGGCCAGTTTGTATTCAGGTCCAAATAATCCACATTGGCCCAATTCACTTCAACCGTGCAACCGCTGCCGGTAGCACCGGCTTCAAAGCAAGCTTGAACACGGGGCTTTAAACGCGCCAGCGCCTTCTCATCGGCGGCCCGAACATAAAACTGCCCCACTGTGCGATCTGGGACAATATTTGGTGCTTGGCCGCCCTCTTCAATAATGCCGTGAATGCGCTCAGTAGACTTAATGTGCTGACGCAAATTAGAAATAGCTTGGTAGGCCAGCAGCAGACCGTCCAAAGCGTTGACCCCTTTGTGCGGCATGGCAGACGCGTGAGACGCTTTACCATGGTAGACCACCTCCACTTCAGCAATACATATACTCGGCATGGTGCCTAAGTTTACCCCGGCCGGGTGAATCATCATGGCCGCATCGACGCCTTCAAAGGCACCGGCACGAGCCATCAACTCTTTACCGCCACCCCGCTCTTCAGCCGGCGTACCAATCATGCGAATTCGTCCGGGCAACAGCGCAGACACAGCGTTCAGAGCCATAGTCGCGCCGAGGGCGGCTGTGGCGATAAGGTTGTGCCCGCAGGCATGGCCGATACCCGGCAGTGCGTCATATTCAGCGAGAATAGCCACTGTGGGGCCAGCGCCAAGGCCATTGTCAAAAGACGCCTCAAACGCCGTATCAAGGGTGAATACCCCGGTTTCAGTCTTTAAACCAAAGTCATTCAACGACTGCGTCAGCGTTTGGCACGCAAAATGCTCTTTAAAGGCCAACTCTGGTTTGCCGTGAATGGCGTGGGAAACATCTAACAGCTTAGCCGCATGTTCATCCACCGCCGCATTGATGGCTTGATATATTTTGTCCGACATAGTTTGCCTCGTTGTGTGCCTAATTTACGCCAAGCGACGATCTAGTAGTCTATCGTTCATCTGTTTGCTACCCGTGCTCTGCCTTTGTATTACCTAAAAACTGCTGAACGGAGCACCCAATACTACTGGCATAAGTCCACTCTTGCAGCATTAGACTTTTGATCGAATTGCATACAGGCACTGGGGAGAAATCACCCCAAAAAGGCAAATATTTTGCCCGTAGCCCAGCCAATCCAATCCTGCATCTGTTACTTTATCCCCTCTGTTTTGATCGTGTAATTGGGGAGTGGGGAATGTTAGTCAATATAGATAGATACCAAATGGCCGTGGCCGACAGCGACGCCTGTGTCCAAGCCTGGCAACACCTCTTGGGGGCCGAGCTTGCGGGTACAGACGAGATCCGCCACCTCAACGCAACCAGAACACGCCTACGCCTAGGTAAAGGTTTTATTGAGGTTCTTCAGCCTCAAGGGCCAGGTGTAGTGGCAGACGCCGTGACAGCTCGCGGATCCCACTTTTTTGCCGCTGGCGCATCTACCAATGATATGGCCGGTGTTGCCGCCCAATTAGCAAAATTTACTGACAATGTACTGACCGAATCTGGACAGATGTACGTACTCGGTGCAGATGTTGGTATTCCAGGGCTACGTTTGGTGATCAGCGAACATGAGGACAGACCTAGTGTTGGCGCCATTGATTACATCTACGAGGCCACTCTTCTGGCTGCAGACGCCCAGCAACAAACCGAGCGTTTTGCTGAGGTGTTCAACTTAGACGCCCAGTCTTTTGTCAATATTGACTCACCACGCTTTGGCTATAACGGCACGCTGACCCTCTTTAAAGAGCGCGAGCTACACCGCTTTGAGGTCATTAGCCCGATTAATCCTGAAACGACAATGGCGCGTTTTTTCCAAAAAATTGGGCCGTGTCTTTACATGGGCTTTGCCGAGACCAATGAGCTTTGGAAAATAGAGCAAAAAGCCAAAGCCGGTGATTTGGGTATGACCATTGATCGTCCGGATGAGCGCAGTGAAGCACTGGTTGCAGATCAAATTTGGCTACACCCAGCAACACTAGGCGGCATGATGCTGGGGCTTTCGCGGCCTTCAATGGCTTGGTCTTGGTCTGGCAGCCCAGAGCGCGTCACAACGGTTGCTTAAAAAAATCGGTATTCACCAAAATTTATCCAAACACCTAAATCCATAAAAGGGAGAACACTATGGAAATGATGAATAGAGTCGCGGTAATTACCGGCGGCAGTGGCGGCATTGGAAAAGCCATGGCCAAAGCGTTTTTAGCCGAAGGCGCAAAAACTGTGGTACTTGCAGATTTAAACGCTGACGCCGTTAACGCTGCCGCTGTTGAGATTGGCTGCTCAGGCAAAACTTGCGACGTAACCAATGAAGCCCAAGTTGCAGCCCTTGTTAATGAGACCATTGCGGAGCATGGCAAGATCGACCTATTTTGCTCTAACGCCGGTGCTGGCGGCGCGGGACTACTCACTGACGCTGAGAACGAAGTTTGGCAAATGCAGTGGGAGCTTCATGTAATGTCTCACCTTTACGCAGCAAGAGCCGTTTTACCCAGCATGATTGAGCGTGGTGAAGGTTACTTGCTTAACACCGCCTCAGCAGCTGGTTTACTGGCGGCTATTGGCACGGGTCCCTACACGGTGACCAAGGCCGCAGCAGTTAAGATGGCTGAGTTTTTATCTATTACTCACGCAGACGATGGCATTAAGGTTTCTGTGCTGTGTCCACAAGGTGTGAATACGGCTATGGCTCCTAGGAGCCTCGGTGACGGCCAAACAGACGGCATTATTGAGCCTGAACAGTTGGCGCAATGTGTGGTGGACACCATTAGAGAAGAGCGTTTCTATGCCCTACCGCATCCAGAAGTTGAAGAGTACGTAAGGCGTAAAGGCGACAACATCGACAGATGGTTGTTGGGTATGCAACGACTGCGCAAGCGTTCAGTCGACGGCAGCTAGCAGCGCGCGGCTGTGATAAAGCGCGACGCTATCTGCTAACGCAAATTGCCATAAAAAAAGCCCAACAATTGTTGGGCTTTTTGCTTTCTGATCTTTTACTTTCTGGTCTTTTTGCCTTCAGATCTTTTAGCTTCCGAATTGCCGAGTTTGAAGCGCTGCATCCACAGCGCGTAACCGACAAACTAACCAGATCAATGCTTAAGATCAAAATTTAACATCAAAGCTTAAGCACAAAGTCCGCCGTCAATAATCAGCTCAGTGCCGGTCATGTAACGAGACTCATCACTGGCTAAGAAGAGTACGCCGTTTGCTATATCAATTGGATACCCAAGCTGACCTGTAGGTACGGCGCCTTCAGCCATGTTGTCCAGATCAAACGTATTCAATCCTGCTTCCTGCAGTTCAGGATTAATTTTATCCCAAATAGGTGTGGCAATAATGCCAGGGTGAACTGAGTTAACTCGGATCGGCCATCTGTTTTGCGCGCACTCTAAAGCCACGCCTTTGCTGAATATTCTCACCCCGCCCTTAGTTGCATTATAAGCGGACAGCATTGCCGCGCCCTTAATACCCGCCACCGAAGAAATATTGATAATAGAACCGCCGTCTTCAGTGTCGCGCATGACAGGTATGCAGTGTTTAACGCCCATAAATACGCCATCTAGGTTAATGGCCTGCTGACGCTGCCACTCACCTAAAGTCATATCTACAATGCTGCCGCCAATACCAATACCGGCATTATTCACTAACACATTCAATCCACCATAAGTGGCTTTAACATGAGCAACAGCTGCTTCCCACTCAGACTCGCTGGTTACATCATGATGTAAATAGGTAGCAGTACCGCCATCGGCGACTATGCTGGCAACGGTCTGCTGGCCCATCTCATCCTGGACATCGGTCACCAGAACACTGGCTCCTTCTCCTGCCAATCTAGCAGCGCAAGCAGCGCCAATACCTGAAGCGCCGCCAGTTACTAGAGCGATGCGCCCTTTTAGCCGTCCGGCTTGAGTTTCTATCAACATATAATTTCTCCTTAAGTGAATAGATTTGGTCGCTCAGCAACAAATATACTAAAGGGTGCTCTACTAAAGGTTAAGCGTGCACCCTTGAAAAAGTGTTATCGAGTTAAGCTTGTATAAACACGATTTATAAAACCAGCTGAAGCACTTTCGGGACCATAGATTTGGTCGAAATCTTCTGCCGTGATTTTGGCCTCCACCACTTCCTCTAACGATTTGCCGTCGGCAATCATTGCGGCAACTCGGTCACGCACCGTTGTCAGCATATATATGTAACGCGCTAATGCCTTAGAATCTGTAATTGGACCGTGACCGGGAATGACAATGGCGTCTGGACCAATGGCATCTAGGGTTTTCTGGCAGAAGTTAATCATGCCATCTATGTCGCCACCACTGTCTACGTCAATAAATGGGTAGCCAGAGTTATTGAATACATCGCCTAAGTGAACCGCATTATACTTACGAAAATATACCGCAGAGTCGCCAGTTGTATGGGCTGGAGAAAAATGCATAAGGTCCACTTGACCGCCGTTAAATTGAATCTGCATGCCGTCATCGTAGGTCAAAGTAGGTAGCGCAACTTCTGGGTAGGCCTGCTGGCGATACTTGGCAACCACCAAGTTGACTAAGCCGCCTTTTGACATGTCTGTGCGCGCCTTGGCATGGGCAACAATGGTTGCCCCCTTGGGGCCGAGTACATTATTGCTTTCCGCGTGGTCAAAGTGCCAGTGCGTGTTAATAGCGTAATCTATGCCATTGCCACCGATATCTTGAATGGCCTTCTCAATCTTATCCATCACCTGAGGAAACTGGTTGTCGACAATCATCACGCCATCATCACCGACTAAAACACCAATATTGCCTCCTACACCAAACAGCACGTAGAGTCCGTCAGCTACTTTTTCTGTCGTAATCTCAACATTTTCCATATCCCAGCCAAAGGCCAGAGCGATTTGCTCAAGATTAAGCACACCCTCTTCGCTCTGCGCTGCTTGCGCATTTTTGTGACCATCCGCTTGGGCTGTAAGCGCCAACGACAACAACAGCGCCACACATAATTTTATAGTTTTCATTTTCTATCTCCTCTCTTGAACCCCTATCTTCTGCGAAAACTCAGCTGATGTCCCTACCTTTATTTGCCAAAAAAATGCACGGCCCAGCAAAAACCATCTCGCCCAAATACTTGCTGTATATCCAGATCACAGGTAAAACAGATGGCCTCAAATAAGTAATATCAAGAGAGAAAAATGAGCGAAGCAACAGATTTAGACAGCGATCTATTTGAATTAGCAATGTCCGATAAAGCCCAGCCACTTATGGACGCAGTAAAGAAACATATAGCAGAAAACGTCGAACCCATTACTGAAGAGTTCTACGCATTAGAAGAACAAAAGACCGACAGATGGTCATGGCACCCGCGACAGCTTGAATTGCTTGAGGGCGCAAAAAACAAAGCCAAAGAGTCTGGTCTATGGAACTTCTTTTTACCTGATTCGGACACCGGCGAAGGTTTGAGTAATTTGGACTACGCCTACATTGCAACCGAGCTGGGCAAAGTACCCCTGGCGTCAGAGACCCTGAACTGCAGCGCCCCCGACACGGGCAACATGGAAGTTTTGGAGCGTGTGGGAACACCTGAACAAAAAGAAAAATGGCTGAAGCCTCTTTTAAATGGCGAAATTCGTTCAGCCTACGCCATGACCGAACCGGGCCTACCTTCTTCTGATGCAAAAAACATCAGCACTAGTGCGGTATTAGATGGCGATGATTGGGTCATTAACGGCGAGAAATTCTATATTTCTGGCGCGGGCGACCCACGCTGCAAGATCATGATTACCATGGTGCGCACCAGCCCAAATGCTGCTCCTAGCAAGCAGCAGTCGCAGATACTGGTGCCTACAGACACCCCTGGGGTAGAGATCCTTGAGGGCATGCAGGTATTTGGTCAAGACCATGCACCTCGTGGTCATATGCATATCAAATTTACAGATGTACGTGTACCCAAAGAAAACATATTGCTGGGCGAAGGCCGGGGATTTGAGATCTCGCAAGTGCGCCTAGGACCCGGCAGAATTCACCACTGCATGCGCTCAATTGGCAAAGCTGAAAAAGCGCTCGAATTGATGGTTAAGCGTTCGGCTACCCGCACGGCATTTGGCAAGCCAATTGCTAAATTAGGTAAAAATCTAGAAGTGATTTCGCGCGCTCGGATTGAAATTAACGCAATGCGTTTGGCGGTTCTGCAAGCGGCTAAAGCCATGGACGTGCTGGGTAATAAAGAAGCCCGAGTCTATGTGAGCGCGGTCAAAGCCATGGTCCCTGAGAAGGTTTGCCTGATCATTGACCAAGCCATTCAAATGCATGGTGCGACGGGAATTTCCCAGTGGACTCCACTGGCTTCCATGTACGCAGACCTTAGACACCTGCGCTTTGCAGATGGCCCAGATGAGGTCCATCACATGGTAGTAGGCCGCTCTGAACTGCAGAAGTACGATCTTTGGTAGCGATAGAGTAGAGCTAGCGATAGAGATAGAGATAGAGCGCAGTTAAAGCTGAGTGAGCGCTCAGCTTTAACTCATGGCAAAATGGGAAATGGCAAAAGCCCGGTAGCAAATTTTGTTACCGGCCTTTTTTGTCCCTTTTGGTTTTTTAGCCTTTTCGAAACCCCTTCTAACCAAACAACTCTAACCGGGCAAAATCGCCGTTGAGTACCGTATCTGCCTTCACACCTAGCCAGTCTTCTATCACCGATGCATAAACCTGCCTGAAGTCTGTTGTGTATTGAACATTGTCACCGTCTTGCAGGCCAACCAGCGACGGCACCTCACCAAAGTGTCCAGCTTGGACCGGCGCGCCAGCCAACAGCATAATATTGCTGCTACCGTGATCTGTGCCTAGGTTGGCATTCTCCATAGGACGGCGACCAAATTCGGAGTGCAGCATGACTACCACACGATGGCCTTGACCAATACGCTGCATGTCGCTCACAAAGCCGTGTACCGCATCTGAAACATAACTCAGCAGACGTTGGTGTAGTGCTGGCTGAGCCACGTGTGTATCAAAGGCATTGTTGCGTACGGCTACGTGATAAAGCTGAGTGGGCAAACCCGCGCTAATGCAGGCAGCCACCTTAGGCAGATCCATTGGCACCACACCGTAATCTGCACCTGGCGTGAAGTCATTCCAAGCCTGCCTGATGCGGCTAGAAGACGACTTGGCGCTTTCACTCACAGCCAACAAGAACGCCTGATTAGCGGATATTTCATCTGCCTTTGCAGCTTCAATCTCTGGCGCGTTGTTCATCCAACCATTACGTTGAAAGCGGTTTGGATCATCAAAGACCAGCGGCGTATGTAACCTACTTTTAACCGCCAGTGATTGGCTGGTGCCCACGTTTATGAGCATTTCCTCACGCCTTGAGGGTGCTAACTGATCTGCCACGCGCCCCATCCAGCCGAATTCATCGCCGCGATTCGGCGCTGCGGTGTGCCAATAAGCCATGGAATTAAAGTGTGAGTAGGAAGGTTTTTCGTAGCCGCAACCATGCACTACCGCTAAGTCACCCTGTTGCCAAAGCCGCTGCAAACCCCGCAAGCCCGGATTAAAGCCAAAGTGGTCATCCAATTGCAGCAGTTTGTCTTTGGCAATGCCAATTTGCGGGCGCAGCCGATAATAGTCGTCATCAGCAAACGGCACGATGGTGTTTAGACCATCGTTTCCGCCGGACATTTCTAACACCACTAAAATTGGGCTGTCACTATTGCTCTGATTGACCGCGTTAAGCGTGCTGGCACCGAGGTTGGGACCCAACAATTGCAGGCCCGCAAAACTGCCTAACCCCTGAAGTAGTTGCCTACGTTTCATGCCCTTCCCCTAAAACATTGAAAATATCTAACATCTATTGATACAGGAAATTTTAGTTGGCGCTAACCCAACTGATACTCAGGACGACTGAGCATCTGATGCAAAAGTTTACGCAACGGTTCTTCCAAATAAGATTGCGCAGCAGAAATATCGTCAGTACCCAGTTCATCGACCAAGAACTTTACCAACCCTTGCTGTACCGCCACCGGTAAATTAACGCTGAAAAATTTGTTTTGGTAATAGCTGACAATTTGCTCAGGTGTGGTCAATTGCGCAGCAACTACCTCGGCCACCAAGTCCACTCTCGCCGGATCGCGTTTAATGGGCTTAACGCGCTCTAGGGCCATCTGCCAACCGCGCATGCTACCCAGGCGCGTATTGAATGCTTCATCACGATCTGCCAAGGCGTTAGACTGGGCCATTTCTCCACCCATCTGACTGCCTTCGAGCATAGCCGTGGGCCTAGTTGCCGCAGAAACACTCATGCCCTCACGCAAACGACTTTGTACTTTGGCTACTTCTCGCACAAATGGCGGGAAGCGGTCTGGTGGAATAAAACCAATATCAGGAAACATCACATCAAGGACAAAATTGCCACGCTCAAACAACAGCGATGGTGTAATCCAACTGCGGCCTTGTGACCACCCCGCCACCGTAGGCGGACGCATGAGTCGCTGACCGAGCGCGCCAGTGACCACATTGAAATCTGGTACGCCAGGTACCTGGTTAAAACCCATTTTCTTGTAAGTTGAAATAACCAATTCAACCGGACTTTTTATATGCGCGCCTTGGCTTTGATAAAAGTCTTTAGACATAAACAGCGCGCGCAAAAACTCGCCCACGTTAAATTGTTTGTCTCTTAGCAACTGACCTAACTGAACAGCGCCCTCTGAGCTAAGTTCGTCGCGCACAAAATAGCGATACAGTTTGCTGGCAAGAAATTCACTGGTGATATCTTGAGCAAGGATACGGTCAATGATTTGGACCCCGTCAAAATTACCTACTTCACCTAAAAAGCGTTTGTTGCCTTCATCATGATTTTGCGCATCGACATAAAAATCTAAGCCGCGCACAGACCAGCCAGTAAAACTGCGGGCTGCCTCGCGCACATCCTCTTCACCATATTCGCCAACGCCCATGGTGAACAGTTCCATTATTTCGCGGGCAAAATTTTCGTTCGGCGAGTCTTTAGTATTCACCCCAGCATCAAGGAAAACCAGCATGGCTGGGTCTTGGGCCACGCCGATCAGTAGTTGACGAAAATCGCCTAAGCCGGCGCTTTGAAACAGTTGTAGCTGCTTCAGCATTTTTCGATAATCGCGGACCTTGTCTTCATTACTGGCAAAATGGCCGTGCCAGAATAAGGCCGCTTTTTCTTCCAATGGATGTTTTGAGGCAAGCATTCGATTCGCCCACCAATAGGCCACACGGTCAGTTTCTAGACGACTGGCACGCAGCCAATAAAAGAACTTATTAACCACCGGCTGTAGGGGACGATTGCCTCCTGCCTTCACTTCCACACCCAGCGCGTGACCTTGTTTTTTAGCGAGCAAAGTTGTGGCGGGTCTGCTTGCCGGAAAGGGATCTAGTCCTTCATCAAAAACCCCAGAGTGTTGAAAATTTTCGCTGAGTTGGCTTGGGTCGTCATTATTCTGAGACTTGTGCGCGCCGTCCACAAAGACATTTACTGCCGCTGTAGGTGTCATGGCGGCAAGCACCGACAACTCGTCAACCGTCGCACCAAAGCCCGCTCTAGAGGCTAAATGAGCTGCGTGAGAGGTATTCCACTGGGCGGCATCAATGGGGTTTAGATCTAGTGGGGCATCCGCCTGCGCGATTGGGGAAACGAGCGCGGCAAGCACTAGGAAAGCGGGCAAAATGGCTGCGCCATTAATTACGGCACTTGCTAGGCGCCACTTCAGGCCACCGATTTTTGTATCTGCTAAGCACCCAAAGTGACGTTTTAAAAAAACGCAATAAATTCTCTTTATCAAGCTTGCCCCCAGCTTTTTGTTGTTAACTTTTGATCAACTTTTGCGGTCAATTTTTATCTATCTAGTGCACGCTTACAACCCGCTTGGATCACCCAGAAGAGCTAACCTGCCGTCTCCACTTCCGCTGCCGGCAACACTGGCTGACCTAAAATATGGTCGGAAATTTTCTCTGCCATCATGATGGTTGGCGCATTGGTATTGCCACCAATCAACGTGGGCATAAGAGACGCATCAACAACTCGTAAGCCTTGCATACCATGAACAGCGCCCTGTTCGTTAACTACCGCCATGTCATCCGAACCCATTTTACAGGTGCCTACGGGGTGATATAACGTTTCACCAGTGTCTCTTATCCATTGATCAACCTGAGCGTCATCGTCCACGTTCACATCGCTCGATGGCTTAAGCTGCTTACCGCGATACTCATCAAAGGCTTGTTGCATAAATACCCGGCGAGTTTGTCTAAAACCATTTCGGGTATCAATGAGGTCCTGCTCCACTGAAAAATAGTTGGGGAAAATTGCCGGCGCCGATTGCGGATCAGCGTCCTGCAAACCTATGCGGCCTCTGCTTTGGGGTCTACAACAGTAAACTATGCTAGAAAAACCATGTTCCTTGGGCACGCCGTCTCGAGCGTGCACATCATTCATAGCTGCAGATACGTAGTGAATTTGCATGTCTGGAATGGCTTTATCCGGATGCGACTTTATGAACGCCCCGCCTGCTGTTGGCGGGTGCGCGGCGTCGCCTGTACCAAAGGCCAAATATTTAATACCTGAGGTCAAACGGTTCCAGACATTGGCGCTACGGTGCAAGGTCACGGGTTGAGTGCAGGCAAACTGACTGACCACGCCAATGTGATCCTGAAGGTTCTCACCCACGCCGGGCAAATCATGCACGAGATCGATACCATGCTTGCTCACCTCAACATGGGGACCAATACCGCTACGTAATAGAATTTGTGGCGAGTTAAGTGCGCCGGCGCTAAGAATGACCTCTTTTTGCGCTGCTAACCGGATCTTCTCTTTTTTCACAATAACGTCTACCGCCACTGCTCGCTTACCCTCACACACCACACGATCAACGGTTACATCTGACATTACCGTGAGGTTTGCTCGGTCTAATACTGGGTGTAAATACGCTTGGGCCGCGCTGCAGCGTTTAGAACCTTTGATGGTGTGCTCGTAACGCGAGAAACCTTCTTGCTGCCGGCCATTAAAATCGTTAGTTAATGGAAACCCGGCTTGGGCACCCGCCTGAACAAATTTATCCAGCAAAATGTCATCTGTACGATCAGATTTTTTCACTGCTAGAGGGCCGTCGGTGCCGTGATATTGGCTGTCGCCAGCGCCCTCAAAGCATTCGGCTTTTTTGAAATAAGGCAGTACCTGGGCATAGGACCAACCCTTGTTACCTAACTGACTCCAATGGTCGTAGTCATTGGCGTGGCCACGAATATAAACCATGGCATTGATAGAGGATGAGCCACCCCACCCTCGACCTCGAGGCCAGTACATTGAGCGTCCGCCGACATTGGCATCCGGCTGAGTCTCATACGCATAGTTCTGCGCGTTTTGGGTCGGCACAATCTGCGAGTAGCCCGCTGGCATATGGATAAATAGGTTTTTGTCTTTGCCACCGGCTTCTATCAGCAGCACCGTATTATTCGGATTTTCAGAGAGCCTATTGGCCAAAACACAGCCGGCACTGCCGGCGCCAACAATTATATAGTCTGCTTGTTTGAGCATAAAAACGCCTTAATTTAGATTGCGCAATACGTCAGCTGGCTGGCAATTTGAGCCAAAATATAGACCAGCCAGACACTAAAGTTACGGCACGTAATCTAGCATTATCCTCGCCAATATGTCTCTAAAGTGTCCGTCAGAGGTTTGCCTAAAGGGTTGCCTAAACGCGCTTCCTGCGGCGCTTTTCAACGCGCGATTAAACCCTCGTCCTGCAAAACCTTTAGGCAAAAAAAACGCCGCATAAAGCGGCGTTTTTCCAAACTCAGTCTAGGGCACTGAGTTTTATGCAGTATTAATCAGCAGCAAATGTATATTCGACACCGACTTTGATCATACGACCAAATGCATTGTGTGTATAACCGTCATAGTTCAGGTCAACACGAGCCAAAGGAGGCTCTTCGTCTGTAAAGTTAATTGCAGAAACAGTAACGCGCGCCGCTTCATCCATGAACGCATATTGGTAATGCAGATCAAAGGTGTTTTGCGAATCAACATTCACGTTGTCCCTTTCATCAAAGTAGTTAGCTATGTGATTAACGTAAAACAGGACATTGTGTTGATCGCGGTTAAACTCTGCAAATGCACGACCCTTAAGGTCAGGCAAAGGACGCGCACCGCGGCTCACATTCAAGAAGCCCGCAGCGTCATATGCTGCTGAGATTAGCGCCCCATCTTTGTAATAAGCTTCTTGCTTATACTCAACAGTATGGCTCAAATCTAGGCCCACTTTGGCAATACCGCCAGCCATCTCAAACTGATAGTCCGCAAACAAATCAATGCCAGAAGTTTCTATAGAAGGACCATTGATTGTCATAGATTCGATGCGCTCGATACCAGATCCTGCACAGCTACCATCATTTAAACCACCTTGGCAGAAGATTTGACCTTGAACCGCCAATTTGCTTGCGCCGCCCGCTCCATAGGCAGAAACCAAGGCATTGAAGTCTTCAGAAATGATTGGGTTATCAAAATCATAGTTCCAAAAATCCAGAGTAATCGTCATGTCTTCAATTGGGTTAATGATTAAACCAATATTGTAGGTGAACGCGCTTTCAGGCTCGACATCAGCATTACCAATATAGTCAATGGCCTTAAATGCAGCAGTAGGGCCTACATAGGATAGAGCTGTTACACGGCTTTCGTTTACCGCGTCTAGATCAGGACCACGGAAAGTGGTTTGAACAGATCCACGCAGTGAAAACATTTCGTTGATGGTGTATCTACCAGCAAGCTTAGGGTCGAATGTATCTGCGTCACCGTAGTCTTCATAACGTACAGCCAATTGCAGGTCCAAATTTTCGCTTACGTCTAATGCAGTTTCAAAAAACAATGAATTAACGTCTTGGTCAGCATCCACTTCCCGCCCTGCACTCAAGAAGCTACGACGGCCTGTTTGAGTAGCACAGTCAGTTTGACCCGCAAAACTACAAGGGTTAATAGCAACGTTAATCAGATCATCTAAGTCGCTTTGCAATTCGATTTTTCGGTACTGATAACCAGCAGCCCATGCTGCTTCGCCATCAAACATGTCGCCTTGGAAAACTACATCCAATACGAACAAACTTGATTCAGATTCGGTACGAGATTTGCTGTCAAGGTACTGCATAACTTCAGCACTGTTTGCAACAGTCGCATCGTAATCTGGGTTCGAGTATCCATAAACGCTCTGTGCGTAGGAGGTTTGTATCGCGTTAGACAATGGGTTGTAGTAAAGACATCCGCCTTGACCCGCAACCGCTGTGCCAGCAACAACGTTGCCAGAAGTGTCTAGAGATGCGCCACAAGAGTTACCACCGAAGCCTCTGAACGCTAACTTGGTGCGACCAAGCTGAGCATCTACGCCTTCGAGCGTACTTTGTGAATTTGAATATGTAGTCGCAACGTCCCAACCAATACCATTTTCGAACTTACCGTCGAAGGCCGCTGCAAAACGATAGGTATCGTATTCACGAACTGCTTGACGACCTTCGCCCATTGTTCCGTCTAAACCAGCAACGCCAGCAATACGACCGTAGAAGGTAGCACCTTCACCGGTACCAGCAACATTTGCGCCGTCGGCGTCGGTTTGTACAGTAGTGTACTGCTCAAAATCTGAGTACTGTGCTGCCATTGCAACCAGTCCAGGGTGATCAGCCGGCAAGAATTGAATGTCGCCAAACAATGCTTGAGGTGGGTAAGAAGGTGAAGTTTTCCACTCTGGAACATCTACGCGCGAGTACATAAACTCAACGTGTACGCCGACACCATTTTCCAATTCGCCGTTCACTTCTGAGAACAACTGATAGCGCTCTTCTTCTTCGATCAAGTTGTCAAAGTCGGTATAACGGAAACGGCAAAACAAGCTGTTGTCTACGCCACCCAAAGCTTCACAGTTTGGATCTTTTGTACCGCCCAAAGAGCCGGCCAAAGAAGAGAACAAACTACCGCCAGAGGCTGCCTGGTCTAATGCCGCTTGTGGACGAAAATAAACACCTGGGTTACCAATGCTTGAGAAACCACCGCGAGGGTTAGTTGCATATGGCACTTGAGTAAAGTCACGATCACGCATAGACAGTTCGCTACGAGTTTCATAACCAAAAGAGGTTACCCAATCGAAGTCACCCACTTGAGTACCCCAGATTGCGCCGAATTCGCTGTTACCATCGCTCGCATCAATATCTTGGAAGCCAGCAGAAAGCTGCACGCCTTGGAAATCTTTACGGGTTTTGAAGTTAGCTACCCCAGCAATGGCGTCAGAGCCATAGGTGGCCGCAGCTCCCTCTTTGAGTACTTCTACTGAAGCAATAGCCATTCTTGGGAACGCGTTTACGTCAACAAAACGACCACCGGGTAAGCGCTGTGGTACAGGCACTTGGCGTCGACCGTTAAGAAGCACTAATGTGCGCTGAGGACCTAAGCCACGAATGTTTACGTTGGCTACGCCTTCAGAGGCATTAGACTGGAATTGGTTAGATTCGCCGTCAACACCAGAGCTTGCGCTAAGGCGACGTACGATTTCTACAATGCTAGGTGATCCCTGACGCACCAACTCATCACGTTCCAGTACGGTTACTGGTGATTCTGAGTCAATGGGGGTTCCCTTAATAAATGAGCCGGTCACTACCACTTCTTCGATTCTTTCATCCGCTGCAAATGCAGTTGCTGAAAATCCTAAGAGCGCGATAGATGACAAAGCACCGGTCCGCTTGGCGGTCTGATACAGTTTCATAGTCTCTCCACTAAACAATTATTGTTTTCCATTCGTAACGCTCAACCTGCGAACGTCGCGCACCAAAAGTGTACGCAGGAACTCACAGTAACAGGGCAAAAGGTTGCAAACCACCCCTATGTAACAAATTTGAAACATTTTTAAAGACAAGCAATGGCTGCTGCCAGAAGGGAATTTATTTTTCATATATTTTGAACAGTTACAGTATTTCGGCAGAAACGATGTAGACAAATAAAGAGCTCGTTTGACTAAGGTTTTCGCCGAAAAAGTATTTGCCAACCTTAGAAAACACATTTTTCGCCGAAATTTCGTCAAATTGTTCTCCGCTTACATTCAAACGGTATATTTTTGTTCGTGTTCAGAGTGCAGGTGGGCAAGA
>Ga0209251_1000823_pt1 | contig 26386 bp, 28 predicted proteins | sample SaaInlV_100m_DNA_6_FD_184665 | JGI IMG/M metagenome (GOLD analysis project Ga0209251, IMG submission 184665) | Marine microbial communities from expanding oxygen minimum zones in the Saanich Inlet - Saanich Inlet SI073_LV_10m_DNA (SPAdes) (version 2) | ecosystem: Environmental > Aquatic > Marine... | reverse complement strand
ATCGGATCGTTGTAACGGCTGAATACCGGGCAAAGCCCGCTTTAGGCGCAGATCATACGGCAGAGTCTTTTGTAAAATTGCCCTCATGCCCAAACCATCTGGTCAAAAGAGCCGTCTGCAAGAGGCGCCGCCTCGCGCCCAGGCAAAAATGTCATCACACGGTCTCACACTCTCAAAGGCTCACACACTCAAAGGTTCACAAAACATGACAGATCTCCGCCGTGTCCTGTGCGAAATTAAATCTCACTTAAGGATGTATTTTGAGGATAAAGCGGCAAATGTCCATAATAGGATTCATTCTGGCATCCACGTCGATCCGACTTGTCGCGCAGTCATGCAGCAATTGCTTGGTACTGCGGCCAATAAAGCAGATATCGCCGGTACCCAAATTGCCGGCTGCTCATCTTATACACCGCGAGAAAAGCAGCCTGATGGTCAATCAGACTGCACACCGGCGCTTGCAAAAATCTGACTAAGGTAACGGCCTATCAGGAATTGGATCACGCAGTTGCAAAAGACGATCAAAGGTACAAAACCTTTGGTTTGTGTTGCTCTTTTGGGCAGATAAGTTTTGCAGCCTTACCTTTTACACCGCTGTTCAAATACACCGCCAGATTAAATGGAGACCATGCTAATCTATAAGGCTTGCGCCAATCCCGGTCTCGTCGGCAAAAAACTCGATAGAGCAAAAAACCAGGCAGGTCTGCGCACAGACCCAGTTTCAAATGGCCGGCTCTGTGTGTCATCAGAAACCAAAGTGACGTTCAGTAAGCGTCTTGATGACAAGGGAAATGACAGCACACGTTAAGCTGTCGAGCGTTCCGCTTTGTACGTCCGATACTCAAAAACCACGCCAAACGGAAAGTAACTCAGCCCGGGGCCCGTAGGATACGCCCCGCAAAATGGCGGCAGAAGCAACGATTCGATCGTTGTGTCTAGAATAGATCTACTAAAGTAATATCTTTTGATTTTTTTATAAATTTAATAATGGATATATATATATTTCAATTTTTAAGTATCGTTTTATTGTCCGGCCTATACTTAGTATCAATATACCATAGCGTGTAAAAATATATTCTAAATCTATTAAGGCGGCAGTTAGTGAAGCCTTAATAGAAACAGGATGTTCCGTTATGGATATTTTAGAGCCAAAAAACATCATTAATAAAGAATTCAATATTGAATTGTTTGGAGCTAATATTCTCGCAACACGCGATCAGTTAGGTGAAGACGGTACGTATGATGATGTCGCCGAAAATATCGGTATAGAAAGCATTCGTTATCCCGGCGGTTCACTGACCGAACATTACTTTGATCTTGCCAATCCTGACAACAGTAAGGTTATCGATATAAACTCGGGACAGCCACTCGACTTCTTACCATATTCGGAATTCATGAGCTATGCAGAGGACGCCGGCAAATCTGTAACAATCGTCCTGCCAACACAAAAATATCTCTCACAACAGGTTGATGCCAACGGCAACCGTTTTGCGCAAATCGACGAAGACACCCTACGTGGATTCATGCGGGATACGCTCGACGGCATCTATGGAACACCCTCGATCCGCGCGTTTGAAATCGGCAATGAATACTGGGGCAGCGGACAGATGTCATCGGTCGAATATGGCCGCGTTTCAAGCCGAATGGCTGAGATTGTAAACGAAGAAATCAGCCATCACAGCGGGGCCGACAATATCTTTTCTGACACGGACATCGTGGTTCAAATGGGTGAAAATTACAATTATGCCCGCCTTAATGATGACTATGCGCATTATGGGTCTGCCGATGAAAAAATTGCGGCTTTGAATAAGGATTATAATCTTAATCTTGACCGATCTATCTTAACCCCCGGGGGTAAAATCTCTTGGCCGCAACTGGCGAATAAACTGATCATCAATGAGTTCGATACCGAGAGCGAACAAAATGCAATTGATGGTGTTGTCGCTCATATTTATTCAACAGCTCCTAATAACTTAAACAGTCGTTATTTTGATTTTAATACTATTAATAAAACATGGACTAAAGAGTTTGATGATCTGTCCACTTATGTAACTGAATGGAACTTGCGAAGTAATACAAGCGCTTTGGACAAAACCAAAGACTATGGCCTGAAACAAGCCCATGAATTAATTAATATGGTCGAGGCAATGACCGAAAACGATGTCGACGTCGCCCATATTTGGGCGGTCCAACATAGCAGCGCCGCAAACCTGTCGGGCGACGAAGGCGTCACCGAATTGCGCATCCCCGGCGAGATGTTTCGCATGTTGGCAAAAAGCCTACCCGGTACCAAAGCAGTGGATCTGGGCCACCGTTTCAGCTCAGAGACCGAAGCCTCCGGCCCAGAAGCTGATGTGCACGTATTTCAGGGCGATGATAAAATGGTGGCTTATATTGCTTCCACAGCCAATCATGACAGCAGCCAGAATATTGATTTTTCTAAGCTGCTCGCCGAGACAGGACAGGTAACAATCACACGGCTCGGAGCCGTCGAGGGTCAAAACCCCGGATTTCATCAATCCGCACCTGAGGTTTCGTCAATCGATCCAGATGACGTTTTGGACGGCCGTACATTAAACGTTGAACTGGCCCCTTATGAAATCATTGAAGTGGTCTTTGATAATCCCGAATTTTCCCCTGAGGTGACCACAATGGCCCTGACCGGCCTGCCACTTGTGCCGATGACGGAAACTGTGACCGACGACAGCCAACACCAGACCGACGACGACGCTCTGGCCAGTGACGATGGTGCAGGCGGTCTGGCAGGCATTCTTTTGATGTTGCCTATGCTGTTTTTGTTTTAGAGCGATTGCGTGTCGCCTCTAACGCAGAGCGGCGTCGCACTGTCAGCTTGGCGCGGCTCTGTGACGTTGCACATAGGCGACCAACCCCGCCGTAGATCCGTCTTTACCGGCACTGCTCTCCGCACCTGACAACACGGGACCCAAGGCTGTCGCCAATTCTTTTCCCAGTTCAACACCCCATTGATCAAATGAATTGATCCCCAGAATGATCCCTTCGACAAATACTCGGTGCTCGTATAATGCGATCACCTTACCCAACATATCGGGTGTCATTTTTGGATAAATCAACGTGGTTGAGGGACGGTTGCCCGTAAAAACACGATGCCCTGCCTGCCGGTCGAGATTGTCCCCCTGAAGACCTTTCTCAGCCATCAAACGCCGGGCCTCGGCCAGGGAGCGACCACGCAACAGCGCTTCTGACTGCGCCAGGCAATTGGCAACCAGCAGATCATGGTGCGCCGCAAGATCAGGCTCATGCCCCAGAGCGGCCAGCATAAATTCGCAAGGTACAATCCGTGTGCCCTGATGAATAAGTTGGTAAAATGCATGTTGGCCGTTGGTGCCGGGTTCTCCCCAAACGATCGGCCCGGACGCATAGGGCAGACCGCTGCCGTCCATTGCCACGCCCTTGCCATTGCTTTCCATCTCGAGCTGTTGGAGATAAGCGGGCAGACGCGACAGCCGTTGATCATAGGGCAGGACGGCGCGACTGGCATAACCACATATCTGATTGTGCCAAATCCCCACCAGCGCCAACATCACCGGTAGATTTTGCTGCGGATCTGCCTCCAAAAAATGCCGATCCATCGCCTGTGCACCGCGCAAAAATTCATCAAACCGTTCCGGACCAATGGCCAGCATCAGGCTCAACCCGATCGGCCCCCAAAGCGAATAACGTCCACCAACCCAATCTGCAAAGCCAAACACCCGATCCGGCGCAATGCCGAATGCCGCCGTTTTATCTTGGGCCGAGGAAAGCGCCACAAACTGTCGTGCCGGCGCTTTCACAGTTTTGAGCATCCAGTCACGCGCGCTTTGGGCGTTTGTCATCGTCTCGATGGTGGTAAAGGTTTTAGAGGCCACAATCACCAATGTTGTGGCAGGGTCCAACCCATGCAACGTATCGGCCAAATGGGCACCATCAATGTTCGACACAAAATGGCAGCGCGGCCCGTCATGATAAGGCGCCAGCGCCAAACACGCCATTGCCGGCCCCAGATCAGAGCCTCCAATACCGATATTCACCACATCGGTGATCGCCCCACCCTGCCCTTGATACGCCCCTGATCGCAACGCGTTGGCGAAGGCCGCCATCCGCGCAAGACTGTCACGCACTTCAGGCATAACGTCTGATCCGGCGACCATGACCGGCCCACCATCGAGGTTGCGCAGCGCCGTATGAAGAACCGCCCGCCCCTCAGTCTGATTGACCGTCTCGCCGGCAAACATCGCCCGCGCCCCACCCGCAACATCGCGGATCTGCACCAGATCAATCAGCGCAGCGCGCGCCTCTGCTCCGATATTGGTCTTGGAATAATCAAACACCATATCGCCCAGCTGACAGCGATAATCCTCGGCGCGGCCCGCAGTGTCGAATAACGACAGGATGGACCGGTCGGCAATATCATTGTGGTGTTTTTTCAGCTGTTCGAACATCATAAATTCCTGTGTCAGGGTGCCCAATGCACCTTTGTATCGTTCAAAATTGCACAGACAGGGGCCGCGGTCGATGTGAGGGTCTGCGCCTGCTCCAAAGCCGCGCGTTTTTCATCGCCCATAATCACGATATGTTTGTATTCAGAGGCATCCAGCACCCGCGCCGACAGGGTAATGCGGGCCTCGGGCGCGCCGGGGGCACGCATGGGCACCAGCGCCGGCGCATCAGCCGCAAGGGCCTGTTTCAGCTTATCAGCACCGGGGAACAACGAGGCGGTGTGCATATCCGCCCCCATGCCCAACAGCATAACCGCGATCGGCAAATGCGGCTCTAACTTGGCGGCCAGCCCAGGCAGCCCCTGCTCGGGGTGCTCATAGGCAGCGTAAAGCGGTAAATATCCCGAAGCAGCGGCGCGGTTAACCAACAGCCGCTGACGCAGCAGCCTTGTGTTTGACCGCGGATCATCCTCGGGCAACCAGCGCTCGTCGCTGAGCATCACATCGACCCGCGCCCAGTCGAGACCTTTTCGACACAATAGATCAAAAATCGGCCCGGGTGTGGTGCCCCCTGGCACGACAAACGTCGCACGCGACCGCATTTGCAGTGCTGTTGTCAGATCCTGAGCAAGATGGTCTGTAATTTTTTCAATCAGGGTCTCGCGATCGGCGTATTCAATCATCTGCATCATCGCACCTCGCGCCAGCGACGGCCGTCGCGGTGCAACAACATCATTGCGTCATCCGGCCCAGAACTGCCAATATCATAGGGCGCCGGCCTGTCACCGCGCGTTTCCCATCCGCTGATCAAAGGGTCGGTCCAGGCCCAGGCTGCCTCGACTTCGTCACCACGCATAAACAGGGTCTGATTGCCGCGGATGACATCCATAATCAACCGTTCATAAGCGTCTGGCACATCTGCGCTTTCGGCGCCCAAGGCCTCGGCAAAACTCATATCAAGGGGCACATCAACCAGACGCATCCCCCCCGGCCCCGGCTCTTTAATCGTCACATCCAGTGTCATGCCTTCATTGGGCTGTAACTGGATCGACAACACGTTGCGATGGGTGCCGCCCGCATCGGGAAAAATCGAATGTGGTGTGTCTTTGAAGACAATCGCAATCTCGGACGAGCGCGCCCGCAAGCATTTGCCACTGCGCAGATAGAAGGGCGTTCCAGCCCAGCGCCAATTGCTGATATGCGCCTTTAACGCGATAAAGCTTTCGGTTTTAGACGTCGGATTACCCACATCCTCCAAAAATCCACTCTGAGTCTCGTTGGCGCGGTATTGCCCGCGCACAAGATCTTGCGGCGCAACGGGATCCAGAGCTCGGATGACTTTGAGTTTTTCGTCACGGACCGCATCGGGATCAAACTTGGCCGGTGGTTCCATTGCGATCAAGCACAGCAACTGCATGAGGTGGTTTTGCACCATATCGCGCATCGCCCCCGACGTATCATAATAGCCGCCACGCCCCCCAACACCGACCGTCTCGGCCACGGTGATTTGGATGTGATCGACATATTGGCTGTTCCATAACGGCTCGAACAGCATATTTCCAAATCGTACCGCCATAAGGTTCTGTACGGTCTCTTTGCCAAGGTAATGATCGATCCGGTACACTTGGTCTTCGTTGAAATGCACTGCCAGCGCCGCATTCAGCGCCTTGGCACTGGCAAGATCGCGGCCAAACGGCTTTTCCACCACAACGCGACTGTTATTGTCGACCAAACCGTAGCTATGCAGTTGTTCCGCCAGCCCACCAAACAGCGCCGGTGCGACCGAGAAATAAAACGCCCGCACAACATCGTCACGCAACAGCGATTCAAGCGCCTCCCAGCCGCGGGTGCCCTTGGCGTCAATGGACACAAACGCCAGGTGCTTTAAAAAACCTTCTATCTGGGCGTGGTCTTCGGCAGACGGTTTGGCAAACTCGATAATCGCCTCGGCAATCAATGTGCGGTATCTAGCATCGTCCAACTCTCCTCGCGCCGCGCCAATAATTTGCGCCCTGTCGGGCATTTGTCCGGCACAAAAGCGGCGAAACAACCCAGGCAGGATTTTTCGCCGAGCCAGATCACCTGTGCCACCAAATATAACCAGATCAAACGGCTCGACGGGGATAATACGAGAGACCATGACAATTCCATTCTGTTAGCGCTAACTGAGGGTATCTTTAACTTCAATTTCTAACAGAGTCTAACAGAGTGTTTCCGCATCACAAGAGCCTCAGAAACCCCTTTTTTGTGCGCCGCAGGATTTGAGAATACAGGAATTCCCTCGTCCGGGCCGTAGGCGAGCCCTGCGGCCAAACAACAGCAGCCAAAAGGCCGATACGGCCCTTTTGGTGTCGCCATACACGCCAGCCGCCAATATAATTGGTAACCTCAGACGATATTTGCACCACTATTAATGTGGTGTGGTCTCGGACGTTCGTTTACAGCACTTATAATATACCCGCGCGTGTACCTCGGACTCTAAATGATCACGCATACTGGCCGCGCGAGGTTTGAATATAAAGGGAAGTCGATGTTTCATAAAGTCTGTTTGAAAACATACAAACCCTACTTGCGCGCTTCAATCACCTCTCGCGCGCATCTTACAGGGCGCGATTACCGGTGTCATTCATACGCAGTGCTTACTCAAACATCACAGTGACACATCCGAGGTTTCAAGACAGCCTCACGAAGACACTGAACCAAACAGCCGACAGGGTGCATCAATCACAAGCCTGCGCAAGCCATCATGGCAGACTAGCAAGGTCACGGCAGACTTATTTCACCGCCGCAAACTGGTGCCTGCACGCCGGTGGTCTCAGGGCAAGAAGTTGGCAATCCGCGCGTCGCCCTGACTGCAAGATATGCAAACGCCTGCGCCTCAAGCATATCCCCATCCAGACCCACAGCCTCGACCGGTAGAACAGCACAATCCAATCTATCGGCAAGCTCCGCCATTAAAACGGGATTCAACCGACCACCCCCGGTCACCAAAACCCGCTCAGGCGGCGTCGGACAATGGGCCAGTCCGCAAGCAACAGAGCCTGCAACCATTGCCGTCAGCGTGGCTGCAGCATCGCTGTCAGACAGATCCTGAACCGAGGCTGACAAATCTGAAAAATCATCGCGATCGAGAGATTTAGGCGGCTTTTTTGCAAAATAATCTGCAGTTAAAAACTGATCAACCATGGGGGTTGCAACCGTACCAGACGCCGCCAATGACCCGTCGTGATCGCAGCTCAACCCCAAACGTCGGTGCAGCAGATCGTTGAGCGGCGCATTCGCCGGCCCGGTGTCAAACGCCAACAATGCACCCGCCGCCTCGGGGACAGCCCTGCGCGGATCGACCCAAGTCAGATTGCCGACGCCACCAAGATTTAGAAAACAAACCGGCTGCGATGCACCGAGCCATTTAGCGCAGGCAAAATGGAAAAAAGGTGCCAGTGGCGCCCCCTGCCCCCCCTGTGCCACATCAGCACTGCGAAAATCCCAAACCACGGGCAGATCCAGTAACGCGGCCAGACGAGCACCGTCACCTGCTTGATGGGTGCGCCGCCCCTGCGGATCATGTGCCAAAGTCTGGCCATGGAAACCGATCAGATCCACCCCATCAAAACGCTGCAGCACCTCGGCATGGGCCCTCTCGCACAAAGCCGTTGCCGCAGCCACCGGCTGCGCGTCTGGCCAACAACCCAAGGCCGCGCGCAAAACCTGCGCCTCACCCCTGCTGTAGGGCCGGTAAGCTGAGGGGCCAAAGGCGGTTATTTCATGACCATCGGTCACAACCACAGCTGCGTCGACCCCATCAAGGGATGTTCCCGACATCGCGCCCAGTGCAGTGATTGTCTTTTTGTGTAACATGCCCTCTTTCTTTACGCGACAAGCAGGGATAGACATGCCGCGAATACGCGAAAGGGGCAAGCCATGACCTATCATCCGAAATCGGAATTTATCCATGTCATGATGGAGCGTGGCTATCTTGCGGACTGTACGGATTATCAAAGCTTGGATGCGGCTTTGCTCAAAGGCGGCGTGCCCGGCTATATTGGTTTTGACGCCACGGCAAGTTCTCTGCATGTCGGCAGCCTGATCCAGATCATGATGTTGCGCTGGCTGCAAAAGACCGGCAACAAACCGATCACCCTGATGGGCGGCGGTACGACCAAGGTTGGGGACCCCAGCTTTCGCGCCGATGAGCGCCCTTTGCTAACACCCGTACAGATCGATGCCAATATCGCTGGAATTAAAAAGGTATTTTCCGCCTATGTCACCTATGGTGACGGGCCATCAGATGCGTTGATGATCAATAATGCAGAATGGCTGGATGGGTTGAATTATCTCGACTTTCTGCGCGATATTGGCCGCCATTTTAGCGTCAACCGCATGCTGAGCTTTGAATCGGTGAAATCGCGTCTTGATCGCGAACAATCGCTCTCGTTCCTTGAGTTCAATTATATGATCCTGCAAGCCTATGATTTCATGGAGCTCAATCGGCGCTATGGCTGCTTGCTGCAGATGGGCGGCTCGGATCAATGGGGCAATATCGTTAACGGGATCGACCTGACCCGGCGGGTGATCGATGGCGAGGTCTATGGCCTGACATCGCCTCTGCTCACCACATCCGACGGCAAGAAAATGGGCAAATCCCTGGACGGGGCAATCTGGCTCAATCCTGACATGCTGTCGGCCTATGAGTTCTGGCAGTTTTGGCGCAATACGACTGACGCCGACGTCAGCCGCTTTCTCAAGCTGTATACCGAGCTTCCGGTCGACGAATGCAATCGGCTTGGCGCTCTTGGTGGTGCCGAGATTAACGCCGCCAAAATTATTCTAGCCAATGAGGTAACCAGTTTATTGCACGGCGCCCCCGCAGCACAAAAGGCCGAACAGACCGCCCGGGACGTGTTTGAAAAGGGCGGCATCGGTGCGGACTTGCCGACCGTCACGCTCACAAGCGACGACATTGGAGACGGCGTGTCAATCGTGCAACTGCTGGTACGCGCCGGATTGGTGAAGTCGGGAAAAGAGGCCAAGCGCCTGATCTCGGAAAACGGTGCTAAAATCGATGATGCGCCTTTGACCGATGCCGGCTTGATGATTGACCGCGCTGCACTGGCGGCGCCGATCAAACTGAGCGCGGGCAAAAAACGCCATGCTTTGGTCACGCTTCAATAGCCGTTTGCCCGACCAACCTGCCCAGTTGTCAAGACTGAGGCAGCGCAAGACACCAAGGCAGACTGCGCCCCAGAACGTGCGCGCATGGTCGCACGATATATCTGCCTCAGTGCTTTGGCTGTCATAAAGTCTTGACCGTTTCCGTCAAATTCCCCCTTTCATGCGCCATTCGCTGCCCAGGCCATTTATGGCCTCACATTGGGCGACCATCCACCATTAGGATGACAAAATGTTTCGGTTTTTACCCTGGACCGTTTCTTTACAAGTAAGAGTAACAACCACGGATACTGCCAGTATGGTTGACTGAAACCCTGATGTAGCAACTTTTCCATGGAAAAATCATAAATCTAGTGTCTAGATCGACGTGCAATCGCTATACTTGGAAAAATCATTGCACACGATATTACAGGGAAATCTTTAGCCATCCACAAGCCCAATACTTATACACCTTATTCACACGTTTTTGCGAAAGCAGGATAAAATGCATGGCCCATGGTAACATCGTCGTCCAATCCTACAATTTAGAGGGTAACACGGTCTGCGTTGATATATTTATGCGCGCTGACGGAACTTACGGATTTGATGAATTTCGCCGCGATCCCGAGGATGGCCGCGGGTGGTTTAGCATAGGACATTACGGGTTAAGAGAGTTTAGCGGATTTGATGAGGCCCTAAACGATGCAAAACAGACGGTGGCTTGGCTCAATGAGGCCATTCCACAATAATCATGTCACCGGCAATGAAAACCGAACAAGCAAGCGCTTGGCCCCGCAATTGGTGTGATTGTCTATAGCGGTGTGTTATGGGACGGTGTCTGAGGTCATCCCAAACAGGCCGTCGGTTTTGACAAAATGATTTGTTTTTACCGCTTGCAACTGGCGCAAGGGCACCCCTCGCCCCAAAGCGTTATGGCCGGGTTCGAATATAATCGGCCAGTTTTGCCACAACCGTTTCGAACGCCTGATCGATATCAACCACAAAAGCCGTCTCATCCACATGTAACGGTTCCAACGTGGCAAATTGACTGTCCAGCAGTTGCACCGGCATGAAATGCCCCTCTCGTGCGGACATGCGCCGTTCGATCACAGCGCGGCTTCCAGACAGATGCAGAAACACGACATCACGTTTGGCTTGCTCGCGGATCCAATCGCGATAAATACGGCGCAGCGCCGAGCATCCAACGATCAACATCCCATCCGAGGCCGCCATCGTCTGACCAATACGTCGCAACCATGGCGCACGGTCAACATCGCTCAGAGGCTTCCCCGCAGACATTTTTGTGACATTGGCGGCAGAATGCAAATCGTCTCCATCCAGATAAATAGCGCCCAGTTCTGCTGCCAAAGCCGCGCCAACGGTTGATTTCCCGCAACCCGCAACCCCCATGATCACGTAGACACCCGCTCTGTTCAAAATAAATTACCTTTTGTTTTCGTATCATGACATTTTTTGCCGCACGACATTACAGCCGCATGGTCCCGCAACAAGCCGTTTCGTGCAAACCCAAACGCGCATTGAAACAGTCGTTACAACTTTTAACCTGTGAGAGGCAACAACCCCACACCCAAGGCTAATTCGCGCAATTTACAGTATGGTAAGACCATGTCCAAGCTTGTGCTATCAAAAGCGTCTCGCCACGCCAAACAATTTCCGCCGACTTTACACCGGCCATAACGCCCACCCCTTGATATGCCGACTTTAATAAGCGGTGTCTTTTTACCTTTGCCACTGATACCAACCAGAAGTAAGTTTTCATCATATGTGTTAAAGGATTCTGTATCATGCGGCCAAATTCCGTCAAATCACTCTGGTCTCAAAACAAGACTGCTTCCTGTGGGTGGGTCAGTTGTGACAGCCCGCTCATCGCTGAGACAATGGGACAGTCCGGATTGGATGCGGTTGTCGTCGATATGCAGCATGGGATGACTGATTTGCAATCTTTGCCTGCGATGCTGACGGCGCTTGCAACAACGGCTGCAACACCGTTTGTGCGTCTGGCATCCGGCGCACCCGCCGAGATTATGAAAGCGCTTGATGCAGGCGCCTATGGCCTAATCTGCCCCCTCGTAAACACGGCAGAACAGGCCGAAGCATTGGTGGCTTCAGCCTCGTACCCACCACGCGGTGGCCGCAGCTTTGGGCCTTTTCGTGCAAAGTACTACGCCGGTGACGGCTATCTGGAACACGCCAATGACACCGTTCTCACGATGGCGATGATCGAAACCAGCGAGGGCTTTCAAAACCTTGACGCCATTCTTGCGGTTGAGGGCTTGGATGCTGTGTTTGTTGGTCCAGCCGATCTGGCACTGAACTTTGGCTATACGCCCGGCCCAGAGCAGACCTATGACCCACTAGAGCAAGCGATGGCGACGATCCTCGAGCAGAGCCACAAGATCGGCAAACATGTAGGTATTTTCTGTTCAAACGGCGCGGGTGCTGCCTTGCGCAAAAGTCAGGGTTTCGATCTGGTGGTGCCCAGCAACGACACCTATGCACTGGCCAGACTATTGAAAGCAGAGATCGATTTGATCAACGACGCATGATGGCGATTATGCCTTCGGGCTGAGACGCTATCGCGACGCGCTTCAGAACGTCGGATACGCGCCATCAGGCGCCCCGCCAGATCCAGCCGCCTCCCAGAATACGGCTGCTGCTGCCGTCATAGAACACACAAGCCTGCCCCGGAGAAATGCCCTCTTCAGGGCTGTAAAGCTCGACCTCGGCCGTTGTCTCTGATAGCGGCCTGATCAACGCTTCTCGCGGCGGCCGTGTCGAGCGTACTTTAACCGACACCTGCCATTCATCACGGCTGCCAAAGGCCGCATCTCCCAGCCAGTTAATCTCGCGCACTGGCACATTGCGTTTGGCCAGCATTTCTTTTGGGCCAACCACGACCTGCCGTGTGTCCACATCGAGGCGCACGACATAAAGTGGAGTACTGAGCCCCCCAATGCCCAAACCGCGCCGTTGACCGACCGTATAGTGGATGACCCCCTTGTGCTGGCCCAGAACCCGCCCGTCAGGGTCCACAATCTCTCCGGGGTCCGCCGCACCTGGGCGTAGTTTTTCGATCACGCTCGCGTAATTTCCATTGGGGACGAAACAGATATCCTGACTGTCTGGCTTGTCTGCAACGCTCAGCCCGTATTTTGCCGCCAGCGCCCGGGTCGCGTCTTTTGACGGCAAATGCCCGAGCGGAAAGCGCAGATAATCAAGCTGCTCTGGTGACGTGGAAAACAGAAAATAGGACTGATCGCGCTCGGCGTCCGCGGCACGGTGCAACTCTGCCTTGCCCGAAGCCCCGACCTTGCGTTGAATATAATGCCCGGTTGCCATACAATCGGCCTCGAGATCGCGCGCTGTCTCGAGCAGGTCTTTAAACTTTACCCGTTCATTACAACGGATACAGGGCACCGGCGTGGCCCCGGCAAGATAACTATCGGCGAACTCATCGATCACCGCATCTTTGAACAGGTTTTCATAGTCCAGCACGTAATGCGGGAACCCCATCGTGTCGGCAACGCGGCGCGCGTCATGGATATCCAACCCGGCGCAGCACGCTCCCTTTTTTGCAAGTGCCGCCCCGTGGTCGTAAAGTTGCAGCGTCACCCCCACCACATCATAGCCTTCCTCGGCCAATTGTGCCGCCACAACCGAACTGTCCACACCACCGGACATGGCCACAACCACGCGCGTCTCAGCAGGGCTTTTTGCAAAGCCAAGCGAGTTCAGAGCCGTTTCAGTTTCCATCATAACCAAGGAACTCCGGATAACTTATTGCATAATATAAGAAAATTCTAATCACTCTCACAGGATGATTTCAGCCTCTCTTAACTTAGATACACGCAGTCTGCGGCGACCGCCACAGAAAGATTACCAGATGTATTTAAAAAAGACCTCGGGGCCAAGATCGGTGACAACCGCCAATGGCAGTATTTTGTCGCTTGATAACCTTCCACCGGTTGGCACGCTGCGCTGGGTTGCTTCGCGCAAAGCAACCGTCGTTCGGGCCGTTTTATACGGGTTGATTTCTCAAGACAAAGCTTTGGAACTGTATAATCTGAGCATTGATGAATTTCAATCATGGGTGCAAGCACTGCATGACCACGGCGAAACCGCATTGAAAACAACACAGTCACAAAAGTATAGACAACCAAAAAGTGAATTGTAATACTAGCAAAAGTAACCTTAGGTTAACTTTTATACATCATTAGTAAAAAAATATACAGCATTAGTAAAAAGATAAGTTTATATTCGAGGAGTCTCCACATGAGAATCTTATTGGTCGAAGACGATCCAACAACTGCGAAAAGTATCGAAATGATGCTCACCCATGCGAATTTGAACGTCTATTGGACTGATCTCGGCGAGGAAGCAATTGATCTGGCAAAACTGTATGATTACGACCTTCTTCTCCTTGATCTCAATTTGCCAGACATGGATGGACATGATGTGTTGCGGCATCTGCGCATGGCCCGGATCGAAACACCTATTCTAATTTTGTCAGGGTCAGACGACACCAGCAGCAAATTAAAAGGTTTCGGCTGCGGTGCCGATGATTATCTGACCAAACCGTTTAATCGCGCTGAACTCGTGGCTCGAATTCATGCAATTATCCGCCGCTCCAAGGGCCATTCCCAATCCATCATACGCACAGGCACGATTGCCGTAAATCTTGACGCCAAAACCGTCGATGTAGACAGCAAGCCGGTGCATTTGACGGGAAAAGAATACCAAATGCTGGAATTGCTCTCCCTTCGGAAGGGCACCACCCTAACCAAAGAAATGTTTCTCAACCATCTTTACGGCGGCATGGATGAACCTGAACTCAAGATTATTGATGTGTTTATTTGCAAACTGCGTAAAAAACTAAGCGAAGCCTCTGACGGTGACAACCGAATCGATACAGTTTGGGGTCGGGGCTATGTCTTGCGTGATCCGGAACCCGAGCAAAACGCCGACGTCCAAGTGGCTTAGAAAAGAAACAGTCAGCGCCAAGCGCGATGTGAGCGATGCTCTGATGGGTGGACCTATTTGTTGCGTCAGACTATCAATTGCACAGGCCACTCGGGAACCGCGCTGTGCAAAAAAAAACCAATATCTCTGACTTAAGCATGTCTGAGGCTGAAGCTGAATTAACCGCTCTCTCATTAGCCTTGAACAGGGCAAACCATGCCTATCACTCAGCCGATACACCAAGTATCAGTGATGCCGAGTACGACCGGCTAAAACAACGCAACCTCAGCATCGAAACGGTGTTTCCGGAATTAAAACGTCGCGATAGCCCCACCGATCAGGTCGGTGCCGCCCCGGCGGACGGGTTTGCCAAACTGCAACACAAGCAGCGCATGCTGTCATTGGGCAATGCGTTTACGAATGAAGATGTCGCCGATTTTGACCTCCGGATTCGCCGTTATCTGGGTCTTGGTGAACAGGCAGACCTTGTCTATACAGCCGAACCAAAAATTGATGGATTATCACTTAGTCTGCGCTACGAACAGGGCATTTTGATCCAGGCCGCAACGCGCGGAGACGGTCAGACCGGCGAAAACGTCACCGAAAATGCCTATACCATCGCCGATATCCCCAGACAGCTAACCAATGCACCGAAAATTCTGGAAGTACGCGGTGAGGTTTATATGAGCCACGCAGATTTTACGGAATTAAATAACCGGCAAATCGCAAGTGGGGAAAAGACCTTTGCAAACCCACGAAACGCCGCTGCGGGATCCCTGCGCCAGCTCAACCCTAACATCACCCGCACCCGACCGTTAAAGTTTTTCGCATATGCTTGGGGTGAAATGTCAGCCCCCTTGGCCAAAACCCAAATCGACGCCATATATCGCCTCAAAGAGCTTGGTTTTGTGGTCAACCCACTTACCCAAACCCACACAACGCCAAAGGGCATGATCGACCATTATCAAGAAATTGAACGCCAGCGCGCCACGTTGGGATACGATATTGATGGGGTGGTCTATAAGATAAATGATCTGGGACTGCAGGCGCGTCTGGGACTGCGCTCAACCACGCCGCGCTGGGCCATCGCGCATAAATTCCCCGCTGAACTCGCCTGGACCCGTTTGGACGGGATCGATATTCAAGTTGGTCGCACCGGGGCTCTCTCACCCGTTGCCCGCCTCCAACCTGTGACCGTGGGGGGCGTGGTGGTGTCTAATGCCACCTTGCACAACGAAGATTATATCGCTGGTTTGAATGCCACCGGCGGCCCGATCCGCGAGGGCAAGGACATCCGCATCGGCGATTGGGTGCAGGTCTATCGCGCGGGCGATGTGATCCCAAAGATTGCAGATGTCGCTCTGTCAAAACGCCCCCCTGATGCCGAGCGTTTCCTCTATCCCACGCATTGCCCTGAATGCGGTTCTGCCGCTGTGCGCGATGAAGGCGATGCGGTCCGACGCTGTAGTGGTGGCGTTATTTGCCCCGCGCAAGCAATTGAAAGAATGAAGCATTTCGTATCTCGCGCCGCATTTGACATCGACGGGCTTGGCGCCAAGCAGGCAGAGCAATTCTATCAAGATGGCTGGGCGCGGGAACCATCTGAAATTTTCACATTACGCGACCGCTTCAGCGACGGGTTGCAGCAGTTGAAAAACCGTGACGGTTGGGGGGAAAAAAGTGCAGACAAGCTCTTTCAAGCCATCGAAGAGCGGCGCAAAATTGCTTTGGGACGTTTTCTTTTTGCTCTGGGCATTCGCCATGTTGGCGAGGCCGCATCGAACCTGCTGGCGGCGCATTACGGCACATGGGAGATGCTGCGACAGGGGATAGATCAAGCCAGCCATTTCGAGGGGCCTGCTTGGGATGATTTGAACGCAATCGATGGCGTCGGTGCCGTGATGGCAAAATCTCTGGTGACCGCCTTTCAACAGCCACTCGAGCGGGCCTCAATTAACCGTTTGGTGGCACATCTCGACATTCAAGCAACCGAACGCCCTCAGATATCCAACAGCCCTGTTGCTGGTAAAACACTGGTTTTCTCCGGCACCCTCGAAAAAATGTCGCGCGCTGAGGCCAAAGCCCGCGCCGAGTCACTGGGTGCCAAAGTTGCCGGTTCTGTTTCGACAAAAACCGATCTGCTAATCGCAGGTCCGGGGGCAGGGTCAAAAGCAAAAAAAGCCGCCGATCTTGGGGTTGAGACCATCGACGAAGACGATTGGCTCGCGCTGATCGAAGCCCTATGAGCGGGCGACCAGAAGCTCTGTTTCCGCTGTTTGCCGATTTGACATCCCTGGCTGGCGTCGGGCCGCGCATCGCCGAAAACATGGCCCATCTGGCAATCACCAAGCCGCGCGACCTGTTGTTCACTCTGCCCCATTCAGGTATTGACCGCAGCCGTCAAAGCAGTGTGAACTCTGCCGCTTTGCCACGGATTATCACCGTTGGCGTTGAAATCGGCAAGCACGCGCCATCCCGCACCAAAGCCGGTGCCTACCGCATCACGGTTACCGATGCAGAGACAAGTTTTCAGCTGGTCTATTTTCATGCGCGTGGCGATTACCTTCTACGACTGCTCCCTCCGGGAAGCCGGAGGATTGTTTCAGGAAAGGTCGAACAATTTGATGGCGTGACGCAAATGGTGCATCCCGATCATACCGTCAGTGAAGACGACGCGGCCGAAATCCCCAGTTTTGAACCTGTCTACCCCCTGACCGCCGGCGTGACACAGAAAACCATGGCCAAGGCCAGCAAAGCTGCGCTTACCCAACTGCCCGAGTTGCCCGAATGGATTGATCCCGGACAAAAAACCAAACAGAGCTGGCCCGATTGGGCAACTGCACTGCGCCAAGCCCATAGCCCAGAGGCCATGGCAGACCTCGCCGCCCACAGCCCCGCCCGACAGCGGTTGGCCTATGATGAGTTCATGGCGCATCAGATAACGCTTGCACTGGCCCGGGCCAATCTGCGTCGCACGAAGGGGCGGGCCACCCAAGGGAACGGCACGTTGCAACACCAAGTTCTGAACCAATTACCCTATAGCCCAACCGGGGCCCAGACCCGCGCGCTGCAGGAAATTACCGAAGACATGGCCGGTGGGCAAAAAATGAACCGTTTGTTACAGGGCGACGTCGGCTCTGGAAAAACGCTCGTGGCGTTTATGGCGCTTTTGGTCGCCGTCGAGGCCGGTGGGCAAGGCGTGATGATGGCCCCTACTGAAATTCTGGCACGCCAACATCTCGAAGCTTTGCAACCGCTGGCCACAAGCGCGGGAATCACACTGCAACTTTTAACCGGCCGCGACAAAGGCCGGGACCGACAAGCGAAACTGGCAGCCTTGCAAAACGGCGACATTCAATTGCTGGTCGGCACCCACGCGGTGTTTCAAAAGGACGTGGTTTTTGCTGATTTGCGCATAGCTGTGGTCGATGAACAGCACCGGTTTGGCGTACGCCAGCGTCTTGAGCTTGGTCAGAAAGGCCAGTCTGTCGATGTGCTGGTGATGACTGCAACGCCAATACCGCGATCCTTGGCTCTTGCACAATACGGCGATATGGATGTGTCGGTCCTCGACGAAAAACCGCCTGGGCGCAAACCAATTGCCACAGCAATGATCTCAGCGGGGCGGATTGACGAAGTGGTTGAAAAACTACGTAACGCGATTGCCCAAGGCCGGCAGATCTATTGGGTTTGCCCCCTTGTCGAAGAAAGTGAGCTGTCCGACCTCACCGCGGCCGAAGACCGCTTTAAACGGCTGCGAGCCGTTCTGGGGGATGACACGGTCGGTCTGGTGCACGGACAAATGCCCACTGCCGATAAAGATCAGGCCATGCGGCGTTTTCAAACTGGCGAAACAAGCCTGCTGGTTGCCACAACAGTGATCGAGGTCGGCGTCAACGTCCCCAATGCCACCATAATGGTGATTGAGCGCGCTGAAAGTTTCGGTCTGGCGCAGTTGCATCAGTTGCGCGGTCGTGTGGGACGCGGCGATCAACACTCAACTTGTCTGTTGATGTATCAATCACCTCTGTCCAAATCAGGGCGCAAACGGCTCACGGTCTTGCGCGAAACCGAAGACGGGTTTCAGATTGCAGAGGCAGATCTGAAAATGCGGGGGGCCGGGGACCTGATCGGCACTGCCCAATCGGGACTGCCAAGGTTTCGTATAGCAGACATCGAGGGGCAGGCCGATCTGATGGCTGTCGCGCAATCCGATGCCCGCAAATTACTTGCTGATGACCCACATCTAGAAAGCGATCGCGGCCGTGCCGCGCGTTCCCTTTTATGGCTGACCGAACAGGATCAAGCCATTCGCCTCATCACTGTCGGATAGATATTCTTAAAAAATTCTAACTTTGTTCTAATTTTGTTCTTTACACGCCCCTCTTAAAGTGAGAACATTTGAGAACATACAGGATATGAGAGGTACACAGCATGTTCACACAGATAAAAACCGCCTACATCCGGTCGCAAAACACATTGTTGCAAGACGCGATTGGCGCGGCGTCGATTGTGTTGATCTTGTTGGTTGCCCTGCATCTTCCCAGTTTGCATCTGCCAGTCCTACCTTGACCTAGAGATTGCATTTCCGAAATCGGTGCGCAGCCCGTTGATGTGCGTCAGGATCTACCTGCTGGTCCCCGTCATCCTGCCCCAAGGCTTATAACGCGTTGCAGACCACTGATTTCAGACCGCGAAATGCACACTGACCGTCGCCTTGATTGCAAGTGCGGCGGTTTTTTATGTGCTTATTCCATCCCGGCAGGCCCGTATCGGTTTGGTCCTATATAGTTTCAACCTACACAGATTGGTCTTGCACAGGCAGCTCTTGATAGTGGTCGATCGCTTCGACCGCCGCATCCAATACCAGCATGATCGAAGCGTGACGATTCTTAAAATCTTTAGCAGGGCGCAGAACCTCTAGCCCCTCAAACGGCACTTGTGGCGGTGGACCACCCTCTTTCAACAGTGTTTGCAACGCCCTTTGCGCCTGTTTCACCTGATCCAGTGACACACCAACGATTGCACCACCAATCACCGAGGCGGCCGCCTGCCCCAAAGCGCAGGCTTTGACATCCTGTCCAAACGCACTCACTGTCTGGCCCTCAAATTCCACATCGACTGTCACTGTTGAGCCACACAAGGGCGAGCGTTTTTTAACCGTGACCGCCGGGGCCTCAAGCCGCTCTGAATTGGGAATATCCGCCGCCAGCGCCAAAATACGCCCCGAATAAAGTTTGATCAGATCATTTTCGCCAGCCATGGGTTTTCCTTTAGTAGTATTCTCAATAGATAGGCATGCATCGCCACGATGCAAAAGGTTTTTTAAAAATGTCATTCGATCCAGCAAGTTTAAGCTATAATGCCGCAGGCCTGATCCCAGCAATCGCTCAGGACGAAACCTCAGGAGAGATTCTGATGATGGCTTGGATGAACCAAGACGCGGTTCGCCAGACGCTTGACAGCGGGCGCGTCACCTATTGGTCCCGCTCGCGACAGGCGTTTTGGGTCAAGGGCGAGAGCAGCGGCAACACCCAAACTTTGGTCGATTTTCGGATAGATTGCGACCGCGACTGTTTGCTGGTGGTGGTACGCCAAATCGGTCCCGCCTGTCACACCAACCGCCGCAGTTGTTTTTATACCGCGGTTCGCGACACCCAAGAGGTTGAACTGCTCAAGCCCGAGAGCGCGAGCAACAGCCATTAGAGACCGACCAGCCGCCGGATATCCTGCGGCGACATTCCATCATCGCGCAACTTTGCAATTGCCTGGGCGTCGCTGCGTTTGGCAAGCCGTTTTCCCGTCTCATCACGAATCAGGCGGTGGTGGCAATAGACCGGCGTTTGCAGCCCCAAAAGCTTTTGCAGTACCACATGAATCTGCGTGGCCTCGCTCAAATCTTGGCCACGAATGACATGGCTGATGCCCTGACGGGCGTCATCAATCACACAGGCCAGATGATAGGCCACCGCATCCTGACCTTTGCGCCCAAGAACGACATCGCCAACTGATGCCACGAGGCTTTGGCTTATCACTTTGATCGTTGAAGGCCCGTCCTCACCCAGTTCTTGATAGCACAGAATGTCCGGCAGGGCTGCTGTGGATTTTGTCATATCCAGACGCAAGGCCTCATCTGCGGCTTGGCTTTGCGCGACCCGTCCCCGACAAGTGCCGGGATAAATCAGACCATCGGGCCCATGCTGAATCGCCCCCTCTTGCGGCGCGGCAAGGGCGGCCCGAATATCCCCGCGGCTGCAACTGCACGCAAAGGTCAGACCGCGCGCCATGAGATCAGACAAAACCATGTCATAATCTTGCGTCTGCTCAGACTGGCGCAGCACCGGACCATCCCAGCGAATGCCCAACCAGTCAAGATCTTCATAAATCTGAGCCTCAAAATGATCGCGACACCGCGCAGGATCCAGATCTTCGATTCTTAATAAAAATTCACCCGCCTCCGCGCGGGCGCGATCATGCGCCAAAAGCGCCGAATAGGCATGGCCAAGATGCAGTAGGCCGGTTGGGGACGGTGCAAATCTTGTTCTAAAAAGCATTGTCATCAACTTCATAATGAGCGCTGCTAAGAGACCATTTTAGCAAGAGGTCTCGTCCATGCAGGCCGCGTTTGGCACCGGTACCAAAAGGCACTTGCCTATGTTCATCATCAAATGGATAGGGTTGCCCCAGAGATATGCCCGACATGGGGCAACTCAAAGCAAATGGGTCAGCTTGCGTCAACCACAGACTCAGCAAGCCACTCAGTCCAGGCGGTTTTTGCCCGGTCAGTATAGGCTTTATAGCGGTCCTTGCGTCCTCGCCGCCCACCTTTGAGACCTTCAATAGGGCGAAACAGGCCAAAATTGACGTTCATCGGTTGAAACGTTTTGGCTTCAGCCCCGCCTGTGATATGGTGGATCAAGGCCCCCATAGCAGTGTCTTGAGGCACTTCCGGCAGGGTCACACCCAAAATATCTGCCGCAGCCAAGCGCCCGGCCAGCAGCCCCATTGCCGCGCTTTCCACATAGCCTTCCACGCCAGTGATCTGGCCGGCAAAACGAATATGGGGGCGGGATTTTAACCGCATCTGCGCATCCAGAAACGTGGGTGAGTTGATAAAGGTATTGCGGTGAATGCCCCCCAGACGGGCAAAGCGAGCGTCTTGCAATCCAGGGATCATCTTGAGCACTTCGACCTGCGCACCATATTTCATCTTGGTCTGGAACCCGACGATATTGTACAATGTACCAAGCGCGTTATCACGTCGCAGTTGTACCACCGCATAGGGCTTGACCTCGGGATGATGCGGGTTTGTCAATCCAACGGGCTTCATCGGACCAAAGCGCAGGGTTTCACGGCCGCGCTCGGCCATCACCTCAATTGGCAGACAACCATCAAAATAGCCCGCGGTTTCGCCCGCGTGAAACTCGGTCTTTTCGGCAGTCAGAAGCGCGTCAATAAACGCCTCATATTGAGCGTGGTCCATCGGACAATTCAGATAGGCGGTGCGCTCGGCTTCGGTTTCGCCTTTGTCATAGCGCGACTGCATCCATGCCTGCGACATATCTATGCTGTCATGATACACAATTGGCGCAATTGCATCGAAAAATGCCAACGCCTCAGTGCCGTTTTCGGCCTGAATCGCCTGCCCCAGATCCCGAGAGGTCAACGGCCCGGTGGCAATGATCCACTGGCCGGATGCCGGCAGGTCTTTGTGTTCACTGTCCACAATCGAAATATTGGGATGCGCTTGTAATGCCGCCGTCACACTTTGTGCAAAAGGATCACGATCGACCGCCAATGCACCGCCTGCTGGCAGGCGATGTTGCTCTGCAATCCGCATAATCAGGCCATTTGCTGTGCGCATTTCCCAATGCAGCAGGCCAACGGCATTTTGTTCGTCATCATCAGACCGAAACGAATTGGAACAGACCATTTCACCCAAATAACCGGTTCGGTGGGCAAACGTTTTGACCGATGGGCGCATTTCGTGGATCACCACGCTTACGCCCAGTTCTGCAGCCTGCCAAGCCGCTTCCGACCCGGCCATGCCGCCGCCGATGATATTGAGTGTTTTGTTCATATTGCGGGATTTAGTGCACTGCTGTCCGAATGGAAAGGGCTAGGATTGATCCCACTCAGGCGGCCGCTTTTCCAAAAACGCACTGATGCCCTCTTCGGTATCGCGGTGCAGCATATTGGTCACCATGACATCGCCAGCATAGGTATAGGCCGCCTCGACCGGCATTTGCAGCTGGTTATAAAAAGCCTCTTTACCAATCTTGACCGCCACCGCCAGCTTTGCAGCCACTGTGTCTGCCAAAGCGCGGGTTTCCGTGCCCAGCTCATCATGGGCCACCACCCGATTGACCAAGCCCAGAGACATCGCCCGGTCCGCGTCAATAAATTGACCCGTGGTCAGCATCTCAAAGGCTTGTTTGCGGGGAATATTGCGGGACAATGCCACCATGGGGGTCGAACAAAACAACCCGATATTGACCCCATTAACGCCAAATTGCGTGCCCTGTCCCGCCACAGCCAGATCACAAGATGCCACCAATTGACAACCTGCCGCTGTGGCGATGCCATGTACCTGAGCAATCACCGGCTGGGGCATTTTAGGAATTGATGTCATCATGCGGGCACATTTATCAAACAGATGCTTAAAATAGGCCTTGCCGCCATCCTCAGCCTGCCGCCCCGCCGTCATCTCTTTAAGATCATGGCCGGCGCAAAATGCCTTGCCTGACCCTGAAATAATCACAGCGCGCACCGCGCGGTCGTCTTGCAAAGCGTCAAACTGCTCCTGCAGCGCGTCCAGCATGGCCTCGGACAGGGCGTTCAGTTTTTCGGGTGCGTTCAAATTCAGGTGGGCAATTCCGTCTGCATCGGTCCGTTCCAATAAAGCCATCTTGTTCTCCAAACGTTTTCAGTCCAATCCTAGTCCAACTGTTGTAAAGAGGTAAAGCATGTCGATCAAAATGTCAGTGGCCGCGTTAGCCGAGTTTCTCGACAAAACTTTTCCTCAGGTGGCGCATGACTTTGTCATAGAACGGGTGACAGACGACGGCATAACAGTCCGCCTCAAAGTGGCAGACCGACATCTGCGCCCCGGCGGAACGGTGTCTGGGCCGACAATGTTCGCATTGGCTGACGTCAGTATCTATCTTGCAATCCTGTCACGCATCGGTCCGCAAGAACTGGCCGTTACCACCAATGCCTCAATCGACTTCATGCGCAAACCCGACGCCAATACCGATTTGATCGCGCAATGCAGCCTGTTGAAACTGGGTCGGCTGCTGGCCGTCGGTGATGTCTTGATCTATTCACAAGACAAAACACAACCGGTGGCCCGCGCGTCGATGACCTATGCACTGCCAGTGGACTCGAACCGCTCTGGCGCAGTGCCTGAACGCGACACCGAACCGACACCACAAGGTTAAATATGGGGTATTATAATACCTATTTTATAAGCAACTGTTTTTAATCGATAATTTAAAGTAAATCAGTCTTGACTGTATCTTCAATCACGATATACCGACGGCTCTTGGGGCGCTGCATATTAATGTTGCGTCATACACAAAATTAGGTACTGGCAAAATGAAAACTTTTTCTGCGACACCAGCAGACATCGACAAGAAATGGATCTTGATTGACGCAGAAGGCGTTGTTCTGGGCCGTTTGGCCTCGATCGTTGCGATGCGCCTTCGTGGCAAGCACAAGCCAAGCTTTACCCCACATATGGATATGGGTGACAATGTCATCATCATCAATGCGGATAAAATTCAGCTGACTGGCAAAAAACGCACTGACAAAACATATTACTGGCACACCGGTCATCCGGGTGGCATTAAATCGCGCACCGCAGGCGAGATTCTTGACGGGGCCCATCCGGAGCGCGTGGTCACCAAAGCAGTCCAGCGCATGTTGCCGGGCAACCGTCTGTCCCGTCAGCAAATGACCAATCTGCGGGTTTATGTCGGCAGCGAGCACCCGCATGAGGCCCAGAGCCCTGCGGTGCTGGATGTAAAATCTATGAATGCGAAAAACACACGGGTGGCGAAATAATGTCTGAAGAAATCAAAGCTCTCGAAGGCCTGCAAGAAATTGCTGCAGTCGACGTCGCAGAAATCGCCGCGCCACGTGAACCGGTCCGCGATGAATTGGGGCGCTCTTATGCAACTGGCAAACGTAAAGATGCGGTCGCTCGGGTCTGGATCAAACCAGGATCCGGCACAGTTGTGGTGAATGGCAAAGCGATAAAAACTTATTTTGCGCGCCCCGTGCTGCAAATGATCCTGCGCCAACCGTTTACCGTGGCCGGCGTCGAAGATCAATTTGACGTGCACGCGACAGTTAAAGGCGGCGGACTATCTGGTCAGGCCGGCGCAGTGAAGCATGGCATTTCCAAGGCGTTGCAGATCTATGACCCCAGCTTGCGTGGCGCGTTGAAAGCGGCTGGGTTCTTGACCCGCGACAGCCGTGTGGTCGAACGGAAAAAATTCGGTAAGCGCAAAGCGCGCCGGTCGTTCCAATTCTCGAAGCGTTAAATTCAAGCCTTACAATATACTCTGCCAAACAAGGGGTTGCATATTTTGCGGCCCCTTTCTTGTTCGTAGCAGAATTGAAACAAATGCCGGATAAGGTAACGTCACAGTTTAGCAAGTTTAGCATATTTTTGGTGTTTTGGGTCGCTGTTGCGGAAGCCCTGAAATAGGCATTGTTTACGTACTAATAAATCCAGCATTCGAAAATTATGTGAAAGTCGGTAAAACAATAAATTTAGAACAACGCTTACGTTCGCTCGATAATACAAGTGTTCCGCGCCCATTCCGCTGCGTTTTCGCAGTAGAAGTAGACGATGAAAACGAAGTTGAGCGTTTATGACATCAAGTATTTGCCGATAACAGAACAAGGACGACGCGTGAGTTTTTTGAAGTTGATGCACAGCGTGTGATTGCTGCGATGAAATTGACACGTGGTAAAAACGTAACGCCTAAACATGACATAGCAAAAGAAGAGGAGGGAATACGTGCTATTGAAGAAGCAGCCCGAAAACCTCGCAAATCATATTCTTTGTTTGATGCTAGTTTGAGCGTTGGCGATATTCTTCATTACGTAAAAGATGAGGGTATTACAGCGCGTGTAGTTGCGGAAAAGAAAATTATTTTTAAAGAAAATGAAACGAGTGTGAGTGCCTCTGCTTTAGTGCTGTTGCAGCGTGATGGGTACAATTGGCGGACAGTAAATGGTTGGCACTTTTCGATGTTTGAAAATGAAACGCTTGTAGAACGATTGAATAGAATACTTGCGGAACAAAGCAGAGACAATGAATAAAGATGTAATTTGACGTTTTACGAAAACCAAAGCGAGCACTTTGGAAGCCCACTTTTATCGTCACAGTGCGGGCAACTGTCGGCCTGCCCATTGGCAAAACGCACTCCAAAAAAGCGTGTGGTATAAGCGTTCGAAAAGCGTTGGGCGCACAAAGTGTATGACAAAAACAGCAAGTTAAAAATCTAACGAAACGTATAAGCGTCTGCAAACAAACAACAGCTGTCGCTGTAAAATTCCACCCAACTGGCATATATGGTGAACGATGCCACCTTTGAGACATACCGGAACGACGGGTTTGAACGCAGGAAAATAAACAGTACGTCGATGAGAGATACAGCTCCATACGTCGGACTGGCACAAAAAAACCACCTGAGCTGTGCACGATGCCCAGAGTTCTGGCGGTTTTAAGACTGTGTGCAACAGATGAAGCCCTTAGCCCTCTTTTGCCTTATGCGAGAGTGGCGGGG
>Ga0209251_1000822_pt1 | contig 26452 bp, 17 predicted proteins | sample SaaInlV_100m_DNA_6_FD_184665 | JGI IMG/M metagenome (GOLD analysis project Ga0209251, IMG submission 184665) | Marine microbial communities from expanding oxygen minimum zones in the Saanich Inlet - Saanich Inlet SI073_LV_10m_DNA (SPAdes) (version 2) | ecosystem: Environmental > Aquatic > Marine... | reverse complement strand
TATTCACTGATTTACTCAACTTTGTTTTTAGCTCAAAGTCCTGTAAAATTGTTTTTATTGGTGATGCTGGTCAACTTCCTCCCGTAGGTCAGGAATTATCTCCAGCACTTCAAGGCAAAACTTTAAAGCGGATATTTCCATTGATGGAAATTCAGGAATGTCACCTTAAAGAAACCCATAGGACGCATCAATTTTCTTCAATTTTAAAAAATGCGACTAAAATAAGAACCCTAAAAACAATTGAACAGCCATTAATCAATTTTATAGATGAATCAACACTTTCCATAAAGGGCTTTGAGGTTCATGAAAAAATCGAGAATTCATATGCGGAGGTGGGCGTCGAAAATACAATTGTATTGACACTTTCAAACAAACAAGCCAATCAATGGAATACAGGCATTAGGAAAACTCTTTTCTTTCGCGAGGACATCATTGAAAAAGGGGAGACCTTGTTGGTGATCAAAAACAATTATTTCTGGATAAATCCAACATCTCCAATGGGTTTTCTTGCGAATGGAGAAGTGATTTGTGTAGAGCGAATCATAAAATATGAAAAGATGTATAATAGGGATTTTGCAAGAATCGAAGTTTGCTTTCCCAGTTACCCAGACCTTCAAAATAAAGAAGTGCTCATATTATTAGAAACATTAACGATTGAAACGGCTTCTTTAGGAAGGGAAAAAATGAAAGAACTATTTTTTGAAATAGAAAAGGATTATCTCCATATTTCTAATAAACAAATGCGTTACAGAGAGATCTTAAATAACTCCTATTTTAATGCGATCCATGTAAAGTATGGCTATGCTTCAACGGTCCATAAAGCGCAGGGAGGACAATGGCCTCATGTCTATATTGATGGCTCTTTCATTCCTGATGCGATGAATGATAAATCATACTTGAGATGGCTCTATACGGCTATTACAAGGTCAAAAAACAAGTTGTTTCTTGTAAATTTCTCTGATTCATTCTTTTCAAAAAAATCGATGTAAATTATTTCTTTCTTTGGTGCTAAGAAATTTCAATATTCCCAATTAATTGCTCCTCTTTGTGCTTTTTATTCTTTGAAAACGATACTTTTGCGACGTTAACATGAAGTTTCTAAAAGAAAATAGATTTTCTGCTTGGAGTAAAGTGGTTGCAATTGCTTTAATCGGGGTTACTGTATTTTTAGGTTTTCAAATCCGAAATCTACAGTTTGATTATGATTTTGAGAAATTTTTTCCAGTAGAAGATGCTGATGCTGATTTCTTCTATAAACATCGTGCGCAATTCGAATACGATAATAATTTCATTTTACTTGGCATTGAAAATAAAAAAGGAGTTTTTCAACCCGATTTTTTAATTGAATTAGACTCTTTAACTAAGGTTCTCGAAAAAGGTTTGCCCTATGTGGAGGGAGTTCGGTCCATTACGAATCAAGATGAAGTTTTCTTGTTTCAGGGTGGAGGGAGTTCCAAAAAACCATATATAGATTTCAAGAATTGGTCTAATCAACCCTCTTCAATTGATAGTTTAATCTCAAAGGACTCAGTAAGAATATTTAATAGTAAAGAGATTGTTAACACCCTTATTTCTGGAGACGGGAAGTCTGTTTGTGTATTTATTAAACACCAGAATGATTTATCGCGGGACAAGAGTGAGGTACTTGTAAATGTCATCAGGTCCAAGCTATCCGATTTTTCATTTGATAATACCCATTTGGCTGGCACAGCTGTAGGACAGCAGTACTACATTAAGAAAATGAATGAAGAACTATTGCTTTTTATGGGGCTAAGTGCCATACTAGTGATATTATTCTTATTCATTGCATTTAGATCAGGATGGGGTATTATTTTGCCACAAATAGTCATTTTGTCTTCATTGTTGTGGATTTTGGGTGGTATGGGATTGTTCAATAGTCCAATGAATATTCTTCTTACGACTTTACCCTCAATCATGTTTGTGGTCGCTATGTCTGATGTCATTCATCTTGTTTCTAGGTATATGGATGCTTTGCGCGATAACCTGTCAAAGTATGAAGCCATTAAAACGACGATTAAAGAAGTAGGTTTTTCCACATTTTTAACTTCGGTAACGACTTCTGTAGGTTTTTTCTCATTGTATTTTATCAATGTTCAGCCGGTAAAGATGTTCGGGCTAATTATAGGAATAGGTGTTCTTTTGGCTTTTTTCCTATCTATTTTAATGCTACCCATTCTGTTTTATTATTTCCCTTCTCCGAAAATAATAACCAAAGAAAAGCAATCAATTTGGCAAAAACTTCTTCCTAATTTCTTTGAGTGGGTGCTTTCTCACAAACGTACAGTTTGGGGAGTTTCTATCATCTTTATTTTATTGGCAATAAACGGGATGACCCTTCTTAAGTCGGACAATCTGATTATGGATGACATAAAGGATTCGGACCCTATTAAAAAGGATTTTGGCTATTTTGAAAAACATTATGGCGGATATCGTCCATTTGAGCTAGCTATTAAGATATCTGATACGTCTGTGAATGTTTGGGATTTGAATGTTCTAAAGGAAATAGAGGAGGTTGAAGATTATTTGGAAGACACCTTTGGTATGGAATTAAAAGTCTCTCTTGTGCAATCTTTAAAGGTATTGAATCGCTCTTCTAATTTGGGTAATAAAACATATTTTGAACTTCCAACAAAAAAACGTGATTTAAAAAAGTACAGACGATTTTTGAAAATGACCGACCAAGGCAAGTTAATTAAGCTGTTTGTAGATTCCACAGAAATGGTTACGAGAATACAGGGTACCATACCTGATAAAGGAAATAACTATGTTACTGCGAAAACCAATAGGTTCAAAGAGTTTGTTGAAAAACGAAATTTCAGTAATATAGATATTCGGGTGACGGGATCTGCATATTTATTGGATAAAAACATCAGGTACCTTTCCAATAGTTTGATTTATGGCTTGCTTGTTTCCATAGGTATTGTATCCATAATTATGGGAATTGTATTCAAATCAATTCGTATGGTCATCATTAGCATTATTCCCAATACCATCCCCCTTATTTTTATTGCAGCAGTGATGGGTTACCTTGGAATTGAGGTCAAAACAAGTACTTCAATCATTTTCACTATTGCCTTCGGTATTGCAGTAGATGATACGATTCATTTACTTGGGAAATTTAAGTTTGAATTAATGAAAGGGAAGTCAGTTCGAGATGCTCTTAAGCATTCTTTTGTTGTAACTGGGAAGGCCATGATTTTGACCACACTCGTTCTTTGTTCTGGGTTTTTATTGTTGTTGTTTTCAACGTTTATGGGAACCTTTAATATGGGACTACTTCTAAGTATGACGCTATTTATCGCCTTGATATTGGATTTAACTCTTCTTCCTTTATTGATTTTGGCTTTCTACCGACCATCCAAGCATCCCCAAGACTGACGTGCTATGATTTGTTTATCGCTCGCACCTGTTTGAACTCGTATTTTTATGTTTTGAAAGAAGGTCCTATTTAAAGTGGGCATTTTAAGATTTTTCAATTCATTATTTCGAGAAACGAGTAAATAATGGGAAGTGCCATCGAAATATTTAAGCCATTTATCTAAATCATTGTTGACCATCGTATTATTAACACCAATTATTTCATCTCCTAAAGACACCCCTTCCATATCGGCAGGACTTCCCGGTGAGATATCTATTACTTTCGTTTTGTTCTTATGTTGAATTGTCTTGATACCCAATATTGATTCGGAATAAGAGAGAGAAGAGGCTCTGTTTAATTCTAAACCAAAGTAATCAAGGGCTTCACTCAAGATTCCTTCATAAGAATGAACACCATTGATATAATTGTCGAACAATTCTTCAAATGAAATCGAAGAAACATTTTCGAGAATTTCACGATAAGTAGATTCCTGATAACCATTCTCGACGATATCGGGATGATAATACATTTGTTTCATGACTCTTTCGAGTCCTATTTTATTATTGCTGGCTTTTCTAAGCATGAAATCAGTAACAAATGCCAACAGACAACCTTCTACGTAGATAGAAACTTTTCGTCCTGGGACACCTTTGACATAACCGTCAAGCCATGTATCGAAAGAAGACTCTCCAACAGAATAATTAAATCTACCGTGATTGTCAAAATGTTTTTGAAATTGTCTTTCTAGTTCTTGAAGATAAGCATCAAGACTAAAAACACCACTTTTTAGTAGATATAAATCTCCCATATATGTGGTAACGCCCTCATATACATAACCTAACTTCGAATAGTTTTCGTTTTCAAAGGCATAGGGCTTCATTTCATATGGGCGAATAGACTTTACATTCCAAACATGATAAAGTTCATGAGATGAAACGCCTAGAAGTTCAGAATAAAGCCTACCAAATACATCATATTTTGGACCCAAAGCAATTACTGTACTTTTTAGATGTTCTACGCCGTGGTATAGCGGATAACTCGGTGTGTGAATTAAAAAATGAAACTCTTTATTTGGAAACTCCCCAAAATCATCAATTTGTTTTTGGGTGAATTTTTTAAAATCCATTATAAGTTTTTCCCATTCAATTCCAACAAGATCATTGAACCAAATAATAAAATTAGACCCGTTTACTTCATACGCTTTACTCACTAAATTTGGAGAGCAGATTACTGGAGTATCGAATAATTCATCAAAGGATTCAACAGAATAAGTGCGTTTATTTATATGTTTTAGACTGCTTGCAATGAGCCAGTCTTTGGGAATATCAAAATCTATTTTTACCGGATTATCGAACTCTTCTTTTGAATAGATGAGACAATTTACAGGGTTTAAATAGAGAATATTGTTGTTTACGAATGTAGACCCAGCATTTAGCTCAGCAGAATAATATTGGTATTGAATTCGAATGTGCTTGGTGTTTTTTGAGTCAATTGACCAGCAGTGCTTTGATGTCTTTGTGAAATTAAGAGCTTTATTTTGATCACTGAAAACCTTAAATGCTTTGATGTTTTTTGCAAAATTCCCCAGTTCATATCTGCCTGGTCTCCAGGTTGGTAAGAATATTTCAATTTGATCTGAATTACTATTTATTATGAGCTCAACATGCAAGTATTGTTGATGTGAATTAGGAATAGATAATTTGAATTGGGTTTCAGTCATTAGGCGTACATTTCTTCCCTTAAAGTAATTATTTTATCGTCTTTAAGGTATTCATCATAGCTCATCATTTTATCTATAGTTCCATTTGGGGTAATTTCGATAATACGGTTTGCAACTGTATTTACAAGCTCTTGATCATGTGAAGTAAAGAGTAGAGTGCCTCTGTATTCCGACATTGCGTTGTTCAGTGCTGTAATAGATTCAAGATCCAAGTGGTTTGTGGGTTCGTCCAAGAAAAGCAGATTTCCCTTCGCGAGCATCATTTTTGAAAGCATACACCTTACTTTCTCTCCCCCAGATAGAACTTCGGAAGATTTGAGAGCTTCCTCACCTGTAAATAACATGCGTCCTAAAAATGTTCTTAGGTAAACATCTTCACGCTCTTCTTCGGATTCAGCGAATTTTCTTAACCAATCTATTAGTGATTCTTTTGCGTTAAAGTATTCTGAGTTATCATTCGGAAGGTAAGCAGACTTAATGGTTGTTCCGATAGTTATATCACCAGAATCAGCTTTGATTTTACCATTCAATACTTCAAAGAATTGTGTAACAGCCAAACTGTTTTTTGAAATAAAAGCAATTTTATCCCCTTTATTTACGATAAAATTGATGTTTTTAAATAAATGACCTTCTGAGGTCGATTTTTTTAAGCTTGAAATTGAAACAATTTGATTTCCCGCATCTCTTTCTTGATGAAATGTAATTCCAGGATATTTTCTTGAAGATGGTTTGATTTCCTCAATATCCAGGTTATCCAACATTTTTCTACGGCTTGTTGCCTGCTTTGATTTGGCAGCGTTTGCAGAGAATCTTGAGATAAACTCCATAAGTTCCTTCTTTTTCTCTTCTGCTTTTTTATTTTTATCTGAGCGTTGTCTTAAGGCCAGTTGCGACGATTGATACCAGAACGAATAGTTACCAGTAAATATATTTATTTTGGAAAAATCAATATCACAGATATGCGTACAAACAGTATCGAGGAAGTGCCTGTCATGAGATACTACGATGACCGTGTTTTTAAAATCAAGAAGAAAGTCCTCAAGCCAAGAGATGGTATGAATATCCAAATCATTTGTTGGCTCATCGAGAATCAGTACATCCGGATTTCCAAATAAGGCTTGGGCCAGTAAAACCCTAACCTTAAGATCACTGGATAATTCTTCCATGTTTAGGTCGTGCTTCGACTCATTGATTCCCAAGTTGCTTAATAACGATGCAGCGTCTGTTTCTGCATTCCATCCCTCTAAGTCGGCGAATTCAGCTTCAAGCTCACCTGTTCGCATTCCATCGGCTTCGCTAAAGTCCGGTTTCGCATAGATGGCATCTTTCTCGACCATGATTTCATGAAGACGTTTATGTCCCATAATTACAGTATGTAAAACGGGGCTTTTGTCAAATTCAAAATGATTCTGTTTGAGAACTGCCATTCTTTTTCCTGGTTCAAGATTAATATGACCAGTTGTAGCATCTTGATCTCCAGTAAGAATTTTAAGAAAGGTTGATTTACCAGCACCATTGGCGCCAATAACACCGTAGCAATTGCCGCGTACAAATTTTAAATTGACTTCATCGAAGAGGACTCTTTTACCAAATTGCAACGACAGATTTTGAACATTAAGCATGAGTGAAATTTTTTGCAAAGATAAGGATAAATCCTATTGTTTCTTACAAGAGTATACAAATGCAGGTGGTATGTTAAATAAACAGTGTCTGACAGAAACCTTTTTAAATACTTTTTTAAAGAGCTTTAATGATTGCAGGGTGTATTGAAATTGAATAAATTCTCCGTCAATATTTAAACGATTATTGGCCTCAATTACAATTCGCTTCCTTAAGGTTTTAGGCAGAATGGCCAGCGGAAGGGAGGAGACAATAAAATCTGCTTTTTCAATATTCAATTCACTCATGAATTTGGGTAGGTCGGAGGCAGAACCTTTTCGAATAGTCACTCTTTTATCGGAGATTTTATTTTTTAAATCTCTATAAAAAGCATCATTGAGTTCAATAACAAGTAGTTTTGATTCTTCATCGAGTTTTTCGATGATTCTTTGAGTAAAAACTCCTGTTCCAGGACCCAACTCTACAACAAGTTTAGCTTGTTTGAAATTCAAATGGTCGAGCATCTTTCTGGATAGAAATTTTGAGCTCGGAACCACTGATCCAACCATCTTTTTTTTGCTTAAAAACTCTTTTATAAAGGCGCTCTTTGACAAGTTTATTGATTTAAGATCAGCTGGTTGTTGTTTACTATTCCGAGTACTTTTCCATTAAGTTTTTCATGCTGAAAGGGAGAGTAGAGATGATGCTCTTTTCTTTGCTTTGAATCAAAACTAAAGGTCTCTGTTGGATCGAAAATGGTAAGGTCCGCATCATTCCCAATTTTTATAGTGGGAGAAGGTTTTTGGATGAAAGCTCGGGTATTGTCAGTGAGTACGTTAATTAATTTTTCAAGCTTTATTTTCTTCATTGAATTTAATGCACTGAAAAGGGTTTGGAGCTGAGGAGCACCAAAAGTAGCATCTTCAAACTCTCTTTCTTTATCTTCTTTAATTGCAGGCCTGTGGTCAGATACAACGAAGTCAATGGTGTTGTTTTCTAATCCTTTCCATAAAGCATCAACATTTTTTTGATCTCTTAATACGGGTAATGTTTTATAGGCCGAATCAAAATCGAATACTTTACTTTCGTTAAAGCATAAATTCATGACATGTACATCAGCTGTTATCTGTAATCCTTTTTTCTTGGCAGCTTTGATCAATTCAACTCCTTCTCCTGTTGAGATACCGCTAAGATGAATATTTCCTCCAGTGTATTCAGCCAATCGAATGTGTTTTTCAATTTCAATTATTTCTGATATTTCCGGATCTGCTTTAAGACCAGTTTTTAGTGAAGCTAAGCCCTCATTCACCTGTGTATCGGATGAAAGTGAGTTGTTAAATGAATTAACTATTATCTTGCATCCATGGTTGTCTCCATAAAGTAATGCGTTTTTTAGAGTTTGGGTTTCTGGTGCTTTAGAATCGTCAGAAAAAAGCATAGCCCCTGCATTCTTTAAATCATTCATTTCTGAAAGTTCATGACCCTGCATAGATTTTGTAATACAAGCCATAGGTATTAATTCAACAGCATGTGATTCGGATTTACGAAGCACGTATTCAACTAAAGATTTATGATCAATTACAGGTTTCGTTGAGGGAAGAGCAGCCACATGTGTAAATCCACCCGATGCCGCACCGTCAAGACCTGAAGAAAGAGTTTCTTTGTATTCATGCCCAGGATCGCAGAAGTGTGCTTTTAGGTCAATCCAACCCTTTGATAAATGAATGTTATTTGAGCTTATTTCAATGGTTTTCGTATCTATTGATTTGATCTCATTCGATATATCCGAGATTTTACCATCGATGATTAAAACATCCTTTTTTTCACCATTAAACTCAGATGACGAATCAATTATTCTTGCTTGTTTAATTAAAACTTTCATGATCTAGTTTTTCCAAAGTTTGGATATTAATATTTCCGAAATGACACACATTATTACAATAAATATACAAATCCGCCAATATTCTTGGGGTTGATTCAGGTTAATTTTAGATACATCGAAGTCTTTTGAGAAATTTTCAACGTTAATGTTCTTAATATTTTTTTGTTGAAGAGATTTTTTTATAGATTCACTGGATATGTAATCAACAGATGATTCTTTACGATCTGTAATTAATGACAATGCTCCAATGGTCTTGTCAGTAAATATTCTATAATTGCCTTCTTTTAGTTTTTCAATAGCCTCAGGCCCTGATAAATCCAAGAACTTGTATGATCCATTCTGAATTATTTTTGGGATAAATTCAGTTTCTTTATTTTTTATTTTAATTGGGGTTTCTGCCTTATAATTATTTGAAACAGGAATTAATTGATTTTGACCTATAATAGTGTATAACGAGTGGTTTCTTTTTGACAATTCAGCTATTCTTAAACATAATACAGGGAATATGCTTTTGTTTACCAGATTACCAGATTCTAATGAAAGGTCCGAATATAGTGCAAATGTTTTCTGGAAGGATTTAAAAAACACAGGACTTTTATCCCTTAAAAACATTAGAGGTATTGCTGTTGTATTGAGAACGTCACCGGTGTATATGCTCTTGTAGTTTGGTAGATTTAGGCTTTCATCTGATGGCTCAAATATACTTTTAAAAAAGGGGTCTTTAGAGGCAATTTTATTTGCATTTAAATTGACTGTTCTTTTTGAAGAAAATGGCGGTAGACCCAGATTGGATAATAGTAAATTCGTATTATTTTCGAGCGCATCTTTTCCAGGGATAATAAATATGGATCCTCCCATTTCTGAAAAAGAAATAATATCCGAAGATAATCCCGTTGAGATATCATTTACACCATTTAATACGATTAAATTCTTTTCTTTAAAAAGGTTTCTATTCACCAGTTTTTGATCTACTTCTTCAATATTTATGGATGATTCTGTTGCGTATGCATTGGTAACATATTCTTCATGTCCGTCTCCATTTATAATTAAAATATTGTTAGATGGCTCAATGTTATAGCTAAAATAAAAAAGGTCGTCCCAATACATCATTTGATCTCTAATTTCAATTATACCAAATACTTGTCCTTTTTTAGTGTTTTTAATTTGAACAGAACTTGTGATTTTTTCTTGAGCAGGAATATCAATGAAAAGGTCTTTTTCAGAGTTGTCTGTTTGTATGTTAACTTCAAGATTGATTATGTCTTTATTGCTTTTATTGACAACCCGAAAATAGAGATCATTTTCCTCATTGATCCTATGAACAGGTGATTCAAACCAAACAGAATCTACAAAGCAATTTGATTTGCTTTGAGGTGAGAATTGAATAAGATTATAGGGAGAGTTGAGGTCTTTTTTAATGTTATCCGTTTTAAAAAAATCTCGTTGAAAATCACTGAGTAATATATAGCTGAATTTATTTAGCTTGCGATTGTTGTTTTTTTCTTTTTCAGAAATTTCACGTTGCCAGTTTATAATGGTGTTTATGTTTCTTTGAATAGGGGTGTAGTTGATTTGGTCAACTTGAAATAACGCATCATTTTTACTTAAGGATCTCTCTTGAATCCCATTTAATTCGTTCGAGGAAATTATGAATTTTTGATTTGCGGGAAACTGTGAGATCATCTCTTTAGCATTCGTTTTGGCTTCTGAAAGGAGTTCTCCATTGGTTCCTTTTGCACTCATCGAATTTGAATTGTCAATATAGATTGAAATTAATCGATCACTTCCAGCAGAGCCATTTCCAAAGCTGCCTGTGTAGGGTTGCGCAAAAGCCAATACTACAAATACAATTGCCAAAACGCGAAGTAAAAGAATGATGAAGTTTTTTAACTTTTTAACCGCTTTCTTTTCTTGTTCAATTGAATGAATGAATTTAAGAGAAGAGAAGTACAGTTTTTTGTGTCGTCTAAAATGGAAAAGATGAATAATAATTGGGAGTGCTATTAGCGAAAGAAACCAAAGTATATTTGGATACAAAAAATTCATCGACGACAAAAGTAGTGAAAGTTAGAGGTCCTAAAAAATCTTTTAATAAAAAATGCCCTCTCGGGCATTTGAATTAATTTTTAAGCTTATTGTACCATTCATTGAATTTCTCTTCATTTCCACTTGCTCTGTATGCTTGTGCCAGATTTCTAATGACAGATTTGTTGTCAGGAAATTCAACTGCCATAATTTCAAGACTTGGAATGGCCTTGATTAAAAGTTCAGTTTTTTCATTTTCCAATTCATTAACTCTTGGATCTCTGTAGTCAAGGTCTTTTGCCTCATCAGCCAATTGTAAACTCCATGACATATATAACGCGGCTAGGTTGGAATGAGCGTTAACATACATTGAGTCAATTTCAATAGCCTTAAGCAGATTCAGCTCTGCTTTTTCATTTTCTTTTAATTCTATATATGATGTTCCTAATATGTAATAAAGTTCTTTGTTTTCAGGGTCCAATTCCAAAGCTTGGTTTATATATTTTTCGGATTTTTCTTTGTCTCCTTGCTTGAGAGCTACATTTATTAACGTCGTTAAAATAGAAATGTCTTTGCCAAAAGCTTCTTGAGCCGCAATAGCAATTTCCTCTGTTTTATCGAGTTGCCCGGAATTAAGTAGAGAGTCTGTTACCACATTGAACATTGCCATTGCATTCACTTTTGCATCTTCGTAGTCAACGCCAATGAATTCTGAAACGCTGTAAGCGCCCATAAATCCCATCATGGCCATTTCATAATTTTTCGTTTCATACATTCCCAGACCCATGTCCCAATACTGTTTAACCCTAATGTTTATAAAGCTTTTGGCATCCTCTTGGTAGCCTTTTCTTTTATCGGTGTCATTGACAACTAAAAGAAAACTTTCTTTAGATATTTCGGCATTTTTTTCCATCAAATCTTGATCTGGAACTTTACCCATCATAGCTTCCACTGTAGCCATCTCCACTAATGCGAAATAAATCATACCTCTGTAATAGTGCATTTTCATGCTTTCAGAAGTTTCTGGATGAACTGCGGCTTTGTCGATAAAGTCTTTTGCTTCATTTACCAGCTTTACCGATTTTTCTCCACCCCTCGGGTTGTACTTTTTCATGAGTACAGCCGCATCGGTAATGTTTGTTTTTTGGGCAGAAACATATCCTATGAACATTATGCATAGAATAGATAAAGTGTAATTTATTTTTTTCATTGTTTTAAATTATGGAAATCATTTATTCAAATCTTGTGCCAAAGTGTAAAGACTATGCTTCAGTATCTGTCTCATTATTTTCGGTGTCTCCTTCGAGTTCCTCAGAATCAGTAGTTTCTTCATCTTCATCCCCTCTTGGAACTCTAGCAATTGCTGCTATTTCGGAGGTTCCCTTTAGGTTTATAAGTCTGACTCCTTGAGTAGCTCTCCCCATGGTCCTTATACTGTCTACATTCATTCTTATTGCCACACCGCTCTTGGTAATGATCATCAAGTCGTCTTCGTCTACAACGTTTTTGATTGACAGTAGATCTCCAGTTTTACTTGTGATGTTTAGTGTTTTCACTCCTTTACCACCTCTATTCGTTATTCTGTAGACAGGTTCTTGGTCTTCAGGATCGTTCAGATAGGTACGTTTTCCAAATCCTCTTTTAGAAACAACAAGTATTGTAGTGTAAACATCTTCTACGCAAATCATACCAACAACCTCTTCTGTGGTATCGTCAATTTTTATACCGCGAACACCTGAGGCATTACGGCCCATCGGTCTGACGGTTTGTTCATTGAAACGTATTGCTCTTCCTGAACTTGATGCTAGAACGATTTCGTTGTTGCCATTGGTAAGTTTCGCTTCAAGAAGTTCGTCATTTTCGCGAATCGTTATGGCGTTAATACCATTAGTTCTTGGTCTTGAGTAGGCTTCAAGAGAAGTTTTCTTGATAACACCAGACTTCGTACACATTACGATAAAGTTGTTATTGATGTACTCAGAATCGGTAATGTCTTGAACTTTTACATAAGCTTTGACCTTGTCATCCTGTGGAATATTAATCAGATTTTGTATGGCTCTTCCTTTAGCTATTTTGTTTCCTTCAGGTATTTCAAATACACGCATCCAGAAGCAACGCCCTTTCTCCGTAAAGATCAAGAGATAGTTGTGATTCGTAGCTATGAAAAGATGTTCTAAGAAGTCTTTATCCCGAGTCGTTGAACCTTTCGATCCCATTCCTCCTCTGTTTTGAACTTTATATTCTGCTAAATTGGTTCTTTTGATGTAGCCAGCGTGAGAAATGGTAACGACTACTTCTTCATCAGCGATGAGGTCTTCAATTCTCATTTCACTTGCACTGTATTCTATAATAGATCTTCTTTCGTCTCCGTATTTATCTTTGACTTCAATAAGTTCGTCATTAATGATTTTCATTCTTCGATCTTCATTTGCTAAAATATCTTTCAAGTCAGCGATCAATTTCATTAAATCATCATATTCAGCTCTTAACTTATCCTGCTCAAGGCCTGTAAGCTGACGCAATCTCATATCTACAATGGCTCTTGTTTGAATCTCAGATAAACCAAATCGGGTTGCCAAATTTTCACGCGCTTTATCCGGACTTGATGATGCTTTTATAATTTCAATTACTTCGTCTATGTTATCAGATGCAATAATCAAACCTTCCAAAATATGCGCTCTTTCTTCCGCTTTTCTTAATTCGTACTGGGTGCGTCTTACAACCACGACATGTCTAAAATCAACAAAATTAGAAATTAGACTTTTAAGGTTTAACAATTCAGGCCTGCCATCAACAAGACATATGTTATTTACTGAAAATGAGGTTTGTAGTGATGTGTACTTGTATAATTTGTTTAATACAACATTTGCAATGGCATCACGTTTTATTTCAAAAACGATACGCATTCCATTTCTGTCAGATTCGTCTCTTAAATCAGAGATACCCTCAATCTTTTTGTCGTTAACTAAATCAGCAGTTTTCCGTATAAGGTCCGCTTTGTTTACTTGGTATGGGATTTCAGTTACGATAATTGTTTCTCTTCCATTAACGTCTTCTATTTCAGCTTTCCCTCTCATAACAATACGGCCCTTTCCAGTGAGAAAGGCATCTCTAACGCCTTCATAACCATATATGATTCCGCCTGTCGGGAAATCTGGAGCTTTGACATAATTTAATAGCTCTTCAACTTCTATTTCTTTATTTTCGATGTAGGCAATACATCCATCTATAACCTCAGATAAGTTGTGAGGAGCCATGTTTGTTGCCATCCCAACTGCTATTCCAGAAGCTCCATTTGCTAGTAGATTGGGTATTTTTGTAGGCAATACGGTTGGTTCAGTTAAACTGTCATCAAAATTGGGCCTAAAATCAACAGTGTCCTTATCAAGATCGTTGAGCATCTCTTCAGATATTTTCTTAAGTCGGGCTTCCGTATACCTCATTGCAGCAGGGCTATCTCCATCAACTGAACCAAAGTTTCCTTGACCATCAACTAATGGATACCTCAAAGACCATGTTTGAGCCATTCGGACCATTGTGTCGTAAACTGAGCTGTCTCCGTGAGGATGGTATTTACCTAGAACCTCACCAACAATTCTAGCCGATTTCTTGTGAGATTTGTTCGAATAAACCCCAAGGTCCTGCATTCCGTATAAAACTCTTCGGTGAACAGGTTTAAATCCATCTCTTACGTCCGGGAGTGCCCTGGAAACAATTACCGACATCGAATAATCGATGTAGGCAGACTTCATTTCATCCTCAATATTAATTTGTATTATTTTTTCTCCCTCAGCCATATTGTATATCTAAAAATTAACTTTTATTTTTTCTCTTTTTCAAAGAGTATCAAATTTAACCAATTACAACGCGATATTAACCGATAAATTGAGGTATTTACTAACAATATTTCGGTATAAATTGTGGATAAATACAAGTGTGAGGATAATTTTTCATATTATATTTGTACCATACTTGTATCAGATTGAATAAATGGAAGCAAAATTTTCACCACGGGTCAAAGATTTGATGTCTCACAGCAGGCAGGAAGCGTTTCGTTTAAGAAATGAGTTTGTAAGCGCTGAGCATCTTTTATTGGGTTTAATCAAGCTCAATGAAGGCACTGCGGTAAACATTATTCAAGAGTTTCAACTGGATTTAAAACAGATTAAAACGGAGGTAGACGTTTTATTAGGGAAATCATCTGTTGCTCAAATTGAAAACGAAAAACTGCCCTTGTTAAAACAAACAGAAAATATAATCAAGCAATCTTTTCTTGAGGCGAAACAATTTAAATGTTCAATTATTGGTACAGAACATATTTTGTTGACGATACTTAGGTACGAAGATTGTGCTGCATGTAAAATATTGAATAAATACGGAATTATGTACGAAAATGCGAGAGATGAGTATGAGGTCTTATTAGAGGAAAGAAAAGATCCTAAATCAGAATTTCCAGGTAGTAGTGAGGAAGATGAACCGTTTTCGTCATCGTCGGCGAAGAAGTCGGCTGATCCAAAATCCAAAACACCTGTATTGGATAATTTTGGTCGTGATTTGACAAAAATGGCAGAGGCTGATAAACTTGATCCTATTGTGGGTAGGGAGAAAGAGATTGAGAGGGTAAGTCAGATCTTATCGAGGCGAAAGAAAAATAATCCTATTTTAATCGGTGAACCTGGGGTAGGTAAAAGTGCCATTGCCGAAGGTTTGGCATTAAGAATTGTTCAAAGGAAAGTATCCCGAGTTTTATTTAACAAAAGAATCGTTTCGTTAGACTTGGCATCTTTAGTTGCTGGAACAAAATATCGTGGACAATTTGAAGAAAGAATGAAAGCTGTAATGCAGGAAATTGAAAAAAACCCTGACATTATTTTGTTTATCGATGAAATTCATACAATTATAGGTGCAGGAGGTGCTAGTGGCTCTTTAGACGCTTCAAACATGTTTAAACCTGCCTTGGCTAGAGGAGAGCTTCAAGCGATTGGTGCAACGACTCTAGATGAGTACAGACAGCACATTGAAAAAGATGGGGCTTTAGAGCGAAGATTTCAAAAAGTAATTATCGAACCAACCAATCGGGAAGAAACGGTTCAGATTTTAATGAATATCAAAGAGCGCTATGAGGATCATCATTCAGTGAAATATACTGACGAAGCCATTATAGCCTGCGTAAAGTTGACGGAAAGATACATTACAGACAGGCATCTTCCAGACAAGGCAATCGATGCTCTCGATGAGGTCGGGTCTAGGGTACACATTACAAATATTAATGTGCCAAAAGAGATAACAGAAATTGAAAATCAAGTTGAGGAATTAAAGGATCAGAAGGCTGAGGTTATTCGTTCTCAACAATACGAGAAGGCTGCAGAATTGAGAGATAGTGAAAGAAAGCTACTTGAAAGACTTGAAACGGCTAAGGAAAAATGGGAGGAAGAATCAAAAACCAACAAAATAACAGTTACAGAAGAAAATGTAGCTGAAGTGGTTTCTATGATGTGTGGTATACCTGTTACAAAGGTATCTCAGTCAGAAACAGGAAAGCTTGTGGTTATGGGTGACTCTATTCGAGAGAATGTGATTGGCCAAGATGAAGCGATTGAAAAGGTAGTTAAGGCTATCCAGAGAAACAGAGCGGGCTTAAAAGATCCCAACAAGCCCATTGGTTCATTTTTCTTTTTGGGCCCAACAGGGGTTGGTAAAACACAGCTTGCAAAAGTATTGGCTAAAAACTTATTTGATACCGAGGATGCTTTAATTAGAGTAGACATGTCCGAATACATGGAGAAGTTTTCTATTTCAAGGCTTGTAGGAGCACCTCCGGGATATGTTGGATATGAGGAAGGTGGTCAGCTCACAGAAAAAGTTAGAAGAAAACCTTACGCGATTGTTCTTTTGGATGAAATTGAAAAAGCGCATCCTGACATCTTTAATTTGCTATTGCAAGTTCTTGATGATGGACACATGACAGATGGACTTGGTAGAAAGATTGACTTTAAAAACACCATTCTGATTATGACATCGAATATCGGTGCACGTCAATTGGCTGATTTTGGTACAGGTGTTGGATTTGGAACTTCAGCGCAGCAAGAGTCGAAAGAAGACAATGTTAAGTCTATAATTCAAAAGGCATTACGGAAAGCATTTTCTCCTGAGTTTCTGAATAGAATTGATGATATGATTATGTTTAAATCTTTGGGAAGAAAAGAGATTCACTTAATTATTGATATAGAACTAAAGAAGCTTTACGATAGAATACTGGCTTTAGGATTCAATGTTACTCTTACTGAAAAAGCCAAAGATTTTATCGTTGACAATGGCTATGACGAAAAATTTGGTGCAAGACCTCTTAAACGAGCGATTCAGAAGTTTGTTGAGGATCCTCTTGCAGAAGAAATAATTAAATCAAATTTTAAAGAAGGAGAGAAAATAAAATTGGATCTAAATTCTTCCAAAGACGGTTTAGATGTAATACATCAAAAGGAAAGTAAACCCAAAAAACCTAGCTCTAAAAAGAAAGAGGAGTAACTTATCTTTTGAATACGACTTCATCATAAGGGACTCTATATCGGGGTCCCCAAACTCCTTTATCTGTTCCTTTACCCACAGAGATAATCATATTAATTTCTGCACCGTAGGAAAGGTTTAACATTTTCTTTACACGTTTGTTATCGAATCCTTCCATGGGACAAGAATGAAAGCCTTCAGCAGCAATAGATAACATAAAATTTTGTGCAGCTAAAGCGCAAGATTTATGGACTACGATTCTTTGCTCACTTTTGCCACCCATTCGGTAAAAAGGTTTTCTTAAGCCGCCAAAAAAGCTGATTGTTTTTCTTAGTGTTGTCAGCATATAAAAAGGATCATTCATGTAAACCAAAGGAATGAGCTTTTTATAATAGTTTAAACCTCCTTTTTGCAGTTTGCCTGGCTTTCCCTCAATACTCTTTACTATTTTATCATAGTTCCATTTAGACCTTGATTTCCATAGATCTTTTCGCGTGACAAAAACAACCATATGTTTTGCTGTTTTTGCTGCGGACTGATTCAAGCATAAAGGGGTCAGTCTATCTAACTCTTGTTGTGATTTTATCCAATGAAATTCCCAAAGCTGCAAGTTGCTACTGTTTGGAGCTAAAATGGCTCTTTTGATGCTTTTTTCTATCACTTCATCTTCTACATCAATTTCTGAATCGTAAGCTCTATTGCTTCTTCTAAATTCAACTATCTTTTGAAACTCCTCCGAAAACATATGGATATTTACTTTATTTTATTTTGATTCTCAACTTAATTCTGACACTTTTGCGTACAAAATAGACAATTATATGACAGCATGTCTTAAAATCAATTGTGGCAAGTTCTTTGTCAGTTAAATATGTATTAAACAAAGTACCTATGGCAGTAAAAAACAAGAAAGAAAAAGAAGTTGAGAAAGAGCAGAATGAAAATGTTTCTAAAAAACATGACGAAACTGTAAGTGAAGGAAGTGAAAATCAATCTGACTCGAACATTAAAGAGGAGGATGGGCAGACTTCAGAAGATAAATATGATGACCTGAACAATCGTTTTTTGAGACTTTACGCTGAATTTGAAAATTTCCGAAAAAGAACAAACAAGGAAAGGTTAGATATCATAAACAATGCAAATGCTGATTTATTAAAAGACATGATACCAGTCATAGATGATTTTGAGCGTGCTATAACCAATAATGAAGGGTCAGAAGATGTTGTTGCCATTAAAGAAGGCTTTTCTTTGATTTACAATAAGTACAAAGGAATTCTTCAAACAAAGGGTTTGAAACCAATGGATTCGAAAGGCGAAGTTTTTGATCCCGAAATTCATGAAGCGGTTGCCAATATGCCAACAGAAGATAAAAAGCTTAAAGGCAAGATTATAGATGATGTGGAAAAGGGTTACTTTTTAAATGAAAAAGTCTTGCGTTACGCTAAAGTAGTAGTCGGACAATAAACTGAAGTATATGAGTCAAAAGAGAGATTATTATGAGATTTTAGGCGTTTCTAAAAGTGCTTCAGAGTCAGAGATTAAAAAAGCCTACAGAAAATTAGCGTTAAAATTTCATCCAGATAAAAACCCTGGTGATGCTTCTGCTGAGGATAAATTTAAAGAAGCAGCTGAGGCATATGAAGTGTTGAGCTCTGCTGAGAAAAAATCCCGATATGATCAATATGGTCATGCAGGGATGGGCCAAGGATTCGGCGGCGGTGGCGGCGGAATGAATATGGATGATATCTTTTCTCAATTTGGTGATGTTTTTGGAGGTGCTTTTGGAGGAAGCTTTGGAGGAAGTAGAGGCGGAGGATCTCGTGTGGTAAAAGGCTCGAATCTGCGCGTAAAAATGAAATTGACACTTGAAGATATCGCTAATGGTGTCAAGAAAAAAATAAAGGTCAACAAACTCGTTAATGCTGAAGGGGTAACTTTTAAGACTTGTTCCAATTGTAAGGGTACAGGTAGAATAACCAGAATGGCACAAACTTTTATCGGTGCAATGCAGACTCAGTCCGCATGTAACGTGTGTCATGGAGCAGGTAAAATGATTGATAAAAAACCTGCAGGCGCTGATCAAAATGGTCTTAAAAGACAAGAAGAGGTTATTGAAATTGAGATTCCTGCAGGAGTTGAAGAAGGGATGCAGTTAAGTGTAAGAGGAAAAGGTAATGCTGGTCCTTTTAACGGCGTTCCGGGTGATTTGATGGTGGTTATCGAAGAAGTTGAACATGCTGAATTAAAAAGAGATGGTGACAATGTTCATTACGAGGCAATTGTGAGTTTTATGGATGCCGTTTTAGGTGCAAGTGTTGAGGTGCCAACAATCTCGGGAAAAGCAAAGATTAAGGTCGAGCCTGGAACACAGAGTGGTAAGGTTTTAAGACTAAGAGGAAAAGGTTTATCTAATGTGCAGGGCTATGGTTCCGGTGATATGTTTGTACATATCAACATATGGACGCCTACTGAATTGACAAAATCTGAAAAAGAGCTTATTGAAAAACTTCAAGATTCCCCAAACTTTATACCAAACCCTGACAATAAGGATAAGGGTTTCTTTACCAAAATGCGTGACATGTTCTCATGATGAGGTATATTGATCAGGGCAAAACAGGTGACATAGGCGTAAAGCCTTTTGTTTTGACCATTTCAATTATTTTCCTGGCCTATATTTTAGGTTCATTTGGTTTATCTATCGATTATAGCTTTCATGAAACCATCGGTGATGGAACAGGTCTTACAATGGACCATTTTGTTTCCATTTTAGGCAAGAATAGAGTCTTGTTTTGGCTCATGTTTCCGTTTATTGTGGTTTTTGTTGCATTTCTATTGGCGATAAAATACATCCATAAAAGATCTATAAGGTCTGTTTTTACAGCAAGAGATTCTTTTGATTGGAAGCGCGTCTTTATTAGCTTTTTCTTGATTCTTTCCGTTTTATCCATTACAACATTTTTTGAGATCTATTATAGTGACTCCTACATTTGGAGTTTTGACTTTTCTAAATTTTGGGTACTTGTGATTATCGCATTGCTCATCATACCCATTCAAACCACTATTGAAGAGCTCATTTTTCGGGGTTATTTAATGCAGGGATTAAAAATGAAAATAGGCTCTAATAAACATGCTGTGATTCTGTCAGGTATTATGTTCGGCTTGATGCACCTTGGGAATCCAGAGATTGCGGCGATTGGAAATCATGTTCTATTATATTATGTGGCTTCTGGAGTGTTTCTAGGACTCTTGGCGATGTATGATAATGGTCTGGAGTTGTCTATAGGGTATCATGCTGCAAATAATATATTTATGGCTTTATTGGTTTCCAATGACTGGCAAGTGTTTCAAACCAATGCGATTTATGTCAATACGGCACCCCCTGAGCTAAGCTGGTTTGATTTACTCATTTCTTTGGCCGTTTTCCCTATCTTATTTTTGATTTACAAACGAATATTTAAATGGACTTCGTTGAAAGAAACTTGGAATGATGCGGATTAACTAATCAAGTTTTTTGTATTATTACGATACCATGATTGAAATTTGTGAAGTTTCAAAATCTTATCAACGCAAGCTTGCATTAAACAATGTTTCAGCCCGTATACCAAGTGGTCAAATTACGGGTTTGCTTGGTCCAAATGGAGCGGGAAAGACGACTCTTATTAGGATCATCAATCAAATGATTCTTCCCAGTTCAGGACATCTCAGATATAAAGGTGAATTACTGAATCAATCTCATTTAAAATTAATGGGCTATCTGCCAGAAGAAAGAGGTTTATATAAGGCGATGTCTGTTAAAGATCAACTCTCCTTTTTATGTCGCCTTCGAGGGATGACAAAAATAGATAGCGAACGACAAATTGATTACTGGTTAGATAAATTTGAGGTCAAGGATTGGAAGCACCAAAGAATCCATTCTTTATCCAAAGGAATGGCTCAAAAAGTTCAGTTTATTGCTGCGTTGGTTCACGACCCAGAGTTTATAGTAATGGATGAACCATTAAGTGGTTTTGATCCAATTAATGTGGATTTAATCATGTCAGAGCTTCACGCACTTAAAAATAAAGGCAAAACAATTTTATTGAGCACGCACAATATGCAAAGTGTTCAGGATGTATGCTCGAATGTGTTGCTATTGAATGATGGAGAGAAAATAGCAGACTCATCATTTTCTGATTTGAACAAAACCCATCAATCTACAGAATTTATTGTAAGATATCGCGGTACCAAAATGGCATTTGCTAACTCTTTATGGACAGATTTTGAACTGATAGAACAGTACGAAGTGGAGGAAGAGTTATTTGAAGCCTTACTTGCCCAAAGAGGTCAGAGGTCTGTTGATGATCTTATTTCTAACCTTAAAGGGCATGTCAGTATCGAATATGTCTCTAGGAAGAAACCAAACATGCAAGAAATATTTTTAGAATTGGTGAATAATGGAAAACTAAATCAATGAAACAAAGCTGGATCATAGCAATGCGTGAGTTTCGGGAAAGGGTTTTGAATAAATCCTTTCTTATGATGCTTTTGATTGGGCCATTAATGGTTTTGACTCTTGCCTATTTCCTTGTCAAAGCAAACGATGAAGGTAAAAAAGAGCTAAACATTCTAATTGCTGATCCGGGAAACATTATGGATGGTGTGATTTCTTCCAAGGAAAGCAAAAGTGTAAACTATTATTTTTTAGATGGTTATATTGAATTAGATGATTTCAAGAAAGGGAAAGATTATCAAAAGTATGATGTTTTAGTCGAGGTTAATGAAAAGGTCCTCAATAATAAAAAAGTGTTTGTCTTCTACAGGGATTTTTTGTCTGCTGATAATAAAAACCTAATGAAATTTAATATAGAGAGGCGTGTTGAGGAGGTGATGGTAAAAGAGTTCACTAATCTTACAGTGGATCGGTTTCGTCAAATAAAACAGCCTTTAAATATGGATTTTCGAAATATTGATGATCCAACAGGTATAGAATCAAATTCAGAAGGGTGGGCTGGATTATTCTTTGGTTTTATGATATTTCTGTTCATTCTCATGTTTGGAATGTCAATATTAAGAGGCATCTCAAGGGAGAAATCAAATCGAATTGTAGAAGTACTGGTATCTGTTGTAAAGCCTCGACAGCTGATGCTTGGAAAGATGATTGGTATTGCGCTTTCTGCTGTATTTCAGCTAATCGTGTGGTTTGGTATTGTCGGAGTCGGATTGTGGGTTTTTCAAAATTATATTTTTACAGAATTTTTTATGTCTGATGATTATATGAACATTCAGCTGAATGAAGGAACGGATGTTTTATATGGTCAGTTTAATGATTTGCATCAAAATGAAATGATTGACCTTATTTATGACAGGCTCAACCTTGTGGTCATTTTACCTGTGTTTTTTATCACTTTTGTTTTGGCTTATTTTTTCTATGGTTCATTTTTCAGCTTTATAGCAGCAGGAACAGGTTCGGAAAGTGATGGTCAACAATTTTCATTTCCTATTATCGCTTTATTATTGTTTTCTCTTTATGCAGGTTATTTTTCTGTTTTACATCCTGAATCAGATTTCACAAGTATTTGTCAGTTCGTTCCTTTTACATCACCTGTTGTTTTGATGGTGAAAATTTGTCAAGGTTATCCGGAAGGAACGGGATACCTTCTTGTTGTTTCTTTGACCATTCTTTTCATCTCGTCATGTCTGATGCTTTATATAGCGAGTCGAATATTTAAAGGAGGCATATTGGAATATGGCCATACATTATCTTTAAAGAAAATATTCACTTGGCTTAAATCTGATTAATGCTAAAATGTGTTATTGATATTGGAACCAATACTTTTAATTTATTAATAGCCGAACATTTACCCGAGGGATTAAAGGTTATTTATTCAACCAAAAGAGGTGTCGCTCTTGGGATGGGGGGAATTACCAAAGGTTTAATCACAAATGACGCCATGTCTCGTGCGATAAAAGCATTGATCGAATTCGAGGATATAATTAAGGGGTTGGAAGTTGAGGAGGTAAGACTTATCGCAACGGCAGCAGTGAGAGAAGCAAAAAACTCTACTGACTTTTTACAACTCGTTAAAAAAGAGGTGGGTCGAGATGTTATCGTTATTGATGGGAATCAAGAAGCAAAATTCATTTTTCAAGGTGTTTCAATGTGTCACAAGTTCCAGTCGGAATCAATGATCATGGATATTGGCGGTGGGAGTACAGAGTTTATTGGCGCAAATCAAAATGGTATAGGTGAACTCGTATCCTTGAAGATAGGTGTTTCTAGACTCTATCAAACTTTCTCTTGCTCCGATCCTTTTACGAAATCAGATGTAGAAAAGATTGAGAGCTATATTGAAAATGAATCAAATGGATTTTTCTTGAATAAAAAGGTGGAGTGCCTTATCGGTTCATCAGGGACCTTTGAAACTTTTTACGAATTGATTTATAAGAAAACGTATCCATTATCAACAGAGATAATGGAGCTTGAAGTTCAACCATTTATGGAGTCGTTGGATGATTTGATTTTTTCAACTCAGAATGAGCGAAATCAAAATGAATTTATTATTCCCATTCGAAAAAAAATGGCGCCTTTTGCAGCTGTGAAAACCCGGTGGGTTTTACAGCAATTAAATGTTAAGAAAGTTCTGATTTCTCCTTTCTCATTGAAAGAAGGAGCATTGAGTGAGTGAAGGGTTAAAACGTGATGAGTTTTAGTCTTTTAATGTATTTACTAATCTGTAATTCAATCACATAAGAACCTTTACCTAATTCTTTAATGTCGATTAGCTCATTCGGTAAGACATCCGTTTGTTTTCTGATTTTTCCATTCATGTCCCTAACGATAATATGCGCAGGAGAATTTAAATTTTCAATGTAAAAAACACCATCGGATGGATTGGGACTGAAGTATATTTTTTCTCTTTCACTTGCAGACTCTAATCCAGTGATATCGTTTCCAGTAATTGATCCGGATTCATTTATTATCCAGTTTTCAGGATCTATACTTATGACTCCAGTTATAGAACCAATACCATCAATATTAAACACTTCGTTATTACTTGATATTGAAAAACGAATTGTGGTATCGGGAAGTCCAAGTCTTTGGAATCTCACATCTAGATCACTTGTAAATGTTGGAGTTACATTGGGTTTTGAACTTGTATGGTTGATTTGAATGCTTAGGTCTGATTCAATTTGTTCCCATTCAATAGAATAGCTTGGGTATCCTTCACCAAAATACCATTGCTCAAAAAAATCAGTAAAATCCATTCCTGAAGCAGATTCTAGTGCATTCTTAAAGTCAATCCCGTAGGCTGTTCCATCGGCATATGTAATTTGAAAGTCTTTTAATACTTGAAAAAATAGCTCATCATCATTAATCATGTATCGCATTGAGTGAATAATTGCAGCGCCTTTATCATAGGTGAGTCTTCCGCTAAAGATTCTATTTTCATTTAAGCTGTCTAATACCCAAACACTTCCACCGTTTTGATTCATAACGTTATCATGAACATCGACCATATGTCCATCTTTTTCATTCGGGTAAAGGTTTTCGAGCATGAGGTACTCACTGTATGATGCAAATCCTTCATTGATCCAGATGTCGCACCAAGAAGCGCATGTCACATGATCTCCCCACCATTGATGCCCTAGCTCATGAGATGTTAATCCTTTATTAAAAAATCCCTGTGTAGTCATGGTTTGATGCTCCATTCCACCAGAAAAAGGAGCCATACAGTGTCCATATTTTTCATCCTCAAAGGGATAAGGACCATATAAGTCATAAAACAACTCCATGAAATCGACAGTTTCGTCAATGTCATCTTGGAAATAGGGCAGGGTCTCGGGGTTATCATAGATGTAATTCTGAATAAGAATGGGATTTGGTGCTCCAACAGGGTTTGCGTAGACATTATACTCCACGTACCTAGCAACAGAAACAGATATTAAATAATAGTCAATGGGGTGTCTGTTTTTCCATTCATAGCGGCTAAAACCACCACCTAAGTCAGTTACTTGTTCCAATACTCCATTGGATCCTGCTTTTAAATCTGAAGGAACAATGACATAAAAATAACTGCTATCCGCCTTATCTGTTAAGCTTTGTTTACAAGGAAACCATTCATATGCAGAGAATGGTTCTGAAAGCGACCAAACTACCTCATTCCCCCAAGTAGGTGAGTTGTCCTGAGACATTCCTGCTCCACCTAGAGGATTTGTTGCTGCTGTTGGAGGTGTCCCATCGTAAGTCGTCTCGATGATAAACTGTTCATCTAATTGTGCATTTACAGGTACTTTTATTGCAGAGTTAACTCTACTGTAATTTACAGATTGCCCATTTACGGTAATCCCTGAAATATTGAAAGTGGGAAAAAGTTCAAAAAGTGCCGAATCTAAAGGTTCTTTCGCTTTTGCATACATCGCAACCTTTCCATCCAGATTTGTACTGGTATTTGTCATGCTCAAATTAAGGTAGTAAAAAGTCACATCGTATTTTTCTGTTTCGGCAATTTGATTAATGGATAAGGAATTGCTTTTGTAGTTGTGTCCACGATCTCTTTTATAACAAGTTGGGATTTTACTTTGTCCAATGATTATGGAGCTTGTCAAGATGAAGTAGGAGAAGAGTTGTATTTTTTTCATGAATGAATTATTTATTTATAAATGCACCAAAGTTGAAATTGTTTGATTACTTCCTAAGAAGTAGAATCAAAGCCTAACTATTTTTTCCAAAAGGGTAGTGGAATCATCGGATACACGAACGTAGTAGATTCCTTTATTTAATTGAGAAAAAGGAAGTTGAATTTTGTGAATTCCAGGTTCAAGACTTTCGGGATTATTTTGATTGTAAATCAATCTTCCACTTTGATCGACCAATTCTATCTTTAGGATCGAAGATTCGGTCAGTAAAATTGAAAGGGTAATATCGTATTCAGTTGGATTTGGATAAATAGGCAAAACAATCAACCCAGTACTTTCTATATTCTTACACGTCGTGTTATTATTTGGATTAACATCTGTAGACCCAAGAGAATTTACACCAATACCTTCAACACAAACATACCGATCTGTTTCGTCTTGTGAAGAGATATAGGATGTAGGGTGCGCATTAAAAATATAAATTTCGCTTGCATCTTGTGCGATACTTCCTGTCCAAGATTCCTGAATAGAACCATTTTCAGGCGTTTTAAGGAATAAATCTGCATTTTCAAGGGGAATTGATCCGAGATTTTGGATTTCGGCACCTACGGTTAGATATCCATTAATATCTTGAACAAAAATCGTCTCTATTGCCAAATCGTAAAAAGCTTCTTTTACGGTAAACGTTTGAACTGAGGTATCACGACATCCCAGTTGGTTATTCACAATG
>Ga0209251_1000820_pt1 | contig 26462 bp, 32 predicted proteins | sample SaaInlV_100m_DNA_6_FD_184665 | JGI IMG/M metagenome (GOLD analysis project Ga0209251, IMG submission 184665) | Marine microbial communities from expanding oxygen minimum zones in the Saanich Inlet - Saanich Inlet SI073_LV_10m_DNA (SPAdes) (version 2) | ecosystem: Environmental > Aquatic > Marine... | reverse complement strand
GTGTCAGTTTAGACCCTACTGACAGGTCTCCTAGCTTTCTAACTACATACAAAGCCTGTAGCTTCACAACGTCTAGGACCTTGGCTATTGGTCGGAGATGTAGGACTCGAACCTACGACCCTCTGCTCCCAAAGCAGATGCGCTACCAGACTGCGCTAATCTCCGTTAAGCTTTTGCTGTGATCGCTTCGTACAATTCCCACAATTGGGCATTATATAGCGGAGTGCCTTACCATCCAGCGCCGGCCCGTTTGAATGTGTTCCCGGGTCCCCATACGGTGAACCTATTACCCTCCAGTCTAAGACTAATGAGGCGGGAATTCTTGGTACACTGCTTGCAGACTCGAACTGCGGATGCCCGGCGGCGACTGAGGGCCACCTCACCAACGGAATCGAACCGTCTTCCTCCATTGTTCACAGTGTATGTGAAAACAAAGTTAGTCAACCAAGTCTTATCGGCTCATCACCGTGCTTGGGCTTGGTACTTTGTTTAACCTATTATCCCTTTGATGTGATCGCTTCGTACAATTCAACAAGCTCTTCTTGCTCTTGCTGCACTGTAGTAAAGTTTTGACGATGGTAGATACTTGCTAGCTTACGCACATATTTCTTTTCAAGGCCAAGATCGTCATTTACTTTATCAATCACGTCTTTTTGGAAATCTTTTTCGGCATCAACTCGTGTCATTGAATTAGACATTTCTTTGATGGAAGCAAGAAGTTTTTCACGATCAGCAGGGTTAGACAGCATTATGTATTCCTCATAGTATAAAAATAGTTGGCTCCCTGTGCTGGGCTCGAACCAGCGACAACCTGATTAACAGTCAGATGCTCTACCAACTGAGCTAACAGGGAAAAGATGAGGGCTAACCGTCGGCCCTCGTGGATGTATTAAGTCATCACACTTATCCGATTTACTCGGTTTCTTCAGCAGGGGCTTCAGCGGCTTCAGCAGGTTCTTCCTGCTTCGGCGCATTGGCTTGTACAAAAGTTGCGATACGACCACGAACTGCACCAACCGATTCTAGCTCAGTACCTTCAAATGCGCCACGTTTTGAACAAACGTCGATGATTTGAATTACCGCAGCCAGATCGCCTAGGCCCAATTGAGGCGCCTGTGCTTCTTCCGCACCCTGAGTTTCTGTTGCTTCAGTCATTTTATTCTCCATAGGTTGAGTTTTTCTCGAGAGCTACCCAATACTCGACTGGAATATTGAGGTTTTTAAAATGTGAGATGAGACGTTTAGAGATAACAACCTCGTAATCCCCACCCACAAACTTAAAGTTGTTAATATTAAAGATGAATTTGAATGCATCATCTACAACTTCTTTGGCATCTACTTCGATATCAAACGTATTCGAAGTAGAATCCTTCACATCAGTTACTTTGATCGTAAGACCAGAGTCACCGGCGGATTTCGTAACCACTACATCTGTTACACCCAAGGCGCCAGCAGCTTTTCGAAGCTGGCCCATATCATCCTGAGTCAGAGTAAAGGTTACCTCGGCGGATGGCATGACGATGTCTTTCGATGGAGAGGTCAGAATATCCGGAGCACTAAAAAAGTACTTAACTGCGCGACGACCTTGAGAGATTTTGAGGGAGAGAGCGTCGTCTGCTACGTTAAGTTCCGGATCATCGAACATGCCTACCACGCCGAGGAACTCGTTGAGATCGTAGATACCAAAGGAGGTATCAAACGATTCAGATACAGAAGCTTTTGCAAGAATATTCTTGGCTTCTGAGATTGTTTTTAATTCAGATCCTGTATTGATAACGATGTTGCTGTTGATGCCAGCAAAGTTTTTCAATACAGATTGTGTGTCATTACTTAGTTTCATAATTCATTCCATTCACTGTCACATTAACATTTCGATAAGCCTGATTCCACTCTTCGGGAGTAGCAAAGTTTATTGACTGATATGTGGTATTATATATCAGTTCATCTCCATTGTACATAGCCTTTTTATCTTTTTTTTCACTTTTATTATCAAACTCAAGTAGGAAAAGAAGATTGCAGATCGCATGAGCTGTGTGGTTAATACCAGTCTCATCATCGTGTATCTCACCCTGCATGTATGCAGAAATGTGGCGCATTGCTGCAGCCTCATAACGATGGCGCTCAACCTTTTCCCAGTTAAAGCGATCATATTTATTTGCTCCGTATGTCAGAACCTTGACTACTTCGTCAAGTGCCCCGAAGGGCATAAGACTGTAGTCAGGTTTTGTGTCATCAAATTTCATTCCATTAGAACTGGTATTCGTCACGCGGTGTCTCCTCTCCTGAGTAGTAGGCAGCAGGTTGAGCAGCATCAGCATCAACCTTAGTATATAAATCAAGAAAAGCTTCTTTTGTATCGGTATCAAAGCGTGAGATACACAACTCAAGTGCTTTCATCTTGTTGTCAAAGATAGAGTAAGACTGAACGATGTGGCAGAGACGACGAGTAGATATAACCTCATCAACACCTCCATCTTCAAATGTCTTACGGATTGTTTCACTCCAAACAACCAAGTTGGCAGCAAAATCTTTGTCAACTTTACCGAACTTCTCCATATGCTTCATCAAGATCTTGCGTTCAGTTGCAAGTGCAGCGTATGGCTGTTCCATAGTAATAGTGAAACGCTCAAGGAAAGCTTCATCAATGATAGTAGCTGCGATGAACTTACCATCGTCAGAACCTTGACCTTTAGTGTTTGCAGTAGCAAAGATGTTGAAGCCCGGAGCGGGGCGGACCATCTCACCAGTTTTCTTAATCAACACTGGCTTCCCTTCCATTACACCTTGGAGGGACATGATTTTATTTGAGCCACGATCAATCTCATCAATCAAGAGAATCGCGCCCCGCTCCATCGCCTTGATGACCGGGCCTTTATTGAATACAGTCTCACCATTAATAAGGCGGAAACCGCCGATCAAATCATCCTCATCTGTTTCAGGAGTAATTTGAACGCGTACATATTCACGACCCAAGCGGGCGCAGGCCTGCTCAATCATCAAAGTCTTACCGTTTCCAGATAGGCCGGAAACGTAAGTCGGGTAAAAGATGCCTGACCGAATAATCGATTCAACATCTTTAAAGTGTCCCCATGGGACATACGTAGGATCTGCATCAGGTACAAATACTTCGTCGTTTACAATAGAAGCAACGCCGCCACTCATTTGAGGAGCCTCTTGTTTACTACGGAATGGCAGTAGCTGAGCTTCTAGGTTATAAAGACCACGGCGAACCTTAGGCTGAGATGTAGTGAATCGATAAGACTCACTATCTTTAATACCTAGTTCGCGGGCAACTGCCGTTACCGTTTTAGGGTAAAATTCGTTTGTATCGGGAAAACGGGTAGCAAGTTCACTTGCGAGTTTCACAGTATTCATAATATAGTCTCTCCATCACATTATTAATAGGTATATTATACCACAGTTAGAATCGTTTGTACACAGTTATTTTACATAAATGTGATTATATTTCTCAGGAAGATTCTCACAGTCGTAATTACCCGCTGGGAATAAGATCCCTTCGTAGTTAATTACTTGAGTACATGTGTTAGTTGAATAAGAAACGAGCACATCAGGTGTGCTCATTGCAAGGTCAATACCTACAAAAAGACCGGCTGTGACCGCTGATACGACTACTACTGTTTTGATTACTTGTTTCATGTTGATCTCTCCATCAATTTATGTAACCATTATACCACAACCAGAATCGGTTGTACACACTTTTTTGCAAAAAAAACTAACTTTTTTTCACTTTAATTTGGCCTCCCCGGCAGGATTCGAACCTGCGACCATCCGCTTAGAAGGCGGATGCTCTATCCACTGAGCTACGGAGAGTTATCAGTTTACGCTACCATCTTAGCGAACTGAGTGGCAAACATCTTGTTCGTTTTCTTTGAGTTGGCATGCTTTTTAAATGCTCGTTGGATCTCACTCTTCTTAGCATTATCAGATACCTCAAACTCATCATCGTCGGTATTCAAAGATCCACGGTCAGCCTTGATGATGAACAGTTTATCATAGCCGAGAGAATCTTCTAAAGACACAAACTTGTTCTTACGGTATTCTTTTAAATATTCTTTCGTAGTTTCTTCTGCCACATATCCATTAGCTCCTTCCCAAAGCTTACGACGAACTTCGTGATTTGAATCGGCTAAGAAGTAACCAATCACATTATACTGTTCACGCAATAAGCTTAGCAGCTGAGTAGTGATTTTGTACTGACAACCAAACCGGCTAAACTCAAGGCGCTTACCGTCAACCATGATAGTCTGACCTACAGTAGGAATATCCTCATGCATTTCGGTACAAGGTGGCTCGATAGCCATAGTCTGTGCATCACCATCAGTAAGAAATACTACGTTTACTTTTTGTACTTGTGTCCGAGCTTTAAAGTCAGCAAGGATAAACCGAGAAGCCATAATTGTTTCGTTTAGTGGAGTTCCACCAAGCGAATCCCATACACGGACATAGCATCCGCGTGAGGCGATCATAAACAGTTCACGGTATGCTTTTTCAAAGACATTCTTTTTCATAGTGGAGGTGAGCAGTGTATTGATGCCCGCGTTTCCAGTATGAATACGATAAGTGAGTCCACTGTTTTTTGTCGCAGGGTTTAGCTTCTCAGACGTAGTAAAGCTATATACCTCAAATGGTATATTAACCTTTTTACAGAACATTGCAAGAATAAGAGTTTGACGAATGGTGTCGCCAATAACACTTCCCATAGATCCAGAGAAATCGATGAACATAACCATACCATGAGATTTAGCATCAGCCAATTGAGTGACCTTGCTAAAAATATCATCGTTGTACTTGTATGTATGGAGACGGCTCATGTCCAAAGAACCAGAGCGTGATGTCTGAGCTCTCTTAGTACGGTAAGCCATCTTACGCATTTCAAACTCTTTTGACATAACACCAACAAATTTCTTTGTATCGTCATTGAATGACTTGAGCTGTTGATTAAATCTTTCGACATCATGAATAGAGTTTTTTGCATCACGACGCTCAGAGATAGCCTCATAAGAATTGAGCATCTGTTCCATCTGTCCACGATCAATTGCCTTTACGAATTGCTTTTGACGACCCTGACTATCAGTGTCAAGAAGCGATGACTCTTTTCCGCGGAACGCTTTATCAGTCTCGGATATATGAGGATCTACTTCAGACCCACCCGCTTCTGGTAGCGCACTATATTCTCTAGCAAGTTCGCCTTGTGCATCCAAATCAGAAGATCCAGATTCTTCATCATCTGAGTCGGAATTTTCTTCGCTAGGAGCTCCGTCATTTTCGCCAGATGGTCCATCACCTTGTAGTGAGTCACCATCATCGCTAGCTTCCACAAGCTCATCGGTTTCGGAAGTGTCGTCTGTGTCATCGTTTTTATTGTCCTCAATAAAGTTGTAAAGATCTCGGCAAGCATCTAGTACATCTTCCCAAGTCTCAACTGCAAAAGCTTTATCGACAACAGCCTTTTCTTTATCAGAAAATTGTACGTCAACAAGTCCACGTAGTTTTGCCTTTAGGTTAATACGATCAGCAAGATGCAATGTGTTTACATCTTTGCCTTCGATACCGAAGAAGTCTTCATCGTTAAGAACTGAGTATCCACGCTTAAAGCATGAAACAAGGCCAGGATACTGACGTTGGACAAGCTTTTCAATACGGATGTCTTCTACGATATTAATATAGGCACGAGGACAGCCTGGAATCTGCGCAGTTGACTCATGCCATCCGTCTGCAGGTGTTTCCAATGCGTGGCCGACCTCGTGTCCAACCAAGAGATCATACACATCTTTACCCATATCTTTCCACAAAGGAAGACCTAGGACACGGTTTTCCACATCGAAAAATGCGGTACGGAAGTTACCGTGCGATACAGTGATATTCTCTTTGGCCAGAAGCCGTGCGATCATTGAGTTGTTCATTGATTCTCTCCATCAATTTATATGTATATTATACCACAACAAAATGACCTTGTACACAGTTATTTTCACTTTTTTTAAAAAGATTTTACCCAATCGGCATCAAGTCCAAGCTTACCACTCACCAGGATGATCTTACAGATATGTTCTAATCGTTCTACGTGCTCGTATGCCCGCCATGGAGTAGTATCAATTGCAACCACACCGTGACCTTTGATACCTACGATATTGCATTTAGTGGTACCATCAGCCTTGAGTCCCATATTCTCATGTACATTATCAGCCAACTCTTGAGAAATGGGAGGAACATCTCCGACGTTAGGACCAATATTACTATATCGGTTTAGCTCTGGAAAGTCTCTATCAATATCACATAAATTAATACCGGCATGCATAGCAGCAACACAATACGTTGGATGTACGTGAACAACAACACGAGTATCTTCACCTTCTGGAATATTCTTTATCAGACCATAGTGCATCGGCAGTTCACCTGATGCCACAAGATTTGCAGAAATATCGGTATATGGAAGATACTCTGGACCGTTTGGAGTTACGGCCATTTTCTTGAATTGATCTGGCTGCAAGGTTTGCTTACGGACACCGGATGGAGTAATATAAAAGTGATCACGGTCTTGGTGTCTGACACTCATATTGCCATCACGACTTGTAATCCAGTTTGTTTTATAGGCAGCATCCATAATATCGCACATGGTTTCTAGCATAATATTTCCTTTATTTCTTAGTACGGTTTATAAGGGGATCTATTGCAGCCTCTGATTGAGACCTATTCCAACTGAAATGTTTTTCAGCTTCTTTGTACATGTCTTCTTTCAAGTCATGTTTCTTTATGATTTTTCGTAGTACTTCGTCGATTTGTATCCAGTTCATCCACCACCTATAAATTTGCCTTTCGGAGTATACCACACCTTTTTATTGTGGATCCTACCAAGTAAATCCTGTATCTCTTTTACTTCTTCCTTGGCAGTACTGCTTGGATTCCAAAACAATCTACCAATCCGTGATCTAAGAGCATCTTCAATAAGCTCAACATCACGTACAGTTAATTCGAATTTAGTATTAGGTTTCATTTTGCAATACCATTTTTGAGAAGTTATGTTCTTTGTGGAACTCAATCTTAGATCTAAACTTGCCATCTAGTAGGTCACCTTTGTGACTGATTACAAAGATATTTGAATCGTCTTCTAGTGTGCCAAGGATCTTCATCAGGTTATCAACACCATCATGGTCCAAACTGGAATCAAATGTTTCATCAAGGATCAATAGATTTGTTGCAGCAGAGTTTTTCATTTTGGCAATTTGGCGCCACGTGAAGAGTAAAGCCAAATCAATTCTTTGTTTTTCACCTTCACTAAAACTCGCATAATTGAATGCGTCCCGATGTCTAGATCTGATTGTTTCATTGAAGTTTTCATCCAAATTGAATTGCACAAAGAAGTCTAAAACCTGTAGATACTTATTGACAAGGTTATTCATGACAGGCAGATACTCTTTAATGATCTTTGTCTTAATACCTGTATCTTTAAGCATTTCTGAACAAGCTTCGTAGTAGATCCGTTGTTCATTGATCTCAAGTTTACGTTCTGTAAGTAATTCTTTTTCTTCTACCTGATTAGCAAGTTTCTGATTTGCTTCACCTAAATCACCTTCGCGTGAGGAGAGTAATGTGATGTCGCTATCGAGAGATCGTATCTGTCCTTGGATCCGAGTAATTTCTCTATTGTTAGAAGTAATATCGTTGGTCCATGTTCGGATTTTTTCTGAAATCTCAGTGAGCTTTGTAATATTTGATTCCACAATAGACGACTGTTCAGACGCATTAAGTACCGCTTCGTTAAGCTCTTTTGCCTTTTCACGAGAGGCTGATAAGTGTTGCTGTCTGAGATCTTCACCAATATCTTGGGAACATGTTGGGCATGAGTCATTATCTTCATAGAACTTCGCATCTTTAACGACTGTCCTAATTTGCTGTTGGAACTGAGCCGTGTACTGGAGGAGCGCTTGCTTTTTGTCGTGGGACTGTTTAAGTGCTTCTTGCAGACCTTGACTACTTTTTTCGATCTCATCTGAAAAAGAGGCATTTTGCCCTTGAAGGTCTTCGATCGTAGAGTAGAACTCTGCGATTGCATTTTGCTTTTCTTTGATCTGCCCTGTATTGATTTCATTGATCTCACGAATATATTTCCTCTGTAAGTTAACCTTCTCATTTAGAAGATCAAGCTGGTAGGTCATATCCTTTAGGTTTTCTTTCAGACGCATGTTACGTTCTTTCAACAGAACATTCATCTTAGAGAATACACCGATATCAAGTAGATCTTCAATAACCTCACGACGATGACCAGCAGGTAGTTGCATAAATGGAATAAACGAAGATGAGCCAAGTACCACAATTTGGTGGAATGACTTATGGTTCAACTTAATAATATTCTGTTCAAGAAACTTTTGGTAATCACGAGCATTTGACTCTTGATTAACCATCTTACCGTTTTGATAGATCTCAAACTTACCAGGTTTGATTCCACGTACGATTTTAAACTTAGCACTGCCAATACTAAATTCAACTTCGACTAGACAATTCTTATTGTTAATCGTATTGATTAGCTGTGGTTTTTTAATATCACGGTGTGGTTTACCAAACAACGCAAATGACAGTGCATCAAGAAGAGTACTTTTACCTGCACCATTGTGACCCACGATAAGTGTCGACGGAGACCGATTAAGCTCGACCTCCGTTATTTTGTCACCGGTAGATAAGAAGTTCTTCCATCGAACCTTTTCAAATACAATCATGCTATTTCCATATTTTGAGCTTCCACGTAGAGACCACGCATCAAGCCTTTAATTTTATCTTTGTCAAGATCTGTTTCAACTGCATTCACATATGAGTCAAGGAGCTCAGTAGTATCTTCAACAGAGATACCTTCGTCTTCTACGTTAACGCCAACAAACTCATCAAACGTTTCTGCGATCTTAAGATCATGTACACCAAGCTGCTGGATTCGATCAATGTATCGGTCAAAGGAGAATGGATCTTCCTTCTTAATGACCACAACCTTGATAAACTTATCCTTTAGGTGCGAGATGTCAAGTGTATTATAATCTGTTTTTGAGTCATTGTACACAACTTTTTCAAACATAACGAGAGGATTACGGATAGGGGCCAGCTCGCGTGTTTCAGTATCAAAAATGTGGAAGTACTTTGGATCGTTAGCATCTGCCCAAGTAAACTCCATCTGAGAGCCTAAGTAGTGAATGTTTCCTTGATTTGACTTTGTATGGAAATGGCCAGACCAAACCTGATCAAACCGATCGAAGATAGATGCTTCCATACCGTGAGTATTTTTGACACCTTTCATCATATCGAATCCGACCAATTCAAGATGAGCACCCATGATAGTGGCTTTGCAGTTCTTGATAAAGTCGATTGATTTGTGGTAGTTCTCATTATTGATCCACGGTACAACTGCGATCTTACATCCATCATAATCAAGAACAGTTGGATCCATAATGATATTGACTTCGTTCATATAGTGACCCATAAGTTCACGGAGAGAACAAAGATCGTTGGTATTCTTATAGTACACATCATGGTTACCTGGAATAATATCCATAGTAATACCATCACTACGAAGCCGGTCGAGGAATACCTCACGGTTATCGTTGAGTGCTTTAAAGTTTACAAACTTACGATGGTCATAGTAGTCACCTAGGTGCAAGATGTGTTTAATACCATTCTCGTTCATGTATGGAAAAAACACTTGCTCATAGAAGTCTCGCTGATACTTTACAAAAATATCAGACGAGTTACGGATGCCACAGTGTGTATCATTTAGAATCGCTATTTTCATTATTTAGTTTCTCAATTTCGTCTAGGACTTTTCTTTTTTGATTGTTTGCTTTATCATATGCCTTTCTAACAGCAGGATCAAAAGCAGGATTTTTACTGTTAGATCTTTCATCATTTGCTGCCCGTTGCATCTCAACGTATGACAAAAAGATTTCTTTTAATGGCATTCATCAGCCTCCCATGAATAACTCTAAACCATCCTTCTTTGCTTCTTTGATTTTTTGTTTTTCTTCTTTTGCAAAGTCTTTTACTTTTGTATCCACCGTACGGATCTTGTCAATACGGTCACGCAACTCGTCAACGAACATACGTTCTACTGAATGAGATGCACCTTGCATAGATGGATCATAGTGGATAAAGTCTTCTAATCCAGCAGTTTCAATATACTTGAATTTTACGTCCTGCTGCTTTTTCTCTTTTGCGATTCGGCGTAAGAATGCATAGTAGCAAATCTGAGTAAAGTATGCAAAGGCATTAGGGTTACCAGTGCGTGTGGCCGCTTCGATATTATAGTTATGGATTGCTTTGAGACAGTTCTCAACGGCATCCATGACCATTTCTTCGCGGTACGTATATCTGATAAAATTTGATTTGTGGGAAAGACCTTCAGCAATCTTGAGGAAACAAGATGCGATATAGTTGGTCACTTTGGGAGGTTCACGTGCCTCGCTTTCAGCGAGCGTTACGCTCTTGACATAATCAACCACTGCATATGAAAACTCACGGTTGTTGACATAGTGTGGTTTGTCTTTTGGTTTGATTTTCGCCATCATATACTCCTAGCATATATTATTGGTTATATTATACACCAATTCTAAGGAAATGTACACAGTTAAATTAAATTAATTTCACTTTTTTTCGTTTTAGGGGTGTACAAAACCTAAAAACTGTGGTATAATTAAAGAGTCAAGCTGAGGGGAGGGAGTATACCATATAATCTTAGTGGTATGTTACCTTACCTGTTTTGACTTGTTCTACAGCATCCATTAATTCATCAAATGGGTCATGGTCATGATCGTCTTTATCACTGGCACCAGTACAGTATTTGACATACTCTTGTTTAACAGAATCGTGAACGTCGCTTTGGGCGATAATATTGTGCGTGCCAAACGCAACAATATTATTCAGTGAGGTAGGCATATAATCATTCATCATATAGTTGTTGCCTATCATATCAAGAAGAACAGGATATTCAATGTGTAAGATGCCATTCTTAGTATCTATACCTGCAACAAGACCAAGGATTTCATCACCTGAGGTTAGCTTAAAATGCTTTACTTTCAAATCACTGTAAACAGCTTCCATATTAAATATCGATCTCATAAATCTTGTATTTGAACTTCTCTTTAGTATATATCTTTATTCTCTCGGCCGCGTGGGTAAGAGTGTAATTCTTACGTGATTTCCAATGTAAGTCATCAGCAACATCGTAAAGCTTTGCAGCTCTACCATCTTCTGACTTACGAAGTCCACGGCCAATTGATTGGAGAATTTTAATTTGAGATTTACTTGGAGATGCAAATATAATATTGTGCAGGTTCTTAATGTTGATACCGGTTGAGAAGGTACCAAGAGATGCCACAATGATTGCGTTCTTCTGTGTCTCGGTGATACGTCGAATTTCTTCCCGTGTATCAACACCAGTCTCGCCACTCACATAAAATATTTTACGACGTTTATGCGCTTTATCATTGATTGCGTGGTATAGTGGCTTACCATGTTTCTCAACAAACTGGAACAAAACAAGAGTGTTACCGTCTTGGTCTAATGCAAGATTTGTAATAAGTTGGTTACGTTTCTCGTGTGTCACAATGAAATCGATTTCTTCTTGGTAGGATCTTTTTCCAAAACCTTTACGAAATTCTTCTGAATACTTTAGCAGCAATACGCTAATATCAAGATCAGATAGCGAACCCTCATCCATAAGTTTCTTTGTGGTAGTCACATAGAAGGCAGGACCAAACAATCCTTCGAGTACCAGCTTATGTGTTTGAGTACCGTCTAATGTACCAGTAGTACCATACCTATATTCGGCATCCCGGCATTTAGAGAGAATAGATGTAAGAGACTTGGCTTTAAAGTTGTGTGCCTCATCACCAAAGACTGCACCAAACTGCTCGAACCAAGATCCAGGCATTTTGTAGATTGATTGCCAAGTAGTAATGATTACTCTTTCATCTTCTGCGAACTTCGGCCGGCCTGCATAGATCCTGTGGCACATGCTCTTAACATCGAATTCAGGGTCTTGGGTTGAATAGTCACCAAAGTCAGCATACATCTGTTCAACAAGAGAAGTAGTTGGAACAATGATTAATGCTCGTTTGTCCTGTGCATCAAGTACATAACGTAGTAGACTGTAAATGATAAGAGATTTACCTGATGCTGTAGGCGAAATCAACATGGCAGACTTACGTGTCAACCCATGCTCAATCGCCTTAAGTTGATAATCCCGGGCTTCAATTGGGTTTCCACCAGCTGTAAGAATAAGATCCTTCATAAAGGACATATCAATTGGTGTATCGGTCTTAGGTAAACCGTAATAGTTATCGTGTTCTAATTCGATTCGATAGTCACGACCTTCAGCATTAGCAAACTCTTCTATATACTGATACAGACCAGCATATAGTTCCTTTGTCCTGGTATCGAACAAACGAATCTTACCGTCCCACATCTTATTTTTATAGGAAGGCATGAATTTATAGCCAGGAACGAAAAATGTGAAAAAATCACAAAGTTCGTTGGCAACTGAGGGTTCACAATCTACGTGTAAAAACGCATGATTTTTCTTACGAATTCGAATAATATCCATCAAGCTCCACTAGTGAACTTCCTCCACTCGATCATATTTTTGATCGTTTGGTGACGCCACTTAACGTTCTCCATAATAGTCTGCAATGTTTCTATAAGAGTATTTATATACTCGATCTGGTCATGTAATTTCATGATATCAGGATCAGAGTTATAGTAGTAGTCCATCTCACCTTTGAGAGGCTTTGACAATCCATTGTACGGATCATATGACCAACCTTTTTCGTCGATCTGTTCCTTTGACATTTTACCGTTGTACCAAAGCCACTTATCACGAAGCAGCATTTTCAGTTGGGTATCACGTCTTTGCTTCTGGAGCTTAGAAGTCATAAGGAGTTCTAGGTATTTTGCGTGGAGACGTGCGGTATCTTTTGATGCATCATCAAGGTGCATCTCATCAATCTCGGCGTCTTTCTTCCACATTTCAAGTACATTATCAAGGTTCAGCATATTCTATCTCATTATTAAAGGGCCAGGTAAGTAGTATTATACCATGGTTTTCAGGGAAAGTACATTATTTAAATCTAAAGTACGAGTAGTTAAATGTCACGTTTGCAACCAAATAGTTTGTATCAGTAATCGTTGTATCAAATGGAAGAGAGCTTAGGTTCGTTGGATACGCATTGGTGAATGTGATCTCACGAGCCACGTTATTATGGGATGTAAGAATCTGAAGAGTTAAGTCTCTAAACTTGTTTTCTGATTTTACTTCGTTATGTGTTACCATACCAAGCATCCAGTCATGGATCTCTTCGTAGTTTCTTAGATACTCATCAACAAGGAAGGTCATTTCGAAAGTACCATAGTCTACCTTATCAGGCGCCATAGTAATGTTTCGTTGTGGTGTATTGAATGGTGCACCAGTAACTGATAGGTCTGGGAGGGCCACAGTTTGGATGGCGTATTCAACGTTAGGAAATTTAAGCTTATCAATTGCGAGTTTAAACGAGATACCATTGGCAAATGACATAGTGTCATCTAACGTACTCGTTTTTTCTACAGCAAAGTTTGTGCTAATGTTATATGGCATTTTCTATCACCGATAAGTTGATTATACCTTTATTTATACTACTTTTTTACACAGAAATTCTAGGTAAAAAAAGAGGGCCCCGAAGGGCCCTCTCTCTATTTCTATGGAACTAAGACTTAGTTACCAAGGATACCTTCAATTTTGAAGATACGGTAGTACTGGTTAGCACGGTTTGCACCAGTGTCGTTACCAGCATTTGCACCAACGAATGGGTTAGCAACCATGCCGTAACGTGTCTTGAAGCCAATTTTCGGCTGGAAGGTGTTTTCACCAACAGCGCGAACCATTGTCAACGGTACGTATGGGCAATAGAACAAGCCAGCATCGTATGCAGATGTACCTTTGTAACCAACGTTTACGTAGTTAACAGTTGCATATGGGTCGATGTAAACTTTAACACCACCGGCCAAAGTACCAGCAAATGTGGTGCCTGTGTCGTCGATGTTCAAGCCAGCGTTACCAGCCAAAGCAGGAGTATAATCCAACATGCCTGTTGCAGAAAGTGCAGCAGCTACGTCAGAGGATACCATGATGAAGTTACCTTTACCGCGACGTGTTTCACGTGCGATAACGTTTGCTTCACGCATGATTTGTACCAAGAGACCTTTGTACTTCTCTGCAGACCAACGGCCGTCAGCGTCTGTATCCAAGTCAAATGTACCTGCAGTTGTCAGGTCGGACTGTTGTGCACCAAGCTTCGCTTTAGTGTTGATAGTACGAACAACTTCGCGGTTGATTTCAGCCAGGATCTCAGCGGACAAGATGTTTGCCAACTCAGATTCAGCGTCAAGACCATGCACAGCTTTAAGATCTTGTGCAAGTTCCATTGTGTACTCTGCTTTCAGCGCACGGCTTTTGGCAGTTACGGTTGCTTTTTCGATCGAGAATGCCATCTCACCGAAGTCAGCACCAACGCCGTCACCCAGAGCTTCAGCAGCTGCAGTCGACATACCATTACCTGGTGCATAGTCAACGTCATCTGGTGTGCCGTCAGTGTCAGCAGCAAATGGATCGCTCGAAGTTGTTGCAGTTGCAGCAACACCAGAGAAAGAAGTATTTGCTTCGTCGAAGAGTGCTTCTGTACCAGCTTGTGTGCTGTAACGCGACTTCATTGCGAAGATCAAGCCTGTTGGGCCAGACATTGGCTGAACACCAGCAATGTCATATGCGATCAGGTTTGGCATCGCACGACGTACCAAGGAAATCAGGATTGGATCCCAATTGTCGATGCCAGCGCCAGTTGCGTTAGTTGGAGCAGCTTCGTTCAGCGAGAAGTTCTGGTGGCCACGCTCTTCAGCAAGTGCTTTTTCAGTGTTTTCCAGAACGGCAGCTGTTACTGCTTTACGATGTGCGTCTTTGAACGCAGGAGCTTCATTGGCTTCCAGTACTGGACCCCATTTCTCCATAAGATTTTCAGAATTGAACATTTCTTTGTTCTCCTAATAGGTTATTTAATTGAAAGTGCTTTGAGGTAAGCCGCCATACGTGGTGAATGGGAAACTTCTTCCGATTCAACCGCTGTATCTTCAGCGACTACTTCTACTTTAGTTTCTTTGAAGTAAGACTCTTTGATTGTTGCTACCTTTGCAGTAAAGGTATCAGCATCGCTGAAATCTACATCTTCAACCAGGGACTTAAGCTTTTCAGCTTGCGACTCAGATAGACCAACAGATGATTCACGGATGATAGCTTGGCGAGTCAGTTTATTTACTGATTCTTTCAAGTTAACATTATCTTCGATCTTCTCATTCAATGATTCTTCCAGCTCATCGACTTTGGTAGACAATTCGTCAACCAGGTCCACTTTGCTATCTGGAACTTGAATGTAGTTTTCTACGAAGACACCATGAAGTGCAGACATAAAGTTTTCGGCGATTTCGGTACGAAGACCGGATTCGATTGCAACTTTATTATCTTCCATCCACTGCTCTACGACGTAGTTGAGGTAGCCATCAACTTTCTCGACGAGATCATTCTGGATACGGCTTGTTTCTTCTGAAAGTTCTTCAGCATACTGCTCTTCCAAACGCTCAACATGTTCGCTGAGTTTTGATTTGAGAGCTGCTTCGAAAATAACAGATGCCTTATCCTTAAAGCCTTCAGAAAGAGTTGCCTCAGAATCAACAAGAGCAGTCAGGTCTTCATCGAAGTGCCCTTCAACAATTGCTTCTTCATCGGATTCTACTGATTCGGCACACATTGCTTCGTATGCTTTCATCATCTCATTCTTTTTCATTTTCGACATTTTGCTGTACATAGCATTTAGCATGCCAGCTTTTGTCTTTGGTGCAGCTGCTTGTGCTGGGGCAGATTTCTTAATCTCCTTACCAGCGTCATCAGCTACTTTTTCACCGTCAACCTCTTTGGCTGCCGCTGACTCATCCAGTTCCTCGTCAGAAACTTCAACGTCTTCAACGAGTTCATCCTGGAGTTCATCAACTACGATGTCTTTCATGTTTTCTTCAGACATGTGTTTCTCCTAATGAGTTAAAGTTTTGAGAGGAAATCTTTGAAAGCCTTCATTTGAATATCTGGATTACCAGTACTCACAGCTTCCTTGATCTCAGTCTCGAACTGTTCAATTTCTTGTGCCTTTAGGAAACTACCGTTTTCCCAAATCCATTCGACGCCTTCCATGATCCCATTCACAAATGCTTCAGGGGCGGAAGGGTCTTGTACGATATCAACGGTTGCGAGTTGGAAATCCTTCCCGACATAGTTAACACCGCCTCGTTGCGCAAGACTACCCATACCACGACTTGAGACACCAAGCTGAACACCTCCATCCATCAGACCTTTTACAATCTGACCCATAGGAGTATTCAGGATTTGTGCCTTACCCACAACATTATTTCCCTCCCAGCGGAGTTCCGTAATTTTGTGAGATACTTTATCCAAATTAATGGTAGGACCTTCGGGGTGATTCAATTCACCCACGGCTCTACCTTTGGAAACTTGTTCAGACATATATTTATCAACCGCTGCTTCCATAACAGCTTTTGGATAGATACGTCCGTTTCTATTCTTGGAATCAGCTTGCATGAAGATACCTTCAATGACGTACTGCCTCTCACCGTTCTTTTCTTCGGTAAGGTAGTTCAAGTCATTTTCGACGTATTCTGTAATTAGCTTCATGTTTGAGCGTCCCAATAAGTTTTACTTAATTCACCTCGGTTAGCTGCCGGACTATCACCGACTCTACGAACCTTAGTATAAATCTGATTTCCATCAGAGTTAGTGCGAATGCCTGCAGTTTGTTTTAACCACAAATCCCGATAGGGACTACCAACACCCGGATCGGCTGGAGCATTGTCATATTCCCAATTAGGGTTATTTACAATATTTGTCCAGGCCATTTATTTACCCATCAACTTAGTAAAGTCGTTGACTGCCTTTTCAGCATCTTTTGCAGACTTAAAGGTATCTAGTTTATCACCATCTAGATAGGCAACAAACATATTTCCCTTTTGAGTAACTACTGCGTCAAACTTTTCTTTACCAACCTTAAATTTCTTTACCTGCTTTTCGCCCGAAGGAAGTTTAAAAGCTTCATCAAGCGTCGTCAGATTCCTGATCTGTAAGAACGTCTTCATTCTCTTCTACTTCCTCTTCGGACTCAAAGTCCATTTCTACTTGTTCTTCTTCTCCAGACATCATTGCCTGTCCAAGTTGAACCTTCCTATCATCCATAGCAGAATTAATTCTATCTGCCATAATACTAGTAAACGCATTGCTAGCTTCTACGTTGTCACCTGAGTTCAATGCACTAATCAAATCTTTTGTTTCCATTACAATCTTTCCTCATATGTAATAATATTTATACAAATTTAAATTTCATCATCTTCGGCTGGAGGTTCATCCTCTCCGCCACCTTCATCATCGATTTGTTTATCGATTTCTTCCATGTCCTCATCACTTTGCATAAGAACATTTTTACGCACCCACTCTACAGAGTAGTATTTACCAACAAACTCATCAACCTCACGGAGTGTACCGATCTTCTCACGAAGCAATTCAGCATTTTTCAACTCAGCAAAGTGAGTATCCTGCAAGAAGTCAAAGTTGATACTGTCACGGATTTCTAACCATTCATCTTCTGTAACAATACCTTTTAGGATCACCTGAGTTCTGAGTATATCAACAAAGAGCGATGCAAACTTTTTACGAATACGTGAGATAAACTTTTGGAACTTAAGTTCGTCGCGAGTAATCTCAGAAGAACGACCAAGGCTAAACTGCGCTTCTTGCTCTAGGCGAGAAGAAGGAACGTTGAGCGACTTGTAGACTTTCTTTTGGAAGTATAGGATATCGTCGATTTGTCCGAGGTTTTCCCCTCCTGGTAGCGTGGTAATTTCTGTACCTCGACCACCTTCTCGACGCGGTAGCCAGAAGTCTTCCAGCATCGACATGTGTTTACGGTCATCTTTCATCTCCCCTGTTGATGCATCATAAACCATCTTGTTACGATAGTTGTTCATGATACCTTTTACGTATTCCTCGGCTTTACCTTTTGGGAGGTTACCCACGTCGATATAGAAAATGCGACGTTCTGGTGCACGTGACAGGCGGTAGATAACAAGTGAATCTTCCATCATACGGAGCTGGTTAACAGGCTTCAACGCTTTATGGAGATATGACAGTACTTTCTTACGCGTAGGATCTAGCACACCTGACGTTACGTAAGCAATAGAATCTGGTGCAATCTTCAAACCCTGGTTGGATTTGTTCATTGCTTTATCTTGGTACATATAGAACTCATTTTGACCAACCACAATTTCTGTGCCAGTCTTAGGATCTTTTTCCTTTACAAGTTCTTTTACTTTACGAATACGAGTAGGATCAACTGGACGTAGTTCAATGATACCACGTTTCGGTTGTTTATCGTCAATGATCTTGTGGTAGAACAAACGTCCATCGATATACCAACGACGGAAGATATCGTGTCCATACCAGTTCATATTAAGCAGAGCCATAACATTTTCAAACTCTTCACGGATCATCTTCTTAATCCGGTCAGGTTGGTCTAGGTCATCAAGAATAATATCAACAGGAGACGAGTCATCGTCAGAAACAATTGCTTCTGATACAATGTCATCAATTGCAGCATCACATTCCGGTTGGGATGCAATGTCACGATACTTTAAAATTAAGTCAGCTTCGTTCTTAACGTTCGAACCTGAGGTGTCAAGATATTGACCAAAATAGCCACCGGCATTGACAACGTGGCCTGCACCGTCTTCATCATCACGAGGTACGAAAGATACTTTCTTACGTTCCTCTTTTTCCTCAGCTTTACGCTTGATCTCAAAGCCAAATAGCTCTGCCATGTTAAAACTCCTGTGTAGATAAGGAGGGGACTTACATCCCCTCCGTCACTACTATTTATAACACCATTATGTAGTAGTGTTTGATTCCCAATATTGAACTTGCAGCTCAACAGTGAATTCTTCAATCGTGTTCTCACTGTCGTAAGAAACATCAATCGCAGAAACGTTAGTTGGGAAACACCCACGGATATCATAACGCTTAGTAACTTCACCGGCTTTATTCAATTGCTCAACAATCATATCGGCTTGATAATCAGTTGGATTTGAAAGACCTGTGTTGTTTACGTGTTGGTTGATACCATTCATCCAACGCTCAAATGCGTTACGTGCATCCATAGAAACATCGTTAATTACTGTGATGCTCCATGGCTCAAATGTACGATCCCCAGCAATCTGCAATTGACGACCACGGAATGGGATCGTAATTGGAGCAATGATAGAGGCAGGAAGCTGAGCTGCTTTAATCATGAAAGATGTAAGCTCAACGTCACCACCAGCATAGCCAGGAAAGTTAACAGTTGCTTTGAACAAGTTGGCACGCGAACCGCCGCCAACAAGCTTTGATTTAAAATCATCTACGCCTAAAATAGCCATTGTCTACTCCTTATTGTCCGACGATCTCAGAGAATTCAACGCCAGTACGTGTGGCGACGAAGTTCAATGTGATAAAGTTAATAGAACGTGCGGGCTTGATGTAGATATCTGCAACGAACTGGTTAGTATCGATGACCTGACCTGTGTTATTTGTTTCATCACAAACAACCAAGAAATCAGTAATACCACGACGACCTTTTACGTCACGCAGGAAGGGTTCTACCAAGTTGCGGAACTGAGCACGAGTGAATTCGTCGTTGAACTCAAACAGCTGGAATTTAGAAGCAGTAGAAACCGCTTTTTCCAGAGTAATAAAGAGACGGCGAACGTTGATTCGGTCGAATGCAGATGGCTTAGCCAATGCAGTCTTATCACCGAAGAGGACTGTACCTTCACCTGGGAAAGAAACGATCGGGTTAACACGAGCTTTATAAAGATCGTCACGATCAGCTTTTTTCGGATTGAAAGCAACCTTAGTAACACCAAGCAACTGTCCACGGTTCAAACCAGCAGGTGAGAACCAAGCATCAGCAACGTTATCAGTGTTGGCACACAAACCAGCCACAGCACCAGAAGCAGAAACCCAACGATATACATCATTGTACTTATCGTACATATAAAGTGCAGTTGAATCGATAACAGCATAAGAAGATGAAGTCAGCTGATCTGCCCAAGTAATAACGTCTGCAGCTGCAGTTGAGTTATTTACTGTATCTGCGATACGAGGAGAAACAAATACAACACAATCTTTACGACCTTCTGCAAGGGCGATCATGTTATTTGCATGAGTTACACCATCTGCACCGGCAGGTGCTTCACCCGCAATGATCAGGTTAACATCAAGTGTTTCTGCATCACCGAACAAGTCATAAGCAGTAGTAAGCTCACCGACTGTTGGAGCGTTATCGTCTGTACCACCACTCATTGTCAGCGTTGTTGCGCCATTAGATGTGGTGAAAGACGTGTTTGCAGCAGCAGAACCCATTTCAGGGAACGTCGCGTTATCATGGTTACCAAACCAAACATACGCAGATTGGTTGTTTAGAACCTCTGCATAGAAGTTATTGGTACCATCATCGCCAAGAGCATCCGATGCCTGTGAAACGAAAGCAAATGTTTCGAGCACTGTACCAGCTTCGCCTGTCCATGAACCATCTTCGTCAACAACCACGATGTGCATTTCGTCATCTTGACCACCGCGCTTAGCCGCGAAGTTAGAAGTACCTGGCACCGAATCAAAAAGATTGCGATAAGTCCAAGCAGCGAATGCAGTTGCGTTTGCAGTACAGAAAGATAAGGCAAGTGCGTTACCAAGAGTACCTGGATATTTAGCAACAGTAAAGATTGTCGATGCAATCGAAGTCGCTTCATAGTCAGACTCGTTGGTAATTTTAATACCAGTGCCGTCGTTGGTTGCGTTTAGGTTGTCAGTTTCCGCACGAACGACGCGGAGACTGTTGCCATACTGCAAGAACTGCGCAGCAGGCATAAAGTATTTGTAGGTGTTGGCGTCTGGTTTACCATAGACTTGGACGAGCTCTTTTTCGGAGCCAATTGTTCTGATTTCTCCTACAGGACCCCACTGGAATGCTCCAGCAATGGCACCAATAGATGTAGAAACAGCAGGAACAACATTCGTCAAGTCGACTTCTTTAACCTGTACACCAGGTGAGACTTGAAATGCCATAAGGTTTTCCCTCTTCAGTTAATTTTATAAGAATGCATAATACGATAGTTTGTCAATACTATTATTTATAAATAACGGTATCTCATCAGAACATGTCAGTAGGAGTCTCCTCCCAGATAGTGCCTGATGCATCTACTTCGATATTATCTTTGTATCCGTCATCAATGATTCCAAAAGGAACCATGTCATCCTCGATTGCCTTCATTCTATCTGCATACAACATCTGTTTAAAATCAATATCTGTTAGATTAGAAAACATTTCAGTAGCGGCAAACCAACCGAACATAACTAAGTTCATCATCAAATCGTCGTGGTTATTATCAGAGGCTTCGTATGAATTACCCTTTGCAACAAAGGTAGACATTTCAATGATAGTTTCGCCATCGACGATATCTAGTTTGTGCTGCTCAATAAGATCTTTAATGTTCGAGCAACCAATTCTTTTTACTTTACGAGTCATAGTAGCACCAAGGGCGTTAGCCTTTAGCATGGACTCTACGAACATATTCTCGTATTCCCAATCATAATATAATCCATTGCATACAACTGAACCTTGGTCATTTGATTCAATGATCACATAGGCTTCGTTATATGTCTTTGCATATTTGTGGATAATATCTGGAAAGAGTAGCGGTGATACCATGTTATCTTGATATACACAGACCTGTTTAAACGGCCTCTGTGTAATATCTATAACGCTAAATGTTGAGTAGTCTTGGCCTCTACCTTTTGCAACATCGACAGTCATAATATACTCGTGACCTTCCTGAGGTCTTTCGTATGTTCTTACTGATTCCTGTCTAACGAGAGGGTCGGCTGCTTTAAGTCCAAGTAGAAATTCTCCGGCAATGAGAGTATTTGATGTTCCCAAGAAGTTGTTCCCAAACTCTTGGTCAAACTGTAACTCTGAGGTGTTGGATACGGTTTGCCGCTTCCACTCTGCGTCTCGTCCTGGTACGTCCCACCAGTCAACCCGAAAGGGTTTATACTCGTTAGTTCCTTGGACGGCTCCTTCCCAAAGCTTATGGTAAATGTTTCCGAGTCCATTTGCAGTTGAGGTGATGATAACTCTTGACGTTGTACCTGATGACACAACTGGGTACGTTGAGGTATAGAATTCTCCAGCATTTTCAACGAATGCAAATTCGTCCAAGAAGAGGAGGTTGACAGACATACCTCGAATTGAGGAGCCTGATGTAGCTGCAGCGACAATACGACTGTTATTAGAAAATTCAATTGAACCTTTATTAAGTGCCTTACAACCTGGCTGCAAAAAGAACGGAAGGTTCTCAAGCATCAGTGTAACACGACTCAACATCTCTCTTGCTGTGGCACCCTTGTTAGCCAAGACTGCGATCGTTTGTTCTGGTTTAAATATCGCATACCATAGTAAGTAACCAACCGATGAAATAGATTTACCGGACTGACGACATGCCAATACAATCGAGAATCGGTTCTCGTTAAAATGGTTGAACATCTTTTCCTGATAAGGATACAAGTCAAAATTGACCAACCCTTTATCAAGGTGTACAACTTTAAGATAATTCCTGGCAAAGTAAGCTGGATCGTTCATACACTTTATATACTCTTGCAACTCGTGCTGAGTAAAGTTGTGTTCGACCCCGTCTCGTTTTACGTTTGGATTACCTAGATATGAATCATTCGTCTGGATTGACATCAATTATTTCCGATTTCTTATCAATTAACATTCTCTGCAAATCAGTTGTTGAGCCTACAAATACATTATTCTGAGTAAGACCTTGTGGTTGTTCTTTCTTAGATTCTCCACTTAGGTCTTTCTTTTTCTTTTGTAGATCCATAAGCTTGTCAGTTACGTCAGCCATGTTTTTAAGCATACCTGATAAAACTTCGTAAGCACGTGGATGCTCTGATTCGGCAGCAAGTTGCATCATTCCCTCAAGAGCTTCTTCACCTTTATCTAGAATCCCCTTATATTTTACTCGGGAGTAGTCATAGTCATCAATGATATCTTTATTTTGCTCAGGAACCACAACTGGTGTTTCTGTCTTTTCAGTCGGTAAGTTCTTGGATAACGAATTCATTAATTTATTTTTATCAACCATGGGTATTCACCATTATGTAATTTGGTTATCGTCGGTGCTATCTACACCTTCGAATACTGAGTACACCGCCGAGTCACTTGTCGGAGCGGCGATTGTAATTGTTGGGTTAGCGGTATATCCACCACCACCATTAACCACTGAAAGGGCATCGAGACGACCTTCCTCGGTAAGCGTAGCTGTGACCTGCGCGGTAAACTCTGATGGTGTGCCTGTCGGGGCTTCTACAACAGCAGATACTACCGTTACAATATCTGTTTTATCTGGTAGAGGTACAGCATATACCCTACCCGCTCTTACTAGTCCAGTTGCCTCAAGTTCAAAGTTACCGCTCGAGTCAACTCCAGTAACCGTAATGGTAGGCTCTGCCGTGTAAAAGTTACCAGGATTATTGATATTAAACCTTGTAATAGATCCGTCTGTAACAACAGCACTCACTTCGGCACGTGTTGCCACAGAAGTCGGAGCAGAAACTGTTACGGCCGGTGGAGCTGAATATCCACGACCACGGTCAACGAATTCAAAGTATGTAACCACACCATCAAGAGTAAATGCATTTGCAGACGCTTGCACAGAAAGCAGAGATGACTGTACGGTGATTTCTTCGATAAACCCAAATGTATCAATATTGTTAATATCCGTAGATACCGTAGTTACGATACCTTGTTCGGCAGCAGGCCCAAAGAACTTAACCTTCATTGAAAAATCTAATGTATAAATCAGCGAGCGGCGTGATGTAAATTCACCTTCGTAATCATCTGATATGCTAATACTGTTCAGAGTAATAGGAACGTCAAATGACTTTTCAAGCTCATCAATAAACTTAACTGAGAGTGTATATGTTGGTTGGAAATAAGGTACAATCTGCTCAAAGATTTGCAACGCATCATCTTGGTTCTTTGCAATAATATTTAACTGCATATCAACCATATATGGAGTCACCTGTCCAACAGTAGAGCGAGTAGTTGCTGATGACGTAGTTGTAATTGTATTAAGAGAGCTTGTCTTTGTTGTAGTATCATATGACATATTAGTGATTTCAAAAGACATGCGAGGAAGCTTAATCGCAATCTTTGGATCACTTAAATCGGCTTGCTGATCTAGACGAGATAGAAATTTTTGCTTAGGTCCATATGACAAAGGTACCCGCTGCTGGTCTTTGACAATACCAGCATTATCTTTGCGTACTACTCGAATGTCGTTGAAAAGTGTTCCAAAGACTGCTACTGATTTTCTTAGAATCGCGTGATAAAAATGATCACCAAACATTAGCTAGGTTCTCCAAATGGATTTTGTTCTGAGAAGTCGATAATGTCATCAGCAGTATTTTCAAAGTCCCAGTTTTGGGCACCGCTATCATTTTCAAACGTTCTATTTGTGGCATCGTTGAGGTCATAGATTTCATAAACTTCGGCACTCATAGTGGCATTGCCTTCTACATCATCTATAATATATGTATGAGTGTCACCACTTGTCGATAGATAGAAATCTTTTACATCTGTTGAGTTAGTCTCAAGGTCTGTAAAGAACAACGTTCGATTTGTGATAGTACCACCAATTGCATCTTGCTCTGTAAGAATACCAGAGACAAATGGTAATGCATCTCTTAAATCAGCAATAACCGTGTCAATGCCATTTAGTTCGGCCTGTAGGATATCTATTTCGGACTGAACTGATTCGTCAGCAATCAATCCAGGCAAATCAATCTTACGCTGAAGTGCTGTACGATATGCTACAGTCGGGAAACACTGGTAATAACGTTTACCAAGTTCAAACTCACCAGTAATGTTACGTACCAGCATGGAAAGAATATCGGCATGTACTTTTTCGACGTCGTCAATCTCTTCGATACCAGTTCTAAAGTCTTCATCATTGTATTCAAACAGACGGCACTGCAACTTATATGTTGGCAGGTTCTTTAGCTGATAAAACGGTTGTTCATGCTCAACAAAACTAATTTCGAAAAGTGAATTACTTAATGGAAGGTAAATCAAATCACCTTCGTTCGGCCTAAAGTTATCAACAGTATTGTTCCATATGCCAACAAGTTTATTCCATGTTCGGCGAGCAACAACAAAGGTAACTTCGTCACGGATCTCAATACCAAACTTTGACATAAGGTTACCCTCACCGCCAAAGCCTTCAAGATCTTCGACATACATCTCAATCATGTAAGCATCATCAAACTGCGATTCACGATCCTCATTGAGAATCATATCACGAGTTACGATCTTACGTGGGAGGTAATACGTTTCTTGACCATAGATCTTTAAAGCTTCGATTTGAATATCTTCAAACAGATGCTGCTCAGCATTACTTCCTTGACTAAAATATACGTTACGAGGCATTTATATTATCCTGTGAAAAAGTCAACTGGCATTTCGAAGTTCATACGAATCTCTTCTTCCAGTTTTTCAATATCTGCATTTGCATCTTCAAGTATTGCACGACCATTTAGAATCACACCACCTGGAAGTTGCATGCCTTCGAACTTAGATAGGTTGACACCCCACTGGTGTTTGAGTAGTGCAGTTACATATCGTTTTAGCCACATATCATTGTATACCTGAGTAAATGTACCAGGATCAATAATTGCATCACAATCAACAATAACATATTCACCGGCATTCATCTCGTCCCAGTCGATATCAAGATGTAATCTATCTTGGTGACGTGAGAATCGAGTAGGTGTTACATTGCCATTTAGAATAGTTTGGATAGTTGACAGATACTGCTGTGTCTGATAGTAGAAAGAAAGACTACCACCATTGCGCATGTCGTATAGATCATTCAAGTGAATTTGGTAACGTGCATCAAACATGTTTACCGAAGAGTTCTCATCTCCAATTGGAAACACGGTTCGCACATAAGTGTATTGGTTAGCAACTGGAATATACCTATTAGTGATATCAGCTGCAGTAATCTCATGTTTGAGATACGTACGGATAATAGCATCACTATGGTAGGTCTGATAAAACTGTAAAGCTTCATCGACACGATCTTCCATCTGGTCTTCATCCAAGTTAACTTCAATAACCGGAGCGCCAAGCTTACGAAGAGCGTAGTCAATTAGCTCCTGTCTAGAATTTGGATTTGCCATAAAAAAATAGTCCTACAGATGTTTGGTTTCTATAGGACTATTTATA
>Ga0209251_1000817_pt1 | contig 26476 bp, 32 predicted proteins | sample SaaInlV_100m_DNA_6_FD_184665 | JGI IMG/M metagenome (GOLD analysis project Ga0209251, IMG submission 184665) | Marine microbial communities from expanding oxygen minimum zones in the Saanich Inlet - Saanich Inlet SI073_LV_10m_DNA (SPAdes) (version 2) | ecosystem: Environmental > Aquatic > Marine... | reverse complement strand
GAAAATCTTTTTGTTAATACAGCTTTTACAACACCTGCTCTACCAACATATACTGCAATTGTAATGACAATACCAAATATCATATATTCAATTTGTCCAAATGTTGCCATTAATCCAACAAATACAAAGAAAAATGATCTTACCAAAAATGTTAATTGATTATGTGTTGGATCATCCATTTCAATTCTTGGAACTTTAAATCTAAGAATTCTGGAAAGATGCCTTTTGTTACCAATCATTAAACCAAATACTAGTGCAGTTAGTGCTCCTGACTCTCCAAATGAATTTGCCAAGAAAAATAAAACAAATAATATTGATAATGTCAGCATGTACGCGTGTTGAGCATTTCCAAATTTAGTTGAAATATACATCCAAGGAATACCTACACCAAATCCTAGAACTAAACCAACTACTATTGCTCTACCAATTGTTTCTTGTAATGTTTGTAAGTCAAAATGTCCTGCAAGTACAGCTTCAAATAAAATAAATGCAATAATTGTGGCAAGAATATCTGTTACTGCTGATTCAAAACTTAAAATTGATTTAGTTTTTTCTGATATTCTGATATTTCTAACTAAACCAAAAACAATTGCAGAACTACTACCTCCAACAATTGAAGCTAACAAAATACTCTCTAACCATGTCCATTCTAATACATAATGAGCACCAACTGAAATTATTATTACTGATAAAATAAAACCAACAATTGCTAGTGTAAATGAATAATGAGCAGTTTTTATCACATGTTTGATATCTAAATTTAATCCTCCATCAAACATGATAATTATCAATGCAAGTGCAGCAAAATATGGTACAACTTGAATTACAGCTTCAGCTTGAATAATTCCAAATACGGGTCCTATGATGACTCCTAGAATCATTAAAAATGCTACATCTGGAATTCCTGTTTTTTTAAAAAATGCTTCACCAGCTACTCCAAGAAATATCACAACACCTGCAGCAAGTAATATTATTGGAGCCGTAGCAATCGGTTCATCCTGTATTGATAATGAAGAAATTGAATTTTGAATTTCTGCTAATTTATTCAAAATAAACGACAAATCGATTTTTGATATTGAAAAATCTTCTATTTGTGATGTGATCAAATTTAATATTGCTAAACTAAATGTATCCATTACTACTTGATTGAAATTCTATATGGTTAAAAAGTAAACTAAATTTTTCATGAGTGTGAAGAATTTTTGAAAAACATTAAATCCAATACAACATTCATTTTTCTTATTGAGTGCAACTAATTCATTACGTGAGGATCATAAACAAATTAGGCGTTTAGATAAAGTAATCATAAAATGTTATACAGAACTTTATGCAGGTAAAAATATTCCAATTTCTGATTTAGAAAAAATTACAATAATTATTGAAGAATTTTTTGATTCAATTCATTATTCACGAGAAGAAGACTCATATTTTCCATGTGTTGCAAGTTACGATCATCTAAAACAAGAAATACGTGCATTACTAATTGAACATGAATTTTCAAGAAGAATTGCAATTCAAATAAAAAAACATGTAAAAAGATGGAAAAATGGTGAAGATGCACGTGAACCTGTTGCAAGATTTTTGAAAACATATTCAACTTATCTAATGGATCACATGAAAAAAGAGGAAAATTTCTTTGATAAAGCAGAAGCTGAAATCATCTCTAAGGAGGAGGAATTTGAAATGTATGAACAATTCAAATCTGTAATGACAGTTTCAAAAAAAATGGAAGATATGATAAAAGAAATTGAGTATTTAGAAAATCAAGATTGGGTTCAAAATTAACGTAAGCTCTTTATTGGTTATTCTGATATTTTTGTTTATGAAACCTTTCATTCTTTGGATGACTGGTCTTCCTTGTTCAGGTAAGACTACCATTGTAAAAGATTTGCAGAAAGATATTCCAAACTTAGCAATGCTTGATGGTGATGAATTAAGAGAGTGGTTTTCACCAAAAGATTTTTCAAAAGCAGGACGTGATGAGCATAACAAAAAAGTTGCTCATTTAGCTAAACTTTTGCTAAATCATGGTGTTCCAAGTATAGTATCTCTAGTTTCACCATATGTTGAAAATAGAGAAAATGCTAGAGAAATTATTTCTGCAGGTGATCAATTTGCAGAAGTGTATGTAAAGTGTTCATTAGCTAAATGTGAAGAAAGAGATGTCAAAGGCATGTATGCCAAGGCACGAAAAGGAGAGATTAAAGGATTTACAGGAATTGATGATCCTTATGAAGCTCCAGAAAAGGCAGATTTAGTAATTGACACTGAACATGAACCACTTTCAGATAGTGCAAACAAAGTAAAGGACTTTCTTAATGAAAGAAACCTACTCTAATTTTTTAAATTCTTGTACTACTTTATCATGAATTAATCCATTAGTAACTAAAATACCATTTTCATGGTACACGTTCTTGTTATTGTATGTTAATTCATTTCCTAACATATCTGTCATTTTTCCACCAGCTTCTGAAATAATACAATGAGATGCAGCTGTATCCCATTCTTTCATTTTATTTGTTGTAGTAATGTAAGCTTCAGCTTCACCTGAGCTAATTTTTCCAACTTTTAATGAGCTACCTACACTTGTAAAATCTTTAATTCCAATTTTCTTAATGAATTTTTTTTCCTTATCTGATAAGTGATGTCTTGATCCTACCGTTCTACACTTACTAAGTTCATTAATTTTAGTTACTGAAATTTTATTCCATTTGTTATCTGAATATCTAAAAGCTCCACAATTTTTTTGTGCAACAAATAATATTTTTTCTGTAGGCCATGCAATTACACCCAGAATTGGTTCTTTATTTTTTATTAATGCAATCATCACAGTAAATTCTCCCGTTTTATCAATAAAATCAGAAGTTCCATCAAGTGGATCTACAATCCAAATCATATCTTTTGATAATCTATCTTGATTATCTTCATCTTCTTCAGAAAGTATTGAATATTTTGTATCTGATAGAATTTTATTTATTATTTTATTGCTTTTTAAATCTGCATCTGTAACTGGTGAATCATCATTTTTAGTGAATGTACTATAATCACTATGATATATCTCTAAAATCGTACTACTTGCTTCTTGTGCTGCTTTTATTGCAATATCTAATTCAGGAATTTTATCAGAAATTGGTATATTATTCAATTGTAATTTCCTTATGTTGTTAGTTCTGGTTTTAATGACCAGGCAATACCTAGCATGATAAATGGAATAGACATTACTCCAATTATGCCTAATACTGTGTTAAATTGAGCATCTGAAACTGCAGGATTATTGATTATCCATGGTAATGGTAACGTGATTACTATCCAAATTGCTCCTAAGAGAATTATTAGTTTAGCTCTAAATTTTTTCTTATCTTCCATAATATTTTGTAATTTTGGGTTGTATTAAATTCATATGAATTTATTTTATTGATTCTCCTCCATCAACTGTAAGAATTGCTCCAGTAATCCATAATGCATCATCAGATGCAAAATATAGTACAGATTTTCCTATTTCTTCAGGTTGTCCAATTCTACCTAATGGATGTTCATTATTCATAAATTCTATATCTTTTTGATTTTTTAAAAATGGTTTTGTCATATCTGTATCAACTACTCCTGGACAAATACAATTTACTCTAATTTTATTTTTAGCATATTCTAATGCCCAACATTTTGTAAGGACTATCAAAGCAGCTTTTGATGCAGAATATGCATCAGCATTAAATCCTTGATATGCTTTCAATCCTGCATCTGATGAAATATTAATTATACAACCAGATGTTTTTTGTAAATGTGGTATTGCTTCTTTAGTAAATCTAAATTGCCCTGTTAAATTAACATCTAATACTTCATTCCATTCTTCCTCCTCAATTTCATGTAATAATTTTATTTTTGGAAATATACCTGCATTATTTACTAAAATATCTAATTTACCAAATTTTTTAATTGTTTGTTCTAGTACATTTTGAACTTCGTTCTTTTTTTTGATATCACATGTTATTCCAAATGAATTAGAAATTTTTGTTTCAGCTTGTTTTATTTTTTCTGAATTTTTTGATGTAATTACTACTGATGCCCCATTGTCTGACAAAATTTTTGCAATTGCAAATCCAATTCCTCTACTTCCACCTGTAACTAGTGCAACTTTACCTGATAATTTCAATAGTTTGAAAATTCAAATTCGTAATTTATAGATCAATTATTTAAAAAAATTACTGAAATAATTTTAAAAAATTGTTATTTTTAGGTAATTATTATCAAAAAATCTTAAATAGATAAATTTACTATAATAATTAATGTCGAAAGTTACTATTTCTATCGACTAATATGCGTAGCCCCGCAGAACGAAAAAGGCAATCAGGCGTTTAGACGCTTGACCACAAGAGGAAATCTCTTAATGTTCTGCAGTTATGGGGTTTACGCCTCTTTCTTTATCAAATCTACAGATACTGAACCGTTTACATTTCCATTTGGATTAATGTTAATTGAAATCTGTTTTGATGATTCAATTATAATTTCTCCCTTCCCCTCATATTTCCATGTAAAATATTTTGCAGTTTCAGATTCATGTGGAGTTCCTATGAGGGTATAATTTTCTACAAATTCATAATTTTGACTAGTTAGTTTTATTGATAATATTTCAGGACTGCTTCCATTTGGAACAAATCTAAAAAAATATGTTCCTGGTTCAATTAAAAATTCATCAGTATAAACTCCATTAGTATAAAGTTCAGGATTTGCTAAAGTTATGTGAAATACGATATCATTATTTTTCTCTTTTTGATCTGAAAAACCTGTAATCCAATCAATTGCAATAAATCCCACTATTGCTATAATTGGTATAACCACAATTTTCTTATTCATAAATCAAATCACAAATTCTATTATAAAAAATATTTTGAACCTAGCTAACTAAATTTCACGTCCTGTTAAGCAATTTTTACACTTGAAATTAAGTAATAATTTCAGAATTAAACATATGACTGGTCTTGATAGTAAATGGTCAACACAACCAAAAACAGGCATAGCTGATAAAATTAATGATACAATCAAGCCTAAAGGACCATTAAAACCACGAGTTCAAGATGGAATTAAAAAATTACAATCACAAATTAAAAAATTAGATTTAATGTTAACTAGTTTACAAGAGCGTGATGCTAAATTATTTCAAAGAATTGTAACAGCAACACAAAATCATGATGTTCAAACTAGTAAAGTTTTGGGAAATGAATTAGCTGAAGTTCGTAAAGTAACAAAAATTTTGAGCAGTGCTAGAATTGCTTTGGAACAAATTGAATTACGATTATCTACTTGTAATGATCTTGGAGATACTGTAGTAGCAATGGTACCCACAATGGGATTGATGAAAAATTTGAAATCATCTCTTGGAAAAGTAATGCCTGGTGCTGAACAAGAAATTGGTCAGATGGCAGAAATGCTTGGAGGATTTATGACTGAAAGTTTCGCAGGTGATGCAGCATTTGGAATAGATGAAACTACTAATGCAGAATCTGATAAAATTTTAAAAGAAGCATCTGCTGTTGCTGAAAGTTCAACAGGTGAAATGTTCCCATCAGTTCCATCTAGTAGTCAAGAAAAAACTAGTACTAAATTTTTCTAATTTTCTAAAGAATCTCTATTATCTTTAATTTGTTTAACTCTATTTCCTTCTTCGCCAACAATAGTATCTATACCTGAAAGTTTATCTCTTAAATTATTAATTATGCTAGCCACTTCATCAGCTTCATTTTCTACTTTCATTCTTTTATCTGATAGTTCTTGAATTCCTCTATTTTCTTCATCAATGTATTCACTAACTTTTTGTAATTTTTCTTTAAGATTTTTGATATCTACTGATTCTTCTTCTATGTCTTTTTCAAGCATAGTTCTTTTATCTTTAAGATTTTTAATCATTAAACCGACATAATCAATGGCCTCTTCCAATTTTGCACGTTTTCCCATTAATTCGCCAATTCCTATAGTAGATTCTGAATTTGGAGATGATTCTGCTGTTTCACCCTCATTAGCATTTTCATCAATTCTCTCTTCTACCATCTCTCCACCTTTTTCTTCTTTGAACTTATCAAACATTTTATGATTTCTTATTGAAATTGGGAATAAAAAGTTATTATGAATCTCAAAGCTGACCTTGTGAATGAATTTTGATACAATTTTCTAGCCTTATTATTTACATTTTTTTAAGTAAATTCCCATTTTTGACCAAATTTTAGGATTTTTTCATATGAAACAGGCGTTCCGCTTTGCGTTCCGCTGTAAAGTTTCAAAATGTTCCTCATAAACAACTACATTCTATACTATTGCATGTCAAAACAACAATACAGGTCCGAAATGGGCATAATGGGTGATATCTTAGACGTAACCGCTGATGGTGGTCGTGATGGAATCATTGTATCTGCAATCTCTCGAAAAGCCAACCTATCTCACTATGCAGTATTAGACAAATGTGAGAAATTGGTAGAAGCTGGCTTAGTAGAATCAGTCAAAAATGAGAGAAATAGAGTCTTTCAAATTACTGAAAAAGGCCTAGGCTTTTTCCAGGAATTCAAAAGATTTCAACAACTTGTAGAAAGCATGAATCTAAGGTACTGATTTAATGATCTCATTAATCGAACCGACTCAATTGAAAAATTCTCTAGGAGACGATGGAATACTTTTTGTAAGGAATGACTGTATCTTTGATACAATGGTCAAAACACCTCTTTTGGTAGCTAGTATGATTATTGTAGCAGCTTTACTCCCAATTCAATCTTCATTTAGTTCTCCTAGAGATCTTGATCTAATTATTTACTCAGATGGTACTACACACGTTAGTACCGAAATTGATATTGATCCTTTTTTAACTGATTATGAATTAAATCTATTTGGTAGTTCTATTGATAATTTAGTTGTTGTAGGGGATAATGGATTTCTATTGGATGCTGATGTTATAGACAACACAGCTTTAATCCAAACTTTTGGTTCATCTGTAATAACTATTGAATATGATATTCATGATTTGGTATCTAAACAAGGTAGGCTATGGACCTTTTCTTTAGATTCTGGTACTGACTTTACTTTACTTTTACCAAAAAATTCTGCTATAGTTGGAATGACTAATCTTCCAATTAACATGGAATTAATTAATGAACAAAATCAATTAACATTATCTTCAGGTTCAACTGAAATTGATTATTTTTTTAGTACTAATACAATTGTAAATCCAATAGAAAACACACAAAATGAAAAAGATTATTCTTTGTATGTAATAATTGGTGGAATTATAATAATTATTTTAGCTTCCATTATCATAATTATTCGAAATAAACAAAAAAATGTTAAAGTAATTAATGAAGTTATAAAAATTCAAAAAAATGATGTTTTGGATCTTGAAACAATTTTTAAATTAAAACCTGATTTACGAGAAGATGATAAAGAATTAGTGAAATTTATTTTTAATAATAATGGTCAAGCACTTGAAAGTGAATTACGAAAAAAATTTTTACAACCACGAACTACAATGTGGCGTGCAGTTAAAAGATTAGAACGTGAGGGTGTAATTGAAATAGAAAAGAAAGATTTACAAAATTTAGTAAAATTATGCAAGACTATGGAGGAAAATAATTGAAAAAATTAGCCTTATTTGCAATATTTGTTTTAATTTTTGGTACAATGTCTCCATCATTAGTTAACCATGCATATGGACAAAATGATCCAAGTATTCTTTTACGAATTGCTATACAAGCAGATAAACAAATTGTAAATCAATTAAATAAAAATTATGAAAATGAAATACCAAATAATATCAATAATTTATATGAAAAAGGTCATACGGCAGTTAAATCATTAGAACGATCTTTATCAGATGATGATATTGAAAAGGCTAAACAAGATTTTCTTTTAGCAATGAATTCATTTATGCAAATTTCTAGAATTATTTCACAATCTACAGAAAAAGTTGTAGTAGTAACTATATCTGAAAAATCTAATCGTAATATGTCAAATGAACTTGATAGATTAGAAAAATATGTCAAAACTTTAGAATCTATTTCTAAAAAACATAATGAAATTGAACAAAGTAAAGATGAATTTACTAAAGCCTATTCATTGATCAAAGAAATACGTAACCAAATTACTGTTAGTGAAAATACATCTAAAAATATTACTGAATTAAAGAGTCTTGTAAATTCTATTAAAAGTGAATTACGTAACTCTATAGCTGAAAAACAATCTAATGCTATCAAGGATTTCTTTGAAAAATTCCTTGTTCAGATTGATCAAAAATTACTAGAAGCAAAAGATTTGGGAAGGGATGAAATTGAAATTGATAAGGCAAATGAATTAATTCTTGAAATTAGAGAATTGCTTTCAAAAAACCAAATTAATAGTGCAAAAGCAGTATATTCTGAATTAAAAATTGTACTAAAAAATATTGGAATTTCAGTCAAGATAACATAAGCTTCATATACATTTTCTAAAGAGTTTCAACATGGTCTCAAAATCAATCATTTTAGGAGTAGGTATTCCAATGATTGTAATTGGTGCTTTAATGGCATGGTTATTGTCCCCAATGGGAGGAGAATTACAAAGTCAAGTTGAATTGATTGGTAGCACTATTGGAATTTTAGGTGTAGTATTCTTTATTTCAGGATTATTTTATACAAAAGAACCCAATATGCAATAACACAAACTCATTAAATAAATAATGAAAAAAATTAGTATTATTACTTGAAAGTAAGATTATTTGAAATATTTACATCAGTTGAAGGAGAAGGTATTCTTTATGGAACAAAAACTCTTTTTGTCAGACTTGCAGGATGTCCTTTCACATGTTTTTATTGTGATACCAAAGAATCTTTACCACTTGATTCTGGTCAAGAATATTCAATTGATGAAGCAAATGAATTAATTGATTCTAATTTACAAAATCAAACTTATAAAGTAAATTTTACTGGGGGTGACCCATTAATTCAACATCAGGCTGTTGCACAACTTGCAAAACACATTCAAAGTAAAAAAATTCCTACATATTTAGAATCATCATGTTTTGATATTGATAGATTTAATCATGTTTTACCATTTATTGATATTGTTAAAATTGAATTTAAAACAAAAGATTCTGATTTTGTAGATTCTGAACATTATGCCAAATTAATAGGTCATACAATGAAATGTCTTGAATCTTCTGTAATATCTAAAAAAACAACATATATCAAAATTGTTGTAAGTTCTAAAACTCAACCAAATGAATTCAAAAAATTGGTTGATGATATTTTTAATATTATTTCAAAGGAAAATATTGACGGATTTATAATTCAACCAACATATGGAATTTCTGAACCCTCTTTAGATCTTTTACTAAATTTGTATGATATAGTATTTCCATATTATATCGATGTAAAAGTTGTTCCACAATTACACAAGTTTATTGGTGCTCCATAACCTTGGCATCAGCCTAAAAATCAGATTACGTTCAAATACTAGAAAAAATGGATAAAATTACAAAATGGATGAAGAACGCGTAAAAAAACTCGTTAGAGAATTAATAATTGAAGTTGGTGAGGATCCAACCCGTGAGGGATTAAGGGAAACTCCTAAAAGAATCGCAAGTATGTATAAAGAAATTTTTGGTGGATATGATTCAGATTCAGAATTATCCGTACAATTTTCGGAAGATTCTGACGTAGTAATTGCAAGAGACATTCAATTTTATTCCATGTGTGAACATCACATGTTACCATTTTATGGAAAAATTCACATTGCTTATTCTCCAAATGGTAGAGTTTTTGGAATATCAAAACTAGTTAGATTAGTTGAAAAATATTCAAAAAGACTACAAATTCAAGAACGTTTAACCAAAAATATTGCTGATGAACTATACTCTCAAGGAGTAAAAGGTGTAGTAGTTTTTGCTGATGCAGAACATCTTTGCATGAAAATGCGTGGTGTAAGAAATGATGCAACTCTTTCCTCATCTGCATTTAGAGGAATCTATGAGAATAAAGACGAAAAAGAGGGTATTATGGCACTAATTAGAAAACGTGCTTCAAATTCATCATTTTAGAATACTCAAAAATTAAATAATCAATATTTTTCACCATCAATATGGGAAAAGCAAATCCATACGTTCACATTCCAAAAGAATCATTTCCAGGTTGGATATGGTATGCCGTAGAGTGTGTAGCCCTTATTGTAATTGCTTTTTTCTCAGCAGTTCTAATTACTAATACATTTGAAGGATTAACTCCTGAACAACATAATTATGTAATTACCGGAATTTTTGCATCATTCTTTTTAGTTTGGTATGTGCTAATTAGAAGTATAATTCTAAAAAAGAAAATTCTTAGATAAATAATTTATTTAAGATACTTTGTTTTATCTGTAATTCCAGCTTTTGCAAATGCAATTTTTCTATTATTACAAGATTCACAAATTCCACAGTGGTATTTTTTATTTGCATAACAACTCCAAGTTTTAAAAATTGAATCACCCAAATTTTTAATTCCAGATTTTAATAAATCACTTTTTGATAACCCCTTACGATAAGGTGACCAGATTTCAATACTTTTTCGTAGTTTTGAATTAATTCCATCAATTTCACCTTCATTAAACGCATTTTCTAATTTTTTTGCAAACTTTGGTCGACAATCTGGATAATTTGTATCTCCTGTATGAGCACCATATGCAACAAGAGATGCATTAAGTGTAAAAGCCCATGCAGATGCTATTGAAAGAAATACTGCATTTCTAATTGGAACTACAATTGAATATTCAAATTTTGTTGGAATTTTTCTCTTTGAACTTGTTAAAACATTTGAATTACCATATAGATTTTTCATAAAACCGATATCGATAATTTTATGCTCTTTTAATCCCATTTTTTTTGCAAAAGATTTTGCTGCTTTAATTTCCATGTTTGCTTTTTGACCATATGAAAATGTAATTCCATATAATTCATATTTTGATTTTAAAAATGATACAGCACATACAGAATCTACTCCACCACTAAATACAATTACTGCTTTTTTCATATTTCATCCATTAATTATTTTGTGTGTATTGCACCTTTACTTGGTTTACAAATTATTGTTTGACTTTCAATATTTGCTGTTTTGAAACCCCTTGACATTGCAGCACTAATTTTTTTTAAATCAAATGAACTTTTTGAAAATGCAATTATTGATGGACCTGCACCACTAATTGTTACTCCATATGCTCCTGCTTTTAGTGCATTTTGCTTTACTTTTTCATATCCTGGAATCATATGTTGTCTTGCAGGCTCTACAATTACATCTTTAATTGAATTTCCAATTAATTCTGGATCCTTTTTCATAAATCCTGCAACAATTGCTGAAGCATTTGATAAATTTAATACAGCATCAACTAATTTTACTTTTTTAGGAATTACTCCCCGTGAAACTTTTGTTTTCTTTTTAGGAACAACAATTTTTGGAACTGCAACACACATTCTTAGATTCATTGGAGAATCAATTGTAATTACGTTTAATGGATTTGTTTTAACAATAACAAATCCTCCTAAAACTGATGCTGCAACATTATCGTAATGTATTGTTCCAGCACTAGCTTTTTCACCAAATCCAGCAAATTCTACAAGTTGATTAGAATTTAATTTAATTTTAAATAATTTTCCAAATGCTACTGCAGTTGCTGCTGCAGATCCAGCACTACTACCCATTCCAAACCCAGCAGGTATTCCTTTTTTTATTTGAATTTCAACACCACTTTTAATTTTTAATTTCTTTTTCATATTTTTTACAACTAATCCCGCAGTATTATTTTCTGGATTTGTAGGAATATTGTCATCTGTAATTATTGTAACACCATTTTTTGTTTTTGTTAATGTAACTTCATCATAAAATGCATCAATTGCTAATCCAAACGTATCGAATCCTGGACCCAAATTGGCTGTAGATGATGGTGCCCTAACTGTTACTTTTGATACCAATTAATCTTCTACCTCCTCACCTAAATTAAGAATTCTGCTTAATGCACTCTCAAGATTTACAATTCCATCACCAGTTAGATTTGAAATTGGAATTAATCCTTGTTCGTATTCACTAAGATTTAATCCTCGTAAAATATTTGTAGTCAATGAATATGTTTCACCATCTGTATCATTAGATATTGCATTTTCTAATGTATTCATATTTGTTGACCACTGTAAAATTTCTTTTAATTTAGTATCTATTACATCTGTTTTTGTAATTACATTTATTGTTGGTAAATTAAGTCGTAATCTAATTGATGTTGCAAGTAGTGCAATTGATACAAAGTTCACTGGAGTAGTAATTATTGAACCATCAAAAAGAAAAATACTAGCTTTTTCATCTGACGTAATTTGATCTATAATAAATCTGCCACTTGAACGATATGCAAATAATTCTATTTGACCTGGTGTATCAACAATTAGATAATCTGGATTTATACTGTTGACATCATTTTGTATTTCATCAATTTTTGATGCAATCAAATCATTTGCCATAACTAATCCACCATTTGGTCCAAGATTGTATTCTTGCATTATTGAAACATAATCAACATAATCTCTTACATCCACATCACAATTGTAAGGCATACTTTCAACACCTGGATCCAAATTTAATACAGCAGCAAATGCACTATTTCTCGTATAATATTCATGTAATTTTGACACTAATGATGATTTTCCTGAACCAGCTGTTCCAGTAACAAAAATTGTTTTCAATCTGTGTAGATTTCTTTTCTTTGCTTATATTTCAAACTAGGTGATAATTGATGAAATTTTTTACTGAAATTTATTTAATAATTATTTTAAATTCAGAATTAATTATCGAATTTATCTCAATCTCAATTTAATCATCTTTTTCATGCCTGTTTCTAGGCATGATAATTTGAAAACTAAAGTTTCATCAACTTTCATATTTGATTCTTTGAAAAAACTATCAAATGAACTGGAGAATAGTAGCTATACCTGTTACATTAATCCCAATTATTCTAATTGCTATTCAATTTGATATTAAAATAGAAGATATTCTGGCAATTGGAGTCTTTCCGTTTGTGGGTGCAATTGTTGCAATGATGATTAAACTAGGTTTACAGGGAATTAAATTTGCATATATTACAAGAAAATATCTTGGTAATACTGATTCATTTTTAAAATTAGTAGGAGTTCGAGTGGGTAGTGAATTTATCAAATTTACAACTCCGATGTTTATTGGTGCAGAATTTGTTGTAATTTATTATTTGAAGAAAAAGGGAATAGAACTCTCAAAAGCTACCTGGATTGCACTAGTTGATATTGTAACTGAAGTACTTGCCGCAGGTTTATTGTCTATGTTAGCAGGAATAATTGCATTATTGAATGGAGCATATGTTGTTGGAATAGTCATTTTAGCTACTAGTATTTCTATCACAACATTATGGATGGTAATGTTTTTCTTATCTTCTAAACATACATTCCAAGTTCCAAATGTTTTAGAAACACTTGTGATAAAATTAGGAAAAGAAAAAGGAACTAAAATAATTAATCAAACAAATGATTGGATGGAAGAAACATGCACTATGATTAGAGAAAATATCAAAACACCAGAATCTAAGAAAATATTTACTGTTTCATTTTTACTTTCAATAGTTTCTTGGTCATTTTATGGAATATCTTTTATGATTATTGCAATGGGAACCGGTTACATAATTAGTATATTTGATTCAATAATGGCAGTTATGGGTGCAAATGCAATTGGTAATTTACCTATTACAATTGGTGGTTCTGGCTTAGCTGAGTTTGGTATTGTGGCTTATCTAAATAATCTAAACCCATTTGATTTTAGTATCACTGAAGGAATTCTTGCTTGGGATGCAGTAATTGGTTGGAGAATTGCAACATATTATGTACCAATAGCAATTACATGGCTATTATTAGTAAAATTAGCCTTGAGTAAAATCCCAAAAACACAAAATAAATAGAAACCACTTTATCATTAAATGATTTTTTTTATTTGTGGATTTTAAAAATAAAGTAGTTTTGATTACTGGTGCATCATCAGGAATTGGTAAACAAACTGCAATTGAATTTGCTAAATTAGGTTCCAATATTATTTTAGTTGCAAGAAGAAAAGATAAACTTGAACAAGTAGAAAATGAATTGAAACAATTCAATGTTACAACGTTAATCTGTCCATGTGATGTTTCAAAGAAGGATCAAGTAGAAATTATGTCAAAGACTGTTCTTGAAAAATTTAATTTTATAGATATCTTGGTAAATAATGCTGGTTTTGCAATTTATGGTTCTGTATTAGATCTTTCAATCGAAGAAATAGAATCTCAGATGGAAACTAATTATTTTGGTATGATTTATTGTACCAAAAATTTTCTTCCATTGATGTTAAAGAAAAAATCTGGTCATGTTGTTAATGTAGCCTCTGTTGCTGCAAGCTTTGGATTACCTGGAATTGCTTCATACTGTGCATCAAAATTTGCGATGTTGGGATTTTCTGAAGGTCTTAAACATGAACTTAGTGGTACTGGAGTTGGAATAACAGTTGTTAGTCCAATAATGGTAAAAACTGATTTTTTTGAACATCCATCTTTTGCAAAAATGCCAAAATACTCACCAACATCTCTTAATTCTAAGACAGTTGCAAAAGCAATAGTGAAAGCAGCAAACTCATCTAGACTTGAAATAATTACACCATCAGTAGTTCGAATTGCAGTATGGTTAAAACATACATTTCCTTATTTTATTAATCCAATTTTAGGAAAATCTTTTAAAAAACAATTAGAATCTACAAAAGTTGACTAGTTTTATTCTTCAGTATTATCTTCAGATGCTTGACTGGAACTACCCTCATCTATCAATTTGATTGATTTTAATTTAAAATCATAAATTGCATTCATCTCAATTTCTTTTTCTTTTTCCAAAAATTCTGAAACTTTTTTACTTAATGGGGCTTTATGTTGTTCAAAATTAAATTCGTAAACCAGCCCTTTTTCTAATTCTGAAATTTTAATTTTTTCTGATAAATCCATTGTAACTATTTGTCTTCCATCTTCAACAGGTTCATACAATTGAGTATCTATTTTATTATCTTCTTGATACATTTCTAGAACATATCCTGAAATTTTCATTTTTTTTGGTTTTTCAAATTTGGCATTTTGGATTTCATCAGTAACCCAATCAGGAATCTCGTCTTTCTTTTTTACCATCTTAAATTATCACTAACTGTCTAAATTTTTATCTTTCTTACTTTTATTCCACCATTCAAGATAATCATCACTTTTATCATCACGTGTTCTTTCTTTTTGATTTAATTTGTATCTGATATCTGAAATTTGTTCTCTTGATGCATATAATCCACATTTTTTACAAATGAAATTTTTTGTATTTTTATCCATTTCCATTGGAATTTCAACTTCATCGTATAGTTTGTAAAGATCTTGTCTATCTCTATCTTCTTCTGCAACTTCTTCTTCATATTTAGTTAGAATCTTCTTTTTTGCTCTTGCTGTACATTCAGGACAAACAACCAATGAAATTCAGATTAATTTTTTCCATAAAAGCGTTCGCACGTTCTTTAATGATCGATATTTTATCTGACACGCGGATTTTTTCATCATCCCTTGCGGTCCGTTCGCCCATCGAAATCCCGCGTGCCAGATGAGAAAATTTCTAGAAATAATCTATTATCTCTTTTCTTCTAATATTTCAGATGCAATTTTTGCTGAATTTTGAGCACCATTAGGAATAAAATTTTTTGAAAATTGCTTCAAATTATCCTCAAAATCGTCATAATTCTCTTTAATCTTTGAAATTGCTTTTGTCACATGTTTAGTTTTGAGGGCTAGAATTCCAAGATTTTTCTCTTGAGCCCATTTTATGTTATTTGTGTGCTCATCATATATTGGAATCCCAATTATTGGTTTTGATTTTCCACCCATAATTTCACCCATTACGGTATGTGAACCATTAACAACTGCATATCCACATAAATTCAAAATTGTATCTTTTTCTTGTTCTGATAGAAATCCAATATCAATTTGTATCCAATCAATTTTTTTTTCTAATGCATCTGAAATTGAATATTTTTTTCCATTTTTATCTAATACTGAATCAATAGTAGATTCATTTCTTGCATGTGAGATAATTCTTTTTTCATTTTTCATTTCAGTTTGATGAAATACTTCTTCATATCTTTGACCCGTTCCATCATTTGTTGATTTGTTACCTGTTCTCATCCAATATCCAAAATTATTATTTTCAACTAATTTTTCAAGATCTGTTTTAGATTTATTTTCAATTTCTCTATTATTTGTAAAATGTCCAACATAAACTACTTTATGTTCAGCTTCTTTTATAAAATTTAGATTATATTCACACATGGTATATGGTGGAGGAGAATCTGCAACAAGAATTTTTGTTGCTTTATTGATTTGTTTTGCAATAAAAATTAATGATGGATAAAGATATGATCTTGAATTATATAATTTTGGTCTAAATTGATTTGTAACAAACAAACTTGGAATATTTCTATTATTTGCTAAAATATTTGATCCCATATCTCCATCATTAATTACTAAATCAAATTTTTCCTTATTGTACAGTTTTCTCTCTTCTCTCAAATAATTAATAATCTGTCTTATGAGTGAGGGGTTATTTGCAATCGGTAATAGAATATTCATTAGTGATTTTGAAACACTAGGTCCAAATTTCCCATCAATAGGAGTTGGCATTAAAATTTCATGAATTTTTTCTTTTTTATTAGGAAATTTTTTTAATAACTTTTCATAAACGTGATCTTTACTTGAGAAATGGACATCTAATTCATCTTTGATTTGAACTGATAATGCATCATTTAGTCTCATCATTCGAGAATAATGACCGCTTCCCCATGGATAGATAAATTCACCTATTTTGAGCACAATTTCTAATCAAACATGGTGTTTAAATTTTCAATGATTTTCATCTAAGGAGTCTAAAATGTCATGAACATTATTTGCTCCTAATTTAACAAAAATTTCTTGTTTTGTTTTGAGAGCAGATTCTACACTAGTTTTAGAAAATTTAGGAACATCATTTGAAGTAATATTGATCATTTTTTCTAATTTTTTGATATTTCGTTCTAAGCCTATCTCTTTTGCTTCTGTAAATAATTCATTATCTACACCTGTAAGAGGAATAATTGGAATTTTGTTTTTACAAAATACATTATTTAATGCATTATCAATAAAATTTGCAGGAAAAATCAGTGGTGATAAAGCTATAGATATTTTTTTGTTTGAATAACTCAACATAATTTCTATTACTGAATTTACATAAATTAAATAATTTTTAATCCCATTTGGTTTTATTTTTAAATGATAAAATTCTAATCCAATTTTTTCTTGTACTAGTCTTGGAATTATTTGATTAATTATTTTAGATAAATTCATTAATTCAGATTTTTGTCTATAACAAACTATAATTTTTGTATCATAACCTTGCTTGATTGTTTCATAACAAGATACTGCTGAAATTTCATCATAAATTGCACAAATTGTTTGTTGATCTTGTGATTGATATGGAATTCCACTTTTACCACTATCTGAAAAAATGCAAATGTATGCATTATTTTTTGTTAAATACGTATAAAGTAATTTATCAAAATTTTCATCAGTTCCAGGATGAGCCCCTAAATTAGATTTTTTTTCAATTATGTTAGATGTAGCAGCTATCTCTATGTCCTTAACAAGAAATCCTTTTGATATTCCCTCTACTTTAACTAAAAATTTTTCTCCTTTTAATAATAAATTACCGCCAATTGTTGTAATTTCTGAAATAATATTTTCAAAATTATTTTTTACTTGTCTTGCAATAGCAATTTTTTCAATACCAAAAAGTAAATTGATAGCTGATGATGCAAATACAGGATCATTTGCATCAACTAAAATGACATCTCCATCACGTTTTACAGAATTATATTCTTGATTTTTTATTTTTAGAATTTTTTTAATATTTTTTATTAGTTGGGGAATTTTATTTTTAGAAAATATACTTGGAAAAACTACTACATATGATATTTCATTCATCTTTTTTCTTTTCAATTCTACTTGTTTATAATTTAGCACAAATTTTTGGGTAATCAATATAAAAGAAATATTTTAAATGAATATGTGACAAAATTTACACAAGAACAAGTAGACAATCTTAATTCTACAATTAAAACAACTGAAGAAGCTTTACAATGGGTATCTGATAATTTACATCCTAAAGTTGCTAAGGCATCAAGTTTTGGTGCTGAAGATGCAGTTGTCATGGACATAATGTTGAAAATTAATCCTAATTTTCGATTTTTTACTCTTGATACTGGAAGGTTACCACAAGAAACCTATGATATTATGGATATTGTTAGAAAAAAATATAATATTTCAATTGAGGTATTGTTTCCTGATACAAAAGAAGTTGAAGAAATGGTAAAGGAAAAAGGATTGAATCTTTTCTATGAGAGTGTGGATAACAGAAAACTTTGTTGTGAAATTCGCAAAGTGAATCCTATGAATAAAATGTTGAATACTTTAGATGGTTGGATTACAGGATTGAGACGTGATCAAACCAAAAATCGTGAAGATGTTAAAATTTTTCAATTAGATCATGGTCATGGTGGAATTTTAAAAATAAATCCAATAGTTGATTGGACTTGGGATCAAATTCAACAATATATTAAAAATAATAATTTACCATACAACAGTCTTCTTGACAAGGGTTTTCCAAGTATTGGTTGTGAACCTTGTACTAGAGCAATAAAACCTGGTGAAGATATTCGTGCAGGCAGATGGTGGTGGGAACAAGATGGTAACAAAGAGTGTGGCCTTCATATAGACCATAAATAGAGGTTAGACATGTCAGAAAATAATTCAATTAAAGCACATGGTGGAATTTTAATTAATAGAATTACTAAAGTAGATTCTACAGGATTATTTTCAATTACTATTACTGAAGACTTAGCAAATGATGTAGAGAATATTGCAGATGGAATTTTTAGTCCTTTAGAAGGATTTTTGGGACAAAAAGATTTTGAAAGTGTTGTATCTCGTGGAAGACTAGCCAATGATTTAGCATGGACTATTCCAATTGTACTTGATGTGGATGAAGAAACTGCTTCTAAAATGAAAGATGCGGGAGATGTTCTGTTAAAAAATCCAGATGGTACTGGAATTGCTGTATTACATGTTGATGAAACATTTACTTTTGATAAAGAGAAAACAGCTCAAGGAGTGTATGGTACTACTGATTCATCACATCCTGGTGTAGCATATACCATGTCTATGAAAGACTTCTTAATTGGTGGAAAAATTGATTTTATTCAAAGACCAAATGATACTGAAATTAGAAATAATAGATTAACACCAACTCAAACTCGAGAATCATTTGCAAAATCTGGTTGGAAAACAATTTGTGCATTTCAAACTAGAAATCCACCACATGTAGCACATGAAATGTTACAAAAGACATCCATAACAACTCGTGATGGTGTATTTGTAAATCCAGTAATTGGTAAGAAAAAATCTGGTGATTTTGTAGATGAAGTAATTGTAAAATGTTATGAAACTATGATAAAATTATACTATCCTGAAAATAGATGTAAACTTGGAACATTACATACACAAATGAAATATGCTGGTCCAAAAGAAGCAATTCATCATGCAATTATGAGACAAAACTATGGTTGTACTCATATCATTATTGGACGAGATCATGCAGGTGTTGGAAAATTCTATGATCCAATGGCAGCACAAAAAATCTTTGATGATTATCCTGAATTAGATATTTCTCCGGTATTCTTCCCACCATTCTTCTATTGTAAAAAATGTCTAACATACACAACTCCAAAGGCATGTCCACATGATAATGATGTAAAAGAGCAAATTAGTGGAACTGCACTTAGAGAAATGATTCAAAATGGACAAGCACCATCTGAATTTATTTTAAGACCTGAAGTAGCAAAGGTAATTTTGGATACTCCAAAACCTTTTGTTGATTAGATATTTATTCAAACAAATTTAGATTAGCTCATGAAGTATATTATTCCAATAATCTTATTTCTTGGATTTTTAATTACTCCTGCATTTGCTCAAGAAGAAGTTAATCCCTCTTTAAGTATAGAAAATTTAGAAATTCCCGCTGAAAAATTCAATACTGTATTGCGTAATGCACCAATAATTCAACTAGACACTGTTCATGATATTAGCTGGCAAATTACTATTGATAATAATTTACTTTATGCAAATCCAAATGGAAATGCAGTTTTTAGGGTATATGACAAACTGGATAATACTGAATTTATCGAAGTAGGTATGGGTCCAAAACCTGACAATAAATTTTGGGTAGCAGTACAAACACCTGATGAAGGGTACGTAGTTGTTCATAGGGACTTAGATAGAGGCTGGTATCCTGAAGCAAAATCTATAGTATCATTTACTGATAGAGCAGGATTAACTGTAAACAATGGAGCAAGAATAGTAGTAACAAATTTGGATATTGGAAAATTTGAAATTGAATCATATTCTGTTCATGGAATGGAAGGAAGTACTGATCCACCTGCAATTAATTCTGGTGTTATGATTGTAGAAATTCTATCAGGTGATCCTGGAAAGAATATGTTTGCATTTTTCCCATTTTATGTTGCAGCAGGAATTGGAATTATAGGTGCAACACTATATTTTACTAAGAAACGTTCTTAGTTTTATAATATTTACAGCTTTTTTTAATTTTACAAACATCACACATTGGTGAAATAGGTTTACAAATATTTTGACCATACATTACAAATGTATCATTAATATCAATCCAATATTTTTTATCTATTTTACTCATTAATTCTTGTTCTGTTTCTTCAGGATTTTTTGTATCAACTAAACCTAATCTATTTGAAATTCTATGAACATGAATATCAACTGGTATTGCTGGTTTTTCAAATGCATAAACTAAAACACAATTAGCCGTTTTTCTCCCAACACCTGGTAATTGTACTAGTGTATCAAGATCTTCAGGAACTTTATCCTTGTATTTTGTATGAATTATTTTTGCAACTTCTATAATTCTTTTAGATTTTACATGAAAAAATCCAATTGACCTAATTATTTTTTCTACATCTTTAATTTTTGCATTTGCAAGCTCTTTTGGATTTTTATATTTTAAAAATAACGCTTTTACTGCTTTTGTTGTTGTTTCATCTTTTGTTCTTGCAGAAAGTATAGTTCCAATTAAAATACTAAATGGACCTGTTTCAGCATTATGTAAATCTCTTAATGCTGTAATTCTTGGTGGTTTTACAGAATTCATAGTTTCTGTCATTCCAGTTAATATTTTCTTCATTTTATTTGGAATCTACGCACAAGTATTATAACTGTAATAATGATAATTTACCATTGGAATTAACTAGAGAAGAAGAATCTGCACTAAAAGGCGAACAAGGAGAAATTATGCAGATGGCATATAGGATTTTGGTTGCAACTGGGGAAGCAACAGATGCTGAAAAACTAATTCCTATAGAATGGGCTCATCTTTCTGGTGTAAATTATAATACAATTGGTGATGCTGGTGAAGAATTTCTATCTAGTATTAGTAAAAATGCTCGTGTTAAAGTAAAAACAACATTAAATCCAATGGGATTTGATATTGATAATGTTTCTAATTATAAATTAGATGAAAATTTTATTTCTAAACAACTATCAATTAGAAATTCATATGAAACAATGGGAGTAATTCCATCGTTTTCTTGTATTCCATATGAAATTTTTGATATTCCACAAAATGGAACACAAGTTGCATTTGCAGAAAGTAATGCTGCAATTCATGCAAATTCTTATGATAATTTAAAAACAAACAAAGAAAGTGCATTTAGTGCATTAGCTAGTGCAATTATCGGTAAAAGTCCTTACTCTTCATTACGTAAAGAGGATACACCAAATGTTACAATTCAAATGAAAGTCAAAAATCCAAATGAATTAACATATGGAATGTTAGGATTTTATGCTGGAAAAGTAGGTGATACATCTGTAAATATTTCTGGCCTTGGAGAAATGGATCAAAGACAATGTAAAGCAATGTGTGGAGGAATGGGGACATCTGGAACTTGTGCCAAATTTAATTTTGTTGAAGGGGACCCTAACACTGAAAAAATAGATTTTGATGAAAAAGAAATGCAAAATGTTCATGATGAACTTAATACTTCTGAAAAAGGTGATTTGATTACACTAGGAAGTCCTCAATTAGGTTTAGATGAAATTTCTGATCTTACTGCTAAACTAAAAGGTCGTTCATTTGAGAAAAGATGCATGGTTTTCTTACCTAGAACTGTAAAAGAACAGGCACAAAAAATTGGTTACATAACGGAACTTGAGCGTGCAGGATGTGAAATTCTTTCTGATTGTTGTACATGTCTAACTCCATTGATATGTAAGGATGATGTTGATGCAGTTACTACTAATAGTATCAAAGGAGCATTTTATCTAAAAAATTCTAATGGCGTAGGTGTTAATTTAAAATCATTAAAAGAAATTGTTGAAGATGAAACAAGATGAATAAAATTTTAGTTTCAGGTAAAGTAGAGGGAATTATTTTAAAATCAAATGATCCAATTAATTTTTTAGGAACAGTTGATAAAAAAACTGGAATCATTAGCGATAAGAATCATAATCTTTTTGAAAAATCTATTAAAGATTCAATTTTAGTATTCCCATCTGGTATTGGTAGTAGTGTAGGTGCATACACTATTTATTCAATAAAATCAAATAATACTGCACCACTTGCAATGATTTGTAAAAAAGCTGATCTTACAGTTGCTACTGGATGTGCATTAGCTAACATTCCATTAATTACTATTAGCGATAAAGAATTTGAATCAATTAAAACTGGAATGAAAATATTACTTGATACTGATTCAACTAATCCAATTCATTATCAATAAATTTTCCTTTTTCTAAATCCCCTAAACTAATTTCTTTAATTTGACTTTTACCAGCAGGCAATGCGCGAACAAATTCATCAACATTTATTTTCCTTGTAATGTCTTCAAATATTTTTAAAAATTCTAATCTTATTTTTTTTGCACATTCTGCCATTTCTAATCCATTTGGTTCAATTATTGCATAACAAATAGAATTTTTCTTAATTGCTTCTGGAGGTCCACATGTTAAGACGTGATCATTGTCTTCAAGCTGTATTATTCCAACAGCTAATTTTAGAGTCTCTGATTTGATAAAATTTCGTTGTCCTTCTATTGTAAATGAGCCTTTAGGGAGAAATTCTCCACTAGGCGCGGATTTTTTTACTTGGTCTGGAAGAACCCAGTAAGCACTAACCCCATACAATGCTTCTCTCCATGCTCTACTGAAACAAACAGTTGCATGTGCAATTTCATTCATTGTTGTATCTGGTACATTTTCTGCATCTTTTAAAATAAAAAATGGAGAACCAAAAATATCGCCATGAAATACTTTATCATTTTTATCCAAATGTTTTCTAATTACAGCTGAATTTGATGCTGCATCTCTACCACCAATTGTAAGAAATCCATCAGTAGTCATAAACCATCTATATCTTTCAAACCAATTTTTCTTTCTAATTTCTGTAACAACCTCTAAATTTCTTTCAGCTTCTGTTTGATTTTGGAATTTCTTTAATTTTTTTTCTGTTTTTTCTTTAATTGCTTCAATTGAATTAATGGCACCTGATTGTTTTTTTGCTTGATTAAATAAAACAGATGCTATTGATTGAAGTGGGGAATCTGTATTTATTTTGATTTTTTCATCTTCAACAATAATCATTGAGATTCCTTTTTCACTAATCAATTTTGCATTATTAGTTGCCAAAATTTCTTGTGCTAGACTATCTTTTATTGAAAAAATTCCTTTTGAAACCATTTCAAAAAGTGAATTTGCAACATTTGTAATTTTTTTTGATTTATCTTTTACTGTTTGAATTGCTTTTTCTTGTTCAGATATTTGAGTTTCTAAATCTTTAATTTTTTTATCAGAGCCACTACTTTGAATTGATTTACCTTTTTCAACAATATTTTTTGTAAAAATTGTATCTAATCCTTCAATGAAACTAGTAACATCAGTTACTTCACCTTCGAGTTTTCCTAGTTTTACAGGTAAAACTTCTATTTTTTCGTTTTTAACTATTACTGGCTCATGATTTCCAGATACAACATCTAAAACAATTTTCTTTGTTGTTTCATAAATTTTTGTTACTTCTTCATTTGTTAACAAATTTCCAATTTTTTTACGATCAATATTTGTAATTTCAAATATTGATTCAACATATTTTTTTGGTAAACCTAAAGTTCTTCCAAACCATTTTGCAGAAATTAAGTCAGTAGTTCTTAATTCATCAAAATTTGATTCAGTTAAATTAAAAATATCTAAATTATTTTCTGGAGGTTCTGCATATTCTAATCCTACACTAAGTTTTCTATGTCTAACTTCTATTGAATGTTGTAAGGCTAAAATTTTCATCTCCTTACTACAAAGTATAATATTTCCATCGCCAAAAAATTCACCCACTAAAATAAACTCTTTACCAAATCCTTCAAAAGTAAAATATGCAATTCTTTCTGCACCTATCTGTTCAATTTTTTTTAATTTTAATCGTAGTAAATCACTTCGTAATCTCTTAAGTAATCTATTTGGTTCCATTTGATCAATTTTTACTTTAGTTAACCATACACCTGATGTTGAAATCATCATAAAGAGATCACTTTTTTCAGTATGATGAAGTTTGAAGAGAATACTGTCTTTTGTTATTCCGTAGATATTGCTGATATAGTATCCTTGAACTTGTTCAGAAATTTGATTTACTAAATATCTTAATTCTATACCAGCTAATGCCATAGTTTTTGTCTTTTATCTCTAAAATTATACCCTTCCTATTCTATGCTCAAATTTTTACCAAAGATATTAAACATGGTTTGCTTGATTTACGCTAGAAATTTACTTTGGCCAAATTTAAGAAAAAAAAATCTGCACCTACGCCTGGATCTGATGACTCTAAGCCCAAAATTACAGATGGGATTGATGTTCCAGAAGTAGAAAAATCTGAACCTTTAACAAATAATTCTAAAGATCCATCTAAAGTTCCTCCAATCAGTGATGCAGCTAAAAGTGAAAAAGATAAAAAATTATCTAAATTATTTTGGATGCGTATTGTTTTAGGTGTTATTGCAGGTATTGCAACGACATTTATTTTTGAAGGTATTGAAGGTGAAGAAAGAAGATGGGCATCAATTGGATTTATGATAATCTTATTTTTCGGTTCAATTTTAGTTGCTAAAGCAATGAAAATGCAATTACCAACATCAGATAGGAAGAAAATTGTTACACAAGGTATAGGCAGCTATGTGTTTTTGTATTTATTCTCATGGATTGTCAGTTATACATTAACACATCTTGGTGACGTCTCTACAGGAATTAATTTATAAAAAAATTAAAAAAAGTAAGAGGATAGATTATGTGGAATTATAAAACACCTGGAATACCTGATGAATATTTTGAACGTGCTGAAAAAGTTCCAATTACTAAAGAAGAAGTAAGAACAATACAACTTAGTAAAGCAAGATTGAAACCAGGTCAAACTGTTTATGATATTGGTTGTGGCAGTGGCTCCATTTCTGTTGAAGCAGCTTTTCAAATTGAATCAAATGGTAAAGTTTTAGCAATTGATTATGATGAAAATGCTGTTGAATTAACTAAAAAGAATTTAAAAAAATTTAGCCTTTCAAACGTTTCTGTAATTCTTGGTAATGCTAAAGAAAAAATATCTGAACTTGAATCTGCTGATGTTATTTTTATTGGTGGAACAGGTGGTGATACTGCAGAAATAGTCAAGCTTTCAGAAAATAAACTAAAATCTAGTGGTAGAATTGTAATTGGGATTATACTAATTGAAACACTCTATTCAGTATTACAAATTCTTGATAAATTGAAGTTTGATTCTATTGACATTACTCAAGTTACCATATCTAAGAGTAGAAAAACTACTACTGGCACTATGATGTTAGCTAGAAACCCAGTTACCATAATATCTGCCACTAAAATTTAATCTAGACTTTTAATTGGGTAAAAAGGCATGAAAATCATGCCTGGATTAATTGGAATTGGAGTAGGTCCTGGAGATGTAGAACTACTTACAGTAAAAGCAGTCAAAGCAATCCAAAATGCTGATATTATCATGTGTCCAGCCTCTAAAGAAACACGACCAAGTATTGCATTATCTGTAGTTTCATCTATTATTGATGAATCAAAGAATCAAGAAATTATAAAATTAATTTTTCCAATGACTAAAGATAAAGATATTCTAGAAGCCTCTTGGAAAAAAAATGCAAAAATAATGGCTGAAACTGTTTTGAAAGGAAAAAACGTTGTATATCTTACAGTAGGTGATCCATATCTTTACAGTACATGGATCTACATGCATAGAGATTTGACAGAAAAATATCCTGACATGAATATTAGTGTG
>Ga0209251_1000813_pt1 | contig 26575 bp, 20 predicted proteins | sample SaaInlV_100m_DNA_6_FD_184665 | JGI IMG/M metagenome (GOLD analysis project Ga0209251, IMG submission 184665) | Marine microbial communities from expanding oxygen minimum zones in the Saanich Inlet - Saanich Inlet SI073_LV_10m_DNA (SPAdes) (version 2) | ecosystem: Environmental > Aquatic > Marine... | reverse complement strand
GTGGCGAGTGGAGGAAGAGGCGATATGATGTTCGCAAGGAAGGCTGCGACAGTTGTTACAACTGCAAGTGTCAACGGAACACTGAGTTTGCCACATGATCTCATCCATGCCTCGGCCGTATCTTCCACCTTCTCTTGGATATCTGAAAGTGCTCGTTGCAAATGGATTGCATAGTCAATTCCAAGACCGAGAACCAGTGGGGCAACAGCAACCTCAAGAGCAGTGAATTTCATTCCAAAGAGATTCATAGTACCATAGGTCCATACTAAAGCTACGTTGAGACTGAGGAACGGGAAGAGAACGCCTTTCACGCTTCTAAATGCGAGGAAGAGAAGCAAAACAACAACGAGAGTTGCAAAGATAATGAGTAACGCAAGATTGTCAAAGGTGCCTTTATCGATATCATAAGACATCAAATCCAAAGATGCAGAAGCGTAGGTCATGTTCGAGGAGGAACTGATTTCAGTAAGAACGGTTCGAATATCATTTTGTACTTCTCGACGCTCATCTTCTTCCATTTCGGGATCAATTTCAAGCACCCACGCAGTTGATGCAGCCGTTGGGACAGCATCCCCTTCACCACTAGAGAGATAGTTGCATGTAGCTGAAATATCGAGGTTCTTATTCACTAAGGCGGAACCAACAAAGTTCACTGTACTAAGCAAAGCATCATCTGGATTGAGATCGTCGCACCCGGTATCATCATCGACGATAGCATCAACCAATTGAGCCCAGTTCTCGTAATCTGAAAGTGTCGTATCAGGGGACTGTTCATCCAAAGCAATCTGAATCATACCGGGTGATGTCGTCCATGAATCAACTGCAACGAGATTAATGCGTTCGTCTGCTTGAAGTGTTTCCAAATCTGTTTTCATATCCTTAAGTGAATCAATACTCAGAACATTACCATCGTTACTCTTTGTAACATGGATGAAGAGCGGTCTTGACTCGTCTGGAAAATATTCGTGTATCCTATCATGAGCATCGTTTGAATCAGAACTTGGAGCAAAGTCGTTTAGATCGGTCCTAAATTCAGGTGGAGACGTAATCAAATGGAGTCCGAGTCCAACGGTGAGAAGGGCAGAGACGATGAGAATTGGCAAAGCTGACTTCTTGAATAAATCAGAGAAGTTTGCCATTTGGTCCTCATAGGAAGAGGTGTCCATGATTCATCCGAGATGGTTTCGGTGTTTAAGCAACAGGGTTCCACGAACAGCCTCAGAGGTCGATTTTACCTCTCTTGTCAACGGGAAGGTTCAAAACACCAGTTCAGGTCGCTTGGTCGATAGCATGCCAGTTAAAGTTCTCATTCACGAAAAAAATGAACTCAGACTCCGCATTACAGGCGAGTCACATACCGCTTTGCAAATGCTCCGTGATCGTTTGAACAATCACAAATCAGTAGAGTATGCCAACTACTTCCCAGGTCACCCTGAACTCGACCCACCAGAATTTTACATTCGCACTACTGGAAAGGCAAAGCCCCAAGCAATTCTTGACGAAATTGTAGGAAGCCTCTCCTCTGAATTTGACAGCCTCACACTCTGAGGTGTACTCGTTGCAGCCAACCAATACATTGGCTGAAGCCATTGGTCTCGTCGGCTATGCAACTGATGATACTGGCATTGGCGGCGTCCTGAAATCAAGAGTCGCAGACTTTCGTGTCGATGAAATAGCAACAAAGATTGCATTGAATCCTAAGGGTCGATTTACAGTCGCAAAGGTGACCTTAACCAACTGGGAAACAAACAGATTTTGCAACAATCTATCTAAGAAACTCGGAATTTCTCGTAATCGTATTTTCTTTGCAGGAACTAAGGATAAGAGAGCAGTCACCTCTCAACTCTTCGTGATCGATGCACCACAATTCAAGGTTGCCGAAGTTGAAATCAACGATGTCGTCATAGAAGTGCTTGGACGTACACATCAAAAAATTGGATTCGGAAACCATCGAGGAAACCGATTCACTATTGTTGTACGGGGTTGTGCTCATCCAGATGGGTCACCTATGAGTGAAGACGAAGCTATGGCTGAAGTTGAAACGATCAAATCCAATATGGTTCAAATGCTTGGCGAAGGAAGAGCTCCAAACTGGATTGGACCACAGCGATTTGGAAGCGGACGTGCGGTCACTGCGGAAGTAGGTGCACGTGTTGTTCAAGAACGATGGGAAGATGCTGCCCTGACCTATATAGCGAAAGAAGGGGCTGATGAGAAGGATACTGTTGCTGCTTTCAGAGCACATGTTCGAGAACATGGCATCACTGAAGAAGGACTCGCACTCGCTCCTGATTGGCTAGGATTTGAACGACGCATGGTTGAACATCTACTCAAAAATCCAGAAGATTTTATTGGAGCATTTCGTAAACTTCCAAACAATCTCCAACTCATGACAGTCCATGCACTGCAATCTGTTGTGTTTAATCGATCGCTCAAGAAGCGTCTTGAAAACGGTTTGAGCATTACAACTCCAGTAACTGGAGATTTGGTTGGACGATTGGATGAAAAAGGACAACTTGCGGTAAGCAGTTGTGTTACTGTTGAAGACCGAACAGCACCACGAATCGGAAGAAACTGTGACCTTGGACGACTTACCGTAACCGGGCCACTTCCTGGACGAGACATTCGCACCTGTGAAGGAAAACCAGGTGAACTTGAGCAACTTGTACTCGAAGAAATGGATCTTGCTGAGACCTCTTGGATGGTTGAAGCGATTCCACGATTAACAACGTCAGGGACACGTCGTTCACTTACAACATCGTTTGATGATTTTTCAGTTGAAGTAACACCAAAGGCTGCTGAAGAAACACTAGGAGAACGTTGGAACAATGGTCCAGCCGAAAACAGCCGATGGCATCCTGACGGGGCCTGTTTGAAATTTAGATTCACACTTCCAAGCGGATCGTATGCTACGATTCTTCTCAGAGAGTATATGAGAGGACCTTTGAATCAACTTTGATTCAAAGAAGGCCCATCGAAATAACTTCGATTTCGCCAACACCGGAAATGCTTGCCATCTTTTCTTCGAAAGCATCAGCAAGTCCTTCACCATCGTTCATAACGACGTGAACTTGTACGAATTTTAGTCCGAAAGCAAGAGGCTTGATTTCGACGAGTTGAACGTTGTAGGTATCGTCCCCGAGTCCTTGTACGGTTGAAGCGATCATCGATGTATCAACATCTTCCATTTCAGCATCAGGGTTTACTTTGTATGTCATTGCTACCATGCCCATGTTCTCACCTCAGGGTCCAACGAAGCTGCAGTTTGAGCAAGTGTAAGAAACACCTTGGTCACGACATCGTGGGCTTCGTCCAATGGAGTGGCCGCAGTTAGGACATGGGAAAGCTGTGGAGCCTACTTCTGTCAATGGTATGCCGGATGATGTGCAATTCTTTGCTCTCTCTGTCATATTGGTGCCTCAGTTGTAGTTTGCCCACGACCTCCCCTTCTTTATGGTTGCGTGCCAAACGTAAGCCTTGATTTACGGCCAACGCTTAACCAAAGGCTTCCATCTCTTTGAAAACACCACGCATTACAAATCTCAATTCTTTGACCAGGAGTCGCCTCACAGGCCTCTTGACCCCACAACTTGACTCGAATCCAACCGCTGCAATCAGAAACGACAACATGGCGAACTGGCATAGGATTCTGATCAACAAGCACCATAGATATGGGATAACAACGGATCAACTCACCTACAAAGGAATGAATGAGACGTTTTGATTGAATATCGTGGATGCAAGTAGGAACCATGTATCTCAAAGATACATCAATGATTATTACTCTTCAGATGTGTCTTTCTTTCGACGAACTGTGAATTTCGTTTTGGTTGCAACGACATCGTCATCGATTTCGTCACCACCCAGAATCTTGTTGACTTCGGTTTCATAGTCGACAAGAACTGAACCGGATTCAGTCTTCCAAGGCATATAATTGCGGCAAATCAGATACACTTCAGATGACGAATTACGTGAGGCTTCAGGCGAATAGCGACGTACTGTTGAGAAGTGTGGTTTTACTGCCTTAATCAATTCTTCAACACCTACGCCTTGGAACAACTTTGTCACAAATGAACCTCCGTTGCATAGGAGCGGTAAGGCGAAGTCGAAAACCTTAGCAACGAGTGTCATTGCTACTGCTTGATCAATATTCCATTTCCCAGTAATATCTGGTGAGATGTCCGACACCACGGAATTGACCTTACGTGGTTTCAATTCAGTTACAATACGCTCCTGTGTAAGAGGATCTGTGATATCTCCAACAAGCAACAATGCACCATCAACAGGCTGGCATGGTTCAAGGTCAACTCCGATGACGATACCAGAAGATCCTACTTCCTCAACAGCTACTTGCGCCCATCCACCGGGGTGACAACCGACATCAAGGATGACATCTCCTTGTCGCATTAATTCAAATCGTGATTGAATTTGCTTTAGTTTGAATGCTGAGCGAGCACGATACCCGCTTGCCTTGGCTTGTTTACGCCAAGAATCACGCTTGTGATTTTCAATCCAGTGGTCTGCCATTGAAATCCCCTAAACCGAATGCTGGAACTCATCATCATAACACCTTCCCAGTATTCATGGTCAAAACGATGAGATGAAGGAGGACAAGTACGTCGCCAAGCCATGAGCGGAGTTCGAAAGGCACTGTTCTTGACAATCATCCTCGCCCTCATCCCTTCAGCAGATGCTGTTCGTATCAATCCTGAATCATGGGAAGGTTCGGCTGTTGTCGAAGGAGGTTACAGCATTCTTGTTGAGGAATACACTGCAACATGGTGCGAGAACTGTGCTCAAATCGATGAAGATTTAGAAATCATAACCGATGATCATGGAAGTCGAATTTCGATGATCTCCTATCACCCAAGTGACGGTATCGACGCATATCAGCCACCGGCCTCAGAACATAGACTTGACCGACTAAGAATTCAACACTCTGACCTTGCTGCAACACCCTCGTTCATCGTTCACAATGGATTGGTTCGTGAAGGTGTTGAATCATGGCCTGATGTTCAAACGGATATTCTGAAAGAAGAATCGAGTCAACGTGGTTTCACTGAACTGAAGGTTACGGCAGAGACTAATCTGACAGATATTACAGTCACAGTGTTCCCTCCCATCGATCAAATAATCGATAATGATACGCAAATTAGCATCCTCTTTTTGCAGCACAACAAGAAGATTCTTGATGAGTTCATCAATCCAGGAACGGACTCTAGAGACCGGGTCCTTGTTGGCCTTGCTGAGTTCCCCACCGTTGGCAACGCACTCGCTATCAACACAACGATCATCGCACCCTTTGTTGCGAGTTATCCAATCGATTCTATGGATCAGTGGAGTGTGATTGTCGTACATGAATATACAAACGAGGCTTTGGCCAACAAGTCGAAAACAGATTCAAAACCTCTAGGTGTTGTAGAAATAAGTCTCAAAGACCCACATCAGGAAGAATCCACAGAGATTCCACTCATCATACCCATCATCATCTTCATAGCCATAGGGGCTCTTGGAATTATTTCATCAGGAAATAAGAAAAAGGTAAAAGAAGAGGAGTAAAAGTATCAATTTAGTTCTGTTTTTCGGTATTTTATACCGGAATGTGGAATATGACGATGCATATCACCCATTCATTGATAAGGTATTGTGACAATATTAGTACATGGAAGAAACATTTGAGGCGAACACGCAAGACGATGACCATATCAAGGAATGGATGGTTGAATTCATTGCAGTGGTGAACGATACTACGAACCAACACCTTTCAGTTCTCTATGGAACTGATAGAGAAGATGTGCAACGAGCTCTATTGCATGAATTGAGGCGTATCTATACAGAGACAGATCGAATTGATGTCACCATCGTTCGCCTAGAAGAATGCAAGTCTGAAGAGGGCCCTATCTTCGAGGGACATTTCATTCCTTAAGCCCGTTCACGATAACTGATGATGATGTCTTGGTTGTTGAGAAGGATATAGTTATCAAACGAATCGATCTCTTCAAGCGTACCGTTTACATCACGGTTGAACATAACTAATTCATGAGTTGAATTAACCCGATAATCAAAGATTCCATTCTCATCGAAGTGTTGACCCCAGACGTCGAAAAAGACACCGAGTTCTACGTCCTCTTCAGTTTGCATTTCCAAGTGGAGTTTACCATCAGAAGAATGCGTATGGACGACATGCATATTAGCGCCAGATTCATTGCACGTGTCACTGTTCACGCCAACGTTCTCAGGGATGGTGACAAATTGTTCTTCGATTTGAATCGTGAGATACATGTGATCATGGCGTGTGAGCTCTCCATGTGAGAGGCATGTGGAAGCGAGTGGGTGAATCTCATCAAGAGAATTGCTTATTTCCCCTTCATCAGTTGTTTCAGGGATAGAAGTCGGGCTTTGAGATTCATCTTCAGGCAAGATATAACCTGCCTGATAGGCCACAGCAAAAAGAGCGATGACTGCAAGAACAGCAATCGTTGTGTCTTTATTCAGAAATTCACTTCCTGGTCTTCTTTAACTCAGGAGCCCATTCGTCTGATTCATACATCTTGAATAGGACGAAGAAAGCCACCATTGCTATGATGTTGGCAATGTGAGCAGTTGTGCAAAATGGACAAATCAAACCTTCTTTTATCTCGTAACTTACCAAGAGACCGATTACTGGGAGTCCAGCAATTGTCGCTCCGAGACCTGCTTTGAGGAATGTTGGTGTGGAAAAAGCGAGCGGTTCCTTTGCAATCACAACCACGATCCATAGAAGAACACAGAATGCAACCATTCCTAGAAGCCCCCATGGTTGTCCAATGAAAGGAACAGTATTGTAATCAGGGTTCCCAATTAGGCCATCGCAATTAAGAATTGAACTTCCTGAGCAAACACTTCCTCCTTCACTCAGTTTGTTGTGCATCCAAAGAGTGTGTGCTGAGACAGTAAATCCACCAGTACAAACAAACATCAAACCTGCGAGCATTCGGCCACGCTTTGTTGATGTTGAGGGCCATTTGTTGACAAGAATTGAACCAATAGCCTCCCCTATTGGTGTCATTAGAAGAACTCCGTAAAGGATGATAACAGCATGGAATGAGAGGATAACGTATTCGTTCATTCTGTTGCACCTCCGTATGAGAGAGTTATTTGCTCAATCGCTTCGTTGAGTTTAACTCTTTGATCACCGTTAGGATCTCCTATAGTAATCGATTCTTCAGATACAGCGTCCCATGCCAGGTTTTGTATTCCTGAATTCCACGCTACAATGCCATTAGGTTGCACAAGGAAGTATGTGGGAGTTGCTCCTATATCCCAGTCCTTGAAAGATCCCACTCCATCATCATCGAAATACGGGAAAGTATGACCGTTACTGTCACGGAAATCTTCAATGTCAGCACGACTAGAAGAACCTTGGAATTCAACGTGCACTGCGACAAAGAGAACATCAGGACCTGGCCAATTCGATGTTTTCACATACGTTTCAGACCAATCGCCTACTTCTGAGGCAGCGGATACACAATGGCCACAAAGACGATCCATGAATTCAACAGCAATCCATGGAGCATCATCGGTTGAATTCGGAGTCCATTCAGGAGTTAAAAGGTCATCAAAAACAAAGGTTTCCCAACCGTCACCATTGTATGCTTTACCTGAAAAGAGGGGTGCTCTTTCACCGGGTTTAGTTCCTGTTGCGATAGGATTTGATGTGAAAGCAACGACGAGAAGTCCTGCAAAGAACAGAGAAATCACGATTAATGCTGCGTCACCACGGGCACTTGCTTCTTCAGAACGGTATAGGTTGTTCATAATCTCACTAGTCAACTCCAACCAATCCTTCCCCATAAGGGCAATGGTATTGTGCAGGCGACTAATTTCAGTTTTCAAGACCGATTTCTTGAATCAAGACACGAGCGGTATGGCGAACAGCCTCTTCACTGTTGAATTTAACATCGAAACCAGATGCAATCATTTTATCGATTGCGAGCATGGCCCGAGGAACATCTCCTGCCCAGCCACGTGAACCACCAGTGTATGCGATTTCTGCATCCGCGTAGCCTGTTTCTTCAACAACAATTTCAGCAATACGGCGAACACTACACGTATCGTGGCTACCGAGATTGAAGAGATTAAGCGATTCATTTTCGTGCTCCATAACGTGAAGAATTGCATCAACGCAATCTCCAACTTCCATGTAGGATTTCTCCTGTCGCCCATCACCAAGTACTTCGAGTTGAGCAGGGTTTTTCTTGAGTTTGTGGATGAAATCAAAGATCACACCATGCGTTCCTCGGTCACCAATAATGTTCGCAAATCGGAATACATAGCCCTGTAGACCAAAGGTTCCAACCCAACTACTGACAAGTGACTCACCTGCTGATTTACTTGCACCGTACAATGAAATGGGCATACATGGACCGTGATTTTCTGGCGTAGGCATTGGGGCATTTTCGCCGTAAACCACAGATGATGATGCGAACATGATCGTTGGCACGTTGTGTACTCGCATCGATTCAACAACATTGTACGTTGCAAGTGTACCTTGTTTGAGATCCGTATCTGTGACCTGCGTACCCAAACGGATGTCCGGGTTCGCAGCAAAATGGAATACAACATCGACGCCTTCAAAGTAAGGAGACATTGCATCAAAGTCGGTAATATCCACATGATGTTGAATTACCTGGCTCGAATGATGAGCGAGAAACTCTTCCTTTCCACTGGATAAATTATCGAGAACGACAACATCATCTCCTCGCTTTACCAACCGGTCAATCAGATGAGAACCAATAAATCCAGCACCGCCAGTAACCAAACTACGCATGGTTTTGCGTAACCATACTCTATGTCAAAGTTTGCTATTGCATCCAAGCAAGGTTTTCTATGCTATGTCGGCTAAGGAGAAACCCATGCGAGTAGGCCTCATTTTGGTATTTCTCCTCGTATCAGGCCCTCTTTCATTCGCCCAAGCAGAAGTTCAAGAAGAGGCATTCCAATGCCAACCCAAGGAACTTTCCTTTGGAGTTAACAACGCATTTGTACGAGCAATGACCGATGATTCCTCCCAACCAAGTGATTCATGGCTGTTGTACATGCCTGGATTGTGCGGCCAATCAGAATCAACGTTGAGGACTGCTTTACCGTTCGAAATCGAGACAATCGAGCAACCAATTCAGATTCAAGGTTCGTTCATCATAGAACTCGCAGAATCGGATAATCTCCGTGAAAAACTCAACGCAATAGATCTCGTCGAACGATGGGCTGCGATTCATGAACACACCAACATTCCAAGGTTTATTCCAAACGACCCTTCCTTTTCATCACAGTGGCACCTGCTCAACACAGGGCAAGGAACAGGAACAATCGGCGAGGATGCAAATGTAACTGGCGCATGGGACAGTGCTACTGGAAATGGTGTACTCATCTCTGTTGTGGATGATGGTGTTGACCACCAACACAGTGATCTTTCACCAAATTATCTTACATCAATCGATTATGATTATTGTGGAAATGATGGAGACCCTACACCAACATCGAACGACGGACATGGCACTGCAGCCGCAGGTGTTGCTGCTGCAAAAGGCAACGACAATAACGGTGTAACAGGAGCTGCCCTTGACGCTGACCTTATTGGCCTGCGATTGATTGCCTGCTCAAATACAGATCAAGATGAAGCAGATGCTATCGGCCATCGTCGCGATATTGTTGGCATCTCATCAAACTCTTGGGGACCAAGTGATAACGGTCGAACTCTCAAAGGCCCTGAACCCTTATTGCAAGCCTCTCTTGAAGACAATGTCTATCTTGGCCGAGGCGGATTGGGCACCATTACAACTCTCGCAGGCGGCAACGGTCGGACCAATGGTGATAACTCGAATTATGATGGATACGCAAATACTCGTTTTACCATAGGAGTCGCAGCAATAGCAGACTCAGGATACCAGTCATACTACAGCGAAGATGGGGCAAACATCCTCGTTGCAGCACACTCGAACGGTGGTTCACAAGGAATCACAACAACAGACATACGTGGTTCAGGAGGCTACACATCCTCTGACATTTACAATAACTTTGGAGGAACAAGCAGTGCAACACCTCTCACTTCGGGCGTGATTGCTCTGATGCTCGATGCAAATCCTACCTTGACTTATCGTGATGTTCAACACGTCCTCGTCCACAGTGCTCGAACAAACGATGCTTCTGATACCGATTGGAGTGTTAACGGAGCAGGTCATGACTTTAATCACAAATACGGACATGGTGCTCTCGATGCTGGCCTTGCAGTCCACATCGCTGCCAATTGGACGAATGTAGGTCCTGAACTGAATTGGACCAGTGGCGAACAATCGATTTCACAAACAATTCCAGATAATACTGCCAACGGATTATCCGATACAGTCGTGGTTGATGCTGGCTTATTGGTCGAAACGGTCGAAGTACGGTTCGATGCAGACCACACCTATCGAGGAGATATCGAAGTCAAGTTAACTTCACCCGATGGGACCATTTCTCGATTAGCTGAAGTGCATAATGACAACAATAACAATTTCAACGAATGGGTCTTTTCTTCTGTGTTACATTGGGATGAGTCCTCTGATGGAACATGGACAATCGAAGTCAATGACAACCAAAATGGAGGCACAGGTACATGGAACCATTGGGAACTTCTCATCCACGGTGCGGAAGAAGTCATCGATACGGACAATGACGGACTGCCTGATGAAGATGAAGAGAACATACACAATACTGACCCATTTGATTCAGATACTGATAACGATAATCTGCCAGACGGTTTTGAGATTTTCAACTCCTCGACAAATCCGACCGATGACGATACAGATGACGATCTACTTCTCGATGGGCAAGAGGTTCTTGTTTTCCTTACCAATCCGTTGCAAAGTGATACTGATTCAGACGGATTGAATGATGGAACTGAAGTACTCGTTACGAACAGTAATCCTCTCGTCTATGATATGGATGATGACGCAGACGGATGGTATTGGTTCCAAGACTGTAACGATACGAATCCGCTGATTAACCCAATGGTTACTGAATTATTGGACGGGGTTGACAACAATTGTGTTGATGGTATTGACGAAGGGTTTGCACAACTTGACTCAGACAACGACCGATTAAGCGATTGGGCTGAATTCCATGTCCAAAATACAGATTGGTTGGATGCTGATTCCGATGATGATGGACTTGAGGATGGCGATGAAGTGGAAATCTATTTCTCAGACCCTACAACATACGACCCTGATGATGATCAAGATGGGTATTATTGGTTCCAAGATTGTGATGATATAAATCCAGATCGAAACCCAGGCTTGGATGAATGGCTCAATGGCATCGATGATGATTGCGATGAAGCAATCGATGAGGACTTCATTGGCTTAGACCGGGATCGTGATGGTTTACTTGATCTCGATGAATTCATTCTTTACGGAACAGATTGGTTGGATGCTGATACAGATGATGATGGTTTACAAGATGGATATGAATTCTTCATCAATACAAACCCGTTATTTGCTGACCTCGATAATGATGAAGACGGTGTTCGATGGTTCAACGACTGCGATGATAACGATTCGAGCATCAGCCCTTACAAGACAGAAGTACGAAATGGAATCGATGACAATTGCAATAATGAAATTGACGAAGGAATAGAACCACTTGCTCCAAAAATCCTTGTTGTATCCATTGATTACAGCCAGCAGACCATCGAGCAACCAATTAAAATTACGACGTATGCGAATCAAGATACTCTCGAAATCATCTATGAATTTGAACCAGGACTGGTCATTGAAATACAACAAAATAACGCCATCATAAATTCTGTTAACGAGGGAACATTTGGAGGTAGTGTGTGTGCAATTGCAGACGTTACAATCGATTGTCAACAGTTTACATTTACCTTCGTTGAAGTTGAAGAGGACGTCGTTGAACCAAGTGAGAAACAAGACCCAAAACAAAGCGCATCATACCTAAGCCAGGTATCTCAACACTTCTTGTTCATCGCAATTGGTACTGTGATCCTACTGGCCATTGTTGCCATCGGATGGGAGAGAGAGAAAACAGTTCAACAATGGCAAGCAATACCTCCCCAATACCTCGGAAATGTCCCTGCAGCCCCCGACCTTAGCATCTTGAACAAAGGCTTTGATAACCGTTGAAGTTGTTCGTCAACATTACCTCACTAAGTGAGTGGATGTGTTGAAAATGAGCAAGACAAAGAAAGAAACGAAGCAAGACGAAGAAAGCCGAACCCTATTGGTTGGATATGCCCGCCGCAGTAATGCAGGCGGTGCCATCAAATTATCCATCAATACTGCAACATTTGCAGATTGTGAAACCTATGAAACAAGCGACGGGGAATCCTATGTTCCTCTCGTATTGTCCATGGCAGCACTGCAACGAGTGATCGCCGGAGAGCGTGCAGTTACCACCGTTTCTCAACTCCTCGATTAGGATGAAAAACGATTGTAGTAATCATGTTCATTTATGGATGTGAAGCCGGTTGATGCAGAGTTCAGGCTCTGCATCACCCTTTTGGTTAAAAAAACATATAAATTTCAATTATTACTATATATGCTATAATTACGAGGTGTGGTTAATGGGCAAGGATGACTCAGCATCCCGCATCATCGCGGGAATGCCGATGTACAACGAGGAAGAAACCATTGGTACTGTTGTAACAATGGCTCTTCGTCACGTTGATGAAGTCATCTGTATCGATGATGGTTCTTCTGATTCTAGCGCCCGCATTGCAGAAGCATGCGGAGCAACTGTCATTCGACATAGAAGCAACCAAGGCTATGGTGCTGCACTAAAAACACTCTTCCAAACGACAAGCACACGTGATACAGATGTCCTTGTCGTCCTAGATTCAGATGGCCAACATGATACCTCTGACATTCCAAAGTTGATTCAACCTATTCTTGATGGAGAGGCTGACTTTACAATTGGTTCTAGATTTGTCGAAGGTGGAGAAGGAAATTCAATGCCTGCATATCGAAGATTGGGGATCAAAGTCATCACAGCTGCAAGTAATCTCACCAGCGATTTAGGAATCAAAGATACTCAATCTGGATTCCGTGCTTTTTCAAGAACTGCAATTGAACGCCTTCGTTTTGACGCAGATGGAATGGAATTGTCACTCGAAATGCTCGAAGATGCAAAAGAAAAGCAACTCATCATTCAGGAAGTACCGACCATCATCCGATACGATGTTCCTAAGGGATCAAATTTCACAGCGGTTTCACATGGATTTACAGTATTAACATGGGCGCTTTTGTCCTTGTCGCAGAAAAAGCCGCTCTTGACCTTGGGCATTCCAGGACTTGGTTTGCTGGCAACTGGTGCAGCGATGGGGATGCAAACTGCCCAAGGCGTTACGACTCAACTCGATTCAGCCCTCGGCGATGGACTTACTGCAGTATGGGTCGGTGTCCTTGGCTTAGCTTTGATTACAACTGGATTCATTTTGCAAACTGTTCGTGGATTTTTGAGAATTCTTCTTGTCCGTGAATTCGGACTTGACTGAATACAAATCGTCGCATTGTTCATCAATCAAGCGCGACTGGTTGAGCCATGGCAGGTCAACTCTCAGAGATGATTGAGAGTTTCCGTCGAACCACGGAACCCGTCCGAGAAAAGATGGATTCTTGGAAAGAGAGCATCAATAGATATGCAAGTAAACGTACAGAACAGTTGTACAGAACAGTACTTGCGTCTCCTGCAATTTTTGTTTTGCTCCTCGTTATTATCGCAACATTTCTTGGACAACAAGGGCTTCAATTTCAAGATCAAATTGAAGATGATGTTGAAATCTTTTTACCTGACGGGGCAGAATCCACAGACCTCCTTCTTGAGGTAAGAGAAGAATGGTCAACTGATATCGCAGTGATTTACATTCAAACCGATAATGCCCGTCTTGGCGGAGGATTGGGTGACAACATTACCGATGAGAATATCCTCAAAGAAATAAGTTGGATTGAAGGCGATGACGATAACATCGGCGGTTCATTCATAGGAAGAGGAATGGATCATGATAAGGCTGATTATGGGGGTATAGACGGAGTACTTTGGATTATTTCACCAGCACAAATCATGAAAGAAATCAATTCGGCAGACGGAAGGTTCAACGAATCGATGTGTACCCATGGTGTGAATACCAGAATACCGGTTGAAGTTGATTGCTCTAACCTCGCTGGTGGCGGGCGATATGCCATACCTGACCAAAATACAATTGACCAAATCATCCAAAATTCAAGTGGATCCTTTGAGGCTTTAATCAAGGATACCAACGATAACGATCTCAGTTTCGATAGTGATGGAGACGGTGACCCAACAAACGACATGGATGGTGATGGAATTTGGGACACGACTGCAGTGATTGTAGGTATGCGGTCTGATGTCCCAGAGCAATGGGAAGATTTCGATCAACTTCTCGACCATTTTCAAAATATCATTGATAACCGGCCTACGGATTCTCAATCCACTGACATGACCGTAACTGGGCTGACAAAGACACTCGAAGATATTTCAGATGCCATCTACAAGGATTTGATTAAAATGCTGCCTTATTCTGTTCTCTTCACAATTCTGATCATCTCATTCCTCCATCGGTCTGCCAAGGTCGTTGTCATTACTGGGACACCGATTCTGCTTGCCCTTGGAGTCACATTTGGAGCATCAGTTGTTCTGAAATGGACACTCACTCCAATGATTGTTGCAACGTTTCCTATTCTGATAGGATTAGGTGTCGATTATGCTCTGCATATGGTCAATCGTATTGAAGAAGTGAGACGGAAGGAACTTGAACGTATTCTTGAAGAAAATGAAAAGAGAAAACGTCAAGGAAAGGATTTGCTCATTGAACCCGATCTATGGGACAAGGAATTTTACATCGATTGCGTTACTAAAATGGCTAGTTCAACGGGTGTTGCAGTCTTCTTATCTGCATTGACAACCGTCGTTGGATTCTCTGTTCTAATCGCCCCACAAATCGTCACCATTGCACCTATCCGTTCGGTAGGTCTTACTCTTGTAGTGGGAATTCTTTCCACCCTCATGTTTTCAATTGTTCTTGTTCCAGCATTGGCATGGCTATTGAAATTCCATAAGCGAAGTAATCCAGGCATGTGGAAGAATATTGGAAAGGTTCCTGTTCGATTCTTTGTCGTTATTCTGCTTGTTACTGGCAGCATCACAGCCTATGGAGTGGCAAATATGGATGAATTAGACGAACCAATTACTGGTTCTAGTGAAGCTCCTGAAGGCATTGAATCCCTCGACAAAATCGCACAATATTCGGAACAATTCGATAGTGGTCAGACCTCGATGTTTGTCTTTGATGCAACAAATCGTCCGAATAACAACGAGACTTCCAATATCCGTGATCTCCCTGTCATGGACGCTATGGATCTTCTCGAACAAAAGATAGATGCTGTCGAGAGCACAAATACAACCAGTATCATTACGTTCCTCAAAGCAGTTCCAGTAAGCATACAACTTACAGATGATATTGTCTTCTACGAGGGTTCCTTGTGGGAGCTTTTGCATGATGAATGCTGGGAAAGTGATGATATCGTGGAATGCAATGTCTGGCTTGGTCTAGAAGCAACTGGTCCTGACGGTCGTGAAGGTTTGCGCCGAGACATGGTCAACGTTGCTTTTGATACACTTTCTCTTGAAGTTCGCTCGATGCTCTTGAATCAGGATGAAACCAAAGCGGTGGTCTATGTTGACCAGCCATACATGAATCTCAACATCGCAGCAGGATTGAGAGACCAAATTGATGACATTCTGACTCAGGCTCCTGAACTCGAAAAAACTCGCACCACGAAACTTACAGGTGGATTACCAGTCTCTTTAGATATCAATGAAGGAATCCATGATACACAGTCCTTAACAACGATTCTGACCATGATAATTTTGACCATTGTTCTAGCAATTGTGTTCCGATCGATCCGCTTGGGTGTCATCACAATGATTCCTGTCGCAGTCGTCATTTTATGGCAGCCACTTCTCATGCAAAGTGGAGATGTTAACGTGAATATTTTCACGGCTATGATTGGAACAATTGTGTTTGGAATAGGTGTTGACGATGCGATTCACGTGATGCATAGAATACAGGAAGAAGGTGAAAATTCGACTGGAATAGCCAATGCTATAGAAGAGACGGGCCAAACTATTTTTGAAACGACCATCACAACTGTTGCTGGAATTTCTGCTGGATTCCTTGCTGCATTCCCTGGACTTGAGAATTTCTTCATGCTGATGTGTTTGCTAATCGTCTTTGCATTCGTAACAAGTTCGTTCGTATTGCCAAGCATAATTGTTGCTGACCATACAGCACGTGATCTGATTAAAGGAAGAACGACTCTACAAGAGATCCTCAAAGGTGAAGACGGGTGGAGAGACATGTCAGGAGATATGACAATCACAAAAGGTTCAGACCTAAAGCCAGTAGATGCAGTCTTACAATCGAATATTGATTAGACTGAACGTCTCTTAATTGCAACAAACCAAGAAGCTCCTATTGCCAAGAGCAAACCAGTTCCCACAAGAATTGATGTTACTGGAAGTCCTTCTGATGAACTTGCTTTTACTTCGGGTTCCTCTTCTACAACCTGCTCCACATCTTGGACAGTGATTTCACCCTGCATGCCGACTGCAGCATGGGGTTCACAGACGTAATCATAAACACCAGCTGACTCGTAATCAAAGAAAAACTCGTAATTTACATCACGGGCAGGTTCACCGGAATCAAACACCTCGTTTGCTTCTACAGTATTGTGTGGAAGTGCTTGACCACCCCATACAAATCGAACGCTATCTCCTTCATTGAGTGTAATGGTTGATGGGTTAAATCGTAGATTCGTACTATCAACAGTAATGACCTTGATTTCTCCCTGTTCCTCCTGAATTAAGTCAATGCTTCCTTGAAGAAAGAAGAACACCAGTGCTAAGCAGATAATCTTACGCATGATGTTACTTTCAGCACCCGATATATGAACACGTGTTCTTGAAGACACAATTCAGCTATGTACAAATGTGTGGAGGGAGTGAGGAGTAAGCCCCTTTTTGTTACCTTACGGCGATTGCATTCAACTTAGCATCCTACCTGTCCCTGTGCGTGCAGCATGAGCGGGACGATTTGGACTTGCTCCAATGGGGTTGCTCGTTCCATCAACACTCAGGCAACCTCCGTCTTTCAACATCATTGTACACACCTGGTATCGTATCGTTTCTGTGGCATTGACCTGACCATTTCTGATCTTTCACTTCTGTGAACCACTTGCACTACGGAGAGGGGACTTTCCTCAGAGTCGAACTCTGTCAGCAATCCTCTCACTCCCTCCATGTGGCTCTAGTACCACTTCCATATGAATCCATCAGATTCACTGATAAGGGTTCTGACCAACATCAGAAGATTGGGTCTGAGCACCATATGGACCTTGTGGCGGCGTCTTTTGTTCCGCTTGAGCCAACGCAGGGAGTGAATTCTCAGCCTTCTGCATACGTTGTGTGAATTTCTTTTGACCTGTTGGTCGACGTTGAGGTTCAGAGCGCAATCCAAACACAAGCAGTCCAACCAGAATGACACTCAGAACTGCAAGAATTCCAAGCATGATTGGATTCACTTCAGATACGGTTCCAAGGAATCCTTCACTCTCTGCTTCTTTGACTCTCAATGTTGGTGTTTGAGCTGTCTCTCCGCCCATAATCTGAACTTCAAGCCATACTGTTCCAGTACGGATAGGTACCCATGTGGTTTCGTAGACTACACTGGATCCCGGTTCAACTTGGAGTTGTCGTGCATCGACACGAGTACGTGCGCCATTGGATTCTACCAATTCAAGAACAACTTGAACGCTTCCATCCGCATTTCCATTATTGGTGATGGTCGCAGTTATCGCCACTGAATCGTCAACACGTACAGCGCCGCTGTTCTTCAGCCCAGGTTCTCCAACGAATTCAAAGTCAGGAACACGTTGTTCCAAATCCCACACATTGTAAGCAGCATCGATATCATTGAAATCTTCAGAGAATTCGTTTCCAGCCATATCAGAACCAGTCACCCATATTCTCAATTCAAGAGGCTCGGAACGTTCCTCTTCCGAAATCAAATCATCAATATTCAGACTAGCCGAAATTGGGATGGATTCACCAAATGCACGCCCACCAAGCAAGACCATTGGCTCGGAGCCTTGGTACATTGCTGCAACATTGGTTCCAAGACCTGCAGGATGGATGGAATAGTGAAGATTGAGTGAATCTGGGTTTAGTTGAGACAGTTCACGAACGGATAGAGTGACATCAATAGAGGACCAATCTGCTTCAGCAATTGTGATGCTTTTATCTGGTGAATTCAGTTCAGCAATGAAGGGAGCAGTATTATCGACAAAGATGGTGGTCAAAGGGCCATCTGTAAGGCCCCGCAACACAGCACCGCTTGGAGGATTGTACATCGATACAAACAGACCGTGTTGGCCAGGTTGGCTCGGAACAGAACGTCGATAAGAGAAGTTTCCATGAGAATCAACTACGGATTCCTCTCCATTGATTCGCATTAACAAGTCCACTGATTGGTCAATTATACGCTGACTGCGATACCAAACCATTTCTCCTTCAAAGGCCATAGTGGATTCAGGGGATGCCCATGCTCCGTGAGGTGAGACGATATTGTCATCAATTGAAAGTGAAGTTTGCGAAGTATCCAGTGCAAGTTCTCCACTGTAATGCCATGATGCGTCATAGAGTGGAACTGTAACAAATTGGCCGAGGCGATCTACAAGGTGTATCGAAGGAACTCTGAGGAGTGTCGGGTCTGGGTCAAAGCCCCATTCGATGCTAAAGTTAACATTGAACGCACCTTGCTCCGAGAAGACATCATCTCCACCAATGACTTCACATGATTCAACGTCGACGTATACGTGATTACTGTAACAATAACCAGAATTGGAATTCCAATAGATGAGGACAGGGTCTGTGGTTGTTGACCCAAGGTCGAGTTCGATGTAATCAATGTCTGTAACTCCGTTCTTGTCCCAGATTGGGATTTGCAATAGAATAGCTTCGCCTGGATGCAACCATCCATCTTCATGTTGACCCCAAATAAGATCAAAGTCAGTTCCAAGGGATGGGGTGCCATCTGCACGTAATTGAATATTGAATAGAGGAGTGTAGATGTTTCCACCTTCGATCATGATGTTACCTGCACCATCTGCGACGGAGAGCCATCCTTGGACATAGTCTCCCTCTGATGCGCTTGATGTATCCATTGTAAGTGTGAACTCACCTGTGCTAGCAAGCAGATCTTGTGGAGCATCAAGAGGCACTTCTTGAACTTCAGATTCGTCAATTTCCCCGTCCATGTTGGCGTCGTCCATCCACGATCTCCAAATCTTCGCATTTGCATGATGAGGGAGCGTTGGATTATCTCCGATGATGAATGTGACTTCTGTGGCAGGAGACGCATCTCTGTGATCAAACTCTTCGATATCCATTGAAATCAACATCGGAGAGATTGTATCCATCGTAAACGAGGCAATTGGATTGGTCTCATACGAGACGCTTTGCCCAAGCAAAGGTGTTACTTCAAGTTCCATGGTCAAATTCTGCACAGCACTCGGCACGTTGTAAATAATCGAAGCAACACCATCGACGACCAGATTTGTTGATCCCTTGTCTTGCCCATCAACAAGCAATCGAACGAGTGCTTGTCCAGTCCGAGGCACTGCATTTGAAACACCTTCGAAGCCCAAATAAGCATGAACTGTTACGAACGTGTTTGGAATCAAAAGAGCAGATTGTGAATCGGTCTCAATACCTGATTGCGATTCTATTGTGAATTGCTTCAATGCAACATCGTTTTCGATACCGTTTGCATGCCCCAATCCAAAGACGTGGTTGAGAGGCAGAGTTGGTCCTGTCGGACTGACCAGCATTACATTCAGTGAAACATATGGCTCATCATCCCAAGTCATTGGCATCTGGAAGCGATGTGTGAATTGGAGATAGGCTCCACTTCCAACCATACTGATTTCTCCGTTTGAATCGGTATCGCTCCATCCCAAACTGTATCCACTTTGTTGGCAACTCAAGGTGGATGCGCCAGAGAGAGGTAACAGAGCACTACTGCATTGTATTGAGGAAGAAGCTGTAGCGCCTCTCAAACTCATGTCAATACTCCATCCGTTGTTCGCTACATATGATTCAGCATCACTAACACCGAGTGGTGAGAGATCAAAAGTTGAATTGACAGTAATCCAATCAGTTGAAGGAGTGAGTGTATCGATTGGAGGAGAGATTGCAATAGACACTGGATTTAATGTCGGAGTTGTTGAAATTGAATTGAGTGTCAATTTGATTGAACCAGAGGACATCATTCGTACAGGGATACGAACTTCCTTGACTCCACCGATACCTATGATGGAAGAGAGTTGTTGATTCATGGCTTGAACAACAGAAGAGGTGGATACCAGATTCAAGTTAATGCTTGCTTCATATGGAGCAAAAACGCCACACATTGTCACATCAGCAGTTGATTGGGATGAGCCGATGGTAATGCTTACTCTGGCCATTGGCAATCCAAGTATTCCACGGTCATCAGCAGCGTTCGAGAGAGCACTGTTTAGAGCCCCGAGTTCAGTTTGAGAGAATGTGATCAACTGTGCATTTTGGAAATTTGTAAATCCTCTGTTCGTAACATCAGAACCAGCGATTTTTATGTTCATGAATGGAGATTTCATTTCATTATCAGAGTTAAGAGTGAAAGCAAAATCATTGACACCAGCTAATGGCAAGAGTACTTCAAACATCGAAGAGGTGCTCGGAGAGGAGGCTATTGTTTGGCATTGTAGCCCCGTAGCGAGTCTGTTTTGGAATCCAAACGAGCCTGCATTTGCCCCATCAAGACCCCAATCTGAAACACCATCGGGACCAATATCAAGACGCAAACCTGTACTCGGGTTTGATCGAACTGTTTCAACATCAAAATAATCAACTGAGTAGGAACCACTTGTAGATGTAAAGCGGAATTGAACTTTGTGCCCTACTTCATCGAGCGTATCGTATCCTTCAAGCGAAACCGATTGCCATCCAGTGTCATCCACATTTGCTTCAAGCAAAGGTGTTCCAGTTGCAGTTACTGATGTTGATAAAGCACCAAAACCGTTTGAAATCATATAGACTGGGGATGTCAATGAACCAGTTCCAGAAACAGTTCCTGTCGTAGAAGACCATGTGGTTCCTGCAAGTGTCCAATCATGGGTTAAGGGATTGGCGCTAAAGGATTCATGAATAGCACCGCTAATACCCAAACTGTGTATCTTTGGTCCGCCAGATGCACCTGTAATCATGTGCGTTTTGAATCGTAGAGAAGGTGTTGCCTCCCAATCAATTGCTCCGAGGTCAACTTGTAAATCAGTCATCTGAGAATAGCCAGGGATTGCAGTCCCAGTTGCTGCATCGATAAGTGACCACTCAAACAAAGCACCTGTTGGCACTTCTGCATCGATGACCATCAGACCGTAAGAAGAGAGTTCGCTACCAGTTCCTGCACCAGGACCAAACGGTTGCGAAGTCCAGTTTCCTTCACCTGTTGAGACACCAGAAGCCTTTGGAAGAATTTCAACATCATCGACATTCCAGCCAGTGTACTGAACACTTCCATCTGATGATCCAAGTCCAAATCGAACCTGGAAATTAGAGTTACCTGCAATGTAATTTGAGATGGTTATGGTCTGAGTGGTAAATGACCCATCATTCACTGTTCCAGAATTTGACCATACATTAACCCAGTTTCCTGCAGTGTTTTTGACGGAAACATAGGCATGATCATAACTTGAAGATTCAACTCCCAGCCTCTTTTGGAACTTAAGATCCCAGCCACCTGAACATCCACCACAGTTCATGACAGGTGAAGTCGCCCAATACGGCCCACCCATGTAACTTGGATAGTTTCCATTATAGGTGTAAAGAGCTTTTGTCCCACTTGACACACCGTTTGTTGAGCCAAGGGCGCTATCGTATCCCCAGAACCATACATTGTTTCCACTAAATGTCCAAGTATTGGTTCCTTCCATATCATAGGCCCATCCTTGAGGCAACAATTCCAAACTTGTTCCATTGACATCAATACCATCGTAGACCGCTTGAGGATCATTGTAATCAGCAGAAGAATCCCAAAGCTTTGCTGCGGTTACTGGCAGGACATTTTCATCAAGAGAGAGGTCAATTGAAGTTACTGCTTCACCAACTGGAACATTGACTGAAATTGCATCGTTAACACCATCGGGATAAGAACCAATACTGACAATATTCGATTGGCCTGTTGGCGTCACATTTGAAACAGTATTGTCTTCAAAATCGATGTGCTGCGTGGTGTTTTCCACCAAAGGACTGCCTAAGGAAATCAGAAAAACTGACAGCATCAAACCGACGACGAATACGTTACGCCTGCGCCCACCCATGCACCTCCCTATTCTTTCCACCCAAAAAGCATTCTTGCAAGAATTCAGGTTGGGAATTTTAACAATCAATATCAACCGCCCGAAACAAGAGCAGAATATGAGCGACGCTGAAGCACTGAAAAAACTCGCAGGTGAGGCCGCGTGTTCGTATGTAAAATCTGGAATGAACGTTGGTCTAGGAACGGGTTCAACGGTCAAATATACTGTCTTGGAACTCGGAAGAAGAATCAAAGAGGAAGGACTTGAAATCGTTGGCGTACCAACATCTGTTGCCACCGAAAAACTCGCAAATCAAGTCGGTATACCATTGGTCGAACTTGGTTCAGTTGCAGGATTGGACATTGTCATCGATGGAACTGATGAATTTGATCCACAATTTCAATTGATTAAAGGCGGAGGTGCCGCATTGCTTCGTGAGAAGATTGTTGCTCAACAATCAGCTTCAATGGTTGTTGTAGCTGATGGCAGGAAACAAGTCGACTGCCTAGGAGCGTTTGGAATTCCAATTGAAATCACACCATTCTCATCTGACGTTACTGTTCGAGCCCTTGAAGCACTGTTGAATTGCAATGTAGTTCTGCGATCGAATGATGGGGGTCTTCTTCATACTGATAACGGGAATTGCATCGCTGATGCACAGATTGGTGCAACCATTGACGACCCGCTTTTGATGGAAGCACAAATTCTCAATATTGCAGGAGTTGTTCAGGTCGGTCTCTTCAACGATATGTGCGATATCGTCGTCTTAGCCGACGATGGAAAGGTAACGACATTAGTCAACCCAGCGGGTCGATTGTGAAGGCGGGCCTGACGGGGTTCGAACCCGCGACCTACGGATTAAGAGTCCGTCGCTCTACCTGACTAAGCTACAGGCCCACGCTGCCCTTAGCCAAGTTGTATTTAATCATCATGGGACAAAGTCGTCCCAGCATCCTCTCGTAACGCTGAGAGGGCATCTCCTGGTTTGCAAAGGATAGAGCGCATTTCAGGCGAATGTCGGACAGCATCGATCATACTGGAAATCTTTGGACCCATTGAACCGTCAGGGAAATGACCTTCTGCGAGGTATTTCTCAGCCTGCGACACACTCAGCGTTCTATGTTCTGTTTGTTTATCTGAGCCAAAATCAGTGAATACAGCTTCAACACCAGTGGAGATAATCAGTGCTTCCGCTCCTAATTCTGAAGCAAGTAGAGCGGACAAACGATCTTTATCGATAACAGAGGGAACGCCTTTGAATTGCTTTTCATCATTGATGATAGGAATTCCACCCCCTCCTCCACAAATAACAACCGCTCGTTGCTGAACAAGTGTTCGAATCACATCAATGTCGAGGACACTCATCGGCATAGGACTTGCAACAACACGTCGAGGCCCATTGATGGTCGTAGCAATGTCCCAATCTCGAGCCATGACTTCTTCAGCACTTAGTACGGGACCTACAGGTTTGGTTGGGAATGAAAATGCTTCATCATCGGCATCAACAAGCACGCGAGTAAGCACTACTGCAGTTCTCTCTGGACGGTGGCGAATCGAGAGAATACTATTGAGTTGGAGAGAAAGTGTGTGACCAATCATCCCTTGTGTGGCTGCAACCCATTCATCCATGGTATGAATTACATCTGAATCCATTGACATTAATGTACCAACTTGTGGGCCGTTTCCATGTGTAAGAACAACAGACCAATCAGCCTCAAGTAAATCAACGACATCACTCATCACTTGAGCCAAAATCATTGCATGTTCGTCTCCAGATGCTCCGCCAGGTGGCGCCAGTGCATTGCCCCCAATTGCGTACACGACTATTTTTGACACAGAGTGAGAACTAAACTCGACAGGTTTGATGCTTTCGCCGTTTTGATTAAACAACCGCTCAAATCTGTACGTGTTTGAAAAGTCCAGACTTCAAACATGATATGCTATGACATGAACGGACGTTCATGGCCAAAGACATCTGGATTGGTGACGTCCAAAACGGCGACCATGATGGCGCTGAAGTAGAATTGAAGGGATGGGTTAAGAGAACTCGTGGCTCCAATAAGATTCGATTTGTTGTCCTTCGTGACTCAACCGGCATAATCCAATGTGTCGCGAAGCGGGATGTTGTTGGGGATGAACAATTCGAATCCATCGCCTCGGCATTGATCGAATCTTCAGTCATCATCAATGGAACAGTCAATGTTGATGAGAGAAGTGAAGGGGGCCATGAACTCGTTGTCTCTTCAATTGAAATCGTTGGACCAGTCGACCCTGAACGACCTTTCCCTATCACTGAATCAGCAATGAAAGCAGCGGATGGTGGCGAAACTGAATTCCTACTCGACAATCGACATTTGTATCTTCGAACGAGTCGAATGACGACTATGCTCAAGATGCGTTCATCTGTCTTTGGAGCCATTCATAGTTATTTCAGAGACTTGGATTTCGTTGAATACCAAGCACCAAACTTTGTTGCAGGTGCAGTTGAAGGGGGTTCAACATTGTTTGAAGTCCCATACTTCGGAAGAAAGGCCTACTTGACACAATCATGGCAACTCTATGCTGAGGCTGCTATGCCTGCACTTGAACGCCTCTACACCATCGCTCCATCGTTCAGAGCTGAAAAGTCACGTACGCGAAGGCACCTTACTGAATTCTGGCATGCTGAAATGGAAATTGCTTGGGCTACAAACGCAGAAGTCATGGCTCATGGGGAAGGCGTAGTACGCCACATCGCATCAACACTGCTTGATGAGAGAAGTACTGAACTTGAATCCCTTGGAAGAGATCTCGAACTCATCGGACGTTATGCTGACACACCATTCCCAAGAATGCGTTACGATGAAGCTGTTGAAATCCTGCAAGGAAAAGGCGTGGATGTATCATGGGGTCAAGATTTGGATTATTCCAAAGAGAAAATATTGACACAAGATTTCGATGTCCCTCACTTCCTTACACATTATCCGAAAATCGCTAAGCCATTCTATCATCGTGAAGACCCAACCGATGAAAAGTATGTCCTTTGCCACGACCTTTTAGCACCAGAAGGCTATGGAGAAATTATCGGTGGAGGGGAACGAACATGGTCAGAGGAAGAAATTCTTGCTCGACTTGCTGAAGAGGGAACTTCGCCTGAAGCGTATCAATTCTATATCGATACACGAAGTTACGGTGGCGTCCCTCATGGTGGGTTCGGTCTTGGTGTAGACAGAGTTTGTTCTTGGCTGACTGGAGCAGATCACATTCGAGAAGTCATCCCCTTCCCACGAGATTCACGACGAGTTACACCCTGAGGGCGAGTCATGACAACAATCGTAGCACTTGGATGCGGACTGGTTGGAGAGTTTGTTGTTCAACGGCTCGCAGATGATGGTCATTCAGTCATCGCAATTGATCTACAACTCCCTGATTCAATCAAGAAAAGTCCCCACTTCAAATCTATAGAGATGGATGCAGAGGAATATATCAAGTCCCTCGACGGAAATGAAATCATCATCAATATGCTTCCTGGAAGAATTGGGCATGGCATTCGCTATTCCCTCGTCACTGGCGGTCACAACATCGTTGATCTGGCCTTTACCGCAGAAGACCCTCAAGAATATGACCAACTTGCAAAGGAACATGGTTCAACAATGATTTGGGACATTGGGATTGCTCCAGGCCTTTCCAACATGCTCCTTGCTCATGCTCAAAGGGAACTTGGATTCCTCGAGAAGGCTACGATTCATGTGGGAGGCAATCCTAAAGTTCCTGATAACGAATGGTCATACATGGCTCCATTTTCTCCCTCGGATGTCATTGAAGAATACACAAGACCTGCTCGTATTCTTAGAAATAAAACGGTTGTAGAAATTCCAGCTCTGAGCGAACGGCATCCTATCGAAGTTGAAGGAACAGATGGAATGGAAGCATTCCTGACAGATGGACTTCGAAGTGTCCTTGATACAATCAATGCGAAGGATATGGCAGAATACACCGTTCGTTGGCCTCAACACATTGATAGATGGATCGCTGAAGGTCATTCAATACCAGAGGAAGAACTTCTCAAGGCCTGGAAATATGATTCACAAAGAGAAGAATTCACTTGGATGAACGTCTCTTGCGAGAACAAAACAGATTCAAAGCAATGG
>Ga0209251_1000811_pt1 | contig 26624 bp, 29 predicted proteins | sample SaaInlV_100m_DNA_6_FD_184665 | JGI IMG/M metagenome (GOLD analysis project Ga0209251, IMG submission 184665) | Marine microbial communities from expanding oxygen minimum zones in the Saanich Inlet - Saanich Inlet SI073_LV_10m_DNA (SPAdes) (version 2) | ecosystem: Environmental > Aquatic > Marine... | reverse complement strand
ACTGTTGTAGATAACTCTGAAGGCAAAGACTATCAAAAAGAAACTACCCGTGCCTATAGAGAGATCACTAAGTTTGTGAATGCAGAACCAGATAATGCTGTAGCCAAGAAATGGATTAAATCTGAGAAGGCTAAAAAGACTAGATAAACTAACTGGTCGTAGCAAGTGAACTTTATAGGATGAATATGATGAAGAAATTTAATACAAATAAACCCTCTGCATTGCTCATTGGAAAATGGCAACCTTGGCATGAGGGTCACATAAGTATATTCAAAAAATCAATCGAAGAGTATGGTCAAGTTACCATTCTATGTCAGGCGTTAGATAAAGACGCTGATGACGTTATCTATAACTTCGAAGAAACCGCACATCTAATTAGAGCATCTTTAGAGCATGAAGGCTTTACACTGGGCGGTGATTACATTGTTATGCAAGTCCCTCGTATTTCAAATGTGATAAGCGGATCAAACGCAGATTTTGATTTAATAAAATATGAAGACGTTGATAGCGTCTCCAGTAGCCAACTGAGGAAAGAAATAAGAGAACATGAACTTGAAAGAACTAACGTGGGAGAACCACAAGAAGGCTGAACGAAGAGAATTCGCTTCAATCTTAATGAGTGGGAAGATAGAGCCAGAACTCTATTATAGATATCTCACTAATCAATTCTATATGTACAACATATTAGAAGCAGGTCTACGCACGTGCGGGCTTCCTACAAGCTATTGGGGCGTGTTTCGTGCTAGTCGTATACGATTAGATATGCAAGAACTAGAAGAGCAACATGGGTTTGTTTTTGATCCAGCTACGATAAGTAGAACAACAGCAGAGTATGCAACTCACATAGAGAACTTACAGAAAGCCGAAGACCTCGATGCTTTAACAGCACATATGTATGTACGCCACTTTGGTGATATGTATGGTGGGGCGATGATCTCAAAGAAAGTACCAGGCGCAGGTTTGATGTACGAATTTGAAGACAAAGAAAATCTGAAAGCATCTTTACGTGAATTGCTAATTGACGATATGGCACCCGAAGCCAATATCTGTTTTGAATACGCTATTAGACTTTTTGAGGAGTTAGTATGAGCGAGGTAAAACTAGGGGCTGACGGAATGTTAGTCGTTGAAGAAGAGGCATCGATCTGGGATAGACTTATTGATATTAAAGATATGTTTATTCAGAAGTTCGATGAAGCTGGCTGGGAAGATGACGAACCGGGAATGGAAGAGTTTAATCAACCAGAGAATGGGTGGGTCAATCGTGTATGGCAATCACCATACTTTCGTAGAGCGCACGTTGATGTAGTAGATGTAAGAGACACTAAAGGTCTGTGGATGATGCACGTATGCGTATTCCCTACGTTTACAAGCGATGCGCCTATCTTTGGGTATGACGTAATCGCAGGTAAGAATAAGATTACTGGTGCATTCCATGACTTCTCACCAAGCGTTAATGCTGAACACGATCTGATCAAGTACTTTGCTAAAGAAGCAGAGCAACTAAACTGGAAGCGTGAACGTGAGATGCCGCCTTGGGGTAAAGCAATATTCAGTGATGATATTATTGCCGCTGGTAATGTAAGAGACACGTTTGAGATCGATCAACTGTCGGGCATCGTAGAAACAAACTTAGATCATTTTCTATTTGAGCTTCCTCGTTACATTGGAAATTCACAAGAGAACTTAGTGATTAAAGCACACAATCGTTATGCACATTTTCAGAAACAGAATCCACATACTCCACGTGTAATGAAGTCTTTGGGTTTGAGTGAAGAAGATGTAGATAACTTTGTAGAGCATTGTTTATTCCCAGAGATACCAGAACTAAATGAGTAAGCAATGGCACGGTGGTAAAGGCGATAAGCCTAGAAGCGTAGATCAGAAATCATACGCAGACGGTTGGGATGCTATCTTCGGTAAAAAAGTGTTGCAAGAAAAGCACGAAGATAAACCCAAGAAAAAATCACTTGACAAAAAGTAGCAAATATGTTATAAATAGACTTGTAATTGTTGATACAAATCAACGCATGGACTGGACTCGGGTGCGAATCCCGACAGCTCCACCAAGTATACATTTACTGAGTGTATAGTTGATGGGGCTGAATTAGGAATCGACAGACTTGTAGAGATAAGAGTAGATTACCGTGGTGACTTACGTTAGACAGTCAAAATCAATAAGTGCAAATGATAATATAGCACCTTCTGGATTCGCCCTAGCGGCATAATCACAGGGAGTTGGCGACTTACTTAGCAACAGAAAAGTCGCACTTTAAGTTTCAATTATAGGAAAGGATTTTTAAATGAAACAGATACTACTTGCAACAGTAGCAACATTCGCACTAGCGGGAACAGCAATGTCCGCTGACTTGGATGTAGAGTTGGGTCTAGACCTTACACAGAATGCCAGCGATAAAATGGTGGCAGACACAACAATCGATATTAGCATGTCAGCACCAGCTGGTATTGCAAGTCTCGGTCTAGTCGCAGATGGCGATGCTGTAAAAGTAGACAGCTATTCTCTAGGTACTGTAGTAGCTGGCGTTGCTGTTTCTTATGGAGATCAAGGTGATCTATTGGGTGACTTCGGTGGTAAAACTGATAGCGTAGGTGGAACAACACTTGCTAACCCAAATGATGATGGCGAAAGCATTAAAGTGTCAGTAGCAGGCGTAGGTCTACTAGTAGGTCTAACAGACGTAACTTCAGACATCACAGATGTAGAGAATGTACAAGCAACATACTCACTAGCAACCAGTGGCGTTGAAATCGGTACAGGTATCGACTACAACATGGATAGCGAAGAGATGACTATCTTGTCACATGCAGGTTATGCATTGAATCAATTTGGATTCGGTGTAACAGGTACATACGAAGTAGAAGCCGAAACATATGGCTTTGAAGCTGATGTAACTGCTATGGGCTTGACAGCATTCGTCAACGGTGATGATAGCGACATGATGCAAAATATTGGTGGTGGTTATACAACTACAATCAATGGCATGGGTCTATACGCAGAAGGATCGTACAACCTTGATAGTGAAGAGTTCACACCAGCAGTTGGTGCATCCTTCAACTTCTAAGAAGTATAGTAAAGTAAAGAGTAAAACAAGGGGCGAGGAAACTTGCCCCTTTATTTGTAATTAATACATAATGATGTGAGCGCAGGGGTAAAGCCTGCAAACAAGGAGAAATGAAATGGAACTACTAACTATCTGGAGCCTCATCGGGTTCCTTCTAGCCGCTTATGCGGTGATCGCCAACGACTCAGTACAAACTCTCGGTACATGGATGGCGTCAAACAATGAGAGATTCAATTACAAAACTTTATGGCTAGCCGCAAGTGCTGTACTACTAGCAACGCTATGGTATGGATGGCATGTGAACGGTGGCGATATTAGTTACGGAAGATTAAACAAAATCCCGTGGCAAGATGTTCAATGGTATCACGCCGCCGCACCAGGAATACTTGTAGTACTTACACGCTTTGGTGTGCCAGTGTCAACATCCTTTTTAGTGTTGAGTGCTTTTGCAAGTACGTTTGTGCTAGAAAAGATGTTGATGAAGAGCATCATGGGTTATGGTATTGCCGCTCTGTTCGCATATGGTGTTTGGTACTTTGTATCACGTACACTTGATGAGACTAAGCCAGTTAAAGATGAACATAAAAACTATTGGCGCATAGCACAATGGGTAGCAACAGGTGGCTTGTGGTGGACTTGGTTGTCACACGATATGGCAAACATTGCTGTGTTCTTACCGAGACAAGTGCCTGTCGATTTAATGATCTTAGTATCAGTTGTATTCGTAACTGGTCTATTCTTTATGTTTAGAGAACGTGGAGGAAAGATACAACAGATCGTACTAGAGAAGCATAACACCCGCTACGTGCGCAGTGCAACGCTCATAGACTTGTTCTACTGGGTTTGCTTATACTTCTTTAAAGAACTCAATGACGTTCCTATGTCAACTACATGGGTCTTTGTGGGTATGCTTGCAGGGCGTGAACTTGCTATCGCAACGTTTACAGGTAAGATGAAAACTAAGTCTGTCTTTCCTCTAGTAGCAAGAGACTTTCAAAAGATGATGATTGGGCTAGGTGCATCTGTTGCACTAGTGATAGCAATACATTATATAATCGTCCCAAACGGACTATAATTTGCTTGACAACTGCGCTCACATCTGATATAATAATAGCATATCAACAGCAAACAACGGAGAATTTCAATGACAGTAATCTCAACTTATTTTAAAGAGGATGCAGGCTTTCGGGCACGTGCTGAAGTCGTTAAAGAGGGGAGTGATTATAAGATGAAGTTGTATGACCCAGAGGGTAACTTTGTTAGCGAGAAATCATTTCCAGGTAAGTCAATTCACTACGTAGAGAGTGCGGCTGAAAACTGGACAATGGGCTTTCAAGTTCTATGAGTATAATCTCTGGTGTACGTGGTAACACATATGGCCTTGACATTCGAGACGGTATGGTGTATATTGGTGATATTGCAATGACAAACAATTCGCAAGAAACGCAGTTGTTTTTATATGCATATCGAATAGGCAGGGATCACAAAAAAATGGAGATAAGGGAAGCACTAGACATATGAAAGAATTAAATTCAGAACGAATTATGCGAGAAATACAAGAGTATATCAAAGCAGGTATACCTTACATTGATGCGGTTATTGAGTATGCAGAGAAGAACGAAGTTGAGATTGAAGTGGTTGGTGAAATTATTCGCAGGTCGCCTGTTCTGAAAGCAAAGATACATGATGAAGCCGAGGAGTTGAACATGATAGAACGACAAGCGAAGTTGCCAATTTAATGTCAATGTATAGCACCACAGATGCGTTTGACATCTATGTTTACTATCTTGCACTGAAGAGACACTTCACTTCGAACTATGACTTTTTCAAGTACAATGGCAAAGTCAAAGCTAACGCAATGTCTTTCGAAAACAGAAAAGACAAATTCTTCTTCTACAAACTATCGAAGAAGAAGGAAGCAAAAGATATTATTCTAGCTAACATGCTTGCAAACCCTAATGCGTGGGCAGGTGAGTTACTAGATGATAAAGCCGAATCCATTTATAAAGAATGGATAAAGCGAAAACAGTCCTTGACATATCAGTTTAAATCTGATATAATTAACCTCGATGATGACTTCAATGACAACTTTGTTGTTCACGATGGTCAGCATCCAAGACTGTTAAAATTGTATATGATGAATGATATTAGCCTTGAAACGCTTGTCATGATCTGTGATATAACAAACTGTATAGGTCATTGGGAGAAGAATATTTCTGATACCATTGTATTTCCTGATATAAATAAACTTGTCAGGAAATACAGACCTTTCTTAGATTATGATAAACCAAAAATGAGGAAAATATTACTTGACAAATACAACGAAACATGATACTATACATCGTATAAATCGTAAATAAACCGTCATACATAGGAGAATACATATGACTACATCATTCGCCGCCCTTAAACAGGCTCGTTCATCAAGCTTTGATAAGCTAAATTCACAGCTTCAAAAGCTAGACAACAACACCTCAAATAATAGAAACGATGACTACTGGAAGTTAGAAGTCGATAAAGCAGGCAATGGCTATGCTATTATCCGTTTCTTGCCAGCACCACAAGAAGAAGATTTGCCATTCGTTCGAGTATTCGATCATGGCTTTCAAGGTCCAGGTGGCTGGTATATCGAAAACTCTTTGACTACTATTGGTCAAGATGATCCAGTGTCAGAGTATAACTCTCAATTGTGGAATTCTGGTGTAGACGCAAACAAAGAGATTGCACGTAAGCAGAAGCGTAGGCTTTCTTATCACGCAAACATCTTTGTCGTTAAAGACCCTACCAATCCTCAGAACGAAGGTCAAGTCTTCAAGTACAAGTTTGGTAAGAAAATCTTTGACAAGTTGAATGCCGCAATGAACCCAGAGTTCGAAGATGAATCACCAATCAACCCATTTGATTTCTGGGAAGGTGCTAACTTCAAACTCAAGTGTCGTAATGGCGATGGTGGGTATCGCACTTATGAACCATCTTCTTTCGAAGAGACTAGTACTCTTTCTGGAGATGATGAAGCATTAGAGAAAGTATGGCAGAGCCAGCACTCTCTTAAAGAAATCGTTGAGCCTAAAAACTTCAAGTCTTACTCTGAACTTAAAGCCAAGCTTTACAAAGTTCTAGCACTTGATGGCAGTCAACACGCACCCACAACGACTGCCGAGGATGACGATGCGGCGATGGACTTCACTCCGAAGTTCAAAGAGCGTACAGCTCCTACACAGAGTGAAGCTCCATCGCCAACTTATGATGAAGCATTGCCGTCAACGGGTAGTACCGATGACGATGATGACCTAGATTTTTTCAAAAGTCTAGCTGACGATTAAACGTTCTCATCTAAGCGTAAAGGGGAGTCTTCGGGCTCCCCTTTTTTTATACCACAAACTTTTACAAGGAGTAAAATGAATATAGTATTTTTTGCTATTGTTATTGCAGGCGCTATCAGTGCTTTTGAAAATCAAAAGAAGCTTAATGCGTTATGTGCAGAGGAAGTCAAAGAAGGTGTTTCTGAGACTGTTAAAGAATGTAAACAATATTACTTTGATACAAGGATCAAAAAGGGGTGGTAGACACCCCTCTCTTAGATCAATAAGCGAATGCTCTTGGATCTGATGGGTCTAATGCTTGTGACGTTCCTGTCTGACTATAGTAGTTGTTTGTAGTAGCGTTACTTGTATTACCGCCATTATTATTCACTGTAGCGTTGTTCTGCTGTAATGAAGTGGCTTCTTTATCTAACTCAGCAAGTTTAGCAACACGTTCATCTTCTACCTTTTGAAGTCTCGCTTGTATATCACTGCCTCTGTTATCTACTGTCGCTCTTGCTTCAGCAACATCATCGGCACCTACAATCAATCTACCACCTGGCAAACTACGAATAGTTTCTAATGCCATGAGTTTAATTCTATCTGGAATACTTGCAAACCATTCACCAAACATTAAGAAGCCTGACTTAAGTTTAGCTTTTAGATTGGTGTACATGATCTTAGCTTCCATAGTAACTCTATCTGGAATGCCTGTTATCCACTCTGATAGTTCACCAAACTTAGTTTTTATTGTTTCACCTACACCTGAAAGTGCGTCTTTAGCCCATGTGATACCAGCAGTAAATTGTTCTATAATATAATCGTTTAATTTAAACGGCTCTGCACCTTCTTCATTCCAACCAAACAATCCACGAACAAAGTTAATCGCCATGTTGATTGGTGCATATATGATATCTGTGAGTTTACCTAATAGACCTAGTGCAGTCTTATCTTCTTCGCCAAATGTAAACAAGTCTGTGACAACTTTAAGAGCGTCTTTGACACCAGCAAATATCTTGTCTGTCATAGTTGTCCATAGCTCAGTGAAACTAAATGAGTTAATTGCTTCAGCACTGTCATCGAATCCTAACTTGCCTAAGACCCATCCTACTGCCTTTCTTAACAAATCTAATGGCTTAGTAATCAGTGATGTGAATAGTCCATCGATTGCGCCTTGTAGACCTCCAAGAATACCACCTTCTGCGTAACCATCAATCGCACCCTTAACTACATCAAATGCTGTTACGATGATAGCAATAGGAGCAAATATTTTACCAACAACTCTTGCAATACCAGAGACACTAGCACCTAGAGTTGTAAAGTAGCCCTTCATGATATTCAGGAAGTTTTTAATTCTACTCATAGGACCTTTACCTTCACCACCAATAATACCCTTTAGAGTGTCACTAGCGCCCTTAATCATATCTGACATGGGGGTAAAGAATGCTTTGAATTTTGCAATAGTTTTACCTAAATTGCTTTCAGGATTAATCTTTAGAAACTCACCCACATTTGCAAGACCTGTTGACACACTCGTTCTTACACTTGTTATAGCAGATGAGATACCTGTTCTTAAAGCAGTTATTCTAGTATTAGTTCTACTCTTTAAATCATCAAGGCTTGATGTCCAAGCTTTAGGAGTAAGCGTTTTCGCAACTGTTTTGATTGCTTGATACTGACCAGAGATGACACCCAATGCGCCACCAAGTGCTAATGCGATACCCTTGCCTATAATACCTAGTCCACCAAATATAGCAAGTGTGTTTTTAGTTTCACCTACAATATCAGGACCCTGTTGTGTTGGAGCAGGCGTATCATTACTTACTGGCGCTGGCTTACCCTTAGGATTTAATAGATCATCATCGCCTTGATCACCAAGTCTCTCTTTCATAAGAGCCAGATTAGTCTGCATGACATTATACATGCCTTCAATGTTTACACTGATAGTTTTCAGTATATCATTAGTAACCTTTACAGAGTTCGTGCCTTTATTTCGAGTCAGTTGTCCCTCTGCTCGAATTCTTTCGATCACTCCCTGTAATGTATTGTCTTCTGCCATTTATCTGTTCTCTTCTGCTTTTTGGGTCTCAATGAAATCAATCAACATTTCATAGTATAAATCCCTTTCGAAGGGTAGTAAATTTTCAACTTCACTTATCTGATATTTATGATGTTGCGCCAAGCCAAAAACCATTCTATAGTACGATGCAAGAGTTATATGACTCAGCGTTAGATAAAAAAAGTTTCTGTTCCCTCTGCTACAAATGTTTTCTCAGTTCCATCTTCTAGTTTATATTTCGTCTCAAATCTCATCTTTGGTATCGTATCAAAGAATTCTTTAATATGGTTTAAAACATTACCATCTAATGTGTCGATAAAATCTGTTACTTCTTGTGTTGTAAAGTCTGCTATCTTGTAAACATCTTCGCCTTCGACTACTGTATCAATACAGTCTCGCATTAGATCAAACATTGCGCCAGCTTGATCTTCTGCATCTTCGCCTTGACGTAATACTTTAATAAAATCAATTGAAGGATATTTCATTGATAGTGAAATAGTATCTGTAACTGGAATTATTTTCTTATGATCTTCGCTTCGTACAATTTCAATTTCATCGATATCTAGTTCAAGGTCAACCATCTCTTCTGTGTCTGGATCTGAAACTCTAAACTTCAATAAGTTATTAACTGCCTTTGAACGAATTTGAATCAGAATATACTCTAAATCAAACACGGCTAATTTAGCAATATCGTAATCTTGGATACAGTTAGTAAGAATTTGTTTAATCGATAGTACTACCTGATCGATATCATTGGACTCTTGTGCAATCAGAAGAATCTTTTCTTCTTTTACTGTGAAAGGTCTAAACTTTACTGTGTCACCATTAGAGGGGATAGTCAATTCGAATAACGGTTGGTCAATCTTTGGTAAAGGCATAATATACTCCTATAATATAATTATAATGAACCCAATATTGTATTGATATTGGTGAATTGGTTAATAGCGTCTTGGATGTTTCTAGGTTTGCGTATATTAGAAACAGCCTGTCCTATAGTATTTAGTGATGATAAGAATGATAGAATACCATTAACGCCTCTTGCACCACCAGTCACAGTTCCTTGAACAGTACCATCTACTGTTAACTCATCAAATGCAAACGTTACAGGCAACGTCATTGCTTCTGCGGCGTTCTCCCAAGACAAGTTGATCGATCCTATAGAGATTGGATATACGTTGCCAAACTTGTATGTGTAGAACTTGTTCTCTGTTGGTCCAGAATACTGAATGACTTCCATAGAACATGCGTATTCATCTTTATAGCCAAATTCAAATGGTAGCAGTGCAGATGGACTTTCGCTAAAGTATCCGCCTGACACATCATAGTTTACGATCTCTTGCATCCATCTGTGAAAGAACTTCTGTACACCAAACTCGCTATCAACCATGAAGCCAGTGTTTATAGGTGCATAGTCGAATGTAGTTGGTCGCTGTTCAGATGGTCCAAATCCTTTTGGTTTAAATGGAGTAGCACCTACTGCGATATCTGGTAGTGCTACTGCACGACAAAAGAATGATAACTCTCTACTTGGAAAGTTCTCATCTAAGAAACTCAATGATGGGTTTAATATAATTCTTACGTAGAATAGGTTTGTCTGGGCAATCCCTCTAGTATTTACTTGAGATGAAAATTCTGATATATTAAATGCCATTAGACTGCTCTCCGTGAATCCGCAAATACTGTAGACTTGCTTGCGCCTTGGAATCTCTCTAATGGTAAGAACAATGCAATGTCCCACTCAGATGGATAGATGTACAAGAAGCGGCTTCTTAATTGTGATGTTAAATAGTGTTTTACGCAAGGCTTAAAGTATCTGAACTTTGATGCGTTGCTAAGAATGTCATAGTTAATACGTAATCTTGTTGACTCATCGTAGCGTGTGTTGCTAGAGACTTCGTATAGAGAGTCCATTAACTGCGCACGTAGTGTCAGTGGTAAGTAGTGAAGGTTGATTCCCATAAACCCACCCTTTACTTTTTTGTAAGGAAAGACTAATGGGAATCTATCGAAGTATGGTAGTGTTGCTTTGTGTTTGGCATCATAATTAAATAGGTACATCTGACCAACCAAAGGTCTTGCTGTAAGACGATCAGTATCGCCACGCATGAGCTTACGCTCATTGACACGTGTGTATGTTCGTGCTGTGTCTCTGTACCAAGAACGTGCTTTAGTCTCACGTGCAGGTATTTGTCCAGCACGGACACCTTTAGTCAGAATTTCGTCAAATAGAATTGCCATATATTACTTCATCTTTTCTTCGGCTTCTTGAACGTCTTTAGGATCTACTACGCCCTCTGCCATTAATCTGTTTCTGTTAACCATGTGGTCTTTCTCAACGTCTGCTTTGTTTTGACCGTGATATCTGACTGCATGACCTTCTTCAATCATAATCTCTGTAATCATACGACCGTCGGGTGCAATGAAGTCACCTAGAATACGTCCGAACTTACCCTTCATATCTTCGCCATCTTTTGCGGCAAATGTCTTTAGAGTACAATCTTTTGCTAGTAAGTCTTTAAGTCTGTACTTAGATGCAAGTCCAAATACCTTTTCTACTTTATCACGTGTTCTTGATTCGGGGGTGTCGATACCCATGATACGTACACGCTCATCTTTTAACCAGACGCCAAAGCCTAGATCGATGTCAACGTCTACTGTATCGCCGTCAACTACTTTGGTTAGTTTTGCTCTATATTCGTACATTTATTTTTTCTCCATAAAACAGTTTCGTTGGGCTGTCTTATTAATTGCTTGCTGTGCCCAGTCCAACTCCTGAATTATTCTGTTGTACCATTTAGAGTCGATCTCACTGTTATGTGGATTGTCTCGTTCAACGGCAAGTTGTTCCATTCTCATATTGATATAACCAGCAGATGCTTTTGCTTTACTTGCTTCAGACCTTTTTATCTGCTTATCAATGAGGTGCTTTTTAGTCTGTGTTAGACACTCGACACTGTTTCCTTTATAATTCATATCATTTTATCCCTAAGTGACCTTCGTGCATTATTTGAAACTTCCATCCTCGATCTTTGCAGTAATCTTCTGCGGCTTTCCACTTGGCTTGATTGATACCCCAAGTCTTCACCTCATTGATATACTTTCTACTCACATTTCCTTTGCCAGTGCTTTTCTTCGATATATCTGGCGGTATAGTCTGCGCTTTTGGTTTTACCTCTATAAGTATCGTCTCTTTAATCCCATTCTTATTTATCTGTTTCACTAAGAAGTCTGGAAAGTATCTATGTACTCTTCCGTCAATAGGTGAGCGATACGGTACTATCAATTCTTCACTGCCCCATTCTAAAACTTTGGGGTGAGAATCCAGATACCTCATCAGTTTGAATTCCCATCCGCTTCTATAAATAACGTTAGTGGGATCGCCCATATACTTCTGTGGCGCTTTTGGCTTGAACTTGCCTTGATAATACTTAGCCATAATAAACCGATCTTGATCCTACGTATAAATAATAGTTGTAGAACTATTTATAAGGATTTTTTGAATGGCTGAATCACCAGAAACAGTTATGGCGAATAGTCGTAACGCTAACAATATAGTAGGTAGATACGTCTATCCCGCTAAACAGTCGGCACATAATATGGTGTTAGTTTTTAGAGACTATAGCTATAACCCAACGGCTGGCGTTATTGGGCAGAAGGTAAACAAGAACACAGATGCAAGTGTCGTATTACCTATTCCCTCTAACTTACAAGACACGTACTCTGTACAGATCAACCCATTCGAATTAGGTGCGATGGGTGCTTTAGCCGCTGATGCTTTAGCTGGTAAAGGTAGAGGAGCCGCCGCTGATGCCGCTAACCTAGCTGGTGGTGCTTTTAATAATGCAGATGGTGCCGCAAGAGAAGGTAATGTTGAACAAGCAACTGGTGGATTACTATCTACACTAAAAACTGCTAGTGCATTTGTTGGTCGTAACGCATTAGACGATATTGGAATTGGTGGCGTTGCCGCCGCTGTTGATGTATCTACAGGTACCGCAGTTAATCCACACGTAACACTTCGCTTCGAAGGTGTCAACTTAAAAGCCCATACATTCAATTGGTCTATGTCACCTACTAATGAACGAGAAGCAGAGACATTAAAGAACCTTATTAATTATATTCGTAGCAAGATGTTGCCTTCCTATGATAGACAAGGGACAACTGCTATTTCTCGTGGTCTTCTAAAGTATCCAAGTATTGTAGATATTTTCTTTACTGGTGTTGATCAGGATTACTTCTATTACTTTAAGCCAGCTATGATTAATAGTTTCACAACAGATTATACACCAAACGGTATCACACTGAACAAAGGTGGTAAGCCGTCATTCATCAATATGACAATGCAGTTAACAGAAGCATCAATTCACACCGCTGGTGATGTAAACGTTCAAGGATAAGCAATGCCAAAGTATTTCAGATATTTTCCAGAGATAACTTACAAGGGTAAGCAAGTAAAAGATATAACACGCCGTGTACGCTTCTTAGAAAAAGTAGCGACTGACCCTAGAGTGTTTCTACCATATACAGTCAAAGATGGCGAAAAGGCAGATGAGATTGCGTTTCACTATTACGGTAGTGCGAACTTCACGTGGTTAGTTTACTTAGCGAATAACGTTATCGATCCTTATTATGACTGGCCTATGGGTCAATCAAACATCGATCCGTTTATTGCTGATAAGTATCGTAGTCTTGCTGAAGCAAGCACAGGAACAACACTGAGTGATAGAGGTGTTATCGAATGGACACAGAATGCAAGTATCACAGATAATATCGCATACTATGTTAACGTAGACGATAGTGATATTAAGTTGAGCAAGGACTCATACAACATTGGTTTAGACCCAGACTTTCAATCAAGTGATTGGAATCCACTACGCTATTATGATTTTGAATTTTTAATTAATGAGGATAAGCGTCACATCTTTTTGATTGATAAGGCGTATTCATCCCAGACTGAAACTGAATTGAAGAGTATATTGAATGTCTAGTGAAAAAAGATTAGCGGGAACTTACGAATTAATCTCTTTTAAAATATCTTCTTTTCCAAAAGAAGGTAAAGAAATAGAGATGAAGCCAGTTATTCATACTTGGAATATAACCGAGTCTATGGTAAAGGGTAACATTCGTGGTACTGCTAAGATTTTTGATGCGACTGGTGTGTTCTATAACTTCCCACTCAGAGGTCAAGAAAGATTAAAAATTGTATATAAAGACTTCTTTGACAATGAGCGTGAAGAAGACTTATTTATATACACGATTGAAGACATTGCGCCTGTTGCTAATAATGATGACAGTGTATTAGAATACGTTATTCACTTTTGTTCTTACGGAAAGTTCTGGTCAGACAGATATGATATCAGACGTTGTATTGCAGAAGGCACAGAAGGTAGTAGACGCTACATTAGAGTAGACGAACAAGTACAAGTACTATTCGATGATTACTATAAATCAGAAGACACTGGTACAAAGAAAGATATCACAATCCATGAGACTGATGGTGAGCAAGCAATTGTAATCCCTAATTACAAGCCTGAAGAAGCAATGCATCTATTAGCTAGACGCTCTTACTCTGCTACTTACCCATCTAATATGTATCGCTTCTTTGAGAATAGAGACGGTTATTACTTCATAAACACTGAGCGTTGGATTGAAGAGTATCCTGAAGACCCTGATCTTATGCCCAAGTATATGTACACTCGTTCTATTGTAGATCAAACACCTCAAGGCGAATCAGATAAGATGAACATAATGATTAATATGTCATTTGGTGGGTTTGTCAATACATTAGACAGAATGAACAACGGCGGTTACTATCGTAAAGTATCAGAGATTGATTTACAGACAAGAACTATAAACCAATTCTCATATGATCACAAAGACGAATTTAAAGATTTCACCTGGCCCGACATGTCAAGCGATATTCAATTACGTAATACAGATGACATGATCGAAGAGCATCTAAATAAAGAGTTAGAAACCTTTGTAATAAAAGACTACGCTGAAGAGACTGGCAGTACTCCTTATGGTTTAAGACCTTCACCTTTCTACGGTGAGATATATAATAATAAACTAGCGATGATGAAAGAATATAAAGACAGTAGAATTACTGCTACTATATTCGGTAATAATAATGTTGTCGCTGGCACTATTATGGAAATAGATATACCTATGTTTAAACCTGCGTCTGAAGTTGATAAACGTTTATCTGGTTTTTATATAGTTGAAACAGTTGTTAATGAATTCATTGAAGATACTTTCTATCAGAACTTAACTTTGATTAAAGGTCCAATGTTAGTTGAGCGTAGAGAGAATGCGCAGGGAGATACGTAATGTTTGTTGAAGGTACAAGTTTAAACCCCTTTTGGTTCTTTGGTGTTGTTGTCGATAAAGACGATCCAACTAATAATGGTCGTGTGCGTGTAAGAACTCTGGGTATGCATCCAGAAGACCCTCGTATACCTGTCGAATTAAATGATAAAGAAGAATTAGATTACGTTGAAGATCAAGACTTGCCGTGGGCATGGGTCATCAATGGAACATTTGGTAAGATGCAGTGTATACCAGATGAAGGCGAATGGGTATTAGGCTTTTATGCTGATGGTAGAGATGCGCAACATCCTATGCTAGTCGGTTCAATCCCAGGCTCTAACACAGATACATTTGGGTTCGGAACTCAACCAGAAGAAGAAGCTTAAGATGTCAGGTAAACTCAGCAAAGATTATATTAACAGTTTTGGTAAACCACCTTTATCGCCATACTTGAGCGGTGAAACACCTACTGATACTGCGGCTGTTGCTCAAAGTGCTTCTGCACAATTGAATAGAGCGATCAAAGGTCCGTTAGACGAAACGTGGGCAGAGCCAGGAACTGTTACACCTTCTCGTAGTATGAACACTGTTGTCTTTCAGTCTAAGACTGGCGGTAACTCAGTTGTAGTAAACGATGAAGGTAGTGGTGAAGGCGGCTATATGCTTATCACACATAACTCTGGATCTGTTGTTCAAATCAATGCAAACGGAACTGTACTGATTAAGTCATTTGGCGACACGCATAATAATACAGAAGGCATTCATTATCAACACAGCAAAGGCGATACTAAAGTCAATGTTGGTGGTTCATGGGATGTACGTGTAGATCGTGGCGCTCACAACTTGTTTGTCAATGGTGATATCAATGTAGAGTGTGAGAACTATAACGTAACTGCACGTGGTAAGATTGTTATGAATGCAGGCGAGTCTATCGAAATGAAAGGCTCACGTTATAGTATGGAAGCGCATACTGATAACCTTGACTTGATTGCAAAGAACATTAAGATTGCTACTACTGAGTCCATGACTATTCTTTCTAAGAAAGACATCTATCTTGCGGCACAAGAACAATTGAGTTTGAAGTCAACGGGTATGACATACATGACTGCAAATTCTGACATTAATGTATTGACAACTGGTGAAGGTAATCTATATATTAAGACAGCAAAGAAAATGACAACCGCAGTTGGTGATGCATATTCATTAGGAGTTGTAGAGACGGCAGACATATCTGTAGCGAAAGATACAGCGATTACAGTATCAGGTGGCACACTTGATATGAAGTCAAGCGGTGTTGCTAAACTAGATGGCTCTGAAGTAAGACTAGGCGAAACTACAAGTGCGGCAGAAGTCGATACTGAAGAAGCGGCAGAAGCACCAGAAGGCGCAAAGGCTGTTACAGTAACGCTTAGTGACCCACCTGCAAGACGACCATCTGATGCATCAAACGAAGGTATCAGTGCTGTACAACCTACGCCAGATGGTATTACATCTGATACTATAGATGATTCGGAGTAACTATGACTTGTAAACCAACAACTTTTGCTCAAATATATGCAGATGGTGCTATCAGGTCTGGTAGTTTAAGTGCAGAAGACGGTCTTCTTAACTTTACAGATTTGCTTTTACAACAAGCAAACCCAGCCGCTGGCTTTGATAGAGGCGCATTGCTATCATCTGCTGGTAACTTAACAAGAACTTTACGAAACATTGATATTGGAAATGGTGACTATCCGTTTCTCAATCAAAGATTTCAACAGTCTCCCATTCTATACACAGAAGTTGCAGATTTCTTACAGCAATCTAGTATTGACATTGATGACTTTGATGCAGATATCTTTCAGTTTCAAGAGTTCATAAAAGGTCCTGTCACACTGCCCGTCAGTCCATCAAATACTGCACTGGGTTCAGGTACTACAGGTATCAATAATATATTAAGTCAATTAGAATTCTATTATGCGCAAAACTTAGCTAACAGTATCTCTGCTGGCTTCTGCGGATCGTTTGGTAATGTCTTTGGTAAGATTAATCAACTGATTGCACTCATTCAACTTGGCGAGAGTTTGCTAGATAAATTGAAAAGTTTCGATCTAACATATTTGATCAAACAAATCAAGGAAAAACTTAAACTAGAAATCTTAAAAGAAATGCTCTTAAAGATTGTAGATAAAGTTAAAGATGCTATACTTGGTCAAATTGAAGGTGTTGTAACACAGTTTACTAACTTTGCTAATAACATTCAAAGCAACGTAGAACAAATCGGTCAAGCCATTCAGAAGAAGATGAATGACGTTAAAGCGTTTATGCAAGACTTTACATTAGACAAGTTGAAAGACAAGATCAAAGAGTTTATTGATAAGTCTGTTGCTCAGTTCGAAGACTTGACACCTGATGCTATTGCTCTTTTACTATTCCGCTTTTGTCAATTCAGTGAACTCATTCAAGGCTTTATGAAAAGCCCACTTGATGGTATCAAAACATTTGTTGCTGGAGTCATTGCGCAAGAAGCTATTCTTAAGAGCATGGGTTTAGAAGAAACATCTAAAGCAGTTCAAGCTGGCGCACCTCGCTTAAACGATACTGCACGTAGAAATGGTAGAAAAGTATTAAGAGACGCAAACAACCGAAAATCAACAGAACGAGATAAGTCTGGACCGCCACCACCTGCGCCAGATCCAGAGTTCTGGGCTACGAATACAGAGATCACATCAAAGCAAAGATCAGCAATTGCTGGTATGAGTGATAGTGGTCTACCCGGCTATGCTACATGGAACAGTGGTGTAATCAATATGCATTCACGTTTTTCTAATGTTACTGATTGTGTAGCAGGCGATGGTTGGAGACAAGTTAGAAATAAAGTATACGCAGGACTAATGCGTATGGGTGATAGACTAGAAACTGAGTTTAATATTAACTCAGCATATAGATCACCTCAATACAATGCTGAGTTAGCTAAAAATACTGGCGGAGTCGCTAAGAACTCTACACACAAGTCAGGACTAGCACTTGACGTAAACATGCGTGGAAAGTCAGACGATGAAGTACGAAACTTTATTCGTGTAGCAAGCCAAGAAGGCTTTGTCGGAATGAAAGTCTACTTCAGTGGTGGAGTTAACTTTATTCATATTGATATGCGAGACGGTGCAAACGTTTCATGGGGCGACAGTGGTAAGTTTCAATCATATATTAACGCACATAAGCGTGGTGACTTTACAAACGGACCTAAAGCTCCGCAAGCACCAACTGAAACACCAAGTCCTCATAGTGACCCGACTTCAGAAAAACCGAGCGGTAACAGAATTCAAGGCGCACCAGTACCAGATGACTTCCCGATAAGTGATAGTGATCTTTCTGCAGGTGATTCGTTTGTTGGTTATTCAACAGATCCAAAAACGGGTGAGTATAATGCGTATACAGTAACAAGACCATTCACAGACGATGATGGATTTACTGGTACTGAAACGGTTAGAATACCCATTGAATAAGTATAAATAAGAGAAAAGCAAGGTAAACGTATGGCACGAATTACACCGATCACAAAGAAGCAGGAATTGTATTCAGATTTTTTCATGAATCTGGATGAAAATCCTGTGTCACAAGACCTTGCGAGAAAGACAAATGAAGAAGCTGTAAAAGCTTCTATTAAAAATTTGTTGCTTACTGATAAGGGCGAAAGACCATATCAGCCTAATCTAGGATGTAATATACGTCAAATGCTATTTGATAATATGACACCCGATACTATCATTCTTATGAAAGAAGTAATCAAAGACACATTAGAGGCTTATGAACCAAGGGCAGACATCATCGGAATAGACGTAAGATCGTCTGTAGATGATAATCAAGTAAATATTGCTGTTGTATTTAAAGTCATAAATAGTTCAGAACCAGTCACACTGGTGACATCATTAACTAGGGTAAGATAATGGCAGACAATTTACCGTTCACAGAATTAGACTTTGGACAAATAAAAGCAAATCTAAAGACTTATTTGAAAGGTCAAGCACAGTTCAGAGACTATGACTTTGAAGGGTCTAACATGAATGTCTTACTAGACGTTCTTGCGGCTAACACGTTTCAGAATAACTTCTATCGCAACATGGCATTCTCAGAGATGTTCATGGATTCTGCTATCATGCGAGAAAACGTACAAAGCCATGCAAAAGAATTAGGTTACACACCTGGTTCACGTAAGAGTGCAAAAGCATTATTGAATATCACTTTAAATAACGTAACTGATAATCCAAACTTTGTAACAATCCCTAAAGGTACAAAGTTTAATGCACAGTGCGGAAATAAAACGTTTACATTCTCTACAGATCGAAATCATAGCGTCACAGCATTAAATGGTGTTTATTCAATTACAGACGTTCCAGTGTATGAAGGTAAAGTAGTAAGAGAGTTCTATACAGTAGGTAGCACAACAGATCCACTAGACTATATTATCAATAACGAAAACCTTGACATCGATAGTATTCGTGTTAATGTACGTGATAATGTAAATGCAGTGTCCAACAAAAAAGAATATATCAGAAAGACTTCTATATTTGGTGTACAATTAAATGATCGTGTATTCTACTTAGAGCCTTACTTCGATAATCTATATAAAATTGATTTTGGTCGCAATAAGTTTGGTGCTGAACCAGCAAGCGGTAATGTTATTGAAATCGAATATCGTGTAACAAAAGGTAGTGAAGCAAATGGCGCACGTAACTTCTCACCTATTAATAACGTAGCAGGCTTTCCTGCACAGGTCACAAACACATACACTGCGAAGTTCGGTGCTATGAGTGAGAGTGTAGAAGACATTAAGTTCTTCGCACCTAAATCTATTCAGACACAAGAACGTGCAGTAACTAGATCAGACTACGAAATTCTACTCAAGCAACAGTTCCCGTCTATTCAAGCAATCTCTGTATATGGTGGTGATGAACTAACGCCTCCACAATACGGTAAAGTGTTTATCTCTGTTGATGTTCTCGGTTCTATCGGAGCGGGCGACAGTGAGATTATTGCATTTAAAGAATTCATTCGTGAGAAAACACCACTGACTATCGATCCAGTATTTAAAGCGGCTGAGTTTATGTACATTGACATGAACTTACGTGTCAACTATAATCCTAACTTAACTACAAAGAACTCTGCTGACATATCGGCACTCGTAAAGACAGCTATTACTGATTACAGCGAAGCAAATCTTAATCAGTTTGGTATAGCATTACGACAGTCACGTATAGCAAATTACGTAGATGCAGTTGACGTTTCAATTCAGAGTTCAGAGATTTTGTCAAAGGCTATTATTGAGTATAAGCCAGCACTTAACGTCATAACAAACCCAGCGTTTGATTTTGTTAACGAACTTGATCGTCCATATGCATTAGACGAAACAGTAGGCTTTGCTAATTACGAGCCTGCGATCTCAAGTTCTACGTTCACAATGAACGGAACAGAAGTTATATTACAAGACGATGGTATAGGCAATATTCTAGCAGTAACATCTGCGGTCTCTACTAGACGTATCTTCCAGAGAAAAATTGGTACTGTAGATTACGCTACAGGTCAAGTTAAATTGTCTAAGTTTAAAGTAGATTCTTATTCTGGTAATAACGCAATTAAAATATATGCTAACACAGCAAACAAAGATATTAAATCACCTAAAGATAGAATTCTTATCATTAGACCACAAGATGTAACTATTAATGTAAGGTCCATCTAAACATGTCAACCGTAAGACCTTCGAGTAAACAAGTTCGTAAGAACATTTACACTGATATACCTCAGCAATTTCCTGGTATCTATCGGGAAGAGGGTCCTATCTTTGTTGATTTTGTTAAATCGTATTATGAATATATCGATACAAGACAAAACGATTTTAGAGATGCGTTTGCTATCAGAGATATCGATACCACGTTTGAGCGTTTTCTATTATACTTTAAAAAGAAGTATTTAAATGCATTACCTTTAAAGGGTCCAGACGATACTCGTTTTATTGTAAAACATATTCAAGACTTATATCGTAGAAAAGGTTCTAAAGAAAGTGTAGAACTATTATTTCAAATGTTCTTTGACAATGAGATCGAAGTATTCTATCCTAGCTATTACATTCTACGAGTTTCAGATTCAAAGTATGGGTCAACACGCTATCTTGAAATGGCACCTGTACTTACTATTGTAGATTATCCTATTCGCAAAGGCGATAGAATATCAGGCGATACTTCAAAGGCAGACGCTTTTGTTGATGAACTCGTTTTTCAGACTTTAGATGGTCTGATTGTACCCATTCTATATCTATCAAATTTAAATGGTGCATTTACTAGAGACGATAACTTGCGTGTGCGTGGCGCACGAAGTGGTGTAGAAGTTGATCTATATCCAGGGCAAGATATCTTTGGATCGATCACTAGTGCGCCAATTGAAAGGTCTAACAGATCAGCAGGCAACAAGCCAGGTGATAAAGTTATTATTAGGTCTAATAAATCAGGCATCAACGCAACTGCCGCAGTATCAGAGATATCTGAAGCAGAAACAGCAGTCATTGATTTTGATATCACAGATGGTGGATGGGGTTATTCAGTTGCAGTAATTGATAATGTTATTCAGACTTCTACAGGTACACTTGCGTTTCAATTGTTTCCAGGCACTTACGCTGATACATACACACCACAAGCTGATAGAAGCGGATTCCCAAAAGTTGGTGATTACTTTATCTCTGATGCTACACTATCAGCAGGTACAGCAAGATTTAATTCGGGCGAATCTGGTTTATCGGGAGCTACAAACTTTGCGTATGGTCAAGTCGTAGGTATTGATCAAGATAATGATCTAGTATTCGTAAACTTTCCTTCTGCAAATTATAGCTTAATTACTACAGACAATACTTTATATTCAAAACCTTTGAATAACGCAGAACCTTTTAGATATGGGTTCGATGGTTACTTCTATGATAAAGGTTATCTTATTAGTGGTACAGACATTGCATCAGAGTTTTCTCTATTTGTCAATGATCCCAGTGGTGGATCCTTTGAACCTGGTCTTAATTTATTCTTTGAAGAAGATATTAATGGTAGAAAAAGATTTGACGTAACAGACACTGGCACAATTACTATCGCCGACTATAATGCTGTTAACGAATTCTTCAATGGAGAACTCACAGATCCAACTCAACGTAATTGGATTAGAGTAAATATAGAACAATACCTAATTGCTAATATCGATAAAATTGTTGGACTAAGAGGCGATCTTACTGGTTACTGGTCTGCAATTACAGCCGCAGAGTTTATAAACGATAGTGATCCACACGTGAATCCAGGCACAGCATATCCTAAAAGTGGATATATCACAGCGGTGTCACCGTTTAATAATACTGCTTCATATAGAATTGGTGAAATCGCTGATCCTGAGACAGTTAGTTTTATTCCTGATGTTATCGGTGACTTTGTAGATGTTCGATTAGATAGTATAAACTATGGCATGTCTGGAGATTTGTTTGAGACTTTAGATACTACACTTGCAGAAGCGTTTAAACCTGTTACATATAATATCGGCACTATCAAGAGTTTGATTATTACAGACAATGGTCAAGGTTATCAATCAGATGTTAAAAGTTTAATTACTCAAACTGAAGTTGCGAAGTATGACAAGCGTGACGTTGCTGTTATATTTGAGGATGTTCGCTTTAGTGGATACCAATCAGGTGATATATTTGAGCAAACAATTCAAGTTGAACAAACTCAAAGTGGTATACTAGAAGATTATAAAGTACGAGCAAGATTTCTAAGAAGAGATGGTGACATCTTCTACTTTAGACCAATCACGTTCTACCAGTTTGATAAGAAATTTCCAATTGTGTACAGAGGCGAAAGTTACAATGTACTCAGTGTAGCACGTGATGATTTATCACTGCCTATTGGTCGTAATGCTGTTATTGACGGTGCGGCAGAGTTTGCACGTGGTCAAATCAAATCTCTTAATATCTTAACCACCGGCTTTAGATATGAAGACAATGAGTTAGTAGATATCATTGGTGATGAGAAACTATTAAAGACAACAGATTCAAATGGCGCAGTTGTAACTATTAATAATCCTAACTACGGTAAAACTGTAGCGACTTCACACTTAGAAGTTCTGGGTACAGGAACAACTGAAGCTGGTTGGCTGACAACTACATCATTCTTAAATGACCCAACTAAAGTAATACCAGATAACTATTATTACCAAGAGTATTCATTCGATATTCGATCTATACTCGCACCCGAAACATATACAGAGATTGTTACTGATGTTGTTCAGCCAGCGGGCACAAAACAGTTCGGTTCATCTCTCATAAATACAACTAACTACGTAAACGTTGATCTAGATGCGTCTATGGAAATATATGACTTAAGCATTCAACCGCTTGCACAAGAGATTGCTAATACAAATGTTAGCACACTCGGAGCGGTAGTCGCTAACACTGTTGTTGGAGACTTAGTGGCTGTCATACAAACCCTAGATATAGATTCATCAAATACGATAACTCAAGATATTAATGACTAGCAAGGTACCAGAATGGCAAAAGTTGTAACAGAAAACTTTAAAGTAGAAACGACAAACGAACTGTATAACTCATTTCTAAATGAAAATGAGAATGCTGTTCAGTCTTTCAAAGAAAGTTTAGAAGCCTATAGTGCAATTAATAACACTGGTTATAAGTATTATTCTTACGTTGTTGATAGCGGTCTAGGAACAACTTATGCTACGACAGCAAACATTCATAATCAAGTTGTTGTTATCCATAATAACACTGTGCTAAGTGCTAACAGTGTTCCTCCACAATACACATTTACTTCGACTACAGGTACAGTTGAGATTGCAGGTGGTGTAACATTAGTTGCAGGTGATGTCATTAAAATTTGGGGTTTGATTTCTACATTAACAGATACTACAGAGCAAGCTATTACTAGTATTGTTAGAGCAGAGATCAATGAGTTCCTACCAGAAAATAATTACTATGTCATGGGTTCTAGTATCGATAAGACGAATGATATTTTAAACTCCCAGTTTGAAAAAAGAGAATTCTTGCGCCGTGTTATTTTTGCAAAGAAAATCGATGTTTCAAATATTAAGTATATGTTTAATAGAATACCTTGGGCTGAAAATACTGTCTATGATGCGTTTGATGATATCGAAGACATTGAAACTCTTAATATGTTTGTAACTGTTCCAGATGGCGAACAGAACGAAGGTCCATATAAAGTATTCAAATGTATATCAAATAATAATGGTGCGCCGTCTATAGCTAAACCTTCTGTTAACAGTGTTGACCCTAATATCGTAGCAACATCATCCGATGGCTATATTTGGAAATACATGTTTAACATACCTGTTTCTGAATATGCAGAATACTCAACACAAGCGTCTCTTCCATATGTCGAAGACGTTAGAGTTACAGGTACTACTAAAGAAGATATCTCTAATATAGTTATTCAAAATACTGTATCTGGATTGTTCTCTGGTTATCTACCTGGTATATTGAAGTTGCAAAGTATTCAAGCAACGTCTGGCGATAATAGATACACATTAGTATTCACAACAAATGAGTCTGCTCCACGATCAGGAAACGGTGCTTATGTAGGAATGTATGTTCGCTTTACCGAAGATGGCGCAGTGTACGACATATTAGATAGTAGTACTCCTAATGCGCTATCAACAAATAAGACATTGCGCATTACTGTTGAGAGTGCTACCGCTTTATCTTATTCTGCTCAAGTTTCAAATGCAAATATTGTACCTAAGATTTCTATTACACCTACTAACGATGTAGCGACTGGAACTAACGCAATAGCATGGGGTTCACTAGACGCAAACGGAACATTAAATGGTATTAATTTTAATGAAAGAGGTAATAGTTACAAGTACGCTACAGCTAGTATATCTTTACCACTGCCATTACAACAGACTTATCCAGACCCTAGTTTAGCGGCTTCTTTACGTGTTATTCTATCACCAACAGGTGGTCACGGTAAAGACCCTATTTCAGAATTGTTTATGAGTCGATTAGCATTCATCACAAACTTCTTTACAGATAGTGGTTCAGTAATTCCAGACAGTGGTACATATACTAAAGTTGGTTTAGTTAAAGATCCAACATTTTCTGATGCTACGTTCCCGACCACAATGGATAACAGACTTAAAATTAAGATTACAGGTTCAACTGCGCCAAACGTTAATGTTGGGCAATACTTAGTTGAACAACAAGCAACGCAAATGATACATGCTAGAGTGCATGAAGTAAAACAAGAAAATAGTGTTTGGTACATATATTGTGTCGATTACACTGGTGATTTTAACTCTACGTTTACTTTGGGTGCAACTTTAAGCGCAAAAGATACATTAGTTGGCTTAACCACTGAAACTGTGACTATAAATAGTTCTAGTGGTTCAATCACTTATGGTACTTACGTCCCCTTTAGTGGTGAACTTTTACACTTTGTAGACTTCGCCGCTATTAGTAGAGACGCAGACAGAAAAGAAAAAATTAAATTCGTATTTGACTTCTAGGAAAGACTTATAAATGGGCATTAATACAGACTTAAACATTGATCCGTATTTCGATGATTTTGATCAGACAAAACAATTTAGTCGTGTTTTGTTTCGTCCTGCACGTGCCGTTCAAGCACGTGAATTGACGCAACTACAAACGATCTTACAAAATCAAGTAGAACGTTTCGGTTCAAATGTTTACAAAGAAGGCACCATTATAAGTGGTGTTAATATTTCAAACAGACCTGACATCTACTATGTTAAAATCACGGATTCTGGTATCACAGATCCTAATGTATATTCACAGACATATACAGATGACGGCGTAGCTAGAAACTTTCAACTAGAAGGCGCAGGCTCTGGTCTGATTGCTGATATTATTATAGGCGAAAATGGTTTTGAGACACGTGCCCCAAATCTCAAAACTTTCTATATCGTTTATAAGAATACTACGACTTCAGGTACGACAGAGATCAAGCGATTTAACCAAGGTGAAACTCTAAAGCTAATTGACCCTGATGGTAATGAAGTTCCAACAAACGGAATAACAGTTGCTACAGTTTCAAATCATGCTGGCAGTTCATATGGTATGCAGATCGATGAAGGTATCATCTTTCAAAAAGGTCACTTCATATTTGTAGAAGAACAGTTCGTAATTATTTCTAAGTATGATAATATTCCAGATGACGTTTCAGTCGGCTTTAGCGTAGAAGAAAGTATTGTAGAGTACGGAGCAGACTTAAGTTTGCTTGACAACGCACAAGGCTTTAACAATGTTAATGCACCTGGTGCAGACAGACTAAAACTACGTCCAGTTCTTACTGCGGTTGCATCAGGATCAGAACCAGAAGAATTCTTTGCAATAGCTAGATTTGAATCTGGTAGTCAAGTTTCACTAAGAGATGTTACAGCATTTAACGTTGTTGCAGAGGCAATGGCACGTAGAACATACGAAGAAAGTGGTAACTACACTATTCGTGGCTTAGACGTTAGCTTACAGATCCCAACACCTTCAATAGACGCTGATGAGAATCCAATTGCATATGCAGTCATAAGCCCAGGTAAGGCTTACGCATTTGGACATGAAGTCATCAACATGTCTCCTAGAAAACTACGTATTCCTTTCGAAAGCGAAACTACTACTAAGCTACAGCAAGCGATTACTTCTTCTTATGGTCAATACTTTGTTGTCGATACAGCTCACGATGTAGTTCTTAACTCATTTACGTTAGGCGCACAAGCTGATCTATTTGCTACAAACGGATCTACTAAGATTGGTACATGTTTTGTTAGAAGCGTTTCGCCTGGTAGAATTTACGTATTTGGTATAGAGAAGCTTGCTGGACAAGAA
>Ga0209251_1000808_pt1 | contig 26679 bp, 25 predicted proteins | sample SaaInlV_100m_DNA_6_FD_184665 | JGI IMG/M metagenome (GOLD analysis project Ga0209251, IMG submission 184665) | Marine microbial communities from expanding oxygen minimum zones in the Saanich Inlet - Saanich Inlet SI073_LV_10m_DNA (SPAdes) (version 2) | ecosystem: Environmental > Aquatic > Marine... | reverse complement strand
ACTCGCCGGTGGTGTGGATGAGGGAACTCTTGCCAAGCCCCGCTAGCTCGCAGACCGTCACCCTGGATTTGGGCGATGTGTCGCTGGTGAGCATGTTTGGTGTTCACGACGAGGTCCTGCGCGAAGTCGAAGCGCAGTGTCCGGGAGTGTCCATTGTGGCGCGAGGAAATACCATCACCCTGTCAGGACCTGATCCCTCGCTGACCCGGGCGCAAGAGCTGCTGGAGGATTTGAGAGATCTCGCGGGTAAAGGCGTCGCCATTGTCCGCTCTGATGTTGCTCGCACGGTGGATATTCAGGCCACCACGGGAGCTAGAGCGGCAGGAATGCTCAGCACCCCCATTGTGTCTTCGAGGGGACATTCGATTCGGCCTAAAACAGTGGGCCAGAAGAACTATGTGGATGCCATTGATGACCACACGATTGTTTTCGGTATTGGTCCCGCGGGAACCGGCAAAACCTATTTAGCGATGGCCAAGGCCGTGGCGGCTTTGGAAGCAAAACAGGTCGACCGGATTATTTTGACCAGACCTGCCGTCGAGGCGGGGGAGCGTCTGGGCTTTTTGCCGGGCACCCTCACCGACAAGATCGACCCTTATTTGCGTCCACTCTTTGATGCGTTGCACGAAATGATGGACCCAGATTTGGTTCCCAAGCTTCTTGCCAGCGGCACAGTGGAGGTTGCCCCATTGGCTTACATGCGAGGGCGGACACTGAATTCCGCTTTCATCATTTTGGATGAGGCGCAGAATACGTCGCCTGAACAGATGAAAATGTTCCTCACCCGATTGGGCTTTGGCTCCAAGATGATTATCACCGGTGATGTCACCCAGGTGGACCTCCCCACAGGCGCGAGTGGGTTAACCACCGTGGGTGGGATTTTGGATGAACTAGAAGATATTCACTTTGAATACCTCAGCGCGAAAGATGTCGTGCGCCATTCCTTGGTTTCTCGCATTGTGGATGCCTACGCCGAATTCGAAGCGAGCAAACGTGGGCGTTGAGGTTAACAACGAATCGGGTATCGAGGTGGAGGTGTCCTCCCTCCAGGCCATAGCCGAGCACGCCATGCGCGCCATGAAGGTTCACCCCAGTGCTGAGCTTGCTGTGGTTCTAGTCGATGAGGCAGCGATGTCAGAGCTCCACGTCACCTGGATGGATGAATCCGGACCCACCGATGTGCTGAGTTTTCCGATGGATGAATTGCGCCCAGGCAGAGAGGACCAACCCCTCCCCGAGGGTATGTTGGGCGACATTGTGTTGTGCCCCTCCGTCGCGGCCACGCAGGCGCAGGCCGCGGGTCACAGCACGCTTCACGAGTTGCATATTTTGACCGTTCACGGGCTTCTTCACCTGCTGGGTTTTGATCACGCTGAGCCTGAGGAGGAAAAGGAAATGTTTGGCCTCCAGGGTGAGATTGTGTCCAGTTTTAGCGAGAATCCCGAGGTGGATTAATGGCTATCGTCTTTGTTCTCGTGGCGTTGTTTTTGGTCGTGGTGGGTGGTTTGCTCACCGCCATCAATGCCGGTCTTGGCGTGGTCGGTCGCAATGACCTAATCGAACTAGCGGCCACGAAGAAGAAGCCGCAGGCACTGCATCGGGTGGCCTCAGACCTCCCAGCTCACATCACCGCGCTTCGCTTCGTGCGAGTAGTGGTGGAGACGATGGCTGCTGTGTTGATCACCTTGGCGGTGTCGCTGTGGCTGGGTTCCTGGTGGCAGGTGCTCTTGGTTTCGGGAGCAATCTTGACCGCGGTGTCGTTCGTCGTGGTCGGCTCTAGTCCCCGATCAGTGGGTGAGCGTAATGCGTCAACCATGGTGGGATTGTTCGCCGGTCTGGTCCGGGCAGTTCGCATTGTGGTGGGCCCGTTGGCTGATGGGCTCATTGTGCTGGGAAATATCGTCACGCCCGGAGCCGGGGGCGTCAAGCGTGTGGCCAGTGAAGACCAACTGCGTAACTGGGTGGATGAAGCCGCAGACCAGGACATTCTGGAAGAGGAAGACCGCGATCTTCTCCACTCTGTTTTTGAATTTGGCGACACAATCGTGCGCGAAGTGATGGTGGCTCGCACCGACATGATTACCGTCGACGCGGAGGACTCGCTGCATCAGGTGATGGCCGTCTTCCTGGATAAGGGGGTGTCGCGAATTCCGGTGATTGGCAAAGACAGCGACGAAGTGCTGGGAATTTGCTATCTGCGCGATGTCGCACGGGTGGAACACGAAAAGCCAGCCACCGCCAAAAAAATGGCCATTTCCCAGTTGGCAAAGCCAGCGCTCTTTATTCCGGAGAGTAAGAAAGCAGATGACACCCTGCGTTTTTTGCAAAGTGAACAAAACCACCTGGCTATGGTCGTGGACGAATACGGCGGTATTGCTGGCTTGGTCACCCTAGAAGACCTCATTGAAGAGCTGTTGGGGGAAATATCTGATGAATATGACCGCGATGTGGAAGAGATTTATCCTCTGGGCCCTGACACCTATCGAGTATCAGCAAAATATTCGGTGGACGATTTGGCCGACCTCTACGACGTCGACATCGATGAGGATGATGTCGACACGGTAGGAGGTCTTCTCACCAAGCATGTGGGACGCATTTTGGAAGCGGGTTCTCGCGCCGAAACACCCGACCTCGTATTAGTGGCCGAAAAACCGGCGGGCCGTAATCAACGGGTGGCCTGGATTGTCGTCTCACCCACGTCATCGTGGTTAGAGCGCAAAGCGATTCGGGAAGAGATCGATCAGGCCCGAACCGGAGAGGTAACACTGCCATGACCTATCGCGCCGGGTTCGTCAGTTTTGTGGGTCGACCCAATGTGGGCAAGTCCACACTGATGAACGCGTTAGTAGGGGAAAAAGTGGCCATCACGTCCTCGAAACCCCAAACAACCCGGCATGCGATTCGCGGAATCCTGCATCGTGAGGATGGCCAATTAGTCATTGTCGACACCCCCGGAATTCATCGCCCAAGAACACTCCTAGGTCAACGCCTCAATGATCTGGTGCAATCCACCCTGGCCGATGTTGACGTCATTGCCCTGTGCATTCCCGCCACAGACACAGTGGGCCCTGGTGATCGATATATCGCCAAGAGCCTGGAATCTTTTGGCCGGGCGCGAAAAATTGCCTTAGTCACCAAAACCGATGTGGCTACCAGCACCCAAATTGCCGAACGGTTGCTGGAGGTCTCGGAATTGGGGGAGTGGGAGAGCATCATTCCGGTGTCGGGAATCACCGGAGAGCAGCTCGATATCGTGGTGCGAGAACTTATCTCGCTGATGCCCGAATCAGAACCTCTTTATCCCAGCGAAGATTCCACTGAACAAACCCTCGAGGTGCGCATTGGCGAACTAATCCGGGAAGCCACTCTCGAGGGGGTGAGCGATGAATTGCCGCACTCCATCGCTGTCACGATTGATGAAATGGGGGATCGTGAGGATGGCTTGCTCCAGATTTTTGCCAACGTGTGGGTCGAGCGCGATAGCCAAAAAGGCATCATCATTGGCAAAGGTGGCCAGAAACTCAAAGGAATTGGGCAAGAAGCCAGGGTGGGGATTGAAAAACTGCTGGATCGACGGGTGTATCTCGCTCTCCAAGTGAAGGTATCTAAGGAATGGCAGCGCGACCCTAAAAAGTTGGACAAATTGGGGCTCTAAAGGGCTCTAGCGCCGATTTTGTCCTCCGTGTTAGCCTTAGTAGGTGAGCACAAGCCTTCTCCTCCTCCTTCCCCGCCGCGCCGGGGCCTCTTACTAGGCCATCCCCCCGACGCGGCTAACGCACTTGTGGCCACCACGCAGTATTAGACGTAGGGGACAAAGCTCATGAAGAACACACAGGCACCATCATCCATGCCGATACACAAATATCGGCCGTATCGCGAGAGCTTGGGCGTCGATCTTCCCGATCGCACCTGGCCGAGTAAAACCATTACGCAAGCACCGCGCTGGTGCGCAGTGGATTTGCGCGATGGCAACCAAGCATTAATCGATCCGATGAGCCCTGAGCGCAAGCGCATCATGTTCGATCTTTTGGTGCGGATGGGATACAAGGAAATCGAAGTTGGTTTCCCCTCGGCATCTCAAACTGATTTTGACTTCGTTCGCTCGCTGATCGAAGAGAACCTGATTCCTGAGGACGTCACCATCCAGGTGTTGACCCAAGCGCGGGAACACTTGATCAAGCGCACCTATGAGTCGCTGATTGGCGCGAAACAGGCAATTGTGCACCTGTATAACTCCACGAGCACGTTGCAACGCGAAGTGGTGTTTCGCACTGACAAACAGGGCATTATCGATATTGCCCTCGAAGGGGCGCGCCTGTGTCGGTCGATGGAATCCATGGTGCCCGGCACCGATATTTATTACGAGTATTCACCCGAGAGCTACACCGGCACAGAGCTCGAATTCGCTGTGGATGTGTGTAATCAAGTCCTGGAAGTGCTCGAGCCCACCCCCGAGCGCAAGGTTGTCATTAATCTTCCTGCGACGGTGGAAATGGCGACCCCCAATGTTTATGCCGACTCTATTGAGTGGATGTCGAGACACCTCCACCACCGAGACAATGTACTCCTGAGCCTGCACCCGCATAACGACCGTGGTACCGCGGTGGCTGCTGCGGAGCTGGGTTACCTGGCGGGCGCTGATCGTATTGAAGGCTGTCTCTTTGGTAATGGTGAGCGCACCGGAAACGTCGACCTTGTCGCACTGGGGCTGAACCTGTTCACCCAGGGCATCGACCCACAAATCGATTTCAGTGATCTCGATGAGATCAAGCGAACTGCTGAATACTGCAATCAGCTGGCGGTCCCAGAGCGCAGTCCCTGGGCTGGCGACCTGGTGTACACGGCCTTTAGTGGGTCACACCAAGACGCCATTAAGAAGGGCTTTGAAGCGATGGAAGCCACCGCGCAGGCAGCGGGCGTGAGCGTAGATGACATCCAATGGGCTGTCCCGTATTTGCCGATCGACCCCAAAGATGTCGGGCGCACCTATGAGGCAGTCATTCGCGTTAATTCTCAATCGGGTAAGGGTGGGGTTGCTTACCTGCTCAAGACCGATCACGCTCTCGATTTGCCTCGCAAACTGCAGATTGAGTTTTCTGGGGTCGTGCAGGCGAAGACTGATGCAGAAGGTGGCGAGGTCACGAGCGACCAGATCTGGCACATTTTCCAGGATGAGTACCTGCCTGCCCAGGAGCTTGAAGCCAAGTGGGGTCACTACGAAATCCACCAGACACGTTCCGCTAGCGATATGGATGGCTCAGTCTCCCTCGAAGTCAAACTTCGTGCCGGCGATGAGGTCCTGGATGCGGCAGCGGAAGGCAACGGTCCGATTGCAGCATTTTTGAGCATTCTCTCGAAGCGTGGTGTTGAGGTCCGGTTGTTCGATTATGTCGAGCACACCCTCAGCGCCAGTGGAGACGCTCAAGCTGCCGCTTATGTGGAGCTTGAGGTCAATGGCAAGACCCTGTGGGGTGTGGGAATAGATGGTGATATTTCCACCGCCTCGCTCAAAGCTATTGTCTCGGCTGTTAACCGCGCCCTGCGTTTAGAAAACCTGGTGCCGCAATTGGTAGCGGCACGGTAGCAACAAAGTTTTCGCGCGCCCAGTCCCCGCTTGGGCTCCCAGGCGCGGGATACTAGAGACATGCCCACCTATCGAGATGACGCTATTGTCTTGCGCACACATCTCTTAGGTGAGGCCGACAAAATCGTCACCCTGTTGTGTAAAAAGCACGGCAAGGTGCGAGGCGTGGCTAAAGGGGTGCGCAAAACCACCTCGCGTTTTGGGGCCAGACTGGAGCCCTTCACCGTCGTGGACGTTCAGCTCTATGAGGGTAAAAGCCTGGATATCATCCAGCAGGCGGACGCCATCGACAACTATTCCCAAGCGATGAGCCACGATTACGCCAAATACACCGCGGCTATGGTGATGGTGGAAACGGCCGACAAACTAACCGACCATGATTTTTTGCCCACTCACTACATGTTGCTCAATGGCGGCCTGCGGTCTCTCGCCCAGGGTGAGCACCCATCGGGGGCCATAGTGGATAGTTATTTACTCCGCGCCTTGGCGTTGGCCGGTTGGTCACCAAGTATTACCCGATGCGCGGTCACCGGGGACGAGGGAGACCATCGCGCCTTCGTGGTGTCGATGGGGGGTGTTGTCTCTGATGGCCTTGCTCCTGCGGGTTCACCAAAACTTAGCGATGGCGGCAAGGAGCTGCTCATAGCCCTGGTGGAGGGTGATTGGGCCGCGGTCGACAAAGCCGAGCCAGGCGTGTCCTCGCAAGTATCGGGGTTGATTGCTGCCTATACCCAGTTCCACCTCGAGCGTCATGTGCGGTCCTTGGCCCACTTGGAGCGAGGGGTAAGCGAGGCGGTGTCGTAATGGCTGGCGAATTTCTTCCTCTGGACTGGACTCATCAAAGCCCCCCAGAGCTGGATAAGAATCAAATTCCCCGGCATGTGGCCATCGTGATGGATGGAAATGGGCGCTGGGCTAACGCTCGCGGTCTAGCGCGGGTGGAGGGACACAAAGCGGGCGAAGCCGCCCTGCTGGATATCGTGGCCGGAGCTCTCCAAGCGGGGGTGAGCCACTTGTCGGTCTATGCGTTTTCCACCGAAAATTGGAATCGATCCCCCGAAGAAGTCAGATTCTTGATGGGGTTCAATCGCGATGTGTTGCGCCGCAGGCGGGATCAATTAGACCACTGGGGTGTCCGCATTCGCTGGTCGGGTCGCAAGCCCAAGTTGTGGTCAAGTGTGATTAAAGATCTGGAGTTGGCAGAGCACATGACGGCGGGAAACTCGGCCCTCACGCTGAGTATGTGTGTGAATTATGGCGGTCGGGCAGAGCTTGTTGATGCGATGCGAGAAATTGGCCAAGAGGTGGCCGAGCAGCGCCTTGTCCCCTCGCGGATTAGTGAAAAAACTGTGCAACGCCATCTCTATATCCCCGATGCCCCCGATGTGGACCTGTTTATTCGGACATCGGGGGAGCGGCGGACCAGTAATTTCCTGCCGTGGCAGAGCGCATATGCCGAGATGGTGTTTCTGGACACCCTGTGGCCAGATATGACCAGGGTCCAGCTCTGGGACGCCCTGGAGGAATACCAGCGACGCTCCCGGCGCTTTGGTAAGGCGATTGACACTCCGAGGCAACCGGCAAAAGGCTCTCGCTAAGATAGAGGCTTGTGGCGCCCTGAGGGCGCTCGAACAAGGGAGTACTAGGTGGCAGCCAAGAACAAGCTCGATAGCGTTATTGCGCTTGCCAAGAGACGCGGTTTCGTCTTTCAGTCTGGGGAAATCTATGGTGGCTCCCGCTCCGCCTGGGACTACGGGCCCTTAGGTGTAGAGCTCAAAGAAAACATCAAACGGCAATGGTGGCGCCACACCGTCACGTCGCGCAGTGATGTCGTCGGTCTTGATTCAGCCGTGATTTTGCCCAAGGCTGTGTGGGAAGCCTCCGGTCACGTGGAAGTCTTTAGCGACCCGCTCGTGGAGTGCCTGGGGTGCCACAAGCGCTACCGTGGCGATCACCTGCTCGAAGAGTACGAAGAGAAAAAGGGTCGAGCCCCCGAGAACGGTCTTGCCGATATTGCCTGCCCGCACTGTGGGAATAAAGGAAAATTTACCGACCCTAAGCCTTTTAGTGGGTTGCTCAAAACGTACCTGGGTCCAGTCGATGACGAAGCTGGCATGCATTATCTGCGCCCCGAAACGGCGCAGGGAATTTTTGTGAACTTCAATAATGTGGTGTCCACCGCGCGGATGAAGCCGCCTTTTGGTATTGCTCAGATCGGAAAAAGCTTCCGCAACGAAATTACGCCGGGAAACTTTATTTTCCGCACCCGGGAATTCGAACAAATGGAAATGGAATTCTTTGTCAAGCCTGGGGAAGACGAGACCTGGCACCAGTATTGGATTGATCGCCGCCTGGCGTGGTACACAGATTTAGGGATCAACCCAGACAACCTTCGCCTCTATGAGCACCCGAAAGACAAGCTCTCGCACTATTCCAAGCGAACAGTGGATATTGAGTATCGATTCGGATTCTCCTCGGGTGAATTTGGCGAGCTTGAGGGTGTCGCCAACCGCACGGACTTCGACCTCAAGACCCATTCGGAGCACTCAGGAACTGAGCTGGCGTATTTTGATCAAGCTGCTGATGAGCGGTGGACGCCCTATGTGATCGAACCAGCGGCTGGTTTGACGCGTTCCCTGATGGCCTTTTTGGTGGATGCCTATGCTGAGGATGAAGCCCCGAACGCTAAGGGCGGGGTGGACACCCGCACGGTGTTGCGACTGGATAGAAGGCTTGCTCCGATCAAGGTTGCTGTGTTGCCGCTGTCTCGCCATGAGGATCTGTCCCCCTTAGCGCAGCGCATCGCCGATGACCTGCGTCAGCACTGGAACGTCGAGTTCGATGATGCCGGTGCGATTGGGCGCCGCTATCGTCGCAACGATGAAATCGGCACACCCTTCGCGTTGACTGTGGACTTTGATTCGTTAGACGATAACGCCGTGACGATTCGCGAGCGCGACACCATGGCGCAGGAAAGAGTGTCGTTGGATCAACTCCAGGGCTACCTGGCTCAAGCACTGCTGGGAGCGTAATCGTGGCGGGGGCTGCCACCACCGCGAAGCCGCTGTCCATCGGCCCGCTCAAGCTGGACATCCCCGTTGTCCTCGCGCCTATGGCGGGAATCACGAACACCGCTTTTCGGCGCTTGTGTCGAGAATTTGGCGCGGGGCTTTATGTCAGCGAAATGATTACCTCCCGAGCCCTGGTGGAGCGCACTCCGACCAGTATGCGCCTGATTAAGCACCATGAATCAGAGGTTCCGCGCAGTATTCAGCTCTATGGCGTGGACCCCACCACGGTGTCAGAAGCCATCAAATTCCTGGTCGATGAAGATTTATGTGACCATATTGACCTCAATTTTGGATGCCCCGTTCCTAAAGTCACCAGAAAAGGCGGCGGCGCGGCCCTCCCCTGGAAGAGGGACCTTTTTCGCGACATCGTCGAATCCGCGGTGAAAGCCTCTGGTGCTTTGCCTTTGACCATCAAAATGCGCAAAGGAATTGACCAAGATCACCTGACCTTTGTGGAGGCGGGAAAAGCGGCCGAGGGTGCCGGGGTTGCCTCCATCGCTCTCCATGCCAGGACCGCGTCGGAGTTTTATTCCGGGCATGCGGATTGGGACGCCATTGGGGAGCTCAAATCGACTATTTCTTCGGTTCCCGTTCTGGGCAATGGAGATATTTGGAGTGCTGAGGACGCACTGGCGATGATGGCCCAAAGCGACTGTGACGGCGTGGTGGTGGGGCGCGGCTGCTTGGGCCGACCCTGGCTCTTCGCTGATCTCCAAGCCGCCTTCCGGGGGGAAAGCGCTCGCCAACAGCCGGGGCTTACTCAGGTGGCGCAGGCGTTTCGTCGCCATGCTGAACTTTTGGTCGATTTCTTCGATGGCGATGAAAACCACGCCTGCCGGGATATTCGTAAACACGTGGCTTGGTATTTCAAGGGATACCCCGTCGGCGGTGCACTGCGAGCTCAGCTCGCTACCGTGGAATCTTTGCAACAGATTGATGATTATCTTGCTCAGCTCGAGGAGGATGTGGAATACCCCGCTGAAGGCGTTGAGGGCCCCAGGGGGCGTCAAGGAACCCCCAAGAAGACTGCGTTGCCCGAACACTGGTTAGAAAGCCGCGAGCTTAGCGAGACCCAGCGGTCGGTACTCCACCTCGCGGAGGTGGATTCCAGTGGTGGCTAAGGTCTACACCGAGCATGATCGGGAACGTTTTGTTCCCGAGGTTCATTCGTCCTCTCGCAGTGATTTTGCCCGAGATCGTGGCAGATTGCTGCATTCCTCTGCGTTGCGGCGTCTCGCCGCGAAAACCCAAGTGCTCTCGCCGGCGGCCGGCTTAGATTTTGCGAGAAATCGCCTCACCCATTCCCTAGAGGTCGCTCAAATTGGTCGTGAGCTTGCCAATCGGTTAGGCCTTGATGCCGACGTCGTCGAGACTGCGTGCCTTGCCCACGATATTGGTCATCCACCTTTTGGCCACAACGGCGAAGGTGCGCTCGCTGCGTGGGCGAGCGATATCGGGGGATTTGAAGGAAATGCCCAAACCTTTCGACTTTTGGTGAGCCTGGAGCCTAAATCCATCGATGACGCGGGTATTCCTCGAGGTCTAAACCTGACTCGGGCAAGTCTGTTGGCGAGCACGAAATATCCCTGGGGGTCGACGCAGCCCGATATGGATCCCAGCGGCCGGGCGAAATTTGGTTTCTATGATCTCGACTCAGAGGTGTTTGAGTGGGCTAGGGCGGGGCTTCCGGAGCGAGTATTGGCCATTGAGGCGCAGGTAATGGATTTCTCTGATGACGTGGCCTATTCGGTTCACGATTTCGAAGACGCCATAGTCAATAGCTATTTAGATCCCCGAGAAATATCCCAGGCGGTGAGATGGGACGAGATGGCTCAGGGGATGTCGGATTGGGTGGGGACTCTTCCGTCTTCGCGCCTGCGCAATGCGTGGGATCGTTTGCTGGGTATTCCCGGGTGGGTGACCGAATTTGATGATTCCAGGGTTCAACTAGCGGGCTTGAAGAACCTGACCAGCACGTTGATTGGGCGGTTTGCCGAGGGGGCATCCCTGATCGAGGGCGCCGAGGGCATCACACTCGATGTTCCCGAGACGACCCGAGAGGAAATAGCACTACTCAAAGGCTTAGTAGCCGTTCACGTGATGTCCCATAGTGCGCGTCAACCTATTTATGCGCACCAACGCGAGGTTATTGTCGCCATCGCAGAGTCTCTTCACCGCGACCCCAGCGGCTTAGATCCGGTGTTTTCCAGGGATTACGACAACGCCAGCACCCCCGAAGCCAAAAAAAGGGTCATTGTGGACCAGGTGGCCTCGCTCACGGATCAGTCAGCTATGGCTTTCTTTGAGCGGATGCGACAGGGATAGCTCTCCACAGAATCGCGCTTTCCCCACCGGGGCAAGGGCTGGATAACTAGACTGTGGCTGTGGCGGGGTTAATTAAGCGCAGTGACATTGATGAGGTGCGTCAGCGCGTCAACATCGCCGATGTCGTGGGCGAATATGTGACCCTGAAATCCGCTGGGGTCGGGTCTATGAAAGGCCTTTGCCCCTTTCACGACGAGAGAAGCCCTAGTTTTCATGTTCGCCCGCAGGCCGGTTTCTATCATTGTTTTGGCTGTGGCGAAGGCGGCGATGTCTATAGTTTCGTGCAGAAAATGGACCACCTGAGTTTCCAAGAAGCAGTGGAGCGTTTAGCGGGCAAGGTGGGCTATGCCCTGCACTACGAGGAAGGTGGCTCGGCGCCCGATGCGGGCAATCGGGCACGATTATTAGCCGCCAACGCCGCCGCAGAAGCATTTTTCAAGGAACAACTGCTGACTGCGGAGGCAGAACCAGGGCGAGTTTTTCTGGGCGAGCGAGGATTTGATGCGCTCGCTGCCGAGCGGTTCGGGGTGGGCTATTCGCCCCGTTCTTTTGACGCCACCTCCAAGTATTTGACCCAACAGGGTTTTAGTGTTGCCGAGCTGCTGGAAGCGGGTTTGCTCTCGCAGGGTGATCGTGGAGTTTATGACCGTTTTCGCGGACGGCTCATGTGGCCGATTCGCGATGTCACCGGACAAACCATCGGTTTTGGCGCCCGGAAACTAGGCGATGATGACCAGGGGCCTAAATACCTCAACACCCCCGAAACACCGGTGTATCACAAGTCCCGGGTGCTCTACGGGCTGGATTTAGCCAAGCGCGATATCGCTAAGGCGCGTCAAGTGGTCATTGTGGAGGGATACACCGATGTGATGGCCTGCCATCTGGCAGGAATCACCACCGCGGTGGCCACCTGTGGAACTGCTTTTGGTGGCGATCACGTGACGGTGGTGCGTCGTGTTTTGGGGGATTCTGACAACCCAGGGCAGTCCTCCCAGGGGGAGGTTATTTTCACCTTTGATCCTGATGAAGCCGGCCAAAAAGCCGCTTCGCGCGCCTATGCCGAGGAATCACGTTTTGCTGCCCAGACCTTCGTGGCGGTCCCTCCTGAAGGACTGGACCCCTGTGATGTTCGGATTACCCAAGGCGATCAAGCGCTGCGCGAGGTCATTTCCTCACGTCGACCCATGTATGAATTCATGATCAAGCAAGTCATGAAACAACTTGATCTCAACACGGTGGAAGGGCGGGGACAGGCTTTGCGTGCTGCCGTGCCCATTGTCGCGGCCATTAGAGACCGGGTGATTAGGGATGGATACGCCCGGGAGCTCGCTGGCTGGTTAGGAATGAACCCGGATGACGTGGCGCGGGAAATTAAGCAGGGTGCCTCTCGGGGCGCTAACCCTCGGGGAGGCTCATCGGAGGTTCCTGACTCCGATAAGCCCTACGACATGGCAGCCTTGGCAAAAGATCCCGTGACAACCCTTGAGCGCGATGCGCTGATGGTGCTCTTGCAACATCCGGATAAAGTTCCCGAGGATCGAGCCCAATCGGTGTTGGCTACTCAGTTCTCCCATGGTGCACTTGCGTTAGTCCGAGACGCCATGGTGTCCGCGTTTGAGCACTACAGTTCTGCACAATGGGTGACCAAGGTGACCGAGGAAACCCCCGTGGCGCTGGCCACCCTGGTGGGACAACTAGCAGTAGCGCCGTTGCCAGAAACCCGGGATCAGGCCGAGAGATATGGTCTTGGCGTCACGGCAACCCTGCTGGATAGGGAATTGTTGCGCAAAAAGGCCGACCTTTTGAGCACACTGCAGCGCAGTGATGTTGCGGCAGACCCCGAAGGCTATCGCCGATTACAAGAATCTTTGGTCGCGATAGAGAACGAGCGACGTAGTTTTCGAGAGGAGTAACTCATGAATCAGCATTCCCCAGTCGTGCCCGAAATACTTCCTCATCGCTCCTTAGAAGGCGGGAACGTAAGCCTGGCTCCGTTTAGCGAAGAGCTTTTCGAGCACGCCGTTGCGGAGGGTGGAGGGTCCCTCTGTGATCTCTGTCCTGATACCAAAGGACTGATCTGGCTAAGCCCGCACGGTGCTGAGGAACTGGGTGCCATCATGACAGCACATCCTCAGATCGAATGGTTGCAATTGCCGTGGGCTGGTGTTGATGCGTTTGCCAGCGTACTTGCCGATCTCGCCGCCCAACCCGAGGACTCTCGCCCGGTCGTCACCTCGGCAAAAGGGGCCTACTCCGAACCGGTGGCCGAACATGCCCTCGCACTCACTCTTGCCACTCTGCGGGAGTTACCGCGAAAAGCCAGGGCTGCCCATTGGCAGGACCAGAGAAGCGGCCTATCGCTCTTTGGTCGACACGTGGTGGTCATTGGCGCTGGGGGAGTCGCACGCACCTTCCTGGGGCTCCTGGCGCCTTTTCGTGCCCGCGTGACGGTCGTTCGTCGAGGAAGCGACCCGGTTCCTGGCGCTTCGAGCACAGTGGGCCCCGGGGACTTACTCTCGGTTCTTCCCAGTGCAGACGTGGTCGTGGTGGCCGCGGCGGCCACTGATCAGACCCAACACTTGATCGGAGCACGCGAGTTAGCCGCCCTGCCCCCTCACGCCGTGCTGATCAATATCGCTCGGGGATCCCTCGTTGACGCGGATGCCGTCTTGGCAGCGGTCCAGGTCGGTGAGCTATTTGGTGCTGGATTAGATGTCATGGACCCTGAGCCATTCCCCAGCGATCATGGGCTGTGGTCGCAGGAATCTGTCGTGATTACCTCGCACTCAGCGGACACCCCGGAGATGACCAGGCCACTACTCGCGCAGCGGGTGCGAGGCAATGTGGAGGCGTATGTGGCACGCAAGCAGCTGACCGGTGTTGTCAACCCGGAGGCTGGCTACTAGCCTCAAAGGGTAGGAAACAGGCCCTGATGCTCTGGTAGCATCGTGGTTTAGCTCCGTATTCCTCGATAGCTCAATTGGCAGAGCGACCGGCTGTTAACCGGTAGGTTCTTGGTTCGAGTCCAAGTCGAGGAGCCAATTCTTTAGTAGATTACGTTCACCCCCGTGGTCCCAGCAATCGAAAGTAGAGCGGTGAATGACTGATTTCCTCACCGCCCAAGCCCTCTGGTTGGTGCCCAGTCTTGCCGGGTTATTGATTGGTGCGCTGGCCTACATCATCTGGAAGGCGCAGTCGCCACCACAGCAGCCGGAGTTGACGAAAACCCAGAGCGACCAGATCGCTCAGTCCTTCATTGATAAGACCGAACTTGAGGTTCGCTTGGTTGAGCAAGCAGACGTGATGCGCATGATTAGCGAAGTTCACGAATCTGCCGCAGCTTCTCTCACCATGCTGATTTCCCAGGCAGAGGGTGCCAAATTCACGGCAGCCTCGGATCCTCAAGTCGCCTCCCGGGCCGCAGAAGCCATTGCTGATTCCGCTCGCTCGGCTCTTAACGACATCAGGCGTGTGGTGAATGTGTCCAGGGATAGCGTCGAAGAGGTCGAGGGAGTACCCAGCCTGGTGTCTATCCACGAGCTTTTTTCCGCCATGACGGAATCAGGAATTGTGGTGGAGTTAGAAGAAAGTGGCACGCCCTTCGTTATCGCCCCCAGTGCAGAGCTTGCTATTTATCGAATCCTGCAAGAGGGTCTGAACAATGCGCGAACCCACGGTGGTCCCGGCACCGCAGTAAAAGTCAGCATGAGTTGGAGTGCGCAAGGTCTGCATCTGCGCATGGACGATGATGGCATTCGTGCCCAACGTCGTTTTGCTTCTGATGATTCCCCTGCCTATTCCGTGGCAGAGGATCAGGCAGCCCTGGTGGAGATGCTCTCCGGTCGCGGTATGAAAGAAATGAAGACAAGAACCGAGACGTTTGGTGGTGTTTTTTCCGCCCACCGCGTTCCCGGTGTGGGGTTTAGCCTCTCAGCGGCGTTCCCCACCTTGAAGTTCCACAACGGTGTTCATGGCGTGAATACCCGCGCTTCGAGCGACTCGTAGTGGCCGAAGAGTTCAACGCCCACCATCATCGGCGCGCGCGAAACCAAGGGTTTCAGGTGGCCGCGGCCGTATCTCTGTATGGCGTCTCCTTTGGAGCGCTCTCGGTGGCCCTAGGGTTCAGCATCGGCCAGACAATGGTGCTTAGTCTGCTGATGTTCTCCGGTGCTTCCCAGTTTGCGTTCATCGGCATTGTGGCCACCGGTGGGCTGACTGCCGTCGGGGCGGCCGTTGCCTCTGCGGGGCTGTTGGGAGTGCGTAATGGGCTCTATGCACTTCGCATGTCACCGATTATTGGGCCAGGTTTTTTCAAGCGAGCTCTCGCTGCTCAGCTCACGGTGGATGAGTCCACAGCAGTGGCTGTTGCGCAAAGCGACCTGACGTCGTCGCGGCATGGGTTTTGGGCCACCGCTTTTTCTCTCTATGCCGGTTGGAACATTTCCACCCTGATTGGCGCAATCGCCGGCGACGCACTGGGGGATGTCCGCACCTGGGGACTCGACGCGATCGCAGCGGCTGCGTTCTTGGCGCTGCTGTGGCCCCGATTGACCTCCCGCGAACCTGTCGTGGTGGCCATTGGCGCGGCGGCGGTGACCATCGTGCTTATTCCGGTGGTGCCCGCTGGGATACCTGTTTTGGCGGCAGCAGCCGTGGGTATTATGTCGGGAATCTATCGCCACCGTGTGGCACCTCATGCTCCCGAGCGCACCGAAGGGGGTGCCTCATGAGTATTTGGGTGGGACTTGTGGTGGCATCGCTGCTGATCTGGGCACTCAAGACTGCTGGTTATGTGGTTCCTCGCAGATTTGTCGAGGGTGCCCTCATGTCGCGCGTAGCCGGTTTGGTTACCGCGGCGCTTCTGGCGTCTTTGGTGATTGCCCAAGCGTTGGGGGATAACGGGGCGGTGACCGTGGATGCCCGGCTGCCCGCCGTGGGGGTTGCGGCCATTCTGCTGTATTTCAAAGCGCCATTTATGGTGGTGCTGCTTGCCGCTGGAGTGGTAGCCGCTGGGTTACGCTTCCTCGGCCTCATGGTCTGATTCTTCATACGAATCCACTCCGGGTAGCCAGGAGCGACCTGGCTGACCGAATCCCTCTCTGCGGATATCTCGCCTGGCCTCCCGGCGTAATCGCCACGCTAAGCGGTCGATATAGAGCCTGCCCTGGAGATGATCGAATTCATGCTGGAAAATTCTGGCCAGCCAGCCTTCGGCGTACATCGAGAGGGCGTGACCTTGGGGATCAAGCCCGCTCAGGACGACATCGGAAGCTCTGCGAAGGGGATAACGAAAATCTGGCACGGAAAGGCATCCCTCTATTTCGCCTTCTTCATCCAGTGGCCCACGCTCTCTTTGCCTCAGGCTCAGGACAGGATTCACAATGGCCCCCTCGTGGAGTTTGTCTTGCTCATCACTCCACTCCCAGACAAAGACCTGTAAATCAACCCCGATTTGGGGCGCTGCGAGGCCCACCCCCGGCGCTTCGCGCATCGTGTCGATCATGTCGAAGACAAGCTCGTCGAGCTCCTCGCCAAAGTTCGTGACAGGACGTGCTGGTGTGTGCAGGACCGGGTCACCGGTGATCCTGATGGGGCGAACGCTCACGTTCGAGATGACTGGGAGCGGGCCTTTTTCGGCGCAGCACTCTCGCTCAAGGACACCCGGGCGAGGGGCAAGGCCTCAGGGTGGTTTTTTTGCAACCAGGTGACCATGTGCTCGCGAACCTCACACCTCAAATCCCACTGTTGGGAGGAATCAGCGGCGGAAATCAAAAAACGCACTTGGACGTGGCCGCCGGTGGCGTCAGTAACCAATACGCTCGACGCACGGCCATCGAAAAGCTTGTTTCCGGCAAGGAATGAGTCAAATTCCGCGCGAACATCTTCCAGCGGAACGCGCCAATCGAGGTCCATAAATACGGTGCCCAAGACTTTCGGGGAATTCCGGGTCCACGTTTCAAATACCTTGGAGGTGAAATAGGTCGACGGGACTATTAAGCGTCGTTCATCCCAGATATAGACCACCACATAGGAAAGGGTGATTTCGCCGATGGTGCCCCATTCACCTTCGACCACCACGACGTCACCACGGCGAATGGCGTTGCTAAAAGCTAGTTGAACGCCGGCAAAAAGATTACCCAGCACCGATTGTGCAGCGAGGCCTCCAATGACGCTCAGCACTCCTGCAGAGGCCAATAACCCGGCTCCGACGGCTTGAACCTGGGGGAAGGTGAACAAAGCAAACCCAATGGTCAGGATGCCGATAATGACGTTGGCCAGGCGGCGAATCAGGCGCAACTGGGTGGCGATGCGCCGAACGTCAGCATCTTCTTGGTCGCCTGCTTCGAAAGCACTGATGAAGCGTCCGACCGTGAAGTTCACGACCGACTGAATCAGGAATCCTGCGGAAAGAATCAGTAAGAGGCTGATTGATCTAGTCGACACGGACCACCACGGGGAATCAATTCCCTCGACGGCCATCGTGGTGATCAGCAAGGCGAGAGTGAGAACAAAAAATCGCAACCGGGGTCGGATGGATTCATAGGCGGGTATTAGCCACTCAATTCGTCGCCCGACCATTCTGACGACCAACCAGAGGATAAAGAGTACGGCCAGAGCGATACTCAGCGTCGTGAGGGCTGAGAGTCCGATCGTCACCCACACGTTCATATCAAGCACTCCCCATTATTTGCGTGCCCAAAGTCTAGAGGGAAGTGCCACAACCCGCACAAAACCTGAGAATCAGAGGATCTGAGACAAGAACTTTTTGGTGCGCTCTTCTTGGGGATTGTCGAAAATCTCTGCGGGAGTGCCTACTTCGACAATCTCGCCATCGGCCATGAACACCACTCGGTCTGCGACCTCCTTGGCGAAACCCATTTCATGGGTCACTACCACCATGGTCATTCCCTCTCGGGCCAACTCTTTGATGACATCGAGAACTTCGTTAATCATTTCGGGGTCGAGTGCGGAGGTGGGCTCGTCAAAGAGCATGACTTTAGGTTTCATTGCCAAGGCTCGAGCAATAGCTACTCGCTGCTGCTGGCCGCCCGAGAGCTGTGAAGGATATTTGTTGGCTTGCTCAGGGATCTGAACTCGCTCTAGGAGCTCAAGGGCCAGGGCTTCTGCTTGAGCTTTAGGCATGCCACGGACTTGCCTAGGCCCTATCGCCACGTTGGTCAGCACACTGAGGTGGGGGAAAAGGTTGAAGCTTTGGAATACCATCCCGGTTTCTTTGCGAATTTCTTGAATATTGCGAATATCCATCGTCAATTCGGTGCCATCGACGATGATGCGACCGGCGTCGTGTTCTTCTAAACGGTTGATGCAGCGAATCAGGGTGGATTTACCGGAACCGGAGGGCCCGATCACCACGACCACTTCCTGCTTGCCCACCTGGAAATTGATCTTCTTGAGCGCTTCGAAGTCTTTGAAGCGCTTATAGACATCCTGCATGACGACTATGGCGTCGTCGCTCGTTCGCCCACCAGACATCTGTGTCGCATCGGTGAAAACTTTGTTGCTCATCTCTGACCCACTCCTAGCCGTTTTTCTAGCCGTTGGCTTTCTCTACTCATCACATAAGACCCCACCCAGAACAGCAAGCCCACAAACGCCAGGGATTCATAGATATATCCCTGCCCTAAGAAGTCATCCTGTTTGGTGATGGCCGTTCCGATGTTGAGTACTTCCAGCACGCTCAGGGCCGCCCCGGCCAACGTGGTGTCCTTGAACAGACTGATGAATTGTCCAATTTGGGCGGGGATAACGTTGCGCAATGCTTGAGGCAGGGTAATCAGGAACGTCACCTTGGAGGTATTGAGACCCAGTGCCTTACCGGCCTCAGTCTGGCCTTTGGCCACAGACTGCAGGCCACCACGGACAATTTCTGCCACATACGCTGCGGTAAAGAGGGTGAATACCGTCACCGCACGGAAGATTGGGCCAGGGGCCAAATCAACGGGGACAAAGAACTCCAGGGCCACCCCGGCAAGTAAGAGCAGCACAAAGAGGGGCGCTCCGCGAATGAGTTCGATATAGGTGGTGCTCAGAAGGCGAACGATCGGCAAGGTAGAGCGTCGACCGAGTGCCAAGAGCACCCCCAGAGGGAAGCTCAAGACAATACTGATGATCGCGATATAGAAGTTGATGAGGAACCCACCCCAAGAATCCAAGGTGGAGCGCGTCAGCGTCAAAGCGATGAGAGTTACCGGTGCAGCAATGAGCAGAGCGTGCCACACGAGCGCAGGAATCTTCCCCACCCAGGCAAACGCCCGCCTAGTCGCGCCGAGAGCTCGACCGGCAACAATGCCACCCACTATGGCCAAGGCCCAATAGATAGGGGTCATGCCTTCGGCGAGCACGATGAGTAAGAGCCCCAAGCCTGCTAATAAACCAAAGCGTTGCACAGCATCCAGGATGCGAGCCCCCCAGGGCCGCTTGTTTTCCACCGGTTGGGTGAAACTGGAGCTCGCCGCGGAAATCCAGAAGGCAAGGCCGACAATCGAGGCGCCGACGAGCCAGAGTTCTTCTGCTGGGAACCTACCCACCAGCAGCAGGGTGAGGTTGACTTCGATAATTTCCCAGCGTCCGGTCACGAACACGAAATTGACTAACGCCCACACCACATAGACCGCGAGGGCACCAAAAACAAGTGAGAGGATCCCATCCCACCAGGATCGGAAGAGATTGCGCCGCATCCACGTCATCATCGCTCCACCAGAGCCAATCTGCGGTTGAAGAAGTTAACAATCACGCTGGTGATCAACGAAATGGCCAAATAGACCAACAGGGTGAGGGTGAAAGCGGGCACTGCGGGGGATCCGTTGCCCACCGTGATTTGGGCAATCTGGGTTAGCTCGAAGTAGCTAATGGTGGCACCCAGGGAGGAGTTCTTGATGAGGTTGAGGTACTGGTTTCCCACGGCGGGCATTGCAATCCGGAACGCCTGGGGGAGGATCACCAAGCGCATCTTGACCCCGGGCTTGAGAGCAAGAGCGTCCGCGGCTTCTCCCTGACCACGGGGGACAGCCATGATGGATCCACGGACTATTTCCGCAATATGACTGCTGGTGTAAATCACCAGGGTGACCAACAAGGCAAAGAACGAGGGGTCTAGTCGAAAGCCCCCGTCGGTGGCGCGGTCATCAACGAAGGGCAAGGTCACGGTGTAGCCCAAGGCAACCCAGCCGCTGAGGGCAATCAGGGCAAAAACAGCGAAGGCGTAGAGACCAGCGCGAGCCGGTTTACCAGTGGCATCAGAGATTCTGGCTCGAATCTTGCCCGTAGCCCACGCAGCCAGAATCGCCGCAGCGCCAACAGCAAGGAGGATGGGTGCCGAGCCGATGAACCAGGGAATGGCAATACCGCGGTTAGAGATCACAAAAAGATCCAGCGGCAGCCAGGCCTCTTCAATCCGGGGGAAGGTTTGTAAGACCACCGCGAGGTTCATAAAGGTCAACAACAACAGAAGTGGGATATTGCGGATGACCTCGACATAAGCAGCGGCAATCGTGCGCACCAGAAAGTTTTTGGAAAGCCGGGCAATACCGACCAGGGTGCCAAGAATGGTCGCGAAGACTATGCCGGCAATGGCGACTTGCAATGTGTTGAGAAAGCCCTGGTAAAAGGCATCCCGAACAGGTGCACTTTGATCTAAGTCGTTGCCGGGAATGGTGAAGTTGGAGGGGTTATCGAGAAACCGCAAGTTAGTGGGGATGCTGCTCTTGGCAACGTTGGCTTGGTAGTTGCCGTAGAGCCAGAACAATAGCGCGAATACCAGCGCCAGAACGACGAGCTGGAACGCCCATCGAAGTACTCGAACGTCCCGCCAGAAGGGGACGCGAGTGGGGGCGCTGGGGAGAGAGCTCATAACAAACTCCCTCCCCAGCGGACCACTATGTACGAACCTACGTTAGCGCTTTAGCGGAACGGAGGTGCGTAGAGAAGTCCACCATTGGTCCACAGTGCGTTAACACCGCGCTCCAATCCCAGAGGGGTCAGGTGAGCTTCGAAGATCTCGCCATAGTTTCCAACTTGCTTGACCACTTGGTAAGCGAAGTCGGTAGGCAGGCCGAGACCTGGATCGAGAACGGCAGAGCCATCGTCGGTGACGATTTCGACACCGAGGAAGCGCTGAATGCTGACATCTTCAGAAGTCAAGAAGTCATCCACGTTGGCGCTGGTGATGCCGAACTCTTCAGCCTGAATGGTGGCCAAAATAGCCCAGTTGACAACCTGTGCCCATTGAGTGTCACCATCGAGAACTGCAGGAGCCAAAGGCTCCTTGGAGAAGACCTCAGGCAAGATTTCCAAAGCGTCTGCACCGTCTGGGTAGGCGGAGCGGAAACCGGTCAGCTGGCTGACGTCAGAAGACCAACCATCACACTGGCCAGCAATAAATGCTTCCAGGATCAAGTCGGTCTCGTCGAAGGAACGAACTTCCCAGTTGAGGCCGAGTCTGGAGGATTCCAAAGCAGCGTTACCTTCTGTGGTGGTTCCCTTGGCGACACAGACAACTGCGCCATTCATGTCTTCCACGGATGCGTAGCTACCAGTGGCAACCATCATGCCCTGGCCGTCATAGAAGTTTGGCTGCAAGAAGGTTGCGGCCTCTCCACCATCACGAGAAGCGGTCCAGGTGGTGTTACGTACCAAGACGTCGATGGAACCGTTCTGCAAAGCAGTGAAACGGTCAGCCGTTTCCAGGTCAACCATTTCGACGGCGGTAGCGTCACCCAGAACTGCAGCAGCAATAGCCTTACAGAAGTCAGAGTCGAAACCCTCGTGCTCGCCGGCCTCAGTGAGGACTGCGAAGCCTGGGAGGGCGTCACGGGTACCACAGCGAACAACGCCGGCTTCTTGAACCGACTCGAGAACTGAACCAGCAGCTGCCACGGTTTCCGTGGCAGTGGTTTCTTCAGTTGTCGTGGTTGCTGCGGTTTCGGTGTCATCAGCAGCACAGGCGCTGAGGACCAAAGTCATGGCCGCAAGAGCGCCCACGAGTGCAACAGATTTTTTCATTGATATTTCCCCTTAGGTAAATGAAGCACACCTCTAGCAAGGAGAAATTGTGTTTCTCCCCGATGAGTTGTACATCCCTCAATTTAGCGCCTGGGCTAGGCCTCGAAAGCGCCGGTTGCTGGGATTGTTACCTAAGCGTGACTCGATGAAATACCGCCTTCTTCGACCTTTTAGGGCAAACCCCATCACGCTGAGGATCTGCAGTAAAAAGGTAGGCTAGGTGTGCTGAGGGATGGTTTCCTGCAGCACGGGGCGGTAGCTCAGCTGGTTAGAGCAGCGGACTCATAATCCGTCGGTCACGGGTTCAAGTCCCGTCCGCCCTACCGAGCCTCACCGGCCGCTCTAGCGTTAACGTGGGGTTAATGTGCCTGTGTACTATGGCGTGTGGAGCTGACGCCGAAGAGGGCATTGCTCGCTGAGGAGGGCGAATGTCGCTGGCACAAGGGGAAGAGCTTCCCCAAGCCTTTGAGCCCAAAATTTACCTTCCCCCACGGTTGAGGGGAATCGTCGATTTCATTGGCGAAATGGAGCAAGACCGGACCGGCCGAGCGCTGATCATGCCCGAGGGTAAAGTCGAAATCGCCTTTTTTCTCGAGGGCAGTGATGTTGCAGAATTTTATATGGGCGAGGACTCGCCCGCTGATCGTGGCGTCCGCAAAGAAACCTCCCTCATCTTTTCCGTCGCTAACCGACCACAAATCGTCGCGGGGCAAATTCACGTTTTGCTCGCTCTGATGAGCCCGGCTGCGGCCATGTTGTTGTTCGGAATTCCGGCTTCTGCACTCGCGAATCGGTCCGTTGAGCCCCGGGAGGTGGGGGTAGACGTTCGACCCCTCGAAGACGTCTTGAGGACGCTTCCAAACTTTGAGATGCGATCGCGAGCTCTCGAGGCCTGGATGGTGAAGAGACTGGGAGCCGTCGCGGACTTGCCGGACTTCATCTCCTTCCGCGGTGCGCTGGTTGATTTGTTCCGAGATGGCCGGGATGTTCCCAGGGTTGACCAGGTGATGGATCTCACCGGCTATTCTCGGGCGCACGCGAATCGACTCTCGCGCCAATGGATGGGGTTGTCGCTGGAGAAGACTCTCGCCCTCCGGCGATATCGGGAGGCACTCAGGCTCGTCAATTCGCCGATGCCACTGGCTGATGTAGCTGCCGCGGCGGGTTATTTTGACCAGGCTCATTTCACCCACAGGTTTACCGAGTACTCCGGAATCTCGCCCAGCAAGTATCGACAGACCCCACGGACTGGGGCGCTGCACCTTCATCTCGCCTAGTGGCGCTCGGGGGCTCGCGAAACATGCTCATCTCGTACAAGACCGTCTTCGCCCCTTTTTGGAAAACTTCACGCAGCGCATCTTCGCGCTTATTTCAGGCAACGGAAGGTGAAACTAGTGGACGTAAAGAACCAGTACTTGTCAGATGTGGGAAATCAAACCAATGCCCAATTCTTGACATTCATAACCCTGTCCTCAGTGTGGGCACTGGGGATTCCCCTAGTCCATGGAGTACTCGGAAGTAATCCAAATGCAGGACTGGGCCTCACAATCGTCACTTCCACTTTGGCGGTTCTCTTTTTGATTGTCGGATTGTCCACGATAAACCGGTACAGAATTCTGAGCCTAAATCCACAGCCCGAGGCGCAGGACACAGTGGTTGCGCAAACGGAAAGAAAGCAGCCATTTGCCTTTTTCCTGGCGTTCGTGCCCATCGTCCTGGTGGCAACACTCACAGGTCACCTATTGATACTCAATTAGGCGACACCGCACGGCGAGGAAGGCGACGAAGCCGACGCGGACTAGTGGGGACACCCTCCATCTCGCCCAGTGACGCCAGGGGCTCGCGAAACATGCTCATCTCGTACAAGACCGTCTTCGCCCCTTTTTGGAAAACTTGAGTCATCGTCGGGCATGGAATCGTCCTGCTCGGCTACAACATCGAAAGGAAGTCAATGAAAATCCTCAACACACGGTTTTGGTTGCTAGCCACCGGAACCCTCTTCACCATCTTTCCAACAATCAACGCGCTGTCAGGACAGACAGTAGCCAGCGCCCCTAGTTATTGGCCAGGCACTCTTTCAGCTCGAGAAGCTGAGATCGCAGCTGTCGTGGAGCTGGCATGGGGATTCCACATCCTTGCCCTGGGTCTGGTGGCTCTGGCCATTGCGCTCCTCTCGCCTGACCCATTGAGGGCTCGGCTCGGTGTGGCGGTGACGGTCGCTTTTGCCCTGAGCCAAGGACTTTCAGCAGGTACGGCAGCGCAGTTTGGATATGCCGGCGCCGACGGCATGGGGCTTGTCGCCATTGTGGTGATCGGGGTGCCCCTGATCACACTCATTACCTGCGCTGTGCGGTGGAACGCCAGACCCGTTAGCACCAGCTAACTTGCGCCACTGAGGGGGAAGGGCCCCATCAGTCGCAACGAGAAGGAGAAAGCAATGATTACCTTGATGGCACGCCACCACGTCGCCGACTGGGACACCTGGTTTGAGTTATACCAAGCCCAGCGCGGACAACTGTCTCAGATGGGGGTGACCAGGGAGGCGGCACTTCGCTCGTCGACCGACGGAAACGATGTGGTCGTCATCCATGAGTTTGACTCCATCGAAGCCGCCCAAGAGTTCCTCAAGGCGTCCGAGGCGCCAGAGATGGCTCAAATGTTGGAGGCCGCCGGCGTCAAGCCGGAAACGATGACAATGGAACTGTTTCACACCCACTAGTTATGTCGTTGCGCCGCGGGGCAGGTGAGCCAGCCCCGCGGCAAGCGACCTTACTCACAGGCCCGGGCGCCTCGTTCACTTCAGACAGGCCCAAACCGATGGAATCGGGCCTGTGTCAGACCCGACGCTGGCCCTCACGGGCTCGCGAAACATGCTCATCTCGTACAAGTCTGCCCTTCCCTAATTTGGAATAATCGTGACAAGCGCAGCTCGCGTCCACTCCAAGGAAAGGTTGTTTAATGAGAAAGTTTTTTAGCCCCGTGGGTTGGTTACTGTTCAGCACATTGTTTTGGGGAATGGGCGTCACGATGACGCTGTTTTTCACAGAAGAAGCGAATGCGACGGCAGGCTTGTCGACCGCTGAGGCAGATGTTGCCTCCGCAACGTGGTACTCCCTTGTTTTTACGGGTGGCTATCTCCTTGCGGCTGCAGGGATTGGCTACTATGCGCGGGGGGCGACCCGCGCTCGCCTCACCTTTGGCATGGGCGTGAGCATCCTTTTCTGGGTGCTTCTCGGATTGCTCGTTCTCGTCGGGCCTGTTGTTGGTTACAGCAATTTTGCGCCGGACTTTGGAATTATCCCGATGGTGGCAGCCCTGGGCATGATGATTTCAGGCCTGCTCCACTGGAACGACAAGGAGTAGAGCTTATAGCAAGAGGTTGAGTCGCCCGGGTCCTTTCTTCCTTGGGGCCCGGGCGCAACTCTGTAGCTATAGCGAGAGCTCAGTGTGCAGGCATCGTAGAAAATCAAAAACCAATCAGAGATATAAGGAATCACGAGACACATGAAATCCGTAAAAACCGCACACGTGTTCCCCGCGAGGCTCATCGCAGGGCTTTCGGCCCTTGTTTTGCTAGGGGTTGCTGGTTGCGCGACTGGCAGTGAATCGAGAGAGGAAGTGGACCAATCCACTGGTGATTCAGCGGTCTCCAGTGACGAAGCGGCCACGAATGACTGCCCCGACGACTACCGAGAAAGCGATGCCGCCGATCCCTTCGCCTACCGAGACGGCGGAGTACCGGGAGACTTGTTTTCCTGTAACTATGCAACCGGCGTGGCGCAGCTGGGTCTCAACACACCGACACAGGACCCTGAGTTTCATCTCCTCTACGGGGACATTGTGACACCGGAAATGGAGTCTGAGTACCGCCAGTGGATGGGCGTGCTCATTGATTCCTTAGGAGGGTACGACCGATGGGTGCATGCGGTGTATGAAGAGGGTTCGCCTGACTCTGAGAACCGGCGCGTGATCGACGGCCTCGAGGAATTGGGCTTCTTTGATTACTACGACTCACCACCTTCAATTGACACGGTCTTTGAACGTCGCAGTTGCCTCAGTGGCTTCGAGTCCGGCGCAGACATTGGGAATTACAGTATGTGCAATCAGCCCGAGCACTGGACTGACTCAGCCCGAGAATTTCATCGGGACATGATGGGAGAGGTTTACTTCTCCTATGAAATCCTCCATGAGTTCGCCCATGAGTATCATCACCACGTTCAGAAAAATCATTCCTTCGGGAAAATGGAAGTAAGCAACGGCCCGGGAGAACCCATCCCCCCGGATGGGTTTGCTCCGACGTGGTACATCGAGGGTTCAGCGGGAATCTCACCTGGTTGGATATTGAGGGACAACTTCGACGAATTACCTCTCAGTGCTCGCCTTGGGCTGAGCTACGGCGACATCGAAGACACTGGCCTCGGAAATTTGATAGAGCCTGATTGCAGCCCAGACGGCATTCAAGACTTTCAAGGCATGGAACCAGGGCCCAAGGGCCGAAAGGTGACTCTGGCCCAGGAGTTCTACGAGGGTCAACAAGAGTCCTATTTGGGTTATGTCGAGCCAATGCAATGGGGATGCATGAACCTCTACCTCATGCATCGCATTTCACCCCAGACTTACTTTGTGTCCCTCCTCGAGGATAATTGGGAGCTCGGGTGGCATGGTTCTTTCCTCAAG
>Ga0209251_1000799_pt1 | contig 26883 bp, 27 predicted proteins | sample SaaInlV_100m_DNA_6_FD_184665 | JGI IMG/M metagenome (GOLD analysis project Ga0209251, IMG submission 184665) | Marine microbial communities from expanding oxygen minimum zones in the Saanich Inlet - Saanich Inlet SI073_LV_10m_DNA (SPAdes) (version 2) | ecosystem: Environmental > Aquatic > Marine... | reverse complement strand
GTATTTATTCTTGTTCTGACGATTCTACTTGTTGCATCATATTCTGCTTGATCATCGCCAGAGGCATCAGTCTTTGCTCCAATAAAGCCACCATTCAAATACTCAATACTGTTTGGAATATATTCAGTTCGAATATTCAAGGTCGTTTCCATGTAGGTGTCCAATGATACATCTGATCCAATATTCTTTCCTGTGACTGTATATTCCAAAACATCACCTGGCTCTGCCGGTGCTCCGTTTAAATCATCAATAAATACTGTTGCTCTTAAATCTGGTTCATAAATATCAATGGCGGAGGTAATAATTCTTGGGAGGATGGCGTCTTGTGATGTCGCTACCCTAATCGTTGCATTGGTTGCTGCGTTACCAATATAGGTAAATGCCGAATTATCAGGAATAAAAATACCGTTGTCAAACCCAAGCATATTATTGTAATTTGGATTTCTGAAAGGAGTAAGAGCTCCATTGCTTGTGATCGTACTGTTAAAGAAATCGGACGGGTTTCGAAGTGGGTCTGGTACATCTAAGAATCCACCGCTACCTTGAAACTGAAACCGGTCTCCCTGAATACTTCTATCCCCTTCATAAGCGACTACACCTAATTCGAAACTAACTGGACCTACTGTTGGTGTTAAAAAACCTGAAATTGGAATATCTAAATTATTTTGTCCACTCACGTATCCCATTCCGTCAAACACCGTCAGGTTTCGCATTGATTCCAGTTGATTACTGTATACAACGACGATGGTCCATGCACCAAATAAATTTTCATCTCCTGTTTCTGATGAGATATTTGCAACAGTAAATCGAGCGTTTCCTCCGGAAGCTTGAACAAGTTGGGTAATGTTTTTATAACAATAATAACCAGGCATTCCAAAGAAAGGATTGCTTGGGATGTCCAAAACGTCTATGGTTTCATCCGCTGTAATGGACTGATAAAAGAAATTTCCAAGTTTTATTTTTACTTGTTTTCTGTTGACATACTCCGCTGTGTTCGGTTGAACACGAGCACTCCAATACAGTCCGGCAAACGACACTTCGCTGCATGTCGGTAATGCTAAGCTATCACTTGATGACATGAAGGTTGAACCATCAGTATCTACGTCAACATAATCCATAACGATTCCACCATCTTGATTGTGATTTCCATTAGGTGGAAATTGATTTTGAAAAACGGCACAATTACCATTGGAAGAGTTACAAGTTAAGGCAACATTGGAAATCATCTGAATACCGCCTTTCTGATTTGTTTGAAATCTAATATCAAAAGGGGATACAACTTGAGAGTGAAAAGAAAATAAACAGAAAAAAACAAAAATACAGGAAAATAATTGCTTGTATGAAAGCGTCTGCTTCAAAGGTATTTTTGTTTTTGAGTAATTCACGTTCGTTAAACGATTTAACAAGTCATAATGTTGCCTTTTTTTTAAAATTATTGGAAGTTATGCCCAATTAAGAAATAATGTCAAAGTGTATTTTAGACATATATTGACTTATGTTGCTGTGAATAAACATGTTGCATTGATTTTGAATGAACCAATTATTTAAAGATTTGACATGAATTGTTATATTTATTAAAATTTGATAAGGGTTCGTTGTTTTCGTAATTCCGTAATTCATGAAAAACAATTTCTCTTATTGCCATTTAGTGTCTTATGTTGTAAATAAAAATTTATGTGGAAAGTAGCGTTAATATTGATTTTTACTTTGGTAACAGTACCGGTGGTTTGCTTTTATTATGATGACCCAATAACCATTTTACAAGGAGAAGCTCTTGTTACATTGTTATGGGTTTATGGCATTGCCTCTTTTCTTTGCTTTATTGTAAGTTCAATAACGGATAACTATAGTCAAGTAGATAAACTGTGGAGTATTATGCCTATTCCCTACTTATGGATTTTGGTGCATTATTCTGACTATAATCCTCGTTTGATTTTGATGGCTATTTTGGTGACTACATGGGGAATTAGGTTGAGTTTGAATTTTGCGCGAAGAGGAGGATATTCAATCAAATTCTGGACTGGAGAAGAAGATTATCGCTGGTCGATTCTAAGAGCCAAACCTGGGTTTGAGCAAAAATGGAAATGGATACTATTTAATTTGTTTTTTATTTCATTTTATCAAATGGGACTGGTTTTATTAACGACCTTGCCTGCATTAAGGGTCTTGGGAAACCATTCCGAAATGGGTTTTTTTGATGTTGTATTGGCGGTGATTATATTGGGTCTGATATTTATCGAGTATTTGGCAGATCAACAACAATTTGATTATCAGTCGGTCAAGTACGCTCAATTAAAAGAGGATAAGGTTGACCCGTTTTATAAAATTGGTTTCGTTCATTCTGGATTATGGGCTTATATGCGTCATCCAAACTACATGGCAGAGCAGGCCATATGGATGGTTTTCTATTTTTATTCTGTTATTGCAACAGGTTATTGGATAAACTGGACCATTACAGGAGGTCTTTTATTGGTGCTTCTTTTCAAGGGGAGCTCGGATTTCTCAGAATCTATATCCACTGAAAAGTATCCTGAATATAAGAGGTATCAGAATTCGGTAGGTCGGTTTCTACCCATAAAAGGAAGATTTTCCGCTGATAAAAAATAAAGAAAACGAACTAAAATAATGGGTGACTGGTACCAAAATGTTATATGATGACTTCGTTAAAGTTTATATTGACCTTTTTTGTGTAATTCAAAAATGATTGCAGCTTCCATTTTAGAATCGTCAAGTCCACGATGTTCCTCCATTTTAGGTGTTGTAGGAAACAAGATGTCCCATGCTTCTTGGGCTTTTGGCCATTTGTATCCAAACTTGCCTTCAATTTTAAAGTAATCCACACTTTCTTTCATTGGACATTTGACTTGAGGACCTAAATCAAAACCATAGTTTGAAAGGAAAGCGCTATCAAAATCTCTATTCCATGCTGTGATTTGACCTTTAAACGGGTCTATTAGAGACTGAATTTCATCAAAATATTCAGTTATAGGCAAGGCGTTTCTAATCTCTTCAATCTGCATAAACCCATTCTCGAAAATCCACGCATTTCTATGCTTTGCGGTTAGTTTGGGGTCTTTAAAGACTTGGTCGAAAAGAACAGTGATTTCTCCAGTGTCTAAATCTAATTTGACCATTCCCAATTCCAAAATCAGGTCTTCTTTAGGATTCAACCCTGTCGTTTCTATATCAAGTACAATAATTTCTCTAGGCATCAAATAATATTTTTGAATTGATTTGAAAAGAATAAAAGTATTATTTTTTCTTCAGACGTTAAGGTATTAATCTTTAATTGTAGGATACTATTTAAATCAACAACACCTATTGTTTTATACAAGTAAAAAAGACAATTTTGTATTCTAATTATGATTGATTCAGACACGACAACTTCTAAGGAGAATAAAGCCAAATTATATGAATCTGTTTATGTTCAAATGAATGCGCTTTTATCAGCTGAGGATAATAAAATTTCCAACATGGCTAATTTCGTTGCGGTTTTAAAAACTAGCTTTGATTTTTTTTGGGTTGGATTCTATTTGGTAGAGTCTAATGAATTGCTTTTGGGACCTTTTCAAGGACCTGTGGCTTGTACTAGAATCACAAAAGGTAAAGGAGTGTGTGGTACTTCTTGGTCAAGTAATAGATCAATAGTTGTTGGTGATGTTCATAGTTACCCGGGACATATTGCATGCAATGCTGCATCGAAGAGTGAAATTGTAATACCGTTAGTATACGATGACCAAGTTATTGGCGTTTTAGATATTGACAGCGATGAATTTGACTTTTTTGATGAAGTAGATAAAGAATGGCTTGAAAAATTATGTACATGCTTACTTTCCGTTATTTAATAATTACTATACTCCTTACATCCGCTTGTGCTCAGGTTGGAAGTATTTCAGGTGGCGCAAAGGATGTGATTGCCCCAAGAATCGAATTTTGCAATCCTTCTGATGGGCAGCTTAATGCTATAGTAGAGCAGATGACGATTGAATTTGATGAGTTTGTTAAGTTGCAAAACCCAGTGGAAAACATCATTCTATTACCTGCAAATGTTGAATATGAGTATCTTCTAAAAGGAAAAACACTTCAAATTGATTTCCAGGAAAAGCTAAAAGACAACACGACCTATTCTTTATATTTAAATGGTGCAATTCTGGACATTACTGAAGGAAATGACTCCCTAATTCAAATCGCTTTTTCTACTGGCCCCGAAATAGATGAAAATCAAGCTTCTTTTATTGTTTCAGATGGGTATTCAGGAAAACCCAATAAAAACGTTTTAATCGCTTTATATGATTCTTTGACTCAGATTGAGCCCACTTATTTTTCAAAATCTGATGATCAAGGTTACTCAAGATTAAGAGCATTAAAAGAGGGGTCTTTTTATTATGCGGCGTTTTTAGATGAAAATAAAAATAGAATAAGAGATAGAGATGAAATTCAATTCGCCAGTAAAGACGCGGTTTATTTAGATTCAACTTTTTCGGATACATTAAAAATGCCTATCACGAAGCCTGAGGTATCATTTTTAAATATAGATGCGGAGTTTATTACGCCATATATCTTGAAGGTGAATAAACCAAATTGGGTTTCCTTTGATTCTCTAATATTTAAAGACCATGATTTGAATGTTTTGGATGGCTTTGGTTTCGGAGAAAATACCCGAAGGTATATCGTTTCTGAATATGTTGAGGCTCTAGAGATAAATATTGATACGCTCAATAAGAAGGTGAGGAATGATGTGGATTTGAGCATTCTAAGTTTAATAAATCCGATTAAAAACCTCGAGTTGTTTCCAGATTCTTGTTGCATCGAGCTTAATTTTGAAGCTCCAATTCATAAACTAAATGGAGGTATCAGTATGTTAAATCTTAATGACAGCAGCAGGATTGAATTTGATTCTAGTCAAATCAGCTTTAATTTGAATAAAGTTTCAATAGATTTCAAGAATCAATCTTTTACCAAGGCCATTCTTAACATTGATTCTGCATCTGTTTCTACGGCAAATGGAATTGTAAATGATAAGTTAAACATGATCATAGGGCGAATAGCAGAAGAAGAGTTGGGTGTTATCAATGTGAATGTAGAAACTGAATTGGATTACTGGTTTATTGAATTGTTTCAAAATAATAAATTGGTGTCATTACAAACTGACTTTGTCCAATCAGATCTTGTCTCTTTTGCAAACTTGAAGCCAGGAAAATACGAAGTGAGAGTAGTAAAAGACGAGAATAAAAACAATAGATGGGATGCTTTTAATCCAGAGGATTATTCTGGTCCAGAAAAAAGATTCATCTACAATAGAACGATTAAAGTCAAGGCCAATTGGGAACATGAAGTTGATTTTGAAATCATTGAATAATGACGAAGTCTTCAATTGAATTTCCCGCTAGAAAGTCCTTGAAGTTCAATCTTCGTTTTCCTTCCATTTGAAAATCTATAACCAGTAGGTGATAATCTGAGCAAGGGAAAAGAATACCATCCGCGGTCGCAGAGAGACTGGTTTTTTCGCCTTCCTTCACGATGATATCCGTTTTCCTGGTATGATAAAGTTTAAAAGAAACATCCTTATTCTTTGTGGTATTCTTTAGAACACACCAGGCTCCGGGATAAGGAGAAAGTCCTCTTATTTTATTGTATACTGCATCAAGTGAGTCTGTCCAATCTATTTGACAATCATTTTTAAATATTTTTGGCGCGGCATTAAATGTTGAAAATGTATCCAATGATTGGTTTTGTCGCGTTGTTTTTCCAACAACCAATTCGTTGATCGTTTCATCGATCAAATCGCTTCCAATCAACATCAGATGATCATGCAATTCACCTGCTGTCATATCATTTGATATTTCGGCTGTTTTTCTTTTTATGATGTCTCCGGTGTCAATTACTTCATTAATAAAGAAGGTAGTAACACCTGTTTTTTTCTCTCCATTCATGATGGCCCAATTGATTGGTGCAGCGCCTCTGTAATCTGGTAAAAGAGATGCATGTAAGTTAATTGTGCCCATAGGAGGGATTTTCCAAACGATTGCAGGTAGCATTCGAAAGGCCACAACAATAAATACATCTGCATTCAATTCCTTTAATGGATTGATAAATGAATTATCTTTTAAGTTCAATGGTTGAAGAATGTTTAGTCCTTGGTCTTCCGCATACACTTTGACATCACTTTTCCGTATTTGCTGTCCCCGACCAGATGGGCGGTCAGGAGCAGTAACAACACCAACGATTTGATGCCCACTTTTGACAACGCGATCTAAAACCGTAACGGCAAAAGTTGGGGTTCCCATAAAAACAATACGGAGCTTTTTTGTCATAATTATACTTTTTTAGTTTTCCAGCTGGAATTTCTCAAATAAAGAAAAGACATGATCCCAATGGTGCCGAAATATATATATTCAACCGTCCAAATCCAAAAGATTTGAAAGTTTAGAACCCGAATAAAAAGAAAGCACGCAGATAAATAAAGCGTAATGGTTGTAATTTCTATAATAAGGGAATACATGGTGTTTCCACTTCCAAGTATGGTTTGATAATAAACAGAAACTATTCCATATAAAATGATTGAAACTGAAATCAACCTCAAGATTTCAGCACTCATGCCGATATAAATCTCTTCTGGATTAATGATGCCTATGAGTGTTTCTGGATATAATATTGCCCCATGAAAAAAGACGATCAAAAATCCTGTAGTAAGCAATTGAATCCTTTTTTGAATAATAGGAATTTCATTTTCTTTCTTTTCACCGAGATATTGTGAAATATAGGTTTTCGTCGTACCAGCAAAACCCCAAACAGGAACAAAAGCAAGGAAGTAAATGGAACGGATGTTTTGTGATACAGTCAACTCAAAAATACCTCTTTGCTCGAGCATGATAAAGAATATCGTCCAAGTGCCAAGTGCAAGACATCCTTGAAGCATTATTGGACTTGATATTTTTAGCAAATTTAATAATGATTTGGTTTTAAATAATCTGAATCGAGCGAGAACATGTTCTCTATCAATTAAGAAAAAACATAGCATAGTCAACATACCTAACACATCTGAACAGGTACTTGCTAAGGCAGCCCCTTTAACTCCCATTTCTGGCAATCCAAAATGACCGAAGATCAATCCGTAATCTAAAATAATATTTAATGACGCTGTCAATATCGCTGAAATCAAAACGGGAAACGTTTTTCCTTTTGCAAGGAAATAAGCCTGCATCATTAGAAATAAACCAGATGGAAAAATTGCCAAAGAACGAATTCCAATAAAATCTCCCTGAAGTGATGCTATTTGAGTATTTACTGAATAGGATTTAATCCAATCGGGTATAAAAAAGAACATGACAGCAAACAGCACACCAGAAAAAATAATTTGAAAAACAAGTCCGGCACTAAATACCCTTCCCAACATATTGTGTTTATTCTCTCCAATTCTCCTTGCCATAACTATTTGAGCACCATCGCCAACCCCTACGATAAGCATATAAAACGTGATATATATGAGACCGGCATTACCTACTGCATCAAATGCAATAGTTGAATATCGACTAATAAACGAGGCATCTGTTATCAATACAATGGATTGTACAAAACCAGAAAACATCATTGGCAGTGCAATCTTAAGAATGGTTGAATATTTATAGTCTAAACTCATAAAACAGTTCGCAAAATTAAGAGAATTCTTTTCTTTAAATAAGATATTGATTTGGTCTTATTTATGTTGACAATTAAATAAGGAAAAGTCGCAGTAGTTGCTTATTCTTAATTATTTTTGCTAAAAATATTTATTATGGCAAGTAAAAGAACTTTTAAAAGACACCTGAATGAAATGGTATTCGATATTGTTGAAGAATGCTTCTTCTTGCAGTTGACAGATGAGACAAAAATTAAAGATACGGATAAGCTGATAGATGAAGCAGCAACATTCCAGGATGATGTTTTAAGCAAAGTCTATAAGAGTAAATCTAAAAAAGAGTTCTCAGAAATAACGGTTCACGTCAATGAAAAGGCTCAGTATTTTGTTGAAAAGTTGAATAAACTCAATAAATAATATGATTCATTTGTTTCAGCATAAAAAAACAATTGCTGGAATTATTGGATTTATTTTTTTTATTTCTTTAGCCTTTTGGGAAGAAAACTCTCTGCAAAACAGGTCGATGGCCATGGCTGTTTTGATGGTTTTTTTCTGGGTATTCGAGGTTGTCCCCATATATGTTACAGCACTTATCCCTTTGGTTTTATGCACTCCTTTAGGTTTGTTGGACCCATCTGAATTGGCTTTGGCGTATGGCAACAATAATGTTTATCTATTTCTCGGAGGATTTATTTTGGCACTTGCTCTAGAAAAATGGGGAGTTCATCATCAGATCGCATCGCGAATTTTATCCATAATGGGTTCTACAAAATCAAAGATTCTCATTGGGTTTGGATTGAGCTCTTATATCTTAAGTATGTGGATATCAAACACGGCAACCACATTAATGATGCTTCCTATGGCATTGTCAATCATTCAAACTCAAAAAGGGTCTGAATCGTCTAACAGGTTTTCATTATTGTTAATGCTTACTGTTGCCTATGCGGCAAGTATAGGGGGGATGGCGACGCTTGTTGGTTCTCCTCCAAACACCCAAATGGCAGGAACATTATCGAGTACTTTTGGTATACACATTAGTTTTTGGCAATGGATGAAAATCGGTTTACCTGTGAGCCTTGTTATCTTCTTGATTTTAAATATGTTTTTTCAAATTATACTTGGCTCACAAAGAAATGATGAGGTGGTTATCAACCTAAACCAGAGCAAATGGACGATACCTCAAAAAAGAGTATTGATCACATTTGGACTGGTGATCTTATTATGGGTGACACGGGGGCTAATAGTTGATTATACGGGTGTGACCTTTAAGGATTCAAGTGTTGCAATTTTAGGTGCGATAATGTTGTTTATTATTCCATCTAAGGTGACTGAAGAAAAATTATTGAAATGGAGTGATACCATTAAAATTCCGTGGGGCATTTTGGTTTTATTTGGGGGAGGTATTGCATTGGCATCTTCTCTAGAAAAAAGTCATGTCTTGGAGTTGGTTTTTCAAAGTGCGAACAGCATTTCTTCATGGCATTATTTTTATTTATTGCTATTGGTTATATCCATTTCTATTTTTGCTACTGAGCTCATGTCAAATTTAGCATTGGTATCTGTCTTGGTTCCTATAATTGCTATGCTGGCTCTAGGAATGGGGCAGTCAGTTCTTGCACTTTGTATACCGCTGACACTTGCGGCAAGTTGTGCTTTTATGATGCCTATTAGCACGCCTCCAAATGCCATTGTTTTTTCTTCAGGAAAAATAAGTATTAAGCAGATGGCTGCTTATGGTTTTTTTATGAATCTCTTTTCTGTACTAATCATAGTAATCTACAGCTACTTTTTTCTTTGAGACAAAAAAAAAGCGCCTGAAGGCGCTTTTTAATTCAAATGTTTTCAGACTAGTTATTGTCTTTTTTTGAGCAACAAGATTTGTTTGTACTGCTTGAAGCACAAGATTTTGATTTTGCTTCGCAAGATCCTTTCTTTTTCTTCTTTCTTTTTTTCTTTTTCTTTTTATCGTCGTCTTTCAATTCGATGTTAGAATCGTTCACAGCAGCATATGTATTTACAGCATATGACCCACTGAATACGATAAGGGCAAGTATTAGATATAGTTTTTTCATGTTTAAATAATTTTAGTAAATATAATGAAATCAATTTAGGAAGCCAATATTAGTTAATCTAGATTGAACTTTATCCCCAATATTAACATCAATTTTAGTGCCAAGCGGTAGGAATAAATCTACTCGAGATCCAAACTTTATAAAACCCAATTCTTCTCCTTTTTTCACAGAAGAATCAATTTCTCCATAATAACATATTCTACGCGCAACTGCTCCTGCAATTTGTCTGATTAAAATTTCTTGCCCAGAGTCATCTTTTACGACCATGGTTGTTCGTTCATTTTCGGTACTGCTTTTGGGGTGCCATGCTACCAGGAATTTACCAGGATGATATTTTTGATAAACCAAACTCCCTGTTATGGGATAATAGTTGGCATGAACATTAAGTGGCGACATGAAAATGGAAACTTGAATTCTACGATCTTTGAAATATTCAGTCTCTTCAGTCTCTTCTATGACGACCACTTTTCCATCGGCAGGACACACGATTTCATTTTTCTCATAGCTTTTATTTCTTTTTGGAATCCTAAAGAATTGGATAATTAGAATTAGAATGAGTAGAGTTAGTCCAACAATAATGGAGGCCAATACAGGGAAGTTCTCAAAAAGAAAAAGAACATTTAAAATGATGCTCAAAGCAGCAAGAAAAAGCCCGCCTAAAATAAGTTTAATACCTTCTTTGTGTAATGTCATTTTATAAAACTTAATTTTCACCTAAGTAAATACGATATACCAAATATAGAAAAATGGAATGGCAAAAAACATCGCATCGAAGCGATCAAGGATTCCGCCATGTCCCGGCATGATGTTCCCGGTATCTTTTACTTTGTTTTTTCTTTTCAAATAAGATTCATATAGGTCTCCAATAACTGCAGCGGGAGACACTATAATTGCGGCAATGATCCAATAGAAGTCACCTTTGAAAAAATAAAAGTCCACAAGATACCCTACTAAAATGGTAATTAAAAATCCGCCGAAAAATCCTTCCCAGGTCTTATTCGGAGAAATTCTTTCAATAAGTTTGTGTTTGCCAAATAAATTACCACTTATATAGGCAAATGTGTCATTGGTCCAGACCAATAGAAAGAGCCCGAGGAGTATAGGGAAATTACTCTTGTCTTCGAAATGCATCACCGCACCTAAAAACAGAGGAACGACAACGTATATTAGCCCCTTGACCATAAGTAAGGTATTTGAGGCAAATTGTTTTGAGTTATAAATAAATTGGAAAAATCCAATGATAATAATGAAAATGAGAAGGTGAATACCAGAATGTAAGAATCGATTATTATCAGACGCTAATAAATTAAACCAAGGATAAATCAAAACGATGAAACCGATTACCCCGATAAGGGAGCTAAGCAAAACAGGGTAATTAAACTTCTCTTTTGAAGAGAATAAAAGATGAAACTCGTAGAGACCAATACCTGAAATTAAGCCAAATAGAGCGATTAATAATCCTTTATCTCCAAGAAGACAAAAAACAACAAGCGAAACAAAAAGGATTCCGCTGATACTACGCGTCAGGAGTGTCTTCATGATTTTCTATGAGGTCAATTGCCTTTTGTTTATCTTCCTCCAAAACATAAATTTCAAATTTGCCAAAGGCATTATACATGGAGTCCATAGTGCTATTTATTTGAAAAGGAACTTCATTCATAGACAATATGGATTGACAAAGCTGAAAATACATACGATCTGTTGTATTGAGAATAAGTGCTTTATTCATCAGTACCTTCCTTTTCTTCCTTTACTCCTTTGGGTTTGAATTCTGGAGGGTTTTTCAAATCTTCCTCTTTGGAAATTATTGGTTTCGATTCCTCAGCTGTTTTCGAAGATTCTATTTTCACTTCTGATTCTTCTTCTTCAGTTTCAGTAATTTTTTCTTCAAGCTCTTCTTTCTTATCCCACTTTCTTTGCCCAAATATCGCTACCAGGTCTTCTTTAAATATGACCTCAGAAGATAAAAGTTTTTCCGCCAATTCCGTTAATTTATCTTTGTTCTCAGCAAGTAAATTTAATGCTCTTTGGTATTGAGACTCGATCATTTTACTCACCTCTTCATCTATTATTCGAGCTCGGTCATCAGAATATGGCTTAGTGAACATGTCTTGACCTCTAGAATCATAATAAGAAATATTACCTATTTTATCGTTGAGTCCATATATAGAAACCATTGCATAGGCTTGTTTGGTTACTTTCTCCAAATCACTTAGAGCACCTGTACTGATCTTATTGAAAATAAGTTGCTCTGCAGCCCTTCCTCCTAAAGCGGAGCACATTTCATCTAAAATCTGTTCAGTTGTCGTAATACTTCGTTCTTCTGGTAAATACCATGCAGCACCCAAGGATTGTCCCCTTGGCACTATGGTTACTTTTACTAAAGGATGCGCATGTTCCAACAACCAAGAGATGGTTGCATGACCAGCTTCGTGAAAGGCAATGGCCTTTTTCTCGCTAGGTGTAATAATCTTATTCTTTTTTTCTAAACCGCCAATAATTCTATCGACCGCGTCCAAGAAGTCTTGCTTTTCAACTTTTTTCTTGTCTTTTCTTGCGGCAATAAGTGCCGCTTCATTACAAAGGTTGGCAATATCTGCACCCGAAAATCCAGGAGTTTGTTTAGCCAAGAAACTCACATCAAGATTCTTCTCGAGTTTTAAAGGTTTTAAATGCACTTCGAAAATCTCTTGTCTTTCGTTTAAGTCAGGCATGTCAACATAAATCTGACGGTCAAATCTTCCCGCTCTCATTAAGGCGCCGTCTAAAACATCCGCTCTATTCGTTGCTGCTAAAATTATAACACCTGAGTTTGTGCCAAATCCATCCATCTCCGTTAGAAGCTGATTTAGTGTATTCTCTCGTTCGTCGTTTGAATTGAATCCGTTATTCTTCCCACGAGCTCTACCAATAGCATCTATTTCATCAATAAATATGATGGCAGGTGATTTCTCCTTTGCTTGTTTGAAAAGGTCTCTTACACGAGAAGCACCAACACCCACGAACATCTCAACAAAATCGGAACCTGATAATGAAAAGAAAGGCACCTTAGCTTCACCGGCTACAGCCTTGGCCAGAAGCGTTTTTCCTGTCCCTGGAGGGCCCACAAGGAGTGCTCCTTTCGGTATCTTTGCTCCCAGCTCAGTGTATTTAGATGGGTTTTTTAAAAATTCGACAATTTCAACAATCTCTTCTTTTGCGCCTTCTAAACCGGCTACATCAGAAAAAGTAACATTGGTCGTTTTACCATTCTCATACAATTTGGCTTTTGATTTTCCAATATTGAAAATTTGACCACTACCACCACCAGCTCCACCAGACATTCTTCTCATTACAAAAATCCAAATGGCAATAATAATTACAAATGGAAGCAGATAGCTTAGGATTGTTCCAAAATAGTCTGTGCGTTTATCATACTTTACTTTTATTTTTTGTTTTTCTAAGTTTTCCGCAAGTAGGGTGGGGTCTAAATCTTCAATTACAAATAAAATTTTTGTTTTATCTTTTTCTTCAGAGGCTTTGATGGCCTTTTTCATATCAACAAACTGAGCATCTTTTGAATTCAAAACAGAATCAATACCCGCCTTATTCAATTGAAATTCTGCATAAGGTGAGCTTTCCCTATTCACAATTGTGACTTGTCTTACACCACTTTCAGCGGAATCCGTTTTGGTGATGTCTGCAATCGTCTCCAATTGGGTTGTTTCAACATTGGTTTGCTCGGTCTGCCCCATATATAGTTGAAAAGCGATGAGTCCCACCCCGAGAAGAGCATATACCCAGTATATAGAGAAATTATTTTTTTTCTTTGCCATTGTTTATTTTTTAAGAAAGGATATTTGTTCTGTCTGCATCTGACCAAAGTTCTTCAATATCGTAAAAGCCACGCGAATCTTTGTAAAACACATGTCCTACGACATTGATGTAGTCTAACAAAATCCAATCGCTATTTGTTTTACCTTCTATGTGCCATGGTTTTTCTTGGATTGATTTTCGTACGAATCTCGTTACTGAATTTGAAATTCCGTCAACATGAGTAGTTGAATCACCTGAGCATAACACAAAATAATCACAAACTGCACTTTCAAGGTTTCTGAGATCTAATACCACGATGTCATTCGCCTTATTCTCTTTCATTCCTTCTACTATCGCCTCGCAAAGCTGGGTAGATTCAGAATTTGTTTTTTTTTCAATCATATTTTACTGTAATACAAAGCTAACTGATTAATTTTGATTTTGAAACGAAAATAAATGAAGTATTACAACTCAAAAATTGGTGCTCAAAAATTCATCTTGTCAGACGTGGATTCAACCAACAATTTTGCTGCCAAACTGATTAATGACGGTTTAGGAGGACACGGGTCGGTAATTATGGCAGAAAACCAGACGAATGGCAGAGGTCAGCAAGGTTCATTATGGCAGTCTAATTCAAAATTGAATTTGCTTGTTTCGTTGATTTTATCTTCAACAGAATTGTCTAAAGTCAATCCAATTCATATTAATTGGTATGTTTCGGTATGTATTATTGATTTTTTAAAGAGCAAGAAAATCAGTGCTCAAGTCAAGTGGCCAAATGATATAATAGCAGATTCATTGAAAATTTCAGGAATCTTGATAGAAAATAAGTTTGCAGGATCAAAACTAAAAAGTTCAGTTGTAGGAGTTGGAATAAATGTAAGTCAATTAACATTTAACGGATTATCAGCGACGAGCATGAAATTACAGACAGGTGAAAATTATTCTATTGATGCATTATTGGATGACTTCATATTTCACTTAAATACAAACGAATATCGTATTTATTTAGGGCAAGATGAAGTGTTAAAAGACAGGTATTTGAGTTCTCTTTTTGGATTGAACGAAGAACGTGTGTTTTCAAGTAAGTCCAAGTCTTTTAGCGGGAAAATTGTTGGGGTAGATGATGCAGGGAGGTTACTAGTGGAATCGAATGGAGATGTCTTGTGTTTCCAAAACAAGGAGGTGCAATTTTTATAAAAACTGTTTGCTTAATTTGTGTGACATGTAGTTGAAAAGATTCAATAAAGGTTTTTCAACCATCATTTTTAGAAAAGCGTTGACTTCACCATCAAATTCAATATAACCTTCTGTTACTTCTTCTTCAAGTTGATTTAAATGTACCGTAAGTTTAAAGGGAAATGGGGATTTTTCACCAGATTTCAGAAATATTTTCCCATCTTCTTTACCATTTTGAATTAATGAAATGGTGATTCCGCCTTGCACTTTAAATGAACATGAATCTTTGTCAGATTTGAAGTTTGATACTTTGTCCATAGGCAATAGGAACTCATAATTGTTAGAATCTATAAGAAACGATTCAATTTCTTTTACGTTTGAAGTAACGCTTATTTTCTCTCCTGTTAGTATCATAATTATTTAAGCCATTTTTCGGGGTTCATTCTCCATTCACGAAGCAAGGTAAGTTGTTTTTTCTCAATATATTTTGATGAAAGTGCTTCCTCAAGTAAAGTGGTGTAGTCAGTTAGTGTTGAGTATGCACACTCAGATTCATTAAAATTAGCTTCCGCTTTTTCAAATCCATATGTAAAAATAGCGGTTAAACCCTTGACGATTATCCCAGCTTCTCTCAATGAATCAACAGCTTTTAAGCTACTTCCACCTGTAGAAATTAAATCTTCAATGACGACTGCTTGTTGCCCAGCTTCATAAGCACCTTCAATCAGGTTTTGACGTCCATGACCTTTGGCAGCACTTCTTACATAAACAAAAGGTAAGCCAAGCTCTTGTGCAACGAGAACTCCAAGTGCGATTGCTCCTGTTGCCACTCCAACAATAATATCAGGCTTGCCAAAGCTTTCCACAACAGCTTCGGACATCATTTGTCGAATGTGCGTTCGGACAGCTGGATGCGATAGGGTAATACGATTATCACAATAAATCGGTGACTTTATTCCAGATGCCCATGTAAACGGATTATCTGGTTGTAATTTAACGGCTTTAACCTGCAAGAGTAGTTCTGCAATCTTTAAGGCCCTATCTTTGTCATTAATCATGAGGCAAAAATATAAAGTTTTTACTGATAAAGGTGTGATTCACATCAACGAATCTTCAAAAAAAAACATTCCCATTGTAGATGTTGAGATTATCGAAAATTATCAGGCATTCTGCGAACTTATCGCAAAAGAAAATATTCAGATAGTCTCGAATGACATTGAAGTTAAATTCAATGATTTATTTTGCAATTTTCAGCGAATTGAAGCTGCTGGAGGAGTGGTTCTGAATGACGATAAGGTTTTAATGATCAAGCGATTTGGTTTTTGGGATTTCCCTAAGGGTAAACGAGAAGAAGGGGAAGAGGTGGATTTATGTGCAATTCGTGAAGTTCAAGAGGAGTGTGGCATAACAGATGATTTACAAATAGTTAAGAAACTTGAATCAACCTATCATGTATATCAATACAAGGGGGTTAGCATTTTAAAAAAAACGCATTGGTTTCATATGAATACCTCATTTTCAAAGAAACTAATTCCACAGATTGAGGAGGATATTACTGAATGCTCTTGGATTCATATGGGGCAATTAGAATCTTATTTGGTTTCAGCTTTTCCATTAATTCGTTCTTTGTCGAGGGATTTCATCAATGTTAATTAAAGTTTATTATCCTTTGTTTTACAAGGAATTTATACCTTTGTCGCTAAAAATATTTAATGAGTATTGCAAAAACATACGATCCTAAAATTGCTGAAGATAAATGGTACAAGCATTGGCAGGAAAAGGGTTATTTTAGTTCATCTCCAGATGAAAGAGAGCCTTTCACCATAGTGATTCCTCCTCCAAATGTAACGGGGGTTTTACATATGGGTCACATGTTGAACAATACGATACAAGATGTACTGGTGCGTCGGGCTAGAATGCAGGGGAAAAATGCTTGTTGGGTCCCTGGAACGGACCATGCATCAATTGCAACCGAAGCAAAGGTTGTCCAGAAATTGAGAAGTGAGGGATTGAAAAAATCTGACCTTTCGAGAAGTGAATTTTTAGAGCATGCTTTTGAATGGAAAGAAAAGCATGGAGGAATTATTCTTGAACAATTAAAGAAGCTTGGAGCTTCATGTGATTGGGACAGAACACATTTTACGATGGACGAGGAATACTCAAAGTCAGTAAAAGCAGTTTTTATCGATCTCTTTAATAAAGGCAAAATTTATAGAGGGGTAAGAATGGTGAATTGGGATCCTGAGGCCTTGACGGCAGTTTCTGATGAAGAGGTATTACACAAAGAGGTCAATTCGAAGCTTTTTTATATCAGGTATAAGGTTGTGGATTCAGATGATGAATGGATGACTATCGCGACAACGAGACCTGAGACTATTTTTGGCGATACTGCAATATGTGTGAACCCTAAAGATGAAAGGTATACACATCTTCATGGAAAAGAAATTATAGTACCAATAAGTAATCGAAAAGTGCCAGTTATTTGTGATGAATACGTTGATTTGGAGTTTGGTACGGGTTGTTTAAAGGTTACACCAGCGCACGACATAAATGATTACGACATTGGTGTAAAACACAACCTCGAAACATTAAATGTATTTTATGATAACGGGACATTAAACTCACATGGATTGCATTATGAGGGTCAAGATCGATTTGAAGTCAGAAAAAACATCGAAAAAGAGCTAAATGACAAAGGTTATTTGGTAAAAGTGGAAGACCATCAAAATAAAGTGGGTTTCTCTGAAAGAACAAATGCCATTATAGAACCAAAATTGTCATTGCAATGGTTCGTAAATATGCAGGATTTATCTAAACCTGCTTTGGAAAATGTCCTCAACGGAAATATAAAGTTTCATCCAGATAAGTTTAAAAACACATATCGACATTGGATGGAAAACATTAAAGACTGGTGTATTTCACGACAATTGTGGTGGGGGCATCGAATCCCGGCTTATTATTTTGGTAAAGGAGCTGACGATTTTGTAGTTGCAGATGATATTCAAAGTGCTTTGGAGCTGGCAAAAGCCAAATCGAATAAAGAGTTAAAAGAGGATGATTTATGGCAAGATGAAGATGTCTTAGACACTTGGTTTTCAAGTTGGTTATGGCCTATTTCAGTTTTCAATGGTTTGACTGACCCGGAAAACGAAGAGATTAAATATTATTTCCCGACTAATGACTTGGTGACTGCCCCAGAGATTATGTTTTTTTGGGTGGCAAGAATGATTATTGCGGGTTATGAGTATTTGGATGAACTGCCCTTCAAAAATGTCTATTTCACGGGAATTGTAAGGGATAAGTTGGGGCGTAAGATGTCAAAGTCGTTAGGCAACTCTCCTGACCCCATCGAGCTCATTCATAAGTTTGGGGCTGATGGTGTTCGAGTCGGAGTTTTAATAAGCTCTCCTGCTGGAAATGATTTGCCTTTTGATACTTCTCAATGCGAGCAAGGAAGAAATTTCGCCAATAAAATTTGGAATGCTTTTAGACTCGTATCTAATTGGGAAGTGAAAGACATGGATCAACCTCAGTCTTCAGCTGTGGCCGTTTCTTGGTTTGAAAACAAGTTGCAAAAAACTTTAGAAGAAATCAATCTTATGTATGACCAATACAGAATTTCTGAAGCATTAATGGCTACTTATAAATTGGTTTGGGATGATTTCTGTTCTTGGTATTTGGAGATAGTAAAGCCGGGTTATCTGCAACCAATTGATCAAAAAACAATACGACAAACTGAAGGTTTTTTCGATATCATCTTAAAATTATTACATCCTTTTATGCCATTCGTTAGTGAAGAATTGTGGCATTTGATTTCCAAGAAGGATTCGGATATAATGATTTCGTCTTGGCCGGAATTTAAAGGTTATGAAAAATCACAGTTAAAAGACTTTGAATTGTCGGGTGAAATTATTTCAAGCGTCAGAAACATCAGAAAAGAGCAAAATATAGCATCCAAAGTAAAGTTGGAGCTTTTTTATGCGGGTGAGTTTAAACGCAATAAGGACCATGATGCAATGATTCAAAAAATGGCGAATCTCTCATTATTCGAATTTACTGCTGAGAAAATAAATAACTCGAATGGATTTATCGTTTCAGGAGTTGAGTTTTTCATACCCTTTGGTGACGCCATTGACGTTGAAGCTGAAAGACAGAAGATAGAGCAAGAGCTTGATTATTCTCGTGGTTTTCTAGTCAGCGTACAGAAGAAATTGTCTAATGAACGATTTGTTAATTCTGCACCGAAAAATGTCGTTGATATGGAACGCAAAAAAGAGTCTGATGCGCTTACTAAAATAGCTTTATTGGAAGAGAAGCTGAATACATTGGTTTAAATAAACCTAAAGTCAACTCTCCTATTCATGCTTTTTCCTTTTGAAGTTTCATTAGATTGAATGGGGACCGTTTCTCCTTTAAAATCAATTACGATCCTATCTCGACGCAGTCCACGTGTTGTAAAAAATCTTATGATGGATTCAGCTCTTTTTTTGGACAAGGATTCATTGTATTTGTTGGACCCATCAGAATCTGTATGACCAATAACCAAAATTCGTAAATCTGAATGACTTAATATGATCTTTTTTATTTCTTTTAATTGGTCATGATACTCTTCTTTAACGTTGGACTTGTCATAGTCAAAATAAATGGGCTCAAAGCTGAAGTTTTTTAGCTCTTCTAATCTTTTCTCTGGCGAGGATAATCCATTACGGTACTCACTTAAAATGGTGCTTACCCAATTTTTACTTTTAGATGGTTTGAGCTTAGAGTTGAAGTCGAATTTTGATTTAAAAAGAATGATTTTTTTATTTGAAGAGTCATTTTTATATCCTTCTAGATATCCCCTTTCAAGATTGTATTTGAAATAATAGGGGTTCAATGTTGGGTGGTTTTGCTTAGATGTTGTTTGTAGAATTCGTTTCTCATCAATTTGAAAGTCTAAATATCGTTTCGTTCCCTTTATTTGAATGATTTGAACTTCTTTATGTTGGTTTTCAATTCTCATATTCCCTTCAAGTAGCCCGTTGATAGCTATGAAATCAACAAAGTAAACTTCATTTGATTCGGTAGATGCAGAGTCTGAAATTTCAAAACCTTTCCATGTTCCGGAAAACTTGAGCTGTGCGTTAATGGCTTGAACACAAAGCACAGATAGACACAATTGAATTAATATAATTTTCATTTTTTCTTGCATTACCTATTGATTATTCGTTTAATTGCAAAAAATGTTCCAATAGGTTAAAACAAATTTGGAACACCAATGTTACAATTTCATGAAAAGATATATATCATTTTTCCCGGCAATATTGTTAATCCTAGCATTATTAGGAAATACCAGCCTCTCTATTAAGAATCAAATTAAAAATAAAAAAATGTCAATACACGAGTTTAAGGTGGAAAGCATCTCAGGAGAGTCTTACGATTTCTCTAATTTAAAAGGCAAAAAAGTAATGATCGTTAATACTGCGTCAAAATGTGGTTTAACACCGCAATACGAGCAGTTAGAGGCTTTGTACCAAAAATACAAGGATAATAATTTTATTATTGTAGGATTTCCGTCGAATGACTTCATGGGACAGGAGCCTGGTACAAATGAAGAAATTGTTGCGTTTTGTAAAAAGAATTATGGCGTTACCTTTCCAATGATGTCGAAGGTCAAGGTAAAGGGTAAAGGCATGTGTGATCTCTATTCATTTTTAACGAGTAAATCAAAAAATGGACTTGAGGATAATAAAGTGCAGTGGAATTTTCAGAAATATCTTTTAGATGAAGAAGGCTTTTTGGTAAAAGTTATTTCTCCAAGAATAACCCCTGATGATTCTCAAATATCCTCATGGATAGAGGGTTCCTAATATCGTTGAAACTTTGTTCATAAGTCAGTGTTTTTTAAAACTAAAAAATATTGAAAACCCTTGATATTTCGTTATTTTTGTATACGTCCTGGTACGCTAGGAGTTAATATAGAATTTAAGGAAATGGAAGAAGAAAAAAAAGACAATTATTCAGCGGATAATATTCAAGTACTTGAAGGCTTAGAGGCCGTAAGGAAAAGACCAGCAATGTATATCGGGGATGTAGGCTTTAAAGGGCTGCATCATTTGGTATATGAAGTTGTAGATAATTCTATTGATGAAGCGTTGGCAGGGCATTGTTCCGAAATTTCTGTTTTTATAAACGAAAACAATTCGATTACTGTTTTTGACAATGGAAGAGGTATTCCTACGGCATTGCATACCAAAGAAAATAGATCTGCTCTTGAAGTTGTAATGACTGTTTTGCATGCTGGAGGTAAATTTGATAAAGACACATATAAAGTTTCGGGTGGATTACACGGAGTGGGTGTTTCATGTGTCAACGCATTGTCAGAGCATTTATCGGTTAAAGTTAAAAGAGATGGCAAACATTTTCAGCAAGAGTACGAAATAGGTAAACCTCTATATGATGTTAAAGAGATTGGTGATTCGGAAGAAACCGGTACAGAAGTTACTTTTAAGCCTGATCTGACCATTTTTGAAGTTAGTGAGTACAATTATGACACTTTGGCTGCAAGAATGCGTGAATTGGCTTTTTTGAATAAGGGGATTCGAATCAATCTAACAGATAAAAGACATAAAGACGAGGAAGGAAAAGATGTCTTTAATACGTATTTTTCAGAAGGAGGCCTTAAAGAGTTTGCTGAATACTTGGATCGAAATCGTGAATCACTAATTCCAGACGTTATATATTTTGAGGGAGAGAGAGATGGGATACCGGTAGAAGTGTCAATGACATATAATACATCTTACACAGAAAATATTCAAGCATATGTCAACAATATTAACACGTATGAGGGTGGGACTCACCTTTCTGGATTCAGAAGAGGATTAACCAATACACTTAAGAAATATGCGAATGAATCCGGAATGTTGACCAAGGAAAAGGTTGAGATTGATGGAGACGATTTTCGTGAAGGTTTAACAGCAGTATTGTCAGTTAAGGTTCAGGAACCACAATTCGAAGGCCAAACCAAAACGAAATTAGGTAACAGAGAAGTTACAGCACCTGTAAGTCAATCGGTATCTGAAATGCTTTCTGCATATTTAGAAGAGCATCCAAATGCGGCAAAAATCATAGTTCAAAAGGTGATCTTGGCAGCAAAAGCGAGGCATGCTGCAAGGAAAGCTAGAGAGATGGTTCAGCGGAAAAGTGTTCTTACGGGAAGTGGTTTGCCTGGTAAACTGGCAGATTGTTCGGAAAAGGATCCTGCAGCATGTGAAATTTATTTTGTTGAGGGAGATTCTGCAGGTGGAACAGCGAAGCAGGGAAGAGATAGACATTTTCAGGCCATTATGCCGTTAAGAGGAAAAATACTTAATGTTGAAAAAGCAATGCAGCATAAGATTTTTGAAAATGAGGAAATAAAAAATATTTATACTGCTCTTGGTGTTCGAATTGGAACTGAAGAGGATTCAAAAGCTTTAAATTTAGAGAAGCTACGTTACCATAAAATTATTATCATGTGTGATGCCGATGTTGATGGTTCGCATATTGAGACACTTATTCTTACCTTCCTATTTAGATACATGAAAGAACTGATTGAGAATGGTTATGTGTATATAGCCACGCCTCCGTTATATCAGGTCAAGAAAGGCGCGAAATCGGATTATGCTTGGAATGATGATCAAAGAGATCGTTTGATTCAAGAATTGAAAGGAGGAGGCACGGAATCTTCAGTTAATGTTCAGAGATACAAAGGTTTAGGTGAAATGAATGCAAACCAGTTATGGGAAACGACAATGAATCCTGAAAGCAGAACTCTACGCCAAGTAACGATTGATAATGCAGCGGAATGTGATCAGATATTTTCTATGCTTATGGGGGATGATGTTCCACCTAGACGGGATTTTATTGAGCGAAATGCTAAATATGCGAAAATAGACGTTTAATTTTGTCTAAATTCTTCTATGTTTTAGGGCTATTCATATGTTCCTCATGTTTTATTTCAAGTAATCTTTCAGACATACCCGATAGAATTGCGGTTAATCGAAATACTTATTTCGATACTTTGTATCTGCCAAAAATTGATTCTACAGAGACCTTGGTCAAACATTATGCTTATTGTCTTTTATATGATGAATATTATGAGCAGGCCAAATGGGTTTTTTATTCATTAAATAAAAATAAGATTAATGGTCCTTTTTCAAGATCTGACAAGTTTAAAAAAGACACTTTAATAAATACCGGTTCTGCCAGTCATAGTGATTACAAGGGTTCTGGTTACGATAGGGGACATCTCGCTCCAGCAGCCGACATGACTTGGTCTAAACAGGCCATGGATGAATCTTTCTTCTACAGTAATATGAGTCCTCAAACTCCTTCTTTTAATCGCGGTGTATGGAGGAAGCTAGAATCTAGGATAAGAAAATGGGTTGTGGACTATGATAGTCTATATATAACGACAGGTCCTGTATTAGATACCAATTTGACTTCCATAGGGAAAGAGGTTGCTGTACCTGATTACTTTTTTAAATCTATAATAGGGTTCAAAGATTCAGTAGTAAACGCAATTGCTTTTATATTACCTAATGAGGGGAGTAAGAAAAATCTCGAAGATTTTGTGGTATCAATTGATTCTCTTGAAACGTTTTCGGGCCTCAATTTAAATGCGAAAACCGATGCTAGACTTCAAGATAGCCTGGAGAAAACAACCTGTTTTACCTGCTGGAACTTCGATTGAATTTAAAATCTTATTGTAATTGGAAGTTAATAGGTAGACGACATCTTGCTCTTACAGCTCGACCAGCACTTTCGCCTGGAACCCATTTAGGCATTTTTTTAATTACTCTTTTCGCTTCCTTATCCAAGTCAATACTAATTCCTCTTTCAATCTTCACATTTGAAATCGAACCATTTGTTTCGACAACAAACGACAAGAAAACACGACCTTGCTCATTCATTTCAATCGAGGTTTGAGGATATTTTACATTGTCATTGATCCACTTCATCATTGCAGCTGGACCACCAGGAAAACCGGCTTCGACGTCTGGAAAATCTACAATTGGTGCAACTACTTCTTCTACGACTTCAACAGGTGGAGGCGGGGCAGGAGGTGTAACTGCGGGAGGTGGTTCTTCTTCAATGTTTTCTTTGATTATTACCTCTTCAGGGGGCTCTGGAGTAATTTGAATTTCCACTTCCTCCGGCGGTGGTGGCGGTGGTGGCTCATCTTCTTCAGTTGCTTCTTTTTGAATATCAACATCTTTTGCCGCATGTTCGTTCTCGTCTTCCTCAAGATTGACTTGCCCAAACGTAAAAACAGCAAGTGTCAACGCGGCCACGTAGCTAAGACCAATAATCGTCATGCTTGACTTTACTTTGTCACCATCGACTTCTGAATTCTTCTTTACTTCCATGCTATAAATTTATAAAGATCAATCAATAAATATGCCATAAATCAGATTAAATTGGAATAATCCTCTGAGCTTAATAGATTTTCAATTTCGGAAACATCTTTAATTTCTATCTTAATCATCCATCCTTCTCCATATGGGTCAGAATTGACAAGTTCTGGTGAAGATTCAATATTTTCATTGACCTCGATAATGCTTCCTCCAATTGGCATGAATAAATCTGAAACTGTTTTTACTGCTTCAACAGATCCAAAAACTTCTTCGGCATCTAATTCTTCGTCTAAGGTTTCAATTTCAACAAAAACGATATCTCCCAATTCAGATTGAGCAAAATCAGTCACACCTATGGTAGCGACATTATCTTCTATTTTGACCCATTCATGGTCTTTCGTGTATTTTAAGTTTTCAGGAATATTCATATCAACATTATTATTTGAAAGAGTCAAATTTAATTAATTTGTTTTAGCTAAAATTAAAATGTGAATAAACAATAATAATTTTTTAAGACTATTTTTGTAATTATGACCGGAGAACAACTAAAAGAACTCAATAAAAGGGTTGAGGAAATTCATGTTTTTTTGAAGATTGAAGAAAAAAAAATGGAGCTAAAGGAGCATGAACTTAAAACTCATGACCCTGACTTCTGGAATGATCCAAAAAAAGCAGAGGATCACATGAAATTAATTCGTGGGATAAAATTTTGGGTATCGGGTTTTGATTCAATAAAAGAAAAACTGGGTGACCTCGAAGTTTTATATGACTTCGTTAAAGAAGGACTTTCACCGCAAGATGAATTGGATTCAAGTTATTCGAATTTGATCGAATCGGTTGAAGATTTGGAATTGCGTAATATGTTATCTCGTGAAGAAGATAAATTGAATGCAGTAATACAAGTTACAGCAGGAGCTGGAGGTACCGAGTCGTGTGATTGGGCATCAATGCTAATGAGGATGTATATGATGTGGGCTGAAAAAAATGGATTCAAAGTAAAAGAACTCAACTATCAATCTGGTGATGTTGCCGGAATAAAAACAGTTTCTCTTGAAATTGAAGGAGATTATGCATTTGGTTATTTGAAGGGAGAAAATGGTGTACACAGATTGGTTCGTATTTCGCCATTTGATTCAAATGCAAAAAGACATACGTCCTTTGCATCCGTTTATGTGTATCCTTTAGTTGAAGATAGCATAGAAATAGAAGTTAACCCGGCTGATGTAACTTGGGAAACGTTCCGTGCTGGAGGTGCGGGAGGACAAAATGTAAATAAAGTTGAAACTGCCGTTAGGCTCCGTCATGCTTCTTCAGGAATCATCGTTGAGAATTCAGAGTCTAGGAGTCAGCTTGCAAATAAAGAAAAGGCAATGCAGCTTCTAAAGTCTCAATTATATGAAATTGAGCTTCGTGCAAGAATGGAAAAACAAAATCAGATAGAATCTGAAAAGAAAAAGATTGAATGGGGTTCCCAAATAAGGAATTATGTACTTCATCCGTACAAGCTTGTAAAAGATGTAAGAACAAATGTTGAAAGTGCAGATACAGAAGGAGTTTTAAATGGTGATTTGGAAAAATTCATTAAGGCGTTTTTAATGGTATATGGGTCCTAGTTTAATGAAGTGATATTTGTTTCTTTTCGAAGCAACTTAAGTGTGCATTTTTCGTCTATTTTTTGTTGCACGTAAAAGTTAGATGTTTTAGCTTTGTAAGTAACATCATTAAACACATAGTAGTTATGTCTTCATCATTCAAATTCCCCAAAATAAAAGGTGTTTTTTTATACGCTTTATTATGTTTTAGTTATAATCATATTTCTGCACAGCAAAATGTGAGTATTTCCGATAATCAATCCGTACCCGATCCTTCAAGTGTTCTTGATGTGTCCTCAACAACCAAAGGACTCTTAATACCCAGAATGACTTCAGTTCAAAGATTAGCCATATCTAATCCAACAAATGCCTTAATGGTTTTTGATACGGATTCTTCATGTATACTATTTTATCAATCAGCAATTAGTGATTGGTACTCCATGTGTGATTATACTCAAGGACCTGTGGGTCCTCAAGGTGATCCGGGAACTTACGTAAATTCTGCTTCAGTAGATTCTAATGGTGATCTTATTGTCACGCTGTCAGACGGTACAACTATAAATGCTGGGTATGTTGTTGGTGCAACCGGTCCACAAGGACTTCCTGGAATAGACGGGAGCCCCGGGCTTGACGGAGATCAAGGTCCAGTAGGAGATCAAGGTCCAATAGGAGATCAAGGAGCAGTAGGCGATCAAGGTCCAATAGGAAATCAAGGCCCAGTAGGAGATCAAGGAGCTGTGGGAGACCAGGGTCCAATAGGAAATCAAGGAGCAGTTGGTGATCAAGGTCCAGTAGGAAATCAAGGAGCTGTGGGAGACCAGGGTCCAATAGGAAATCAAGGAGCAGTTGGTGATCAAGGTCCTGTTGGTGACCAAGGAGCACAAGGAGCTGTGGGAGATCAAGGTCCAGTAGGAAATCAAGGAGCAGTGGGAGACCAGGGTCCAATAGGAAATCAAGGAGCACAAGGAGCAGTTGGTGATCAAGGCCCTGTTGGTGACCAAGGAGCACAAGGAGCTGTTGGCGATCAAGGCCCAGTAGGAGATCAAGGAGCAGTAGGAGATCAAGGAGCACAAGGAGCAGTTGGTGATCAAGGTCCAGTAGGAGATCAAGGAGCTGTTGGCGATCAAGGCCCAGTAGGAGATCAAGGAGCACAAGGAGCAGTTGGTGACCAGGGTCCAATAGGAAATCAAGGCCCAGTAGGAGATCAAGGAGCTGTGGGAGACCAGGGTCCAATAGGAAATCAAGGCCCA
>Ga0209251_1000796_pt1 | contig 26932 bp, 26 predicted proteins | sample SaaInlV_100m_DNA_6_FD_184665 | JGI IMG/M metagenome (GOLD analysis project Ga0209251, IMG submission 184665) | Marine microbial communities from expanding oxygen minimum zones in the Saanich Inlet - Saanich Inlet SI073_LV_10m_DNA (SPAdes) (version 2) | ecosystem: Environmental > Aquatic > Marine... | reverse complement strand
CGCGCGATTTCCATTTCCATATCCATCTACTCGTGTGATTTGAGGTGTAGTTCCATAACCTACCAGCTGGCCTGTACCATCCGATTCTGGCATTGGATTGTGAGGGACCGCTGAAATCACCTTGACTGCACCAACCGCTGCCTTTCTTGATGGGATATATGGCTTCTGTTGACCATCTAGCAATAAAGGGTCATTGGGATTATATTCTTTGTAATTGTTGTAAGCATAAGAAATCGCAACAAAATAGTAGGTTTTGTGATTTACCAAAGTAGGTGAGCCTTGGGCAAACAAATCAGACGTCACCTTAAACGAATGCTGAATTCCAACATTAGAACCATCCACCATTTCAATTGGAATAGAAGCCCCAAGGTCATCATCAAACCCAAAATTTATAATCCTGTCAACTCCATCGATAATATCACATTGAGCAGCTAGTCTGGATTGTGCAGGATCGGTGAGATCCGATACAGATACTGAATTGTCCCTTACCTGAAATACTTGATAACCTTGAAACTTATAGTACTTATCTGACCCATCCTCAGCAACGATAAATGGATCAAACTCCTCGTAACTCTCTTGATAATTATTAGAGGAAGTAGAGTTAGATAAAAACAGTACCAACTCATTGTCTAATTCTTGAATGGTAAGTTCTGGCGAATGCGGGCCTTCTAATACCTTAAAGCAATTTTCAAAAAGGGCTTGTGCCTTATCATCTGCCTTTCTTAGGACTTCGACAGATTCAAAAGGATCTCCACCTGACGCTCTAGCCCAAGCTATCCCTACGGTAATATTATTTACTGCACCGGGCTTAAGTACAAAAGGGCCTGCTGATTGCACAAATCGACGGTCATTGGGAGGATTGTTGCTTGTTTGCTCCGTCCAAGGTGCTTGTGGCACGCCATTGGTTCCCCAACCCAAAGGGTCTGTATCCCCGGGAAACATAAAGTCACAAGGCGTGTTGGGGTCTGCGGCCGCATCAGAAATGTGTCCACTCCCACCATAAATAAATTTCGACCCATCCTTCCAGTATCCTTTTAAGTAATTATAATAATCTCCTGCGGCAACGGGATCTGTCTGACTAGGGTTCGCACCATTGGTTGTATTTGAATAATATAAAAATCTTCGCATACCGAATCTTTCATTATCTATCACGCCATCACCAAACCCTATACCGTTGAGAGCCTCATTTTCATTAATTCCAAATGCGTTATCAATGCCATCATTGTCCTGGTAAGGTCCTTCAAAAAAATCGACACCAACCGCTGGCGGAGATGTTCCGTAACCTAAATACCCACTATTATCTCCGTCATAATTATCTCCATTATAATAATAAGCCAAACCTCTATTCACATCACAACCCACATAGTCATCGTAAGGATCTCCAAGGGCCCCATCAGTAAAAAATCCAAAATACGTATCAAATAATGTTTGAGTACCACGATTGATTAATTCATAGTTATAGAACGTCATGTTATTTACCTCATCATTAGAAGCAAAGGCAAAGGCTTGAGCCCTAATCTCCATTCCAATGGGTTCTGCGCCTGTTTCAGTGTGAATGTTTCCTTTGTCATTCATGACCCACCAAAAATTGAGGTCCCCGTATAATGAAACCGTTCTATCTACGGTGCATTCTTTGGTTCTGTTGATATCATGCCATGGATAATCTCCATCTTCCCAATTGTAAGTTCCGTCCTCATTATTGTCAAAAAAGGGAGCCAAATAATAATCTTGACCTGCACTTACATCACCATGAGCTGGCCAGTCTTTTATAATATCAGGAACCACATATCCCGGAAATAAAACACTTTGGGTATTGGTTCCATTTGAATTGTCTTCAATCCCTGCGTCTCTCCAGGCAACGAATTCCCTAACCATGTCTTGGGTAGTTATGTAATGTTGGTCATAGGCTTCACATGTTTCATAATTGGTCTCTGCATAAACTTTGGATAAAGGGCCTGTCCAATAATCTTGTCCATTCCGATACCTGAGGGCCGCCAATTTCAACTGATTATTTACATCCGTTCCTCCAAGCCATAATGCCGCTGTAAACAAAGCCATGATTCCGGAATTTTTGGGCACTTCGTATTGAGAATAATTCTGTCCGGGAACTTGCCATAAATTACCCGCTGTGTGAATCATTGCTCTCACATTATTGAGCTCCATATAGGTTGTAGTCGAGGGAGGAGTACAACCCGCTCCTTTTTCAGAAAAAACGATAGGTTTTGCACCATCAACCATTTGCCCTATGGCTGAATATCCAAATCCAAAAAAGAAAATAAAAAACACCCTCATTAAAACGAAAATACAGAAATTAAAATGATCCATTATTGATTTCTGGGGTAAAGGCATTTTTTATGTGTTCAATATCCTGATTTTCGTCGTTTATTATTATGGATATAATATCAAATCGACATTCATTATTTGGAAAATGTCTGTTCATAATGGTGTCTGCAACTTTTATAATTTTTTTTTGCTTGAGCCGGCCAACTGATTCATATGGGTTTTTAATCGTGGATGTTGATAAAGACTTCACCTCCACAAAAACGATGATTCCCTCAAGCTCACAAACCAAGTCAATCTCATAACGCCCAAACCGTATGTTTTTAAAATGAATGGTGTATTTTCTTTCCGTTAAATAACTTTCGGCAACTTTCTCAGCTCGCCTTCCTTTAAAATGCATTACAGATTGATTTTAGCCCTCTACTAAATTTACATTTTTAATTCCATTCTTTATCCGGGTCGAAAAAGAATTAAAATTATCTTTAACGTATTCTTACAATATATCAAATGAAAAATGTTTTTATCAAAAATATTAAAGGATTGGTTCAAGCAGGTGAGGACCTGCCAAGCATCGTAAAAGGTGAGGCCTGTGATCAGATAAGCATCATTGAAAATGCATTTCTGGCCTTAGAAAATGGTTCAGAGGTCGTTGCTTACGGTCCCATGTCTGAATGGGAGGGCATAGATGACTGGCGTGATCTCGAGGTTGTTGATGCCGACGGATGTTTCGTAATGCCCGCATTTTGCGACTCCCATACACATACTGTTTTTGCAAAAACAAGGGAGGAGGAGTTTGTTGATCGAATTAGAGGATTAAGCTATGAGGAAATTGCACTTAAAGGTGGTGGGATATTAAATTCAGCAAGCAAATTACAACATGCTACAGAAGAGGAGCTCTACGTTTCAGCCAAAAATAGAATACAACAAATGATAGCCGTTGGAACCGGCGCTTTAGAAATTAAATCAGGTTACGGCCTATCTGTCGATAGTGAATTGAAGATTTTAAGGGTTGTTAAACGCCTTAAAGCAAGTATGCCCATAGCCATAAAATCTACCTTTCTCGGTGCACATGCATTTCCCATTGAATTCAAAGAAGATCACAAAGGTTATGTCGACCTTATCATTGATGAAATGTTACCAAGGATAGAAGCAGAAGGTCTTGCTGATTACATTGATGTGTTTTGTGAACGAAACTATTTTTCTGTTGATGAAATGACCAGGATTTTAATCGCTGGGAAAAACCATGGACTTATTCCTAAAGTGCATGTAAATCAATTCTCGTCTATGGGAGGAATTCAGGCCGCTATAGATCAGGGGGCCCTGAGCGTTGATCACCTCGAAGAATTAAGTAATGAAGATGTTCATGCTCTAAAAAAAGGCAATTGTATCGCCACTTTTCTTCCTGGTTGTTCACATTTTTTAAGCATCCCGTTTGGAGATGCCAAGAGAATGATAAAAGAAAACATCCCATTTGCTTTAGCCAGTGATTATAACCCAGGATCTACACCTTGTTTTAATCTCCAACAAATTTGGTCGCTCGCTTGCATAAAAATGAATTTAACTCCTCAACAAGCGTTCAACGGATTAACCATTAATGGCGCAGCGGCAATGGGCTTATCTGATTCACACGGAAAGATCAAGCTAGGCTCAAACTCACCCATAATTTTAACCCATGAAATCCCCTCATTCGAATATATTCCATACTCATTTGGGGAAAACATAATTCAACGTGTTTTTATCAAAGAATAAACTTGTTTAAATGAGATTCGTTCAAAAAATTGCGCAGTTTATAAAAGAAAAAGAACTTGATTTGGGTGCCCTAACGATCATTGTGCCCTCCGACCGAGCGATAAATAAAATAAAACAAGAATTATCTAATCTCTACTCTATTCCTATTCTTTCCCCCCAAATTATCACCATTGACAAATGGATGAGGACTGAAGATAAATCAAAGATAGATCCGACAAGACAATTAATCACTTTACACGAAATAAGCGCTCAACTTGCTCCTTTTAAAGACCAAAGCTTTGAGGAGTTTTTGAGCTGGGGCAACACTCTTTTAAAAGATTTCGATGAAGTTGATCGATATCTTTTAGATGCAAAAGCCGTCTTTAAAAACTTGAAGTCGATCAAGGAGCTAGAAACCTGGCAAATAGCTGATGAGGAATTATCTTCATCGCAAAAGAAGTTTAAAGAATTTTGGGGCCATATTCCTGAACTATATACGCGCTTCAATAAGCGTCTCCAAAAAGATAAAAAAACTACTTCAGGAAGAGCGTACAGAGATTTTAATGACGCAATCATTGACGAAGCATCTCGTTTAACAGGAAATCACAAATTTATATTTGCTGGATTCAACGCACTTTCGATTTCAGAACTCTCCGTCATGAAAAAACTAATTGACAAGAAATGTGCTTTTTTCTTAAGCGATGCAGATACTTTTTACACCCGAGACTCTATTCATGAAGCAGGCAGCTTTATCAAAAAAAATCATGAGTTTTTGAATGTAGACTACCCCATCCCTTTACTGAAGTCTATCGACAATAAAAAGATGAATATCACTATTGTTGAATGCTCACAACAAATTGGTCAAGTGAAGGTGGCTGCAAATGAATTAAATAATCTATCTGTTGAAGAGCAAAACAACACCCTGGTTCTTTTATGCGATGAATCACTAATAAGTTCTGTAACTAAAAATATTCCAGCAAATATTGATAAAACCAACGTAAGCCTTGGGCTTCCCATTACCCAAACTGCCATTAAATCCTGGGTTGATATTTTATTTCAAATTCAAGAAAATAAATTAAAGTTTGGTACCGAATCTATTTATTTTTATGATTTTCAGCGATTTATAAATCATTCAGTAACCCTAAGCTGCACTTCCATTCAGGAGATGTACCTTCTGGGGGATATTGAAAGAGATGCCATTAAAAAGAATAGGATTTTTCAATCTATAGAGGCGATCAAAATCTCTGATTTAATGTCAGAGGTGGTAGGGCTAACCTTCGAAAATTGGAACAAAGACTGGAAAAAAGCACTCTCGAACATTCGAACATTAAATTCTGTGATTATCAAAAACATTTCGAAAGAAAATTCTTTTGAAAGAACCATTCTTCAGGTCTTTGATGAATCATTGGTGGAGCTTCAAAATATTATTGAAGAGGGTATTCCTGAAATGAACCAAAAAAGCTTTAAGCTTTTCTTCGATCAACATTGGTCTCAAAAAAATATTGCCTTTAAAGGCGACCAAAAAGAAGGTGTTCAAGTAATGGGATTATTAGAAACAAGGCTCCTCGACTTTAAACATATCATCGCTTTAGGAATGAATGAGGGAAAACTACCCGCTACAAATCAAATCAATTCATTCATTCCGATGGACCTGCGTGCGGCACTTGGCCTACCAACCACTAGAGAGAAGCAAGGTTTATTTGCCCATCATTTTTATCGCCTTCTTCATCATTGCGATACACTTACGGCTACTTATTCTTCAAATAATGAGCAACTTGGCCCTCAAGAAAAAAGCAGATACCTTTTACAGCTTGAACTTGAGCTTCAAAGAATCAACAAAAACATAAACATTACAAATAAATTTTATAATGTTCCTATTGAAAAGGCCTCTTCGGAAAACGCCCAAGTCATAGAGAAGTCTGAGCTTATTATGGGGCGTATAGAAAAGCACTTTAATCGAGCGATATCCGCTTCATCTATAAACACTTATTTAAGATGTCCTTTGGATTTTTATTATCGTTATATCGCTGAATTAGGTGAGGAAAAATCGATTGAAGAAGATATCGAAAGTCAACAATTCGGTTCTCTAATACACAACACCTTAGAAAAACTGTTTGATAAGCATGCTTTACTTGACTCTCTGGGAAATGAAAATATTCCCAAACCAAGAGCTCTAGAAGAAGTTGACCTGAATCAGATGCTTATAGACTATAAAGCGCTATTATACAACGAGTTCCTAAACTACTTCGACAATGAATCACAATTATTTCTAGAAGGAAAAAACCTTGTGAGTTATACGATTGCTCAAGACACAATCGAAAACACCATTAAGAAAGAGCTTGAGTTTTTAAAGAAACAATCAGAACCGTTTTATATCGTTCAGGTGGAGGCAAAAAAAGAAATAAGCCTCGATGTTCTTGTTTCTGGACAAAAAAAGACCATTCATTTCAAGGGGTACATAGATCGCATAGACAAAATAGGAGATGCGTATAGAGTAATAGACTACAAATCGGGGAAAGTCAAAGAGGCCGATGTCAAATTCAAATTAAAAGATAATGACTTGCTGGTTTCTTTCACCAATTGTAAACATGCTGTTCAACTCGCTCTGTACTCTTTGTTTTTCAAGCACAGTTTTGGTGCTTACCCGAATGAAGCCATCATTTACTCACTTACCGATGTGTCTAAAATGGATCACAAACTCAGTTATGCGAACCACAACCTTACTGACATTTGTGAGCTATTTGAAACTTTTATAGAAGAAGTATTAAATGAGATTTTCGACGAATCTTCATCTGTAGAGCACAATGAAAAATCCAAATATTGCAATTATTGCCAATAAAAAAACCTGAAAAGAATTTAAAAGTTTAAGTTCAAGCTCTTTTCAGGTAATCTGCAAGTTAAATAAAACCAAATAAGAACAATTAGATTGTCCGTATAGTTAAAAGACGAACATTCATTTAGAATGGTTGCCTTTCATGTTTTAATTTAATATAAAGCCTCCTTTATAACTGTTCTGTAGTCTTTAATTTCTTCTCTATTGATTTTGTGTTCAGCATCTTTCAGAAGAGATAATAGGTATAACAAGTTCTCCTTGTCCTCTATTTCTAAGGGATATTCATTTCCCTCTTCGTCTTCTTCATATTGTGCCTGTACATTAAAGCTCTTCTTGTCTTCAATAAACTCATAGGTCAATCTCAAGATCTTTACAACCAAGGGGTCTCCCTCTTCCAATGCGATTACACGAAGCTCTTTTAGATCTTCAATAAGTTTTGGAGCTGCTGCTCCCTTTTTCTCAACTTTTGCAAGAATACTATCTAGTTTTTCATTTGCAATTGGCGTCTTCATAAGCTTCGTTTAAATGTTGCACAAATTTAACGAGAATCCTCGGAATAAAAAGAGAAAAATTAAAAACATTGAATTCAGACTTACTGAAATAGTATTCATACAATTTTGATAAAAAGAAATTCTAACTTTGTGTGAATGGATTTTTTTCTAAAAGCATGCAGTATTGGCTTCCTATTAAGCGTAATGATGGGGCCTGTTTTCTTTATACTCATTGAGACAAGTATAAAGCGGGGATTCCGAGCTGCCGTGGCATTTGATTTGGGGGTGTTATTTAGTGATGCTATTTATATTTTATTTGCCAAAATCTTCATTAATGAAGTCACTCTCATTGATACCACAGAAAACAAAGCCTTATTTGCCATCATCGGTGGTATTCTTTTTATTTTTTATGGCATCTATAACTTCTTTAAAAAATATCAAATCACTGAAGATCAAAAAATAGAATCTGTTGATCCCGAAACGAAGGATTATTTAAAGCTTTTTCTTAAGGGTTTTCTGCTGAATTTTGCCAATCCTCTAGTAATCTTTTACTGGTTTAGTGTGATTACTTTGGCAAACCAAAGTGTTGGAACAGAAGGAGGCGAATTAAAGCAGACTGTTTTTCTCTCAGTAATTCTTGTAACGTTTTTCCTTTTTGATCTTTTAAAAATATTAGGAGCAAAGCAATTAAAACCTCTTATGACTCCTTATTTATTTAAACAAATGAATCGTTTGATTGGAATTGTTTTCTTTTTATTCGGTTTGTTCTTAATCCTTCAAAATATAGACTTGAAGGCCTTATTAAATCAAGTTAGAATCTAATGTCTGTTCCATCTACATCATTTCGCACCCTTCCTTTTCTTTTATTTACCCTTTTGTGTTTTTCTGCTTTTTCTCAAAAAGTTAATCCGGACAACCAAACAGAAATAGTCCGCCTTTATTGGGATGCTCAAAAAAAACATTTGAGCTCCAAAGGGGCTTATTACAGTGATGGAATTTTAGGGGAAACTAAGGAAAAACATGGAAAGTGGAAGTTTTATGATTTTAAAGGTGTTTTAACAGAAGAGCGAAGTTATTTTAGAGATCGGATACATGGTCGACAGCGTTCCTTTTATAAAAACAAAAGCATAAAGACCGAAGCGTTTTTTATTTTTAATATACCTGATAGCTCCTTTAAAGAATGGACTGAGGATGGGGCTCTCAGTATTTCTGGAAACTATTTACTGGGAAGTCTTGATGGAAATTGGATCTCTTATTTCGAAGACGGTCATATTGAAAAACGAAAATACATTTCAAATGACACGATTTATTTAATGGAGCAATATGACAGTGACTCTCTGCATTCTACTATCATTGAAAACGGAAATGGTGAAATTAAGAAATACTATGTGAGTGGTGGATTAAAAGAATTTTGCACCTATACAAATGGCCTTAAAACGGGTCCATTCGAAGAAAGAATCGCGAATGGTATTATCACCGTAAGAGGACAGTTCATCAACGGTCTTAAAAATGGCCTATGGCATTTCTACTCTAGATCAGGAAAAATACAGGAGATTAATGACTATCATCTCGATACGCTTGACGGAATTTATCAAACTTATTTCCCAAATGGAGAAGAGAAGACCATGGGGTCATATAAGAAAGGCAAAAAACACGGCAAATGGATTTGGGCAACTGAGAATAAAAACTTTGAAATGACGGGGTCTTTTGTGAATGGTGAGCAAGATGGTGAATGGAATTATTATTTTTCATCTGGAGAATTGTCATACGTCGCACACTTTAGCCTAGGGAAACGCTCAGGAGATTGGGTTTATTATTTTGTTGACGGAAGCATTTTTAAGAAAGGTTCATACAAAAAGGACTCTAAATCAGGATTATGGACAACCAATTATGAAAATGGAAAAACATTAATGTCAGGAAAGTACCTTAATGGTTTAGAGCAGGGAGGCTGGGTCAATTATTGGGATAATGGAGCAACCAAAAACGAAGCTTCTTTCAAGTCGGGAGAACTAGATGGAGAATGGAAATCATATAGCCCCGAAGGCGTTCTTTTATTAAGTGGCTTTTATAAAAGTGGTTTAAAGATAAAAGAATGGAAATCTTATGACGGGAAGGCCCATTTATTAACATTGGAAAACTTCAAAGTCATCAAAGACAACCAAAAGACCTCAGAAATTGTTGTGCTGGGAAGAAGTACCCTCATTTCTGTTTTGCACGGAAAATTCGAAGCTTATTCCGAACTTGATTATAGATTAAAAGCAAGTGGGAAATACAAAAACGGAAAAAAGAATGGGACATTCATTGATTACTACCCTGGAGGAATGATCCCTACGATAGTGGCTCAATATAAAAAAGGGGAACTCAATGGACTCTTTCAACAATTTAGCCGTCAAGGTGGGATTCGTCATCAAATACAATACGAAAATGGAGTAAAAAACGGGAATTTTCTCATCTTTAATTCATCAGGAAAGGTCGTTGTTCGCAAAAAATTCGTCAACGGAGTTGAGGTACGTCAATAGGCTTATTAACCCGGAGTTAGCTTGAAAGGAATTGTGTCAATTCAACGAAATCATCAACCGATAGTCTTTCAGGCCTTTCTCCTGTAAATTTTTGAGGGAGATCCATTCCATTTGTAATCGATTTCAATGAGTTTCTTAAGGTTTTTCTTCTTTGATTAAAGGCTGTTTTAACTACCTTTTTAAAAAACAGTTCATCACATTCTAATTTTACTCTTTTGTTTCTTTTACATCGAATAACTCCAGATTTAACCTTTGGTGGAGGATCAAAAACATCTTCATCAACGGTAAACAGATACTCAATATCATAAAATGCCTGCATAAAAACGCTTAATATTCCATATGCCTTTTTTCCTGGCCCTTGGCTAATACGCTCTGCCACTTCCTTTTGAAACATTCCAACAATTTCCGGTATAAGTTCTTTGTATTCTAAACACCTAAATAAAATTTGAGAAGAAATGTTATACGGGAAATTACCGACCACACAATAGGGTTTGTTATCAAAAAGCGTCGATGCATCATATTGTAAGAAATCGCCTTGAATAATCTGATCTGAGGACAAGTCTGGGTAATTCGAATTCAAATATGCAATAGATTCTTGATCAACTTCCATGACATAGAAATTTCCATCTCTTTTTGAATTAAGGATATGCTTGGTGAGTGCTCCTGTTCCTGGCCCTATTTCAAGAATATTAAAGCAATTAAAGTGATTGGTAATGGATTGTTCTATTCTTAAGCATATGGATTCATCTTTTAAAAAGTGTTGTCCTAAATGTTTTTTAGGTTTAACCCTCATGAGAGAACTCCTTTAATATGTTTAATTCAGTTCTAAAAGCAGCAAACTTGCCTTGAAATTTAGCATTGTGCTCGTTTTGAAGGGACTCCGAATATTTTGATTTATAATGGTCTAAACCTTCTTGAGTGTATGCGGTATACATTACTGCATATGTTTTTCCGCCCTTCTCTTCTCCGTCAATAAGTCGACATAATTTACACTCTTTAAAGGATCCTGTTTGAATTACATCAGGGATGTGATTGTCTTGCATCCACCTCAACCATTCTTCTTCACAGCTTTGATCTATGCTAATTGTAACATTATATAAAATCATATTCAAAAGTAATTTAAATTAAGTGGTTTATAATTAAATCATGCAAATTCGTTTGGTGTAAACTAAAAAAAGCATATTTTTGAGTTCATTCTAAACTGATTTATATGAAAAAAATTCTACTTTATTTTTGTGCAATATTTTTATTTGCAGCGCAAGTAAACGCACAATCCTGTACTCCAGGAACTAATTTTGCTGATTCAACTTACGGGATTTGGCCTGACACAACTACAAATTTTCCTCCTGCAGAGGTCAATGTGGCTTATTCCTCAGATCTAAATTTTAAAGTTCCTTCTGAGGTTTCGGAGGATATTACTGGTGGAGACCCCGCTTTAGCTGCATTTATTGGCTCGCCAATTCAGAGTTTCAAAGTGTCAAGTGTAGATGGTTTGCCTACGGGCTACGATTACGCTTGTAATGTTTCTACATGTGAATATTTAGGTGGTGAAAATGGCTGTGCCAACGTTTTTGGAACAACTGCAGATGCGGGAGTTTATGAGGTAAGCATAACTGTTGAAGGGGTAATCCTTGTTGTTTTGTTTCCAGGACTTCCTGAAACACCGGTAACTCAACCACTTACTTTTGGCGGGTATCGAATTGAAGTTGGTTCAGCTGGAACAATTGAAAACATTATTGAGCCAATTAAAGTCGCACCAAATCCTGCAACCGAAAGTATTTCTGTTTATGGAATTACTTCATCAATGGAAGCTTCTGAAATCTCAATAGTTAATATTGAAGGTAAAGAAGTTCTTTATCGCAACATGGACACTTCGAATGATACAGATTTTGATTTGTCTGAGATTCAAAGTGGTGTTTACTTTGTGAAGGTAGCTCACAAATATGGACTTGATACCATTAAGTTTATCAAAGAGTAAACGGTATCTACAATATGTAAAAGAGGAGGCATTTTTGTCTCCTTTTTTTATTTGTAGAAATGCATTTCTTCAACATATTTGTGAACAGGTTCAGATAATAAAAACCGAACATCATTATTCTCTTTGATCGACTTTCTAATAAAACTTGCGGAAATTCTCATTACTGGTGCGTCTTGGCAATAAATGATGTTTTTATTCGCTCTTAATTTATCTATTTCATCCGTATTTAGACTTTTATATTCATCCTCTTCTTGAGGAGTCAAAACTCTAGGGTATACATAGATCGTATGATTCGATAGGATGTTTTCGTAATTTTTCCATTTATGGAAATTCCGAAGATTATCCTCTCCCATTATTAATGAAAATGAATGGTCTGGATGCTTGTCCATAATATGAGCCAGTGTACTAGCGGTATAATTGGGCTTACTCAAGCCGAATTCAATATCAGAAGCCTTTAATTTAGGACTGTCATAAACCGCCTCTCTAACCATGGCTAAGCGATGACTATCTTTTAGCAAGCTACTTTTATTTTTTAAAGGGTTTTGCGGGGTAACCACAAACCAAACTTGATCTAATATTGTTTGTTCTACAATATGATTTGCGATAACCAAATGGCCAATATGTATAGGGTTAAATGTTCCAAAATACAAACCTATATTCATCTCTCAATGAAATTTAGAATGATTGATTCTGCTTCTTCAACTGCCCTTTCAAGGTTGTCGTTTTCTAAAACAAAATCGAAATACTTTGCATCTTGGAGTTCTTCATTTGCTTTTGATATCCTCTGCTGAATCTTATCTTCACTTTCGGTTTTACGCGACCTGAGTCTGTTTTCCAGCTCCTCGATACTCGGTGGCATAACAAAAACAGATAGAGCATCCTCTCCAAGCTTTTCTTTGATGTTTATCCCTCCTTTCACATCAACATCGAAAATAACAACTTTTGATTCAGACCAAATTCGAGATAATTCTGAATTCAAAGTGCCATAAAAATGATTTGTGTACACCTCTTCCCATTCCAAAAAATCACCACTCGAAATTTTGTTTTTAAATTCTTGAGCAGGAATGAAAAAGTAGTCTTTCCCATGTGTTTCATTGGGACGAGGTTCGCGGCTGCATGCGGAAATAGAAAACGCAAGAGAAGATATTTTTGTTAGTAATGCACGAACGATAGATGTCTTTCCTGCTCCTGAAGGAGCTGAAAAGATAATTACCTTCTCCTGTTTAGTTGTATTACTATTCAATTCTATAAGGTGTTTAAAACCTGTTCTTTTATTTTCTCCAAACTGTCCTTCATCAAAACCACTCTTCGCTGCATTTCTGAATGATTGCATTTACTGCCTATGGTATTTATTTCTCGACCCATTTCTTGTGCAATGAATCCTAATTTTTTACCAGAATTTGGGAGCTCTAATGTTTCTTCAAAATAGCTTAAATGATTCGATAAACGCATCTTTTCCTCTGCAATATCAAGCTTTTCAATATAAAAAATCATCTCCTGTTCAAATCGGTTATTGTCTACCTTTTCACTATTGATTTCATTTAACCCCTTTAAAAGTCGTTCTCTCGTAGCATCTAGTCTTTCCTTCTCAAATGGCACTATTTCATCCATCAGTTTTCGGATTTCATCAACTCTTTTACAAAATTCATTTTGTAGGTCTAAACCTTCTTTCTTGCGGAAGGATTCTACCATTTCACAAGCCTCTGATGTCAAAGCCTTGAGCTGATTGATCTCTGACTCTTCAATTTCTGTAGTATCATTATTAAGAACATCTGGCAATCTTAAAACCAATCCTAAATAATCGACAGGTTGTTCCCCCCAACTTTCATTGAGTGATTTAATTTCATTGTAATAGGATGTGGCTACATTTCTATTAACCAGACTTGTTCCTTTAAGTTTTTCGCTTTCGATAAAAAGAGAAAATTCGATTTTACCTCGGGTGAGTTTATTCGATATTAATTTCCTAAGAAAGGGTTCTGCCTCCTTATAAATAGAAGGTAATTTCATGTTGAGGTCCAGTCCTTTACTGTTCAAGGTTCTGATCTCTATGGAAACCTTTCTAGATTCAAAAAGAGCATTACTCTTCCCAAATCCAGTCATTGATTGTAACATGTCTAATTATTATTTTAACAAAAGTATGAAAATTGCTCAAGCTACTCTAATAGCAGGTCTGCATCTACTCCTTCATTTTGATCCTTAATAAATGTTGCGATGTCGGAAATGATTTCGTTTTTCTGATCACTTTCCTTTATTCTATTCGAATGATAATCCTTGAGATATAATTGTGCTTCAAGTAAGTGATGTTCTTCAAAAGGACCAAGCATGTTTTCAATGGCTGTCAAACATTCTACAGACTGCATCAGATCGCCCTCTACTGCCATAAAAACAAAGTCAGCTATATATAGACTATAATCTAGCTTGCTATTCCAAATAGAGTTTAGAATTTCTGTACGAATCTCTCGATATTTTTCATCTGTTGCATGGCTCATTATAATACCTATGGCGTCTTCATCTTGAATATCTGAAAGTAAGGCTACTATTTTTTTTTGCAATCCCATGTCCTGTGTTTTCATTAGCATTTCAACCAAATCTTTTATTATTCCAGGATGACCTTTATCGGATATTGTCTTTATTCCCGCATCCATTTTCTTTGGATCTGCTGAGCCTAAATCAACTATAGCCTTTTGTAGTGTTTTACTGATTTTTTTGTCTACCATTTTTATCTCTTATTCTGCAAATGTATAAATCTCCCCATAAAAAACCCACAAAAGTAGTAAATACGGACTTTATGAAATATCTCATGTTCAAAAATAATACCCCTAGAAACCAAACGATTGTATTTAAATCAGACATTTGTTAAAACACCATTTATTATGAATTATCTTAAGTTAGGGTCAATTGGTTTTTTACTGCTAATTATTATATCATCTTGTGTCCCTTCGAAAAAATACAACGAACTCTTAGAGAGGGAAAAGACATGTTCGGAAGAGCTAGCCAAATACAAAAAAATGAGTCTGGATTATGAAAGCCTTGCAAAAGAGCTAGAGATGAAATTTGACTTGGCGAACAAAGACCTCATTAAAATGAGAAAGGACACTGCCATGTTGGGCGAAAAATTGAGATTACTTAACCGAGAATATAAAATTGTAAAAAGACAGGCTGAAGAGTTAGAAAATTCCTTTAACAACTTACAGAATTTAAGCGCCAAAGAGACTGCAACTTTACAGGCGGAGCTCAAAGTTAAAAACCTCACACTACAAGAAAAAGAGGATGCTCTTTTGGGGTTGGAGGAAGAGCTAAAAGAGAAAGAACGTTTGCTTTCTGAACGCGAAAAAAGAGTCAACGAACTCGAAGAAATGTTGCGAAAAAAAGAAGATGGCATCCGATTGTTAAAAGATCGCGTAGCAAAAGCATTACAAGGGTTTGAAGGTCAGGGACTGACCGTTGAACAGAAAAATGGACGCATATATGTAAGTCTAGAAGAAAAACTTTTATTTCGTTCAGGAAGCACAACGGTTGAAGCTGAAGGGGTAAATGCACTCATTCAACTCGGGCAAGTATTAGAGACAGAAAAAGAATTAGAAATTGTTGTTGAGGGGCATACAGACTCTGATAAGCTCACAAGAGCAACAGCACCAAAAAATAATTGGGAGCTTTCTGTTCTTCGATCGACGTCTGTTGTAGAAATCATTCTAGCAAATTCTGGCGTAGACCCGACTCAATTAATGGCGGCAGGTAGAGGGGAGTTTTATCCGATATCTGATACTGAAAAAGCAAAAAACAGGAGAATTGAAGTGATTATATCTCCCAACCTCAATGAGCTTTACGAGATTATTTCAAATGATTAAGCTGAGCATAAAGAGCATTAAAAATTCACTTATAAAAAGTCTTTCTATAACGCCAGCGCCAAATGTGAGTAAAAAAGCATTGGTAGTCATTCTTCTCGCGGCACTGTGTTTGGTTTGTATCAGGTACCTTACGGGATTTGAGCAGCTCATCTCCTTTCTTGAACTAATTCATCTGGATTCTTTAGCTAATTATTTCACAGAATTAAGAAATAACACCAACGATAAGCAGTTATTCGACCTCATTTACTGGACGACTTGCAGAGTGTTCTTTTATCTTATTATTCCTGTGATTGCAATCAAGTTTTTTATAAAGAAAAGAATATCAGATTTTGGGTGGAAATTATCAGACGATCTAAATAAAGATCTTAAGATCTTTATTGCCTTTTTTTGTTTCATGTTCCCTTTGGTTTTTTGGGTTTCCACCCAAGAATCGTTCCTGATCAAATATCCTTTTTACCGTCCCTCAAGTGCCGATCAAATTTATCCAAATCTCTTGATTTGGGAGCTGTTTTACTTTCTTCAATTTGTTTCACTGGAATTTTTCTTTAGGGGTTTTGTCGTGCATGGTTTAAAAGAAGAAATTGGGGATTACAGCGTACTTGTAATGATTATTCCTTATTGCATGATTCATTTTCAAAAGCCTTTTCTAGAGACCATTGGTGCGATACTGGCTGGAGTAATTTTAGGATATTTAAGCCTGAGAAAAAACTCTATACTCACTGGAATTGCTTTACACTTTAGTGTTGCGATTACTATGGACATTTTCGCCCTCTACCACCTTGGTTTGTTATAGCGAATTAATCTAAAATGGTGACATGTCCGGTAAAATATTCACGGTCATTTCTATCTTCAGGAAGGTAAATTAATTTCCAGACATAGGTTCCGTTCTGCACTTTTTTCCCTTTAAAGGTTCCATCCCATTCAAAATTAAGGTCATTTGTGCTAAATAGTATTTGTCCCCAGCGGTTATATATTTCCATATTAATTTCCTTTACACCAATAAAACTGCCTGAAAAAACCTCGTTGAATCGATCTCCATCTGGGATGAATGCATTGGGGATGTAGATATAAAACTCTTTATAAATTTGAATCGGTAGCGTAATACTGTCAATACATCCTTTTGCATCCGTAGCAATCAATGTGACTTCATATATTCCTGGCGCATCATACACATGATTAGGATGAATATCTTCAGAATATCCACCATCACCAAAATACCATTGATAAACATAACCATTGCTCGTAAGGTTCTGAAAAGAAATCGGTAGGTTCTCCACAACGGGTTCACTAATTATAGTAAAGTTTGCATCTGGTTTAACTACCACAACCTGAATAGACGTTGACACACTAAAGGTTTGGCAATCATCAGAAACCTGGATCTGATAATTAGATGTTGAGAATGGCGTAACCCATACTTGATTGGTTGTATCTCCATTATGGGTCCAATAATAATGATAGGAACCAAACCCACCTGATGCCTCAACTGAAATGATTGTTGAATCTCCAGGGCATAAAGAGACCATCGGACTACCTATAACTTCTAAAGGAGGACTTGAAACCATATAATTGATCGTGTCGGTCGCAAAAGTTCCACATTCATCACTTACAGTTACCACAAAGAAAGTTGAGAAGCTTGGAGAAATATATGCCGAATCAGTAGTAGAAATCATTTGATTTGAAGCGTCAGTCCAAGCATAAACATAATTACCTGTGCCTCCCAAAACATCTACCTGCAGATACTGACTAATATTGGGGCATATCTCAACAATATCAGGTGTCGTGGAAAGGGTGATGGGGTCGTATTCAGGTACAGAAACGAGAACGGTGTCATACGCTGTCTGATTCAGGCAGTCATCAGTTACTTCGACAAAGTACTCACCCGTTGATGTGGGTACAATACTGATGTTATTTTGAGTTGTGTTGTCACTCCAAAGGTACGAGTAGGGAGACACTCCTCCAGAAACCGTTGTCGTTAAGACAATATTCTCTCCTGGACATGAAACCTCAGGATTATTTATTTCCACCGAAACCTCTTCAATATCTTGAATAAATAATTCGATAGTTACTGGGGTAATATTACCACATGGATCTGATAGAGGGAAATCAAGAACAATATTTTCCTGACCCTCTATAATTCCATCCAAAACAACGTCTATTGTGAAAGAAACCTGAGTCTCTCCCGGATTGAAGGTGATAGATGTCGGGATGCCGGAATAATCAAGAATATCTGTTGCCGAACCTGAAACATCTACAGGAACGGTTAAGCTGGCTCCCAAATTCGCATCTCTTTCAAGGGTTACAGTAGCTGTAACACATCCTTCAGCAATCCAATTAGGTTCTGAATAGATCTCATTTGAAAGCTCGTATGTAATGTCAACAGGGGTTAATGAGGATAAGCTATTTGCTTCAAGAAAAATCCCCGAATCCCATTCTCCGTCACCAACATCAGCTATTGCGATAACCAAATGATAGGTTTGACCACATTGAACCTGAGATACTGCCTCTAAGACATCTGTAAACCCATCATATTGAATATACATAGGATTCGAATCATATGGAGACATGCTTCCATCACCATTAAAATTAAAATACTGAGAATTATTATTAACGTTTACATTATTAATCGATACAACTCCTCCCCCATTTGGAAGTTGTGCGATATTCTGTATTCCTGGTATTCCTGGGCCAGAAATAAAGAAGCCAAAAACATCATTGAAACCGGAATTATTTGGTGGGGCAAATTCTGGGTATTCATCTGAACCAAATACATATTTAAAACGAACGGTATCTGAATATGGAATAAAATCAAACTCAAGTATTGCCGCATTGTATGTTTGGGTAGAGCCTATTAAACCAGACAGCAAGGCAGATCCACCAATATTGTTATCTACTCCGGCACCAGTTTGATTGTTTGGCCCTTGAGGACCACTACCATTATCAATTACTGTTCCTGTAGTAAGCACAATCCCCTCATCAATACCCAAAACGGTATTTGTCGCTTGAAAAGAACCCAAAGCAACAGGGCTGCCGTTATATAAAATATTCGAAACGGTAACTCCTTGGCCAAGCAAAACATTCTGAACAAGGGCAAGGGGAGACATCGTTGTTCCCGTCACCAATTGAGAATAGGCATTCCCAAAAGGGCTTAATAATATGACAATTAAAAGTTTTTTAAACACGCTTTTTATATACTGTGTATATAATAACGTAAAAAGAACAATTTCGTTGTATCTACGGGGCTTTTATTTTTAATCTTGGAAGAAAAGTGTCTTGAAAGTCACCCAGCTTAAAAATGGAAAGAAATGCATGGGCATGGCATACCCATAAATTGTATAAATGATTTCTTCATGCAGTCCATAAACCGTAAATATTCCAAAGCACGTGAAAATTGAAATTCCGGCGAAAACAAAATAAAATATAAATGGCCCGATTCGTGGCATCAACCTTTTCGCCTGAAAATAACCTACTGACGCTAACAGACAGCCAATGATAGGGGCAAGAATTAAATGACTCATTGGAATGGCTTCTCTTAAAGACACTAATTGTTCGCCCTCTATTGCTGTTGCACTCTCATAGGCAAAAGAAAATAATACCGTTACGAGACTTGCAAATATTCCAGCACTTAAAGGGAAGTAGACGTATTTTTTTATCATTTTTTATTTTTTCACAGACACTCCAGCAATTATTTTAATATTTCGGGAAACTTTATTATCAGGACCTAAACTGTAATTCATTCTATTTACTGAAAACTGCGCTTTGTAAATGGTTTTTAAATCCGTTGTCTTAATTTCAATTGGAATAATCACGTCTTTACTTACCCCTCGAATGGATAGCTTCCCCTTGGCAAAAATGCCTTTTTCAGTTTTATACACTGATGAAGATACAAAATTGATCGTTGGATATTTTTCAGCATTAAACCACTCCGAACTCTTTGCGTGCTTGTTTTGTACGCCATTACCTGTGTTGATCGAAGCCACTTTTATATTTAGATCAAACTGTAGACCCAAAATAGAGTCTGATTTAACCACATCACTACTGATAATTTTTCCTGACATTTCTTTAAAAACTCCTGTAGCATCTTTACTATAAAATGCTACCTTGTAGGTATCAATATTGTTAGTGTCTTGAGCGTTCAATGCCAAACCAACAAAGAACATTACTGCAATCATTCCAATCTTTTTCATATTTATTCTTTTATCATTTCTATTTCCGCATGAAGTTCAACCTCTGCGGCAACATTTGCTATCGGTAACTCAGGGCCTACTCCAAAATCCATTCTATTGACGGTTGTTGTAAAATAAAATCCAGCCAATTGGCTTTCTCTAGACTGAACTGTTCCATTATGCTTCATTTGTACATCTATTTCTTTTGTAATACCATGCATTGTGAAATCACCTGTTACAATATATGCATTTTCTCCATTGGCCTTTATCTTTTTGCTTTTAAAGGTAATATTTGGATATTGTTCCGTTTCGAAAAAGTCAGCTGAACGCAAATGATTATCCCTTGAGTCATTTGCTGTATTAATGGAAGCTGCGTCTATAGATAATTCAATTTGAGCATTCAAAAATCCAGATCCATTCGAAGTCATGTCTATATCAAACTCCCTAAACTCGCCCACCGTAAAGGAAACTCCTTTGTGTAATACTTTAAAACCAAAATTGGAGTGCGTAATGTCCGGTTTCCAATTTGATTCTTTTTGCCCCATTAGGATGGCACTATTTAAAATTAAAATCAGGCCAAATAATATTTCTTTTCTCATTATTATCAATTTTATGTTTTTATGTTTTAACAAATTTAAGTTATTCGAAATTAATTATTCTTAATCTAAATTAAGAATGGATCTTCTCAATTTCAATTTTAAGAATTTTTTCAAATCTATTAAGTATCATTTCATGAATCATGCCAACTTATGTTAAATAAATGTTAACGGGTGTAATGAATTTAATCCTGTTGCGTTAGGTAAATAACGAGTCGATAAATGACGAGTTGTTTTCATATTTAGTAGTTTAGGTTATAAAAGGGGGCGAAGGCCCTCTTTTTTTGTTTTTATTGGGACTATTCTATTGAGGTTTTTCTACATTTGCTATTACTTCAGCCAACAAAATGAATAACTCTAACAAAAAGCAGCTTTTTATATTCAATACTTTATCAGGAAATAAAGAAGCATTCGTACCCATACATAATGACATGGTTGGAATGTATGTCTGTGGGCCGACTCTATATAGCGAACCGCATATGGGGAACATGAGGACATTCATCAATTTTGATCTTATTTATCGTTTTCTGCTTCATTCCGGATATCAGGTTAAATACGTACGAAATATTACTGATGCAGGACACATAACGAACAGCGCCGGAGAACAGGAAGACAGCATTGGAAAAGCCGCAAGAATGGAGCAGGTTCAGCCTTTGGAAATAGTCTACAAATACAATTTAAAGTTTCAAGAATTAAATCAAACTTATAATTTATTACCTCCATCTATTGAGCCTACAGCCACTGGTCATATTCAAGAACAAATTGAAATCATCGAGAAGATCATTGAAAATGGATTTGCATATGTCAAAAATGGCTCAGTTTACTTTGATGTAAAAAGCTATATGCAATCTTATAAATATGGAGAGCTGAGTGGAAGAAAGGTCGATGAATTAGAAAATGAGACTCGAGCGCTTAATGCGCAGGAGGAGAAAAGGTTTTTTGCAGATTTCGCTTTATGGAAAAAAGCACAAGACAATGATATGCAAATATGGAGGTCCCCTTGGGGAGATGGCAATCCAGGTTGGCATATTGAATGTACTGCTATGAGTACCAAATATCTGGGTGAAACTTTTGATATTCACGGTGGAGGATTGGACCTCAAATTCCCACATCACGAAGATGAAATTGCTCAAAGCTGTGGAGCAACAGGAAAATCTCCAGCAAACTTCTGGATGCATGCCAATATGCTCAATGTTAATGGAAAAAAAATGAGCAAATCATTGGGGAACTTTTTCCTTCCCAAAGAAATTGTTGAAGGTACAAGCGAATTGTTTTCAAAAGCTTACTCGCCACAAGTCATTCGTTTTTTTATGATGCAATCACATTACAGAAGCACACTTGACCTAACTGAAGACGCTTTAAACGCTGCCGAAAAGGGATTCGAAAGATTAACGGAAGCGATTTCGCTCCTTGAAAGCATCCATGTTGGTGATACCTCATCCTTTAGCATTCCCCTTTGTATTCAAGGGTTTTATGATGCAATGAACGATGATTTTAACGCGCCTATTCTAGTTGCAAATTTATTTGATGCAGTAAAAAAAATAAATCTGATAAAGGACAATAAGGAAACCATAAATGCTGGGGACAAAGATTTCCTTTTAAGTGAAATGAAGTGTTTTGTGCATGATGTTCTTGGTTTACAATTCAATTCTGATTCTAGTGATGATCGACTAAGCCCCGTAATGGACTTGGTTCTCGAATTAAGACAAAAGGCAAGAACAAATAAAGACTGGGACACCTCTGATTTGATTCGTGATGGATTAAAAAATGCAGGCATCGAGGTTAAGGATGGCAAAGAGTCAACAAGCTGGAAGTAAGCATTTTTTTACATTTAATTCTGTATATTTGAGTAAAGACTATTACTTATGAACGTAACCTATTATGGCCATAACACATTTCTCGTAGAATTTGGTGGCAAGAAGCTCTTATTTGATCCTTTTATATCAGGAAACGGTCTAGCAGCGCACATAGATGTAAACACTATTGAAGCGGATTACATATTGCTTTCTCACGGCCATCAAGATCATATTCTAGATGCTGAATCCATTGCGAAACGATGTGACGCAACGATAATTTCAAATTTTGAAATCATATCATGGTACGAACCCAAAGGGGTCAAAGGTCACCCCATGAATCATGGAGGTAAACATACATTTGACTTCGGTACCGTTAAATATGTAAGTGCTATTCATTCGTCGGTTCTTCCTGACGGAACTTATGGTGGTAACCCTGGGGGATTTGTTATTTGGAATGACACCAACTGTTTCTATATGGCATGCGACACTGCACTTACCTATGATATGAAACTCATTCCCTTGATGTGTCCAAAATTGGATTGGGCCGCGTTACCAATGGGGGATAATTTCACTATGGGTTTAGAGGAGGCCGTAATGTCTACGAGTTTTATTGAATGTAAAAACATTATCGGGTGTCACTATGATACATTTCCGATCATTGAAATGAATAAAGATGATGCTCGATCGGCTTTCGAATCAAAAGGAATACAAATTCATCTACCAGAAATTGGGGAGTCCATTGACATCTAATCTTGATGTCTTTTGCGTAAAATGGGCGAAAATCATTAAAAAAGACACGTTTTTACTGTAAAAACCCTCTTTTTTTTGATAAACTAGCAAAAAAAGGAAATTTATATTCAGACCTTCTTGTGTTTCACTATTTTTTTTTAAAATCTACTAAAATCATTGAAAATGAGCCAAAAAAGTCCATTTTATACGGATTATTGAGTTTTTTTTCGGATTTTAAACGATTATCTTTTAATCCATTTTAAGGTATCCAAAACACATTGACTTAATAGTATTTCAACTTTGTAAATCCCTTCAGCCAAATTGATGTTAATGCTCTTTTTTTCTGTATTGTCATGATTTTCAATATGAACAAGTCGCCCCATGGCATCATAAATTTTAATACAATCATATGCCTGTCCAAAGCTTTTTATATAGAATTGGTCTGCAGAAGGATTTGGATAAAGCTCAAAAGGTCTTTTAATTAAAACCTCATTAAGTCCGTTTGTTCCACTCACCAAAACAGGAACATATTGAATGTCCTCACTAGTGAGTGTGTTCATATTTACATATGATATCTCTATTGAATCAATTAAGTCAACAATAGGTTCGATTAAAACCCCATAGCGTTCACCTGGGCTAATCCATAAGGTGTCGGAAATTTCGGGATTTACAATGGGTCTCCCGTCCGTACTAATGATCTTTGCATTGAGCTCCTCTGGAAAGGTCACTCTATTAGCCAGGTAGCCAATATTAGCCATTCTCAAAAAAGAGACCTCCTCCTTTGCGGTTTGCAAAGCAATATCTGGTTCTAATAATTGTTGCTCACTTTGTCCATTAACAAGAAAATAGCTCGGGTGATATTCTGGTATAGAAACCTCATGAATAGTTTGGGTTGTATCATGGTCGTGCTCCATAACTGAATCTTCATGCCATAATGGATCTATCTCTGACATGGTGTAGAGCTTATCCTGGCTATAGGGGTAGCCTCCATCCCATGTTATGTTGCTTCCATCAGCAGGTTTAACAATAAAAACTCCATACATCCCTGCCTGAACGTGAATCGTTGAAACGACATGGCAATGATAAAAGTAAGTGCCGGGATGGGGTGCGACAAAATAATAATAACCATGCTCCATATGATGAACCTCGAAAGACAAATGCGGAACTCCATCATTTTCTTGATTGACATCTAATCCATGTAAGTGGATGGTGTGTGGGGCTCCTTGAGACACGTTAAACAAATCCAAGACCACACTATCTCCTTCATTTGCATACAAGGTGGGTCCAGGAATCGAGGGTTGTTCACTAAAGCTCTGCGCAAACCCAAAAGTGCGTAAAACTATACCATCATGCATCTCTTTTTCACCTAAATTTCTTGCAATGAGCTGGTGATTCACCATTTGCTGTCCAACGGATACAAATGAGCTCATTAAAAAAAAATATAAAACTATTCTTCTCGTCATTATGGCTCAATTAGCATAGTTAAAAACATCCCGTTCGGATATATATTTGCCCCCGTAACTGCAATTAAATTGTGGTCATGCACGGGATATTCTCCTGGCTGATGGGGAACCAACTCTAAAGTCAAAACCTCCATAGGGTTAATCGGGAAAGTATCTTTTATTCGCCCCTCATGGCCCGGGTGTGCTGAGGATTGCTCTACTTTTAGGTGGTACCCATGAAAATGGATAGAATGAATTGCATTCCCTGTATTTGCGATATGAATGTGTATGGTGTCCCCAACATTCCCAACAATCCTTGCTGAAGAATCCCCAGTAATATCTGGGTTATGATTTCCGTTGATTAAAAAGAATTTCGGGTTGTATTCCGCACTTAGCTGATTGTTCGAAGAGATTTCATTAATCCAGAGCGTGTCTAGCTCTTTTAAATTCCAATAAAATGAAGCTGAACTGTTATTTCTAAAAACAATCATTCCTGCAAGACCTAAGATTTTATTATTTGGATAATTCTCTGAATCATGATAGATAAAGGTTCCTAAAGCTGCTGAATGAATAGACACAGTTTCATTCATGCCAGGAGAAATTAACCCTGATGTAACACCTAATTCAATGCTGCTGATTCGATGAGGACTTATATCATTATTGAAAATCGTTAAAGAAACAGTGTCTGAAATGGAATACGACAAAATAGCATTTCTTTTGTCAAAAACATTTGATGAATTGAAGCACTTGTAGGGCAAACTGCTTCCATTGAATGTTTGAAGCGTCCCTGAGTTGATGTAAATGGTGTCAGATATTTGTCCTGAAAAAGAATTAAAGGCTGTTGTAATACAAAGAAATAAAATTGCACTTTCTTTCAAAAAGACCATTGAAATAAATTTATCAAATGGTTTAATCAAATAACTCACTGAATGGATTTTACAATGGTTCTGATTACGCACTCTCCCGATGAATTCGTGATTTTTGCAAAATAGACTCCATCATGCAAGTTTATTAAATCGATTTCAGCAGTCGATCCATCGTTTTCCCAAATAGAGACAAGCTGTCCATTCATCGTCAAAATCTCAACTTTTCCTGCCTGGCTAAAGTTGGTAAAATTAATATATCGATTAGCCGGATTAGGAAACACCTCAATATTACTTAGGCTATTTTCAATAATACTACTGGATGGATTTGTCCAAGTAAGATGCATAGAAATCGTATCCCCAAATGCTGGATTTCCTGACTCATAAACATAGAAGCTAATATCCCCCTCACCATAAAAAGTGGATGCAGTGATATTTAGTTTTAAGAATGCTGTTACTCCATCTAAAGCTTCTTGTTCTGTTATTGCACTCATGGTTCCCTCTCCAGGTACACCAACATAACAACCTCCCAAGTCGCAAAGAGAATAAGACCATTCTTCTGGCAATGTGTTTTCGATAAGAGACCATTGGAATTGTATCGGACTCAGGTCCGTTGTAATGAGTGAAATTCCATGTGAAGAGTAATTTTCTTCTTGAATGTCCTCATCAATATGCTGAGCGGGGTTGAAGGTAAAGTTTTGGGCAATCGAAGAAAACCCTAAAAAAGTAATGATTGAAAGTAAAAAATAAGAATGCCTCATTGGAATCAGTTTAGAAACCAAAGTTAAAGCTTTTTATCCGAATACTTTTTTAAGTAAATCGGAAACCCTTGCTGCGGGATTATTTCTAATCTCTAATTCTTGTTTTGCGATTTGAATGAACAAGCCTTCAATGGCCTTTTCAGTTGTATAATCTACCAAATCCGGATTTACTTTTTGGACCATCGGTATTTTATTATATGCCGTGAAAAGATTTTCCCAATACTGCGTTGCACCTACTTTATCTAAGGAGGTTTTAATAACCGGCTTGAATTTTTCGACCAAATCGTTTCTGGTTTGAGCACTCAGGTAAGATGTTGCAGCATCGTCTTCTCCATTGAGTATGCTCATAACGTCATTAAGACTTAGATTCTTAATTGCGCTAACAAAGAGCCCCTTCGAGCTATTGGCCGCATCCTCCGCTGCCCTATTCATTGACTCTATCGCGGCATCAACCTTTTTGCCTTGCCCCAGTTTTCGAAGTTTCGACTCGACTTGTTTAGCTTCCTGTGGGAGAAAAAGCTTAATTTGATCATCTTTAAAATAACCATCTGGTTTAGAAAGTTTATCAACGCCTTTTTCAATTCCCTTATTTAGGGCTTCTTTAAGGCCTTCACCCACCTCTTTTTCACTAAGTGATTTATTTCCAGGAATAGAAATTCCTGTTTTTTCTAATCCTTTTTTTAGGTTTGGAAGCTGAGATATTCCAGACATTGAAAATGTGAATGTCATGCCGATAATTAGATAAATAGATTTTTTCATGTGTATGTTATAAAGATTATTAATCACAAACCCTGAAAAAGTATTTATCCGAGCTCGTTTATTTCAAATGTTAAACATTACATAGCATAAAACATACCAAAATAATGCTGAATTCAATTACACATAAAAAAGGGAAACTCATAACC
>Ga0209251_1000793_pt1 | contig 26993 bp, 23 predicted proteins | sample SaaInlV_100m_DNA_6_FD_184665 | JGI IMG/M metagenome (GOLD analysis project Ga0209251, IMG submission 184665) | Marine microbial communities from expanding oxygen minimum zones in the Saanich Inlet - Saanich Inlet SI073_LV_10m_DNA (SPAdes) (version 2) | ecosystem: Environmental > Aquatic > Marine... | reverse complement strand
CCTAGGTGTCCATCACAGTTAGCACAAAGTATTTCGACCCGCATACCATCCGCATCAGTGGAGCGTCTTACTGCGCCAGCTATCTCATCATCGAAGCTGGGCCAGCCGCAATGCGACTGGAACTTATCTTGTGATCGGTACAGCGGGGCTTCACATTGCTTGCAAACGTAGATGCCGCCCTCAAAAAAATTGTCGTATTTCCCTGAAAAAGGCGCTTCTGTACCCTTATTGATAATGATGTGAGTTTCTACAGGGGAAAGCGCGTTGTATTCACTTGTCATAGGGTAACCTTTGATATTCTAAACGGTTGAAAAATGTATGATTTCACGGGATCTAATGATGACATAGCCTGATGATCTGCGTAACCGGTGATCGAAATAAAACGTGTTTTGATTGTACACATCTGTTTTTTAGGGGAACTCGACAATCCTTATTTGTGTACATGGCAAGTGTTTGTTCCGTGACGATGACTTATGTATGGTGCAGGAAAACAAAGTTTAAATGAGAGGTTTGAAATGAAAATCGGTATTAATGGTACTGGGCTTGTCCAGCGAGCCTCAATAGACGCGATTGAGAAACATGCCCAGCAAGCGGCGGACCACGGCTTTACCAGCTATTGGTTGGCGGAACATCCGACCGGTGGACTCGATGCGATGACTGTATTGACGGTCGTCGGTTCCAAAGTTAAGGACATTGAGCTTGGCACAGCCATAATCCCTACTTTCCCGCGTCATCCCATGGTCTTGGCGGGGCAGGTACACACGTTGCAGGCGGCGATTGGATCCCGATTTACCTTAGGTATCGGTTTGTCCCATGAGGTAATGATGGCTGATTTGGGTATCCCCTTTGATCGCCCCATCCGGCATCTGAAAGAGTACTTGTCGGTGCTTGTGCCGTTGATCAATGAAGGCAAAGTTTCCTTTAACGGAGAAATGATTTCCTGTGACGCGACGACTTTCTTCAAGCCTGAGCAATCATGTCCAATCGTTGTTGCAGCGCTTGGACCGCAGGCTCTTGCAGTGACTGGCAGATTAGCTGATGGCACCTCCCTCGCTTGGGTTGGTCCAAAAACGATCAGGGAGCATATAAAACCGAGACTGAGTGAGGCGGCCGCGGCTGCGGGTAAACCTGCACCCCGAATTATTGCGACCTTACCTGTTTGTGTGACGGACGACGAAGCAGGCATTCGCGCAAGAATTTCGAAAAATCTCAAAATGTATGGTCAGCTGCCTTCCTACAAGGCAATGTTCGATCGGGAAGGGGTTGAGGAGCCAGGAGATCTTGCGCTTGTCGGTACTGAAACTCAGGTGCAGGAAATGATCGAAGGTCTGCAGGAGGCGGGTGTGACTGACTTTGCCGCGTCAGAATTTGTGACCAATAGTGAAGAGGCAGATGCAACCAGAGCATTGCTTCGTTCTTTTTGTTAAAGGAGCCAGCGCCTATCGGGTTGCTGATCGGGTTCCCGATCGGGTTCCCGGTGCCGGTGGGTTTTCCGGGGGGCCAGCGAAACACTGAGCGATGGACATCCACAGTATCGCTGGGTCGCCAACGACTCTGAGATTCACATCGGCAATATTTCTGCCCTGAGTGACAACGTGGCAGAAGTCTACCGCATCACCCTTAACGAAGTTGTCGGTGCAGGGTTCGTTGAATGCCCAGATCTCGCCGGAAGGTGCAACAAGTTCGACATAAGGTGCCGGACCTGGTGGCTCCATCTTTCTGTTTGCAAATGTCCAGCCGTAGGTTCGTGCTCCGATGACAGCGATGTTTTTTAATCGTTCGGTGTTGTTTCGCTGTATCTTTTTTAGATCATAAACATCCTGACCGTGGGCCCAAGTTTCCATTTGTCTTGCTGTCGTGAACATCATCACGCCCATATCGGGACCAAACCATGCTAGACGACGTTTGGGGTCACTGTTACCTAGCAGTTCACACATTTCCTGAAAGTAGGACCACCAGTCCTGCAGCAACTCTGAACCTGTTCGACTTGGGTTCATCATCGAGCCGAGTAGCTTTCGATCTTTGATTGAAGCTTGAAACTCTTCTCGACTTTTCAGAGAAAGTACCGCCATTTTGTCTGACCCATGCAGATGCTGGACCACCTGATTGATCGTCCAGTCTTTGAACGGCGTCGGTGTCTGCCAATCTGCATCTGACAGGGTGTCCAGTAGTGCCTTGAATTCAGTGCCTTCTTCCAATAAATCTTTTGCCTGTCTCAGCATGCTGGATCTCCTTCGTTCATTTTCAATAGTACAATAGGCACCTTCCTATCGGTTGTTGCCTGATAGGTCGCGTATCGGGGTTGCTTCTTGATGAGGTGTTGCCACCATCTTAGGTGCTCCTCTTCTTTAAGGTCCTGCGCGATCATGCGAAAAGTTTCATTACCAATCTGAACATCGACCTCCGCTTCATGCAATAGGTTATGGTACCAAGCGGGATTTTTGCTGGCCCCTGCATTTGACGCTATCAACAGATAGCCCTTGGGGTGCGTAAAATAAGGCATAGGTGTTTCTTGGCGTTTTCCGGACTTATGTCCTAGCGTAGTAATGAGCAATATATCGAGCCCGTCTACTCGTTTTCCTATCTGTCCACGACTGGCTTTGAAAATAAATTGATGAACTCTCGAGATAACGCGCAAAGCAAGGGGACCCGGTACATAGGAAATGTAACTTGTTTTTATTTCTTCCTCCATAGTCTAATTAATCGTTATCACTCCGTGTTCGATAAGGCTCGTTGCGCCGCATATGATCGCTTCTTCGATCGGTCGAGGTTGCCATCCTAGGTGAAATGCAGGTGCACAATCGTATTCCACAATCTTATCCAGGTCGGGCACAATTGTTGCCAAAACCGGGTTGAACTTTGCTAACGCTCGAAAAATAAAAGATGGGAGTTCATGACGCGGCAGCTGCTTGCCGAGCGAGGGAATTTCTCTACCCAACAGGGTCGCTATCTCTAGAAGTGACATGTGGCCATGACTGCAAAGCAATCTGCTACCAGCGTTCCCGTACTCAAAAGCTAGACGATGAAGGATGGCGACATCTCGTACATCGACGATGCCCATCGATAGTTTTGGCAATAGTGGATAGCGGCCGCTCATTAAAAGTACCAATGCTTCCAGAGAAGAACCGTAGTCTGGCTCTAGTGTCGGGCCCAGAACCATCGTCGGGTTAATGGCGATGAGTTCGATGTCTTTATCGACCGCGAAGTCCCAGGCGGCTCTTTCCGCTAAGGTTTTACTCAGTCCATAGGCGTTGATGGTTGGAAACAAGGGATCGGACCAGTCTGCTTCAGACTGAATGATTTTGCCCGCGTGAGGGTTTGCCGAAACTGCGGCAATCGAACTCGTGAGTACGACGCGTTTGATCTTAGCATCGGCGGCGGCCTTGAGTACGTTAAGCACGCCCTCTCTTGCCGGTATGATGAGTTCATCTGGGTTCTTAGGTTGCTCAATTGGCACCGGCGAAGCAAGATGAAACACACCATCACAACCTTCGACAACATTGCCCCAACAATCAGGGTCCGTGAGACTTGCTTCAACAAGTTCGAGATTTTCTAGGTTTTTGGCATTTGCGCTGAATAGCTTTTTAAGATCCGTAGCCCGGTTTAGATCACGTATTGTGCCTCTGACCTCGTAGCCGTTACTCAAGAGATCAATCACAGTGTGCGCGCCGATAAATCCTGAGGCGCCTGTAACCAAGATCTTTTTCGTCATTTTGAGCATCACTGATTTTAGTGGGTTGATTGTACGTGATTAAACAGACACTTTGTGTTTGTTTATCTGCTATTCTCGCCAACAACAAACAATCCAAATCATGGAAGAAATCAGGACACTGAAGATGCAGCAAAACGCTTTGGGATCGATAAACAACGTCAGCCGTTTATGTTTGGGAGGTGGAGGCATCGGTCAGGTCTGGGGGAAAACCTCTAGAGACGAAGCGATAAAAACCGTGCAGGCCTCTTACGAAGCTGGCATTAATTTTTTTGATATGGCGCCAATGTACGGCAATGGAGAAGCCGAATCAGTGATGGGGTTTGCTTTCGAGGATGGATATCCTGCAGACATCAAGCTGACAACCAAATGTCTAGTCGGTGGAGTTGAAGGCAAGACGATCGAGCAGAAACTTCGATCTTCGCTCGATGAAAGCTGTCAACGCATGAAGCGGGAGTACGTGGATGTTTTCATTCTGCACGGTTACGTGATCCCTGATGGTTGGGATGAAAGCCTAAGACCCAACGCGCAGCCCCATATAGCGGTCGAATGGTCGAATTATGAGCAATATGTCGTGAGTACATTTGAGGCATTGAAAGCGGAGGGTCGAATTGGTGCATGGGGCGTAACAGCTGCGAGTGTCCAGGAAGCCAATCGACAAGTTCTCAAGGCTGATCGCAAGCCCGATGTGGTCCAGTGTATTGCAAACCTACTTGACTCTCCGGGTAGTATGGCGATTTGTCGTGAGAAACCTGATCCGAGAGAAATTATTTCACTCGCCGCGAAAGAGAATGTCGGTGTGATGGGAATTAGAGCAGTTGCGGCGGGGGCTTTGACGGAAAATATTGACCGTGATGTGAAGCCCGGGTCAAGGGAAGCGCTGGATTTCGAAAAGGCTGCTGATTTCCGAAGACTTGCTGCTAAATCAGGCGTATCCTCCGCCTTTCTCGCCCATCGGTACGCTTTGTCTATGATCGATGTAGACACCGTTGTATTGGGCGTCAAAGACAGGGTTGAGCTAAAGGAATGCCTCGAGGCAGAGGCTGCCGGCCCGCTGGACCAGAGTATGATGAATGAAATTGCAGATTGCTGTTCTGGCGACTAGTGTCCGGGAATTGTATGTGGACTTTGTGATCGAGGAAATATGACAAATAACGATATTTTGCGTCAACTTCGCTTTGTGTTCGACTTCAAAGATCATGCGATGGTGAAACTGTTTGCGATGGGTGGTCTTGAGGTGACAATTGATGCGGTAAGTCGCTGGCTGAAAAAGGAAGACCACGATAGCTTTGTTGCACTTGAAGATTCCGGCATGGCGAGTTTTCTAAATGGATTGATCATCGAACGAAGAGGTAAAAGAGAAGGCGCAGAACCAGAGATCGAGCAGCGGCTGAATAACAATATTATTTTAAAGAAGCTAAAGATAGCTCTCGATATGAAGGCTGAGGACGTGATCGCGACGCTCGAACAGGCAAATTTGCGAATTGGTAAGTCTGAGTTAAGCGCATTTTTCCGTAAGCCAAAACATAAACACTATCGTGCCTGTAAAGATCAGATTCTTCGAAATTTTATTCACGGGATTCAAATGCAGTATCGACCTGATGTTGGTGAGGATGCCGAACAGCCGAACAATCACAATACGTCAGAAGAGAAAAGTTCACTTTGGAAGTGATTGAGGTTGTCATCAACCGGGAACCTGTCGAACTCTACAAGGTACTGAAGTTTGAAGGCCTTGTCGGTAGCGGTGGAGAAGCAAAGCTTGTCGTTGATAATGGTCTGGTTCGCCTAAACGGCGAGGTTGAAACCCGAAAAAGAAAAAAGGTCGTTTCCGGAGATGTCATTGAGTTTGATCAGACCAGGATGAAGCTGGTCTTAGCCTAGTCTCCCTGGTGCAGGGCATAGGGCGTGATATCAAATCCGAACATGCCGTACCTTGCCTCGACAGCTTGTAGCGTTTCTTCACACCAGTAGGGTGATCCAGGTTGCGGAAACCCCAAAACAGCTCGTTGATTTAAGCTTGCTCCGGCGATTAGTCGTTCAAGAAATTTGTTATCCCTGTATGCTTGCCAAGCCCAGCCGATGTGAAGCGTACTTATCCACTCTGAGGCTGCTTTCCTGAATGTGATGTTTTGGACAACCCTGCTTTCTTTGTTGGCTAATGGGGTGCCCCGGTGCCATGTATCATGTCGATAAAAAAGCACATCGCCCTTTCGGTAATCGGTTCTTACTTCACGTTCATAGAGGGATTGACGCCAGTGCGCGAGTTCCGGTCGCTGTTCGGCAAAGTAATCCTCAGCAGCGTTTTTGTCATTGATATAGCGCAGGTCGCCAATGCCGGGTGAATCGATAATTGGCCATCGATACGCGGGATCATCCTTACCTCGCCTGGGGACAACGGCAGTGCCGCCCGCGTGACTCTCTGCATCACTTAGGTAGACAATCATCTCGACTGCTTCTGGGCGGTACCAGGGCGTTGGGTGAGCGATGGTGTGATTAGGGTAATCGACATGAATGCGCTGGTCTTGATTGTCCTGAATATTTTTTCTAGTCTCTCTTCCGTATTTTGCCCACACGTCAGATTGCGTCAGTCGGGTATCGCAAATAGCGACCCCCAAAAGGTCAGAGACCGCGCGCAATAATGATTCTTGCAAAGTAATTTGATTCAGCGCTTGAATCTGTGAAGGAAAGTTCATCGCGCCTGTGCTGCCGAAATCTGTAATCGCGGTGGCTTCATCAGAACCCGATTTCGGATAGTGTTTTCTCGCCGCGTCGGACATAGCATCAATGGCAAGTGGATCGATTAGCCCATTAACGAACACATAACCCTCTTCTTGCCAGCGGGATATCTGCGCAGGACCCAGTCTGTTTTTCAAGTCTAGGGCCTCTGACATGATTTGCCTGTTTTGAGTGACATTGTCAGACATATTGTTCATCTCCTGAAAACGGTTGGGCATGAATTTCGCTCAGGCCATAATTCTTACTGATGGAGAGGGTTAACTCAAGAAGCAACTTTTGATGCGGCGCCTTATGCCACTATAATAGAGACTTAGATTCTAGTTAACTGGCACGAAAAGATGAGTCCTGAAGCGGCCGAAGGCAAACCGATAGCGCTAATTTTATGGCGTAAGAAAGAAAACGAGGAAGACGATTTAGCCGTGTTTAAGGGCGTGTTGACTCAAGAGGATGGGATATATCACCTCGATCGTGAAGCGGGTTTCGACAGAGTAATTAAAGAGGAGTGGTTGCAACGTATTGACGCTGTCCCCGCTGAGCTCAAAGAAGTGCTGCTCGACTGTGACTTTCAGCTCTCTTTAAATCTCAGTGAGCTCGACGAAGTGGGTGGTCTTGAGAGTTTCGGTTTCAGTTGGCCAGTTTCTGCAGCGTAGACTGATGCGATTGATCCCCTAAGGCCGATAGCGCAAGCGCGACGACAGTCATTCAAGGGGGGGCATCATCTGACTGCCATGGGCAATGGTGCACTCCGTTGTGTTTGTTCTCAAATAGCCTATTTTTTCATACCAAAGCAAATATCTGCGACTTCATCGTAGGTGGCGACGAAATGCATTTTGAGTCCCTTCTTAAGGTAGTCGGGCATCTCAATATAATCTCGCTCGTTGTCCGAGGGGATGATCAGTTCTTTCACGCCGGCTCTTTTAGCGGCGATAACTTTTTCTCTGATGCCTCCGACAGGGAGCACTCTGCCAGTGAGGGTGAGTTCTCCGGTCATGGCAATATCTCTGTTTAGTTTCCTGTTTTTTGCGAGGGAAAGCAGAGCGGTTGCCATTGTGACGCCGGCACTTGGGCCGTCTTTCGGCGTGGCGCCTTCAGGTACATGTAGATGTACAAATGCGTCCTTAAAGAAATCTGTTTCGCCACCGAGTATGTCTAGGTGCGATGAGACATAGCTATAGGCAATCTGTGCAGACTCTTGCATCACGTCACCTAATTGCCCCGTTAATTTTAGTCCCTGCTGCCGGTCGTGTACAAGAGACGCCTCAACTGCCAGCGTAGTGCCACCCATTGCCGTCCACGCAAGCCCATTGATAACACCCAATCCTCGCTGTGGCCTTTGTTTTTTGAATATAGGAGCACCAAGATAGTGTTCAACTTCTTTGATGCCGACGCTGATACTTTTCTTACCTTGCTCAAGTAACTCAACGATAGCTTTTCTAACGATTCTTCCCAGTTGCTTCTCAAATGCCCGAACGCCAGACTCTCTTGCATAACCATCAACGACTGCGCGCAGAGCGCCATCTGTGATTTTCAGTTTGGATGTACGTAATCCGGCTTTTTGTAATTGACGCTTCCACAAGTGGTGTTTACCTATTTGAACTTTTTCTTCTGTCAGATAACCCGCCAGTCTGATTGTCTCCATACGGTCAAGCAACGGTCCAGGAATGGTGTCGAGTTGATTAGCAGTGCAGACGAACAGTACCTTGGATAGGTCGACGCGAAGATCTAGGTAGTGATCAAGGAATTCATTGTTTTGTTCCGGGTCCAGAACTTCCAGCAACGCCGAGGCTGGGTCGCCTTGATAGGAGGCGCCAATCTTATCGACCTCGTCCAGCATGATCACCGGGTTGCTGACGTCGACTTCTTTTAGTGCTTGGATTAGTTTGCCTGGCATGGCGCCGATATAGGTTCTTCTGTGCCCTTTGATCTCTGCCTCGTCTCTCATGCCTCCAAGACTGAAGCGATAAAATTTTCTGCCAAGGGCATTGGCGATTGACTTGCCGATTGAGGTTTTGCCAACCCCAGGTGGACCCACTAACAGGAGTATTGAGCCTGATATCTCTCCCTTGTAAGCGCCTACGGCGAGAAATTCAACAATACGCTCCTTAACATCGTCCAGACCATCGTGGTCCCTGTTCAGCGATTTACGAGCGAGTACGAGATCAAGCTTGTCGTCGCTTGTCACGCCCCAAGGTACAGAGGTAACCCAGTCCAGATAGTTTCTGGTAACGCCATATTCTGCTGAAGATGGGTCAAGGACCTGCAGCTTTTCCATCTCCTCTTTGATGCGCTCAACAACGTGGTCGGGCACATTTCGCTTGAGTAGTCGTTCGCTAAACTTCTCCGAGTCGGCCTGGCGATCGTCCTTTGAGATCCCCAGTTCTTTCTGAATTACTTTGAGTTGTTGATGAAGAAAAAACTCTTTCTGTTGATCGCTGACCTGTTGTTGTACCTGTTCATTGATCTGTGCCTGCAGTTTTGCTGCGTTAAGTTCGGTTTGCAGCAGAATAAGCACTTTTTCCATTCTTGGAATGAGCGGTAACGTTTCGAGTATTTCCTGCATCTCGACGGGTTTGGCTGAAGTGATCGCAGCAGCAAAATCCGCTAGAGGTCCCGGTTCGCTTGTATCGAAGTAGTTCAAATACTGCTTCAACTCTTCGTTGTAGAGAGGGCTTAGCTTCATCAATTCCTTGATGATATTGATCATTGCCGTGGCATAGGCTCGCACCTGGTTGGCATCTTCATTAACAGGAGATTCTAGGTATTCGACCCTTACAACAAAAGGTGGTTGCTTACGAATCCACTCTACGATGCGGAAGCGCTTCATGCCCTGGGCAACAAACTGTAGTTTGTCTTTGACTTCATTCAGATGATGAATGCGTGCGACACATCCAATCTCGGCAATATCTCCTGCTTCTGGTATTGCTCTACCATCAGGCATGGTGGCATAGCTCAAAGCAATAATTTTATGGGCGGATTCGGCAGTTTTTCTTATGCCGGGCCCCCAGGGTTGCTGGTCGACCACGACGGGTTGGACCAGAACGGGAAAATACGGCCTGGATGCTAGTGGAATCAGTTGAAGTGTGTCTGGTAATAACTCATCCGGTCTTGCGATTGCGGTTGAGGGATTACTATCATGGGGAATAAATTCGCTACTCATGGTGGTATCTATTGCTTGAATAATGATGGCTCGTAGCAGGTAGATTGGGTCGAAATTGACCTTTTCAAGCGTCTCTTTGCAGGGAAGTTTCCGTTTCGGCATATTGTTGATCAAGCTTTTCCCGAATCTCCGCATAAGCTGATCGCGTTATTTTATATCGGGTAATCAGATAGATTGGGATGAAATGTAGTAGGGGTAATGCGATCCCTACAGTGATACCCAGATGAGTAATGGTCTGAGACGGTATCTCTGAGGGTAAAACATTGGTTGGAAACTGAATAAGCGTGAGAACTAACCCACCCATCATGATGCCAACACCGGAAATTGCCTTGCCCGAAAATGATAAAGCAGCATTGAACATGGCTTCCTGTCGGTAACCAGTTCTGAGTTCATGGTCGTCGAGGGTATCGGCGATCAACGAAGCGGAAATAATACCTTGCACGACAGCAATACCCGCACTTAGCACGCCAGTGCTCACCAGAATAATCAAAAGCCGTGGGTCACCATTGTCGGGAAGCACATCCAGAAAGCGCAGACTGACTAGGAATACACCGTCCAGAACACTCGCTACCGCAGCAATAATCAGGATGTCTCTTTTGTCCCAATTCCGCTGAAGATAGGCGACCATCGGAAAAGCTAGGATAGCGCCGATAGCAGAGAAGGCGAACCAGCGGAGGTCCTCGGTCTCGAACCCCCAGAAAAACGTGGTCATGTAAATGCCAAGATTTGTCGTCGTGCCTGAAATTGCCGAAGAAACCAGAACGATGATAAAGAGCAGCGCAAATTGTTGATTCTTTAATGCTCGCCACAACTCGGTCGCTGTCGTCGAAAAACTGAATCGGGTTCGGGGACCCGTATGTTGTCGCAGATAAGGGATTTCCCTCTTTGTAAGCAACGTGGTTGCCAGCGCGCCGCCGGTGAGTAGCAAACCGGCAGACATGGCGAGTACAGGATAGCCTTCGGGATTAAGCTGTCCCACCGGAAAAGCCTCGGTTCCCGGCATGACAAATGTGAAGATGAATAGCGGGAAGCATACGGCGATAAGCCAGCCAAGGGCGTAGCGATAGGCCATGACAGAGGTTCTGTCCTCGTAGTCGTCGGTCAATTCAGCCGCAATCGCCGCCCAGGGGACAAAATAGAGCGTCATAAAACCTCTGGTTGCCAGAGTAAATCCAAGTAACCAGGCAAAAAGGGTGATTTCTTGTAATCCCGCGGGAGGCGAAAATAGAAGAAAGATGCTTAATCCAAGTGGCAGAGATGCAATCAGCATTAGCGGGTGGCGACGCCCCCACCTTGTTCTCAGGTTGTCTGAGAGAGAGGCAACCAAAGGATCCGTAACCGCGTCAAACACAATGGCGACTGCGAGTGCCGTTGATACGAGAAAAGCGTCCATTCCAAGGATCTGACTGTAGTAGAGTAGTGCAAACGTATTAAAAACCCAGTTTTTTACTGTGTCGGGAATAGCGCCGACACCCTGGCTAAGTTTTGTCCGAAAGCCCAGTTTTATTGTTCTTTGTTTCCGGTGGTAAATGGGTCTTGGTGTCGTCATTTTGTCTCTGAAATTATTGTCTTTAAGTAAAAACGCTCCCAACGACTATAATCTATCAATCAGTGAGATGTAATAGCTTGTCAGTAGTCTCCAGTGTTCTTTAGAATGGCGGTGTCCGCTTGGCGGGCATTTTGACTGGCTCATTAGTGAACCAGATTGATAGCAGAAGCAGGAACCAGATAATGGATCATTCGAATTACGCCATTGATGAAATGATATCGGCAAAATCAATTGCCGCGCGGGTTGAGGCATTGGCAAAAGAGATTACAGCGAATTATAACGATGCGGATAAATTAGTTGTTGTTGGTTTGCTGAGGGGGTCCTTTGTATTCATTGCAGACCTTGTTCGTGAACTGAAGATGCCGGTGGAAGTCGACTTCCTAGAAGTATCGTCGTACGGTGACGCGATGACAAGCTCAAGGGAAGTGAGGATTCTCAAGGACTTGAGAGGTGAGATAAACGGGTTGGATGTCCTGCTTGTTGAAGATATTGTTGATACCGGCCACACGATGCATCATGTGCAAGCACTGTTAGAATCTCGTGAGCCAAGGTCGCTTGAGGTTTGTGCGCTGCTTGATAAGCCATCAAGACGCGAGGTCGAGGTCGATGTGCGTTGGATAGGATTCGAAATCCCTGACGAATTTGTGGTGGGGTACGGCATTGACTACGCCCAGCGTAATCGCAATCTGCCTTTTATCGGTAAAGTTAGGCTGTTTGATCCTTCCTGAATGGGCAGGGATAAATAGAGCGAGTTAACCGAGGTAGTAGTCCATCAAAGTGAGGTCTTGCTCGCCGGCTTCAATACGTGCGATGGTCTGCAGATGCACTTCATCGGGACCGTCATAAATTCTGAATGCTCTGGCTTTGCCGAATGCTCTCGCCGCAGGCGTGTCGTTTGTCACACCTTTCGCACCATAAAGCTGCACTGCCCGATCAGCAATTGACTGATAAATTCTCGCGACAGCAACTTTTATCATTGATATTTGTTTTCGTGCGGCTTTATTGCCGATTGTGTCTAGTTGGTGTGCAGCCCTTTGAACAAGCAAACGTGCTTGATCCAGTTCTATCCGCGACAGACTGATCGCTTCCTGTGTTGAACTGTACTCATCAATGCGTTTACCAAAGGTCGTTCGTTCCTGTGAGCGTTTGACCATCAAGCTAATCAGCACTTCACATTCACCAATTGCGCGCATGCAATGATGAAGTCTCGCCGGTCCAAGCCGTGCTTGACCAATCGCAAATCCTGCGCCTAGCTCCCCGAGTAGATTTTCTGCAGGAATCCTGACGTTTTTCATTTCGAATTCAGGGTGACGATTAGTCGGTGACAGATGATCGAACACCGGTAAATTCCTCATGATGCTGATGCCCTCGGCATGTCTTGGCACAAGGAACAGAGACTGGCGTTTTGATTTTGGAGCGTCACTATCAGTCACACCAACCACAACAATTAGTTCACATTTCTCATGGGTTGCGTTTGAGGCGAACCATTTTCTGCCGTTGATGACATATTCGTCTCCGTCACGAACAATGCTTGTCGCTAGATTTGTTGGATCCGATGAAGCGACAAGTGGTTCAGTCATGGCAAAAGCAGATCCAATCTCCCCATTAAGTAGGGGGGCAAGCCATTTCTCTTTTTGTTGCTCCGTGGCAAACAACTGCAGGAGCTCCATGTTGGGTACATCCGGTGCGTGACAGTTGAATACCCGCGAAGCCCACTCCAATTTGCCTAGCACCTCTGCGACACCGGTGAACTCGAGGTTCGAGAGTCGTGTGCCAGGCTCGTTGTCATCAAGCCTTGGAAGCGCCATATTCCAAAGGCCGAGGGCTTTTGCTTCCTGTTGGAGAGTACGCTGGATTGTGGGGACAGCTTCTCCGGCAGCGGCTTGTTCTAGCCATAGCTTGTGATTTGGTAAGATGCGGTCGTTAAAAAATGACTCGACCTGATCTCTTATCTCGATGGCGCGGAGGGGTAGTTCAAACATCGAGTTAAGCCTGTGCTGACAGAAGTCAATATAATACCCCCGTCATTGTCACAGGTCAGCCGTAATTTTTCGATAACGCTTATCGCCTGATCATGACCGTATGAACATGAGGGAAAAGATTAGTTTTGCAATTCTGGGACGACCGTCAGCGCGAGAATTGCGCGATTGTTATGGCGACCGTTGAGTTTGGCGATAAAATTGAGGAAGCGCATTTGCCAACGGTACTTAGCATCAAACAAGCGGTAAATGTCTTCAATTTTGGCTGAATCCGTGACGATCGCTGCCGTCCCCGATTCCCAGATATCATGCTTCAGTTTGCCCCGCATGTCACAGGGTGCTATTGCCATTTTACCGTTGTTTCTAATCCGCTTTACTTTGCCAGCTTTTGATTCCGAGAAGACATAATACTCCCCATTATCGCCGGCAAGCCATACCGGTGTTCTGACTTCTCGACCATCTTTTCGATAGGTTGCAAGGTTGACGTAGGTTTCAACAGCAGGATTAAACTTCATATTTCTAATTACTCTAATTTCGTCAGTTTAAGCATAAACCTGTCGGTGTCGCCATATAGACCAGGTGTGAACGCGCCTTTGGTTTTGACATCCTTGAGTTTGGCAAGGATATTGCTGGTTGGATGCCTAGATCAATCAAGTCTCTGACTATACCTCGCTAGTGTCTTAAACGGAAAATCTGTGTTTGATTGATGCGAACGACTTTTTCGTAATGTCAGGCAGAATGTCGCCAACCAATGACAGCGAATTCGAAGTGTGACGATTGTGATGTAGATTTGCTACAGTTGGGTAGAAATAACGGCAAAACAAGAAACCAGAGGGGTAAAAAGATGACAATCACGAAAATTGAAACAGGTACAGAACATCTACTGGCTGAAAATAATGATGGCGTGGCTGTACTCACGCTGAATCGCCCAGAAGCAAGAAACGCGATGTCAGGGGAGATGAATGCGGCGCTGCAAAAAGTGCTGGCTGATGCGGAGCTTGATCATGAGATTAAGTGCATTGTACTCACGGGTGCAGGTAAGGGTTTTTGTGCAGGAGGTGATGTCAAAGGCATGGCAAGTTCCGGCGATGGCACTGTGGGTCCGCGGACAATAGATCAAGCGATTCACGCTCAACGTGTTAATCAGCGAGCGACGGCTGGCAAATTGTTCAAAATGCCCAAACCGACGATAGCCGCGCTGCCGGGTGCGGCTGCGGGCGCGGGTCTATCCTTTGCGCTGGCGTGTGATATGCGAGTAATGGCATCTAACGCGATCATGACGACTGCATTTGCTCGGGTAGGTTTTTCTGGTGACTACGGTGGTACCTATTTCATGGCGCAACTGGTGGGTACAGCCAAGGCGAAAGAGTTGTACTATTTGTCAGACCGCGTTAGCGCAGATGAAGCGCTAAGACTTGGACTAACGAATTGGGTCTGCGAGCCAGATGAGCTGCAGGCTAAAGCGCTTGAAATTGGTCATCGCATATCCTCTGGCCCTACTGTTGCCTATCGTTACATGAAAGAGAATCTCAACCGGGCGCTTGCCGGTGATGTCGATGATTGTATGGATCTTGAGGCGACTCACCATGTGCATTGTGGTCAGACTCAAGATCACAAAGAAGCCAGTAAAGCCTTTGTCGAAAAGCGTGAGCCCGTGTTTATCGGTAAATAGCAGAGCATAAGTCGTTGCAGGGGAGCGTTGACTCAACCGTGGAAAGCTTGAGTCAGTAACCCTTGTTAGCAACAGCGAGGTTTGGGTGAATTAACCCTGGGCCGTTGCGCTGTTGACTGGATCCTGCTGCTGGCCTCTCACAAGTTTACCGGGTAATGCGCCAGTTGCTTCACCTGATTGATAAATAACAGTGCCCGAAACCATCGTTGAAACGATACCGTTTGCGTGCTGTAACAGTCGTTTACCCCCGGCGGGTAGATCGTGGACGATATGTGGTGTCTTCAAGCTGAGCGCCTCATAGTCAATGAGGTTGATATCAGCTTTGTAACCAGGCGCTATCAAGCCTCTGTCTTTGAGCGAATACAGTTCCGCGGGTTGGCGGGTCAGCAAATGAATCGCCTTTTCGAGTTCAAAACTCTTTCGTTCCTTAACCCACTTGGTGATGACATAAATATTTGCGCTGGCATCGCAGATAGAGCCAACGTGTGCACCGCCATCACCCAGAGCAGATACAGTGTTTGGGTGCGTTAGCAATTCAGGTATGTGATCGGAGAAGTTGGCTGCAGGAATATATATGAGGTTGTTGCCATTATTCCCAAGAAAATAGTCGTATAACCACTCAACCGGTTCAACGCCCTCAGCCTGTGCGCGTGCAGCAACAGATGTATCTGGCGCGGGCAGATATTCAATGGGTTCCTCTAACGGATACATTTTGTCGAAGCGACGACTGAACAACTTAACGAATATGTGCGGTTGATCAATATCTTCCCCAAGAATTTGCGATTTGATCTCAGGGGTTTTCAGTTTAGCTATCTTCTCATTCCAAGGTAGATCCTCAAGTGACCTAAAAGTTGGTCTAGGTGAGAATGGACTCATTGAAGCAGGGTGCCCCATCAGCATACCAACGGGTCGTGAAAGCACCTGACCGCGGATATCGAGTCCCTCTGACTGTGCATGTTCGATATGGTCTAATTGCTGGCGCCATAAATCAGGCTGGTTATCCAGATGAAGCAGGGTAAAGGTACCTTTTGCCCCGGTTGATTCGCTGGTGCTTCGGAGAATACTGAACTCCTCATCCAAATCTTCCCAATCGGATATCAGCTGAAATACGTGTCCTTTTTCGCCTGATAGCGCCAGACCTAACTGCTTCAATTCGTGTGTTGCAGCTTTGTAGGTGGGTACGGGGCTGCCGGTGCTGGTTCTATGCACGAGTGTGCGGGAAGTAGAAAAGCCGACACCACCGGCGTTGACACTCTCTTCAATAACAGCCTGCATTTTAGAGATATCTTCATCGGTGGCTGTTTCGCGATTCACCGCACGCTCACCCATCACAAACACCCGAACCGGGCCATGGGGCACTAGCGCAGCGACATCGATATCTCTGGGTTTTGCATCAAGTGTATCCAGATACTCAGGAAAGCTCTCCCAGGTCCAGGGTAATCCCTCGGCCATCGCAGTTTCGGGAATTTCCTCTACACCTTCCATCAACTGGATCAAGACGTCGCGATCTTCCGGTTTGCAGGGTGCAAACCCCACGCCGCAGTTGCCCATGACCACTGTGGTTGTGCCAAGATTAGAAGAAGGATTTAGGTGCGAGTCCCAGGTAGCCTGGCCGTCATAATGGGTATGCACATCAACGAAACCGGGTGTGACGATGAGTCCAGCAGCATCTATTTCGTTTAAAGCGGTATCTGGTAGGTTTTCGCCAACGGCCTGAATCAAGCCATCTTTTACTGCAACATCGAGGATGCCGGATTTTCCGCCGCTGCCATCGACGACGTGCCCGTTTCGAATGATGAGATCATATTCAGCCATACCGCTTCTTCCTCTAATTACTTATCGACCATGTTTTTATCATAAACCACCAACTCGCGCTAATCGTCATTTTCCTGTGCAAAGCAACCAGCCAGCGAAGACTTTCCTTTCCGGCGGTTGCGCGTCAGGATGGATCGCTAGGAGGCACCGACAGATAGCAAGTTCTGCACCGGTTGGTAAAGCGCCTCAAGATAGGCCTTGTCTTCAGCCGCCAGTTCTATTTTGGTCGCTTCAACAAGATCGGATAGTTGCGCTTCCTTTGAAACGCCAACAACGGGAGAGGTGACGCCTTCAACAGTAAACAGCCATGCCACGGCGATCTGGGCCGGTTTTTTGCCGTATTTCTCCGCCACTTCGACAACCCTATCGGCAATTTTGAAGATGTTGTCACCTCGATAGAGTGATTCAGTTCGCTTTCTATCCTGTCCGGAAGATCTGGTGGTCAACCCTTTATCAAAGCTGCCCTGGTAAGCACCTGCCAGTATTCCCCTGGCAAGAGGCGACCAAGGTGTCACCGCGACGCCACTATTCACGCAATAAGGAATCATCTCACGTTCTTCTTCGCGGTAGATAAGATTCAGGTGATTCTGCATCGAAATGAACTTGGTCCAGCCGTTTCGCTCCGCAGTCATTTGTAACTCGGCAAACTGCCAGGCAAACATAGAGGATGCGCCAAGGTAAAGCGCCTTGCCAGCTTTCACGACATCATTTAGCGCTTCCATCGTTTCCTCTATAGGTGTTTGTGCCTGACCGGGAATGCCGTGGGGATGGCGATGAATGATGAGCTGGTCAATGTAATCGTGACCTAATCGTTTCAAGGAACGGTCCACGCCTTCTATGATGTGTTTTCGAGAAAGTCCTCCCTGGTTTGCTGCATGACCCATCGGCATCGATACCTTGGTTGTCAGCACGTATTCGTCCCGTGACAAGAGCTCCTTCAATACTTGGCCTACAACCAGTTCTGAGGCACCAATACCGTAGATGTCGGCGCAGTCGAAGTAGTTAACGCCTTGTTCAATCGCTGCTTTGAATATAGGGCGTGCTTTGTCTGTACCTAGTGTCCAGTCGCCCTGGTGGCCACGGCCCGGCTCACCAAAATTCATTGTGCCCAGGCAGAGTTTTGAAACCCTTAAGCCCGTGTTTTCTCCAAGTCGAACGGAATCCAGCATCTTATTTCTCTTTCCTCATCCATCGACTGGTCGATGCGACATCTTCGATTGGCTCTTCAGCTTTCTTCCAGCCCCCGAAGCCAGGCTCCAGGTGGGCGACATCAGTAAATCCCATTTCCCGTAGTGCTTTGGTTGCGAAAACGCTACGACCCCCGCCGGCACAAAACACAACGGTACGACGATCCTCCTGAAAGTAGTCGCGGTAGTAGGGGCTCGCGGGGCTCGCCCAGAATTCCAGCATACCCCTTGCGCAGTGAATCGCGCCCGGAATGGTACCGAGGTCAATTGTCTCCTGAATTTCGCGGATATCTATCAGCAAGAGATCTTTATTGTCCGCCATCTCCGCTTTGAGTTGGTCGACGCTGAGGTTTTCGATGTCGGCTTTTTCTTTTTCCGCAAGCTCAAAAATATTAACAATAGGCATGTTTTAATCTCTCTTGTATAACGACGAATGACTTGGGTGTTCAATAGACTGGCTCATATACTACGAAGGTTTTAAGTTTTACTCAAATGCACAATACCAATAACCAGCTGTCCCGCTGGTAACACTCCCTTCCCAGAGTTAAGTTATAGATTCATCGATATTTATGAAACTATTCGGAGCCATCTGTGATGGATGATTATTCAAAATTTGACGCGATTGACTTGGCAAATCTCATCCAAAGTAAGGATGTGACCGCCAGCGAGGTCATCGAAGCTGCAATAAAACGTGCTGAAGCCGTGAACCCTGACGTAAATGCCATCGTGACACCCATGTTTGAGGCGGCGTTAAAGGAAGCAAAGATCTGCGACGAATTATCCAGCGACGCACCTTTGGCCGGCGTCCCATTTCTCATCAAAGACTTAACGATGGTGAAAGGTGTTCGTTGCACTATGGGTAGTCGGCTCTATGAAAATTTCGTCCCAGATCATGATGCGGAAATTGTGAAGCGATACCGACAAGCAGGTTTGATCATCATGGGTAAATCCAACACGCCTGAAGTCGGACTTGCAGCCACGACTGAATCAGTGATGTTGGGCAGTTGTAAGAACCCTTGGGATCTAACGAGAACGTCTGGGGGATCGAGTGGTGGAGCAGCCGCTGCTGTTGCTGCTGGAATATTGCCCGTTGCGCACGCAAGCGATGGTGGGGGCTCGATAAGAATCCCGGCATCCTGCTGCGGACTTGTTGGGCTCAAACCTTCCCGGGGCCGAACACCGCTTGGGCCGGACGTTGGTGAGGGGTGGGGAAGTATGGCAACGACCCACGTTGTCAGTCGAACCGTTCGGGATAGTGCGCTGATGCTTGATATGACCCATGGACCAGCCGCGGGTGATCCTTATCATGCGCCTTACTTTGACGGTTCATATCTGGAAGCGATTAAACAAGCGCCAAAACAATTGAGGGTTGGCCTTAATATGTCACCAGGATCGGGTGTGGGGTCGGCAGACTCTGAGTGTGTTGCTGCGATCACCTCGACAATTTCGCTGCTCGAGGCGCTAGGACATCGTGTCGAAGTCATGACGCTTGGTCTTGACGAGGCTTTGTTTTCTGCAGCCACACATATTTTGGTTTGTGCGAATGCAGCAAATTCACTGCAATCTCGTGCTCGTGCGCTTGGCCACGCATCGCTTTCCTTGGACTTCATCGAAACTAACACGATGCATTGTGCCAAACTTGGCGCGACCTTCAGCGCGGAAGATTATGCGAGGGCTGTTGCTGCCATTCATGCTGCTGGACGGCAAGTAGAGGAGCAGTTCCAACAATGTGATTTGATCTTGAGCCCGACCCTGCTGCAGCCGCCGGTCCCACTTGGGTTTATGGCGACAAATGACGGAGATCAGGAGGAGTATAGTCGTCATATTCAGCAATTCTGGGGTTACACGCATCTCTATAATGCGACAGGAAATCCAGCGATATCTCTGCCCTTGCATTGGAGTAAGGATGATTTACCTGTCGGCGTCCAATTTGCAGCAGCTTTTGGTAATGAGGCCTTGCTACTTCAGGTTTCCGCGCAACTTGAACAGGCTCGGCCTTGGAAAAATCGAACACCGGTTTGTTGACCAGGTGATGCGCAGTTCACGCAAAGCACTGCTCAGTAGAAATTGTCTTTAGGGTCAATCTTTTGAGCGCCTGTATCGTTGCGAGCCTGAGCAAGCTCCTTGCGTGCCATCCGTGTCATAAATCCGACGTCCTGTCCTAAAGTCACCATATGGAAGCCTTGCTCAAGATACCTTTTTGAATATTCAAGGCTGCCAGTGTGAATGCCCGCACCAATGCCGTGTTTTTTGGCAGTTTCGAAAATTTTCGTCACTGTCTCGACATGTAAGGGGTCGTTATTGTCTCCGGTAGGCACCAGACCGAGCGCGTATGCCAAATCAGCCGGGCCAATATAAACGCCATCGACGCCGGGCGTTGACATGATGTCATCTAAATTCTGCAGTGCCTCCTCGGTTTCAATCATAACGATACAGGCTAATTCCGAGTTTGCTTCCTGAACGTAACCGGCGCCAGCATAAATCGATGCTCTCAGTGGGCCGAAAGATCGGTTTCCCTGCGGTGGATAACGGCAGGCAGCAACTGCGCGTTCGGCTTCTTCACGGTTGTTCACCATGGGAACTACAACGCCGTAAGCGCCGGCGTCGAGGGCTTTCATAATCTCATAGGGCTCGTTCCAGGGAACTCGCACTAGCGGGATTGTATCGGTCGTCGAGATTGCCGGTAGCATAATTTTAATGTCGTTGTAGTCAAGCATGCCGTGTTGCATATCAAGACAGACCCAATCGAATCCTGCATTCGCCATCGCTTCAGCAGAAAAGCTTGAATCTAGAGCAAGCCACGCGCCAATCGTTTGTTTGTTGGCTCTCATAGCGCGTAGAAAATGGTTCGGTCGCATGGGACTCTCCCTTGTTATCACCTGATGAAATCACATAGTGACGATTGTTGTGTTGGATTTGTGTATTTGCTTGATCTTCATGGAACCACAAGCCCCCACGCAGGTTCAAGTCATCCCTAGCTGATTGATAGGCTATTGATAGTTTGATTGATAGAAGACGCTCAGATTTGATGCTTTAAAAGCGATAACTTAGTGCTTGGTGCTCCATTTTTGACGCATGCCTGAGAGAGATATTTTCATTGGGTTGAGTTAATGTCACCGTGTTTGGGTACAATTTAACGGTCGCTGAAAGGAGAGTGAGATGCGTGGAATCGATGTGTTTATGGACAGCCTGGCCCTGCACGGCGTTGATACGATGTTCGGGAATCCGGGTACAACGGAAAATCCGCTGCTGGATAGCCTGATAGACCATCCGGATCTCAAATACTACGTCACGCTGCATGAAGGCGTCGCTGTTGGGGCAGCGGGATTTTATGCTCAGGCAAGCGGTAAAACTGGCTTAGTAAACCTCCATGTTGCACCAGGGCTCGGCAATGCCTTGGGCATGATGTATGGCGCCCTGAAATCCAAATCTCCAATGATTGTGACCGCAGGCCAACAAGACACCCGAATGCGACTACGAGAACCTCTTTTGTCACATGATTTGGTTGCGATGGCGGCGCCGGTAACCAAATGGAGTGCGGAGCCTCGAGACGCTGATGAAGTGAGTGAGGTGATGAGGCGGGCTTTTCAGATTGCCAATGAGGAACCGAAAGGGCCTGTCTTTGTGGCCTTGCCGATCAACGTGATGGTTCAGGAAACCGAACTGGCGGCTCAGGGGTCAGGCGAATATCTTCGTGCCGTTCAAGCGGAACAAAAAGGTATAGCTCAAGTGGTACAAATGCTACTTGCATCTTCCAATCCGGCGATTGTAGTGGGTGATGACGTAGCAACGACAGACTCGTCCCAGCTTATGGTCGCGCTTGCAGGGGAGACTGGGGCGCAGGTTTACCATGAGGGTCTAAGGGCCCAAAACGCTTTTCCCGGCAAAGATATTCACAACAAAGGCCGTTTGCCATTTGAAGCAGCAGGTATTCGCCGAGTCTTAGCTCCCCATGATCTCATTTTAATGACCGGTAGCCCCGAATTCGAGGAAGTGTGGTTTGATCAAGGCGGCTTAATGCCCGATGGTGCCAAAACGATTCAGTTATGTTCGGCTGCCTCAAGGGCTGCTTTTAAATTCCCTGTATCACTGTCTCTTCTTGGTGATTTAAAAACGAGTATAGGTAGCATTCTCAGGCATCTGAAAACAACAGCCGGCAAAGTCTATGAGGCAGATTCGATTGCCCGCAACGAGGCATTGGCTATCAAACATCTCGCTAATGTGACGGCTTCGGAAGCACGCTTGAAATCTCAGTGGGACTATCAACCCATGACTCCTGCACGAGCGATCTGGGAAATTTCATCGGCCATCCCAGAGGGAACGATAGTCGTAGATGAATCGATTACTGCTTCAGTTGAAATTGCCGCCGGGTTCGAATTTTCAAGCCCGGGTGATTACTTCGGTGGTCGAGGAGGTGGTATTGGTCAAGGCATACCTGGCGCGCTTGGTGTCAAGGTCGCGCATATGGCAAGACCTGTTCTTTGTACTTCCGGTGATGGATCGGCGATGTACAGTATTCAGGCGTTGTGGACAGCAGCTCACCATGACCTTGCGATAGTGTTTGTAATATTTTCTAACAAGGAATACAGGGTGCTAAAGCATAATATTGATATTTATCGCAATCGCTTTGGTCAGACGTCGAACAAACCCTACCCGCACATGGATTTAATGCATCCGATGCTGGGTTTTTCGGAGATGGCTAGGGGCATGGGTCTTGCCGCAGAAAGTGTTGAAGACGCTAACGATTTGGCCGGGGCGATAAAGCGCGGATTCGATTCTGGAAAACCATATCTGATAGAAATTGCGGTATCCGGAAAGCAATAATCTTTATTTTACCATTCCTTTAAGATAATCCAGGAGTCATCTTGTCGCGACCCATCTATTATGGTTATTGGCTGATCGTTGCCGCATTTATTGCCCAGTTTGTATCTGTGGGCGCACAGAGTTATGTCATCGGCCCCTTTATGATTCCAATGACAACAGAGCTTGGCTGGACCAGAGCTGAGTTCACTCTGCCCCGAACCATCGGGCAGGTGGTTATGGCGTTCACAGGTTTCTTTATTGGAAGCCTGGTTGATCGAAAGGGTGCGCGAGGATTTATGCTAGGCGGCGTTGTGATTCTCGCGGCTGCGCTCTTCTTACTCTCAAAAGTTAATGCGTTGTGGCAGTGGATATTGCTAAATGGCATTGTATTGACGATCGGGGCATCTTTGATTGGGAATCTGGTTGTGAATGTCACCCTAGCGAAATGGTTTGTCGATTTCAGGGGGCGTGCAATTGCTTTTGCTGCCATGGGGGTTTCATTTGCAGGGGTGCTGCTAACACCTCTCGCCACCTGGGCGATTGATCTTTACGGCTGGAGAACAGGTTGGCAGCTATTGTCGATTGGTGCTTTTATTTTTGTCGTGCCGACGGCATTGGCCATGCGACGTTCCCCAGAAGATCACAACCTAAACCCAGACGGTAAGAGTGATCATCAGGTGAGCCAGGGTTTCGCGCAGAAAGCCGAAGATGATTTTAATAACTCGATGACGCGCGCTCAGGCGCTGCGCAGTCTGACCTTCTATTGGCTTGTCATTGCGTTTGGTATGTTTGGTATCACTATTCAGGTTATGTTGATTCAGACGGTCCCGTTTATGACTGATGCCGGTTACGACAGAACCACTGCTGCGCTTATGATCACGATTGCATCGGTGCCTGCACTCGTATCCAAGCCGATATGGGGTTGGTTGATTGATGGCCTGCAACCGAAGCCGCTGGCGTCAATCAGCGCAGCAATTACGGGTGGTTCGTTGTTCGTTATTGTTTATGGCGCGCATGTTGCCAGCCTTCCGATTCTTATCACAGGCTTTGCTTTGCTGGGGTTTGGTTGGGGTGGGATGATCCCGTTACAGGAAGTAATCTGGGCGTCTTATTTTGGTAGGCGATATCTGGGCGGTGTGCGCAGCGCCGCGATGCCCTTTAGCATCATGTTGACGGCGGGTGCACCTTTAGCGACATCCTATTATTACGATGTGTTTGGCGATTATAACGGCGCTATCCTCATTGTGGCAGCAGCAAACATGCTTAGCGCCGTGCTCATCCTTTTTCTCAAAAAACCAAACCAGCCTTAAGACAGCACCGAAATAGAGCATTGGAGGGACGAAAAGTGAAAGCGATGGAATTCGGAACAGTCCTGCTGATATCGACAATGATATCGACTCTATCACACCCTGTCTTTGGTGCTAACGAGCAGCCAGATACGTTGAGATGGGACGAGGCTAAACTAGCGGAAGTCGTAAATTATGCAAAGGAGCAGAAATCTAGCAGTTTGTTAGTCGTTCAGCATGGAAACGTACTGGTCGATATTGAGTGGGATATTAAAGCGGGTTTTCGTCACAGGGCGATGTCTCACGGGCGAAACAGTGATGGTCGTATTATCGAAGATGTTGCTTCAATTCAAAAAAGTGTCGTTTCCATTTTAATTGGTATTGCTCAGGCTCGGGGCTTGCTCACTGTAAACAGCCCAGTGTCCACTTACCTTTCTGAAGGCTGGTCCGATGCAGCACCAGAGCGGGAGGAGAAGATAACAATTCAGCAACTGTTATCAATGTCCACTGGCCTATTTCTGAAAGATAAGAAGGCAGAACCGGAACAGCCACCGAGTGAAGAAGAATGGTATTACAACACCAAAGCCTACAGCTATTTGATCGACGTACTTGAAGCCGCTTCGGGAAAAACACTTGTCGATGTGACGAATGAATGGCTGGCAAAACCACTAGGGCTCAGTGACACAAAATGGTATCAGCGCCCATGGGCGTTTTTTCGTGCGGACGCAAACTCAGTCGGACTGCAGACCAGCTCAAGAGATCTTGCTCGTGTTGGTGAGTTTATGCTCGATGGTGGAAAGTCGGACGGTAAACAACTGTTGGGAACGGAATATTTCAATTCGTCGATTCGACCTAGTCAGCTGATGAACCCCGCCTACGGGTATTTGTGGTGGCTGAATGGGCAGCCAGTGTTGGCGGACAATAAACTCAACTACGCTGGTCTTGCGCCCGAAGCCCCTTCTGACATGTACGTTGCACAAGGGGCGCTGGGTAGAAAACTCTACATTGTGCCGAGCATGGACCTGATCGTGGTGCGTTTCGGTGCCCAACCCGAGAGAAACTTTAACCGGGAGTTGTGGCGCAGGATTATGTTGGCGTCAGGGCAAGGAGTGATGTGCGGTAGCTGTGAGCTGCCTGTTGCCGTAAGCCCCTCGACAGCAATGACTTACACCGGCGAGTATATTTCTTGGCGAGAACACATCATTGATGATCCGACCAAGGGAGTGAGTGATCTCAGCGGCAGCGACGGTCTCTCAATGGGCGATCTTGATAACGATGGACATGAAGACATCGTGTCGGTTCATGAATCGGACACTGTCTATGATGGCAAACCAATCGGGCACGTCCGGATCGCGTGGGGCGGATCAGACCCTGAGAACTGGGCACTGTCGACGCTTGCCAGTGGGCACGAAGCTGCAGCGGCAGAGGACGTGAGTCTTGGTGATGTCAACGGCGATGGTTTTCTTGATGTGGTTGTCGCCTGCGAGTTGGCACATCTTATTTACTTTCAGAATCCCGGCAAGGATTTTCGCAATAAGGTCTGGCCGCGAGCGATTCTCGAGGTTAGCAAAAACAGAGGCTCATATATTCGCGCCTTTCTCGTAGATTTTGATGGTGATGGCTATCCTGAAATTGTCGCTGCTAACAAGGGAGAGCAAAGTCCCGATCTCAAAAGCCCGCCGCTAAAAAACATATCGCTTTATCTGCCTGGAACTGATCCCCTTGATCCGGCAGGCTGGCGAGAGCAAGTGCTAGGGCAGGTCAGGGTGCCTATCAACTCAGAGCCTGTTGATCTGGACGGCGATGGCGATCTGGATATCGTGGCGGGTAGTCGTGCCGAACGTCGTGTGTTGTGGTTTGAGAACCAAGGTAAGTTGAAATTTAAAGAACACAACATTCTGCTGCCTGATGCGCCGGAATCACTGGCAATCACTGGGTTCAACATGGATTATGCTGATCTCAATGAAGATGGCCGGTTGGATATACTGTCTACGGCATGGCCGGGTTGGCTGGTCCTGTTGACTCAACCCGAAGATCCTAGTGATGACTGGGGGTTTTCGGTGATTGGCAAGGCGAGTCCTGACCAGCTCGTGAGTGTCAGGTTTGGTGACATTGACGGTGACGCTGACGTTGATATATTTGCGGGTGCCTACAGTCGAGGTGCAAGAGACAGCGATGGTCCTTTAGTGTCAGCAGATGATCCTGTCGGTAGAATCATGTGGTTTGAAAATCCAGGCCCTAGCGAAAACACGAATGGCAAAAACGCGAGTGAAGGTGACTGGCAAGCACACGATATTGCACGACCAAAACGAGGAATGTACGACAAGTGGCTGTTCAGAGATCTGGATCAGGACGGTGATCTGGACGTTTTAGGTACAAGAGGGAATAGCGAACCGTATGATGGGGTCATCTGGTTAGAACAGATTCGTAGCCGCCAACCTCGGCAAACATTCGCCCCGGCGAGAATAATCGATAGTCAACAACTAGCATTACCAAAAGAAAATCTATGAGCGCTCAGTTTTATTGACCGAAGGTCAATTCGGAAACGTCATCGCTGGACTCGTCTCCTGAGACTTCAGTTGACAGTTGATCTCTCAGCCAGCGAACCAGATCCGACCAGATGGTATTGATATCGTGTCTAGAAGGCATGATGCCCGCCGAGTTTAGCTCAACGGTGACAATGGGTACTTCGAGATCAAGACCCGCATAGTTGCCGAGCGAGCCGGGGAATACCCCCAGATCTCGCAAATATAAACTGCCAAGCTTGTTTGGCGCTGTGCGCGGACCATCGTAGTCTACCAGGTGGTAGGGTGCGTGCATGGAGATGATGACATCGGGTTTAAACGTGTCAATTTGGTTTACCAGCCATTTGGTTTCTGGCTCACTCGCGGGTGTTAAGCCAGGATAGCGGCGAGGGTTACTGTTTGTTTTGTCTCGCCAACGCGCGATAGCGTGTGCTTCCCAATCTGTTGTAGGAAAGTTTCTGTTCAGATCAACACCGTTGTGATTTTGCCGCTGAGACTTTTTCCTGAGAAGCCCATCAGGATTCGTTGTGGGTATGAACCGCCAGTAAAATAGTCCTGAGTGATGCTCGTCTAGA
>Ga0209251_1000790_pt1 | contig 27036 bp, 26 predicted proteins | sample SaaInlV_100m_DNA_6_FD_184665 | JGI IMG/M metagenome (GOLD analysis project Ga0209251, IMG submission 184665) | Marine microbial communities from expanding oxygen minimum zones in the Saanich Inlet - Saanich Inlet SI073_LV_10m_DNA (SPAdes) (version 2) | ecosystem: Environmental > Aquatic > Marine... | reverse complement strand
TTAATCTGCGCAACGGTTGGTGGGCCACACAGTTGGGCGCATGCTTGTGCCGTTTACCGGCCTCGGATGCGCGGATCCAAGGCATCGCGCAACCCATCCCCAAGATAATTGACGCTGAGAACGGTAAGAGAAATTGCCAGCCCCGGCCAAAATACCCGCTCAGGGTATTGCTGCAGGTAATCGGTGGCATCGTTCAGCAACCGCCCCCAAGTCGGAAAATCGGGTGGAAATCCCAAGCCCAAAAACGACAACGCCGATTCTGTGATAATCGCATTTGCAATACCCAAAGTGGCCGAAACCATAATCGGCGACATCACATTGGGCAGGATGTGGCGCAGGATCAACCGCGTGTTAGTGGTGCCAATGGATCTGGCGGCAAGTACAAATTCGCGCTCTTTGAGCGCCAGCACATCGCCGCGTACAATCCGTGCTGTGGGCATCCAACTGGTAATCCCGATCGAGACGGTGATCAGAATAAAGATACCTTTTTCCGGGCCAAATGCATTGTTCAAGACCTCACGGAACAACAACATCATCACCAGCAAAATGGGCAGCAGGGGCAGTGCAAGAAACAAGTCTGTCATCCGCATTAACAGGTTGTCGAGACGTTTGAAAAATCCGGCTAAAACCCCAATGAAACTGCCGAGCACCAGCGCCAAAAGCATGGCTGTCAATCCAACGGCGATTGAGGTCTGCCCCCCCGCCATCATCCGCGCCAGAGTGTCACGTCCCAATTGGTCGGTGCCGAAAGGATGTGCCCAATTCGGACTTTGGTTGCGCGCGCGAATATCGATATAGGTCGCGTCATATGGCCAGAGTAGTGGCCCCAGAGATACCGTTGCAACAATAAGTATAAAGACAATGCCGCCAAGCAAAGCGCCTTTGTGGCTGCGAAATTGCACCCAGATATCATACCATTGGTTGCTTGGCCGGGAAGATGTGTCACTATCAGTCATAGCGGATCCTTGGATCGAGAATGCCATAGAGCACATCGGCAATCAGATTGAATGATACGATGAGAATGGCAAAGATAAATGCCACTGTGTGAACCATGGGCAGGTCGTTGGCCAGCAGAGCGGTGATAAACAATTGGCCGATGCCGTTCACTTTGAACACCTGCTCTGTAATAATCGCACCGCCAAAGACCGCCGGCACCCCCAAGGCAATGACGGTGACCACCGGAATTAGCGAATTGCGCAAGACATGCGCCAGCACAACGGCTTTTTCACCCAGACCTTTTGCCCGCGCGGTGCGTACATAATCCTGATTGAGGTTATCCAACATCGAAGCGCGGGTAAAGCGGCTGAGCTGCGCTGTGGTCTGCAGCGCCAGCACCATCACCGGCATAATCATTTGGTTCAACTGGATCATGAAACTGTCCCAGTCGGTTACCACATGGGTGGTATCGTAAATTGATGGAAACCAGCCCAAGTTTACCGAAAACAACACGATAACGAGCACACCGCTGAAAAAAGGTGGAACCGCAAAGCCGATCATTGATACAAAAGTGCCAACTTGATCAAATACAGAATACTGCCGGTAGGCCGAGTAAATGCCGATGGGCAGCGCGATCAAGACACCGACAACATAAGACATGCCAACAACCCATAAGGTCTGTGGCATGCGTTGGATGACGATATCCATCACCGGGCTTCGGGTTTGCCAACTGATCACGCGCAGATCACCTTCGGAAAAGGTGGTGCCGAGAAAATGATCAATTAAGACTTGTGGCTCGATCCAGAAAAACTGAACGATCCATTTCCAAAATCGCACTGGCACAGGTTCGCCCAAACCCAAAGCGAGACGCATCTTTTCTTTAACCTCCGGAGGGACCGTCAGGGGTACCTGTGCCATTGGGTCGCCGGGGGCCAATTCAAGCAGAAGAAAAATTATCAGGCTAATGAACAGCAAGGTAGGGACGGTTAGGGCCAGCCGTCGGAGTGTAAAGGTAAACATTCTAGGTGCCTTTGGGGCTTATCTTGACGTATGGCAATTGTGCGAACTCCGGCACGTGTCCGGAGCCCGCTGTTGCATCATAAGGCGCGAACGCCCTTTGGACGGATGTCTATTTGATCCGGTGCCAGTCGGCAACATTCCAAAGTTCGGAATCCCAAGTGTTCAGGACCACCCCGCCAAGCGATTTGGCATGTGCCGACACCCGGCCGCGGTGTACGAGCGGCACGATGGTATAGCTGTCTTTGGTCAGCATATTGTTCAGCTTGATCGCAATTTCGCCACGTTTTGCCAGATCACCTGTCTGGGCCAATTCGTCCAGCATCGCGTCATAGGCCGGATCACAGAACCGGTTGATATTTTCACCCTGCCACTGGCTTTCCGGCTTTGGCTCATTGCCGCAGCGATAGGCCGCCAGATAGGCTTGGGGGTCTGTGCCGTCAAACGTGTTCGCGTACATTTCCACATCCGCATAGAATTTTTGGAATGTATCGGGGCTGCCGGGGTCACCGCCAAAGAAGACCGATGCGTTCAAATTACGAAGCTCGGTTTCAACACCGATTTCACCCCACCACTGTTTGATCAAGGCCTGAAAGTCTTGGCGAACGGCGTTGGTTGAGGTCTGGTACAGAATGGACAGGCGCACACCGTCTTTGGCGCGGATGCCATCGCCACCCTTGGCCCAACCTGCGCTGTCCAGCAGAGCGTTTGCACCAGCGATATCTTGCTTCATGCAATAGTCATTATTTGCGGCATAAAGGTCCGGTGCTGGTACCAGATCGCATGAGACGCGACCGGCTTTGCCATAGCCCACTTCAACAAGCAGGGGCCGGTCGATTGCCATCGACAGGGCTTTGCGCACGTTGATGTCCGATAAGAACGGATGCGGTGCTTTGCGTGTTGAACGCGTGTCAGCATCCAAAGAAGATGACGGGTCAGTCATATTCATTTCAAGCCGCTCAACCAGCGGGCCAAAACCCGCGATGGCAACGCCTTTACCAGCTTTTTCCATATTGGCAATTACATCGGGGGCCAATTGCAGGTTCCAAGCATAGTCAAATTCGCCGGTCTCCAGTACCGACCGCCCAGCGCCAGTGGCATCACCGCCACCTTTGAAAGTCAACGTTGCAAAGGCCGGTTTGGCGGGATCGCGGTAATTTGGATTGGCCGCCATCTGGATCACGTCATTTGGCCGGAAATCGGTCACAACAAAGGGGCCAGTACCGATTGGGTTGAAGTTTGCTTCGGTACAGCCTGGCGCTTTGGCACCCATGCAGTTTTCAAATTGTGCTTTTTGAATGATTGGTGTCTGGCCGCCCATGAAAGGACCGTAGGGATTGGGCTTGGGGGAAGAAAAATTCACCGTAACTGTGAGCGCGTCGGGGGTATCAATTGAGGTGACCCCTTCGAATTTGGCAAGCTGTGCACAGCCACCTTCTGGATGCATGCAATAATCCGCGGTGAATTTCACATCCGCAGAGGTGACAGGTGATCCGTCCGACCACAACAAGCCTTCTTTCAACCTCCAGGTGATCGCAGTGAGGTCAGCGCTGACCCCGCCGTTTGCAACGGTGGGAATTTCCTGAGCGAGATAGGGTACAAGAGCGCCCGTTTCAGTATAGCGCCCCAGTGGTTCGATCACGATTGATGATGATTCGATATCCTTCGTCCCGCCCGAAAGATATGGATTGAGGATCGATGGTGCTTGCCAATAGATGATTTTGACATCTCCGTCGGCGCCGCGTTCGGCCATGGCCGCCGGGGCCAGCGTAAACGCGGCGGCGGCTCCAAGCATTAAGTATCTGATCATATTATGTTATCTCCCATATCTATGTTTCGTATTTCTGAAAATCCGGCTTGACGCTGGGTTGGACCGGATGAAAGCAGTTTAATAACCCTTGGCTATCGAATTATAAAAAGCAGAGTTTTAAAAAAAAGCAAGAGTTTACAAATATTTCTCATCAGGGCGCCAATAAGCTGCTGATTTTGTCAAATTTGACATCTTTCGAATTCTGTTTGACAGGCTTGTATTTCTGCAAGTACGTTTCGGGTCATAGCTTAGGGGAATTGTATGTTAGATGCACCCATCGCGCGCGTCGAAAATTTACGGGTCGAATTCCAAACAAAACAGGGGCTTGTGGTTGGGGTAGAAGATGTCTCGTTTGAGATCAACCCCGGTGAAACCGTCTGTGTCGTAGGCGAATCTGGCTCTGGCAAGTCGGTCTCATCCCTGTCTTTGATGCGGTTGGTTGAGTTTGGTGGCGGAAAGATTGCGGATGGCAGGCTGTTGTTTGACCGCAAAGCTAAGGGCTCTGTTGATCTGGCGCAAACCGATCAGGCGCTTATGCAATCGATACGTGGCAATGAGATTGGGATGATCTTCCAAGAGCCGATGACGGCTCTTAACCCGGTGTTTACCGTTGAACGTCAATTGACCGAAGGTTTGCGCCTGCACAGGTCACTTGACAGCGATCAGGCCACGAAGCGGGCGCTGGAGTTACTGCGCGAGGTGCGCATTCCCGAGCCAGAGCGTCGGATCAAACAATATCCGCATGAGCTGTCGGGGGGCATGCGGCAACGCGTGGTCATCGCGATGGCAATGGCGTGTGAACCGCGGTTGCTGATCGCGGACGAACCGACCACGGCGTTGGATGTAACGATACAGGCCGAAATTCTCGCGTTGATGGATCGATTGAAACGTGAAACCGGAACCGCTGTTCTGTTCATCACGCACGATATGGCGGTGGTGGCCCAGATGGCTGACCGCGTGGTGGTGATGTACCGTGGGAAAAAGGTGGAAGAGGGGACGGTTACCGATATTTTTGAAAACCCCCAACATGAGTATACGAAATCACTACTGGCAGCGGTGCCGAAACTGGGCGAGATGCGCGGCAAATCCCTACCGGAACCGATGCGGCTTTTGGGGACCAAAGATCACGTTTTAACCCCAATTGAAGGTACGAATGAGCCGCTTTTGACGGTGCAGAACCTAACCACGCACTTTCCTGTTAAGGGTGGTTTCCTGCGCCGGACCGTGGCCAATGTCCACGCTGTTGAAGATGTGTCGTTCGTGATCAACAAGGGGCAGACGCTCTCTTTGGTGGGCGAATCTGGTTGTGGAAAATCTACGGTGGGGCGCTCGATCTTGCGACTGGTTGATCCGCTCTCTGGCAGTGTTGATCTTGGGGGGCAGGACATACTGGCGTTGCCGGCGGCAGAGATGCGGCAGGCGCGGGTGCATATGCAAATGGTATTTCAAGACCCGTTTGCGTCGCTGAACCCGCAGATGCAACTGTCGGATCAGGTGGCCGAACCGTTGCGCAATTATAATGTTGTCAGCGGGCAGGCACTTGAAGACCGGGTGGCTGTACTGTTTGATCGGGTGGAATTGCCCCGCAGTTTTCTGCAGAGGTTTCCCCATGAATTGTCAGGCGGTCAACGGCAGCGTGTGGCGATCGCGCGGGCGCTGGCGCTAAACCCAAAGCTGATCATCGCCGACGAAGCAGTCTCGGCTTTGGACGTCTCTGTGCAGGCACAGGTGCTGAACCTGATGATGGAATTGCAAGCCGATCTCGGGTTGTCTTTTTTGTTTATCAGCCACGATATGGCGGTAGTCGAACGTGTGAGCCATCAAGTTGCAGTGATGTATTTGGGGCGGATCGTCGAGATTGGTGCGCGGTCTGCGGTATTTGAGAACCCTCAACATGCCTATACCAAAGCGTTGATGAAGGCGGTTCCGATTGCTGATCCAAGACGGCGCAAAAAGGAAAAAGACCTGAATTTCAAGCCTATACCATCGCCGATCCATGATCTAGACTATAGCCCAGCACCGTCACAGTATAATCAAGTCGCGCCGGGCCATTATGTTTTGACCACTGACAGCGGCTATTAAGGAGCATGATGACCCAGCCAATGAGCGCGCGGGCGCTGATGAATAAGCTTGTGTCTTTTCCGACCGTCAGCCGGGATAGTAATTTGCCACTGATAGATTGGGTGCAAGAATATCTTGAAAGTCAGGGTATCGTGAGCCACCGCAAATATGACGAGAGCGGTGACAAGGCGGCCCTGTTTGCGCATGTCGGCCCAGATCAGGCAGGCGGTGTTGTCTTGTCTGGCCACACCGATGTGGTACCCGTGGATGGGCAGCCTTGGGACACTAACCCGTTTGCGGTAACCGAAAAAGACGGCCGTCTATACGGGCGTGGAACCTGCGATATGAAGGGCTTTGACGCACTGGCACTCTGGGCCTTGGTCGAGGCACATCATCGCGGGGTAGAACGTCCGCTGCAACTGGCGCTGAGTTATGATGAAGAGGTGGGCTGTACCGGTGCACCGCCAATGATCGCGCGGATGCTTGAGGTGTTGCCCAAAGCGTCGGCGGTGATCGTGGGAGAGCCTTCAATGATGCAGGCTGTGACCGGACACAAGGGCGGGCGCGGATTTCATACACATGTTGTTGGGTTTGAGGTGCATAGCTCGCTGATGCATACAGGCGTCAATGCGATTATGTCAGGTGCCAAATTGATTGAATGGGCCAATGAGATGAACCTTCTCAACCGAGCCAAGACGGCCACAGAACTTGACGCAATGTTTGATCCCCCATGGACAACAGTGCATGTCGGCATGATCGAGGGCGGTACAGCGCATAATATCACTGCAAAAGATTGTCGTTTTGGCGTGGACTTTCGCAGCGTGCCAAGTGAGGATCTGACCGCTTGGGGGGCGCTTTATCATGCCAAGGTCCGCGAGGTCGAAGCCGAGATGCAGGCGGTCCACCCCGAGAGCTATATCGAGATCAAGGAGCGCTTTTCCGTGCCGGCATTACAGCAGGAACCGGACGGAGAGGCCGAACGAATAGTTCGCCAATTGACCGGCGACAACGCGACCCATGTGGTGTCTTATGGCACCGAGGCCGGCCAATTTCAGGAACGCGGCTATTCAGCGGTGATCTGTGGTCCCGGTGATATCGCGCAAGCGCACCAGCCGAATGAATATATGACCACAGACCAGTTCGCGGCGGGCGAAGCGTTTATGTCGCGCTTGCTCGACAATCTGTCAGGGGCCTAGATATGCCAATCAGAAACCGTATTGCTGACTTGCACGATGAAGTCACGGGGTGGCGTCGCGACATGCATAAAAACCCTGAACTGATGTTTGAAACGCACCAAACGTCGGCTTTTATTGCCGATAAGCTGCGAGAATTTGGCTGCGATGAGGTGGTTACCGGTATTGGCCGCACCGGGGTTGTTGCTGTGATCAAAGGCAAGACCGACAGTGCCGGCAAAGTTGTCGGGTTGCGGGCGGATATGGATGCGTTGCCGATTAAAGAGGCAACCGGTCTAGAGTATGCCAGCCAGACAGAGGGGGTGATGCATGCCTGTGGTCATGATGGCCACAGTGCGATGTTACTTGGGGCAGCAAAATATCTTGCTGAAACGCGTAACTTTGACGGGGCGCTTGTTGTAATTTTTCAGCCCGCCGAAGAAGGTGGCGGTGGTGCGCGCGAGATGTGCGAAGATGACATGATGGCGCGGTGGAATATTCAGGAAGTCTACGGCATGCACAATTGGCCCGGCGAACCGGCGGGCAACTTCTATATTCGCCCGGGGCCATTTTTTGCGGCCACCGACCAGTTTGATATCACCGTCGAGGGTTGCGGTGGCCATGCGGCCAAACCTCAGCAGACCGTAGATCCTACCGTTGCGGCCAGTCAGATGGTGCTATCTTTACAAAGCGTGGTCAGTCGAAACGCAGATCCGGTACAGCAAATGGTGATTTCGGTCACCTCATTCGAAACGTCTTCCAAAGCCTATAATGTCATCCCGGCCTCGGTGCATCTGCGGGGCACGATCCGCACGATGAGCACCGAAATGCGCGCTTTGGCAAAAAAGCGGCTGATCGAGATCGCGGAAAATACGGCCCTTGTTTTTGGGGCTAAAGCGCACGTGCAGTATCACCCCGGGTATCCGGTGATGCGCAATCACGCACAGCAAACAAAGCTGGCCGCCGATGTGGCGCGCGTCGTTTCAGGCCAATGCGATGAAGCCCCGCTGGTGATGGGAGGCGAGGATTTTGCGTACATGCTGTTGGAGCGCCCGGGGGCGTATATTCTGATGGGAAATGGCGACACTGCGGCAGTGCATCATCCCGAATACAACTTTAATGATGCGGCAATACCCGCTGGCGTTAGCTTTTGGGTTGAACTCGCCGAAAGCCGCATGCCGGCCGCTTAAAGGTGATCTGATATAAAAAAAACCCTCAATGCAACTTTGAGGGTTTTTGTTGTGCGATTTAGGTTTTAAACAAATCCGTTATTATTTTGGCAGTGGTCCAATCATCATGATCATTTGCCGACCTTCCATTTTTGGCATGTTTTCAACCTTGCCAGAGTCTTTCACATCTTCGGCGACCCGCTCTAGTAATTCCCGCCCCAAATTGAGGTGCGCCATTTCACGTCCGCGAAATCGTAAGGTTATTTTAACTTTATCACCATTGGCCAAAAACTTGTAAACGTTCCGCATTTTAACATCATAATCATTGGTATCAGTACCGGGCCTGAACTTAACCTCTTTAACCTCGATTATTTTTTGTTTTTTACGGGCCTCTGATTCGCGCTTTTGCTGTTCATATTTGAACTTTCCAAAGTCCATGATCTTGCATACCGGCGGGTTCGCGTTGGGGGATATTTCAACAAGGTCCAGGCCAACGGCCTCAGCCATCTCGATACCTCGATTTGGTGATACCAAACCGACGTTCTCTCCTTCGGCGCCAATCAGGCGAATTTCGGGGTTGTTGATCCGTTCATTGATCCGGGGTCCGGTTTCGCGTGACGGAGGCGCGTTGTGAGGTCTGCGGGCTATTTTTTTGTTCCTTCGGTTGTTTGCTGATATAAAGCGCGACGGTACTCCCCTGCGCTGTTGTTTTCAAGTGTGAACTTTGTTTTTGAATTAATTACAAGCCGCATCGGCTTTGACGGCTGCAAGTACATATCGGTGCAAGTACTTTGCGTGGAAGGTTTGTGGGCTAACTTTGCCCAGGGCCGGAGAGGATTTGGTTGACTTGAAATTTAAGTTCAGATCGACAAACTCGTCCTGAAGGCTTTGACGTCGTATTAACCTCGTTAGCACATCACGGTCGCATCAGGACTTTGGTATAGTTTATAAGGACTTGTTCTTCTACCGAAGATATGGTGCAAATTTGTTCTCATCCGTGACAAAAAAATAGATAGATTGGGTATACTTTTTAAATATAAATTCTATATATAATGTCAGTATGAATTTATTTATAGATAACGCAATCAGGCTAAACCCCGGCAGCAGGAGACGCGGCGCTTGAACAAAATTAAAATTAACGAAACTCATTCTCTTTCAGATACCGCCTATCAGACCTTACGGCAGGCGATCCTATCGGGCGAACTTGCCGCAGGTTTTTTTGCCTCCGATAGAGAGCTTTGTGAGCGGTTTTCTTTTAGCCGCACTCCGGTGCGCGAGGCAGTCTTGCGCCTGCGTGATGAGCAATTGGTTGAAGTTCTGCCTCGGAAAGGTATGCGTGTCTGTGCGTTGATGGTTGATGACATGCGTGAAATGAGCATTGTTTTGAAAGCGCTAGCTGTTCAGGCGGCTGCGCAGATATCTGACAGCGCGCTTAATCCTGAAGATTTGTCCGCCATAGAGGATGTTGTGACTCGCATGGAGAAAACGGTTGGTGATGAGGATCGAGGCGTCTGGTTGGAGTCTGAGAAACAATTTCACATGCAGCTTATCCGTCTGTGCGACAATCAGAGGCTGATCGGAATATATGAAAACCTGTTTGGGCTAATGGAACGGGCGCGATATTTTACTTTGTACCTTCGCCAAGCTCCTGTCGAATCAACGAAAGAGTACCGGGAAATTCTGAGCGCTCTTTCTCCGGGGGCAATGGAGCGTCTGGTAAAAGTTTATCGTGCACATTGGGAGCGCAGCTCTGAGGAGATGCTGCAGTTAATCTCCAAATACACCAAGGGCACCGTCCGGGTAACTTTGGGCATGTGAAGCGCGATGTCAGGGGGTGAGATATGTTCCTCTGCGCACCCCCCTCAACGCACCGGCGGGTAAGCCTTATGTTGCCTCAAGAATGCGTCAGATCGCGCCTAACAATTTTCTTAGGTTGAACGATCCTTAATAAAATCATTTTGACATTAAAAATCTTTTGTGAGTGGTTTTGGTTAAAATTCATCTATGCATTTTTTTGCATTTTATTGTGGGCTGCAACTTTTGTCTCACTTTGTTAATCAACTTTAGCGCGGGTAGCGACCCAGCCGCACCTTTGTAATCAATATTGTAATTTTAATTAAGCGGCGCAGTTAGCCGACAAATGCTTTCTCAACTACAAACTCGGCTGGATCTGAATTGGCGCCCTCGCGCAGACCGTAGTTCTCTAAAATAGATTTTAAATCTGTGTTGAGCCCCATTGATCCGCAGACCATTGCACGATCATGTTCGGCGGTGATTTGAGGCAGGTTGAGATCTTTAAATACCTTACCTTGCTGCAATAAGGTGGTGATACGCCCCATGCACGGGCTGTCCTCGCGGGTTGTGGTCGGGTAATAGATCAATTGGCCATCGATCATATCGCCAATCAACGGGTCGTCCCGCAAACTGCTGATCAAGCTGCGGCCATATTCTAAATCTGCGAGGTCGCGGCAGGTGTGAGTTAGGATTACTTGGTCATAATCTTCATAGGTTTGGGGTTCACGGATCAGTGATGCAAACGGTGCAATCCCAGTGCCGGTGGCAAAAAACCACAGCCTTTTGCCTGGCAAAAGTGCGTCATGCACCAACGTTCCTACGGGTTTGGGTCGTAAAATTATCTGGTCGCCTTGTTTGATATGCTGCAAGCGGCTGGTCAGAGGGCCGTCTTGCACCTTAATCGAATAAAATTCCAGCGTATCGTCCCAAGTGGGCGCCGCAATGGAATAGGCGCGCAGCAGGGGCTTGCCGTCTTGGTTTGACAGGCCAATCATAACAAATTCACCAGCGCGGAACCGAAATGACGCGGGGCGGGTGATGCGAAACGAAAATAAGCTATCGGTCCAATGCGTCACCTCAGTAACTGTCTGCAAATCCGGGCGAACTGTTGGTTTTTTTACAAGCGCTTGCTGTGTGGCGTCTATCTTCGTCATTGTGCTGTGATACGTCATTCAGTGTCGGGAATATCCCGCCCCCTTTAGCGTGAAATTTTACAGAGTGTAAACGTTTTAATGCGCGCGTAACCGCGCCTGATAATCGTATTCTTGCCATTCGTTGGCGCGGAACAGCCATTGCTCTTCCGGCTGTCTGCTGGCCAACTCCGGGCTAATCTCGATTTCGTCAAACCCTGATCTGCGCGCCATTGCGTATTGATCGGCAATCACATGGCCCTTGGCGCGAAGCCTGCCGGTAAAGCCCAACAGCCGGATCAACCGTGCGAGCGTGAACCCTCGGCCATCGGCAAAGCTCGGAAAGTCGATGCGGATCATGCGTAAATGTGGTGGCATGAAAATATGCTCGGGCGCACTATCGGAAGGTATGTCGATGGCCTCGACTTCAATCGAATGGGCAGCGTCTGGGCCAAAGGCTATCGCGCTGGTCCAATCATCTTTAGAAAACCCGCTATCGGTTATTAGGACGGCGTGTGTCATACGTTCGGCCTTTCAGGCTGTTTGGGGGTGCGAGGGCTGTGCAGACCGCATTCCGTTTTGGTCTGTCCGGGCCATCGCCCCGATCGGGGGTCTTCGCCGGTCGCGACGGGCGACGTACATGGCAGACAGCCAATTGAGGGATAGCCCATGTTGACCAGTGGGTGTCGTGGCAATTTATTTTTTGTCAGATATTGATCCACATCGTTCCTGCTCCATTGTGCCAGAGGGTTGATCTTGATTTTGTCTCGGTCCGGATCCATCTCAAACCACGCGACAGTTGCACGGCTGCTTCCCTGAAATCGCTTGCGACCGCTGATCCAACCGTCAAAGCGCCGCAATGCGTGGTTGAGCGGAGCGGTTTTGCGCAAATAACAACAGGCATCGGGATCGCTTTGATGCAATTGTCCGAGCGGATCTATGCGCGTGTGTTGATCCGCGTTTGCGCGGATTATTTGTACATTTGTCAGTCCCAGTAGCGCGCTAACCTGCTGTTGGTATCGCAGTGTTTCGGTGAACAGCAGGTCTGTATCGATGAAAAGTACCGGAAGGTCGGCATCCACCTGAGCGACCAAATGCAATAGAACGACGGCCTCGGCGCCAAAACTTGATACCAGGGCCAAGCGTCCGGGTTTGATCAGGCGGTGGGTCATCGCAATTATTGCAAGACTGTTAAGCCTGTGGCTTTGCTTGTTGAGGTCCGCGACCCATTTTCTGCGTTCTTCAGGCTGCATTGACTTGCCTTATGCGGGTTGTTTCCGGATAGAGCGCGGTTTTGAAAGGCGCGAGCCCAACGCGCCGGTAGGTTTGCAAGAACGCCTCAGACCGGTCCGTCCGCAATTCCAGATATGCGGTAACCAGCCGGTCAATTGCCGGTACAATCTCATCGGCCGAAAATCCCGGTCCTGCGCGCTCGCCGATTGCCGCGGTCTCGGTTGCGTCACCACCAAGGGTGATTTGATAGTTTTCCACCCCGGCACGGTCCAGACCCAGAATACCGATATGACCGATGTGATGATGGCCGCAGGCGTTAATACATCCAGAGATTTTGACTTTAAGCACGCCAATATCATGCTCTGCTTTTAGGGTGTCGAAATGCGTGGCAATTTCTTGGGCGATCGGGATGGAACGCGCGGTCGCCAAGGCGCAATAATCCATTCCAGGGCAGGCGATAATGTCTGAGATCAAGCCAATATTTGCCGCAGCCAACCCAGCGCGCTGCAACATCTTATGCACGGTCTCAAGATCACTTTTATGCACATGCGGCAAGATCAGGTTCTGTTCGTGGCTGACGCGCAATTCATCATGGCCATAATGTTCGGCAATCTCGGCCATCACGCGCATCTGCTCGGCGCTGGCATCCCCCGGAGTCTTGCCAGGTGTTTTCAGGCTGATCGAGACAATGGCGTAGGCGTGGTTACGATGGGGGTGGGTATTGGTGTTGACCCAATCGCGAAAAACGCGGTCCAAACCATAGCGCTGCTCAAACGCTTTTACCGGGCCGGTCTTGAAGGTCGGTGGGGCAAATCCAGTCCTGATCTGCTCTAGTAGGCGTTGGTCATTACCTTGAAAACTGCCACGCAGTAGTGCAAAGCGCTCTTCTACCAAAGCTCGGATCTTGTCGATGCCGTGCTCGTGAACAGTGATTTTGATCCGCGCTTTGTATTTATTGTCGCGTCGGCCAAGCAGATTCCAGACGCTTACAATGGCTTCAAGATAAGGCAGCAAATCGGCGGGAGTGATGAATTCGCGGATCACCTTGCCAATCATTGGAGTGCGTCCCAAACCGCCGCCAATGATCACTTCAAACCCGACCAAGCCCTGCTTTTTGACCATGCGCAGGCCAATGTCATGCGCGCGGGTCACGGCGCGGTCTCGGGGGCTGCCGGAAAGGGCGATTTTAAATTTGCGCGGCAGAAACTGAAACTCTGGGTGGTCGGTCGACCATTGCCGGATCAGTTCGGCATAGGGACGTGGATCCTCAAGCTCATCGGCGGCAGCACCGGCAAAGTGATCGGCGGTGACGTTTCGAATAGTGTTTCCCGAGGTCTGGATTGCATGCATATCCACATCTCCTAATGCGTCGAGGATATCGGCGACATCAGGCAGCTTGGGCCAGTTGAACTGGATGTTTTGCCGCGTGGTGAAATGGCCATAGCCTTTGTCCCAACGATCGGCAATCATCGCCAACTGACGCATTTGCCCACCGTTCAGGCTGCCGTAAGGGATTGCCACCCGGAGCATATAGGCGTGAAGCTGCAGATAGAGCCCGTTCATCAACCGCAGGGGTTTGAACTCATCTTCCGTCAACGAACCGTTCAGTCTGCGCTCAATCTGGGCGCGAAACTGTGCGTTGCGCTGGCGGATAAAATCACTATCAAACTGGCTGTATTTATACATTTTCTGCACTTTCTTGCTTGCCGTGAAAGTAATTAGAGGGGCCCGTACGGCGGAATTCCTCGCGGAAGTGCCGTGGCTCTGGCCCAGTCTCTGCGGGGGTGACATCCGCCAGATAAGCGCCGATGATATTCAGGACATCACTGCTGCCAACTGCCAGTCGCGCCTTTGCGGTGGCTTCATCTTGCAGGACCTCGGCCTCGGCGAGGTGACGGCTCCAATTGTTAACCTCTGTCAGGTAAACCACGTCGCCTTCGCGCAGATCATTGGCGGTGACAACTTTATCGATGAACGGTCGGACCATTACGCCAGATCCCTTTGCAAGATGTGTTGCAGAGTTTGCACTGCGTCACGGGGGGGCAAACCGTAAAGGCTGAGAACGGGGCCTTGAAAGGCGTGGGTCTGATGACATTGCGCCAGATCAACGAGTGTTGTCGCAACCACGCGTTCATCTGCGCGCGAGGCATTTTCCACCAGCGTGATCGGTGTTTTGGCGGCGGCACCATGCATCAAAAGACGCCCTTGAATGAAGCGCGCGGCGGTCGTGCTCATATAGAAGGCGGCAATTTCGTTGGGGCGTGCCAAAAGGGTCCAATCGTGATCGGCAAAGCCTTTGATATCCTGACCCGACAAGAACCGCACGTCTGTATTGCGGTGCCGTTTTGTCAGGCTTTGGCCGATACTGGCAACTGCGGCCGAGGCGGCGGTGATGCCGGGGACAATAGACCATGCAATCTCCTGCGCATCACAGGCGTCCAGTTCTTCGTCCAGCCGACCGAAAAGGGTTGGGTCACCACCCTTTAAGCGCACCACCTGCGCACCTTTTAGGGCATGAACGCAGAGCAATGCATTGATATCATCCTGTGATGTCCCGGGGCCAAAGCCAATTTTACCAACCTCAATGATATGGGCTTCGCGGCGGGCCAGTTCAAGAATTTCTGGCGCAACCAAACGGTCGTGCAAGATTACATCTGCCCGGTCCAAAAGCCTGCGCGCGCGCAGTGTCAACAGATCAGGATCCCCGGGGCCGGCGCCGACAAAGGCGACATGGCCTTTGCGAGGTGTCTTTGACAGATGCATAAGCAGCAAGTCAGATAGGGCTGTTTTTACGGCCCGCGGACCTGATTTTGCAAAGGCTTGGGGGCCGGCGCGAAAGTAAAAATCAGACCAAAAATCGCGGCGCCCCCTCCCATATGGTAACGCTCTGGCCTGATCGCGAAAAGCTTTGCCAATTCGGGCTAAAATGCCAAGGTTTGTCGGAAGCTGAGCCTCGATATCGGCTTTGATCGCCCGCGCCAGAACCGGGGCTGCGCCCTCGGTGCCAATGGCCACAGTGACAGGATCGCGATCAACTATGGCGGGGGTGATGAATTGGCTCTCGGCCAGATTGTCGACTATATTTATCAAAGCGCCCGCGGCCTCTGCGATCTTGGCGACGCGGGCGTCTTCCGCCGCACTTTCATTGGCTGCGTAAAACAAGACCGCCCCGGTCACATCGCCAGCACTCAAGGCGCGCGGCACCAGTTGTAAGCGGTCTTGCGCTGCCCATGCTTTGATCTCGTCACAGGCTTTGGCGGCAAAAGTCACGATTTTTGCTTCAGTCTTCATCAGAAGACGTAGTTTTGCAATTGCTGCCTCACCGCCGCCTGAAAGGACGATTTTACGGTTTTGAACAGCAATGAAAATTGGAAAATGTTGCATCGCGACTTCCTATGACCTGTATTTACAGTTGAAATATAGAATTATTTTCTGCTAAAATGCCATATGAGAAGTTAAATAAGAACATATGTTCTTTATCAAGGTGTTTTTGATAGAGCTGTTCTAATAGAGTTAAAGGATTAAAGATGTCGGTTCTTCCAGATGAAATAGACCGGAAAATTCTTGCAGAGCTGCAGCGTGATGCCAGCCAGTCATTAGATGAAATTGCACGGAAAGTGGGGTCTTCTAAGACGCCGGTTTGGAATCGTATTCGCAAATTACGCGAGGCTGGGATCATTGGTCAGCAGACGGTTGTGCTAAATGCCGAGGCCCTGGGCTTTGAGGCCTGCTTTTTCGTGCTCATTCGAACCAGTGAACATGAGGCGGGTTGGCAGGAGGCGTTTTTACAGGCGTTGCTGTCTCGTGCAGAGGTGCAGGAGGCACACAGACTGGCGGGAGATGTCGATTATATCCTAAAAGTCCGGGTGAAAAACGCCCGGGCCTATGACGCGTTCTATCAGGCGTTGATCTCAGAGGTGCGGGTGCATAATGTGACGGCCTTGTTGTCAATGGAAGAGATCAAATCGACCACCAATCTGCCGTTGTAGGGCAATACCTGTACGTCGCGGAGCTTCAGCAATTTATCATCAGGCGTTCGAGCCCGTGAAAATGATACAGGTTGGCATAGCGTGGTGGTTCGGCCAAGCGCAATGTCGGGCAGCGCTCAAACAAAATTGGCAGCGCTATTTGCAGCTCTAGCCGCGCCAGCGCTGCGCCAACGCAAAAGTGAATGCCGCCTCCAAAGGCGGTGTTCACCTTCCGGTTGCGCTGCGGGTTAAATACGTCGGGATCGGCCCAGACTGCCGGGTCACGATTGGCCGCCGCCAGCATCAATGCGACCTGATCGCCGCGTTTGAACTTATAGTCAAACACGGTCACATCCTCATAGGCGTAGCGGGTGAACAATTGTAGCGGCGGATCAAACCGCAGAATCTCTTCGACTGTGTCGGCTATGGCATTTGGGGCCAGAGCTGTGCGCGGGGTTTCACTTTCGAGCAGTACTTTGACACCGTTGCCAAGGCTGTGCACCGTGGCTTCATGCCCAGCGTTTAACAGCAGTATGCACGTGGTAATCAATTCGTCGATCGACAGCTTTTCACCATTTTCTTCTGCGGCTATCAAATGGGTGATCAGATCATCCTGCGGTTGCGACCGTCGGGCTTTGATATAGCCGCGCATGAAGGCTACGAAGTCCTGTGCCGCGCAAACTGCACGGGTTTCAATTTCGGTATCCCGGCGCGCTTGATACATCGCCACCATCGCGTTTGACCATGCGAGCAACTGAGCGGCCATATTGTCCGGGACGCCAAGCAGACGCGCGATAACAATTACGGGCAGCTTATTACCGAACTGTGCAATCAGATCAAATGGTTCGGTTAGCTTTCCTGATGCGATTGGTGCGGCTGTCAGAAATTCGTGACATAACTGCGTGATCTCAGGCGACAGTTCCCGTATCCGCCGCGAAGTGAACGCCCGCAGGACCAAGCCGCGCAGGCGGGTATGGCGGGGCGGTTCCAGTTCCAGCATCGAGTGGGCCTCGACCGCATAGAAAGGCGCCAGAACCGCGGGGGGGGGTACCTGCATTTCGACAGGAATTTCACGCCCGAACCTCCGATCTTTCAACAGCATGGAAACCGCCCTATGGGAAAAGGCGGCGGGCATCTGATAATCTTCCCAAAAGGAGATGTCGCCGTGTTGTTGGGCCTCGCGATAAAACCCGTAGGGATTTTGTACAAATGCCGGGTCTGTCGGGGATTGTGAAAGCGTTGCCATGTGACCGTCTGAAAGAAATTGAGGTCTGGTCAATTGATCCGCTCCGCGTCTAGATTGCAAGCGATGAAAGCAAAATTTGCATATCACGGGTGGATCACGGCCACGTTCTTTCTGTCTTTGGCGGTTTTTTCCTACGTGATCTATGTGGCTTCATACGGTCAGGCTCTGGACCGTCTGGCGCGGAGTGGTGCGGCCGATGTGACCCTTGCTGCGGATCGGTTGCAAAGCCAATTGCAACGTTATCAAGAAATGGTTGTCCTGCTCAGCGATCACCCCGCGTTGAATATCTTGGCGCAAACCGATCAAAAAAACCATGCCACTGCAGATGCGCTTTTGCTAGAGGCAGCTGATAAAACGGCGGCGCTGACACTATTCTTTGCGGATGCTCAGGGCCGGGTTTTGGCCTCGGCCCATGGTAAATATCCAGATGATCTGACCCGGCAAGGTTATTTCCGCCGGGCCATGAACGGAGCGCTGGGCAAGCAGCATGGCAGCGATGACGTTTTTAAAAAGCGCGCGTTCTATTTTGCCGCGCCATCGTTTGGAAATTCCCGGCAAGTGCAGGGCGCGCTTGTGGTGGTTGTCGATATCGAACGGCTTGAAACCGATTGGCGTGGTAGGGGTCCTGCGGTTTTTTTTAGTGACGATAAAGGCGAGGTGTTCATAAGCAACCGATCTGAACTGCTGTCGTTAAACCAGACCTTGGGCAGATCAGAGGCGGCTGGCTCATGGTCCGCGTCGATCACGTCTGTCGGCCTGCACGAAGTTTGGAAATTGGATTTGGGCCCTTATTTGCCCCGTCAGGCGTTGCATCTGACGCAATCATTGCCGACGATAGGTATGACTGCAGAGGCCTTGATCGACGTGGCACCCGCCCTGAGGCTGGCAGGATTGCAGGCGATGATGATGACCGCTGCAGTGTTTATCATCGTGGCACTTTTGTTTTTTACGACTGAACGGCGACGCAGTTTATCGATGGCCAACATCACGTTGGAGCGGCGTGTAAGCGAGCGCACCCAGGCGCTTTCAGACATAAATCGGCAATTGCGGCGGGAAATATCGGAACGTCAAGACGCGGAGGCGGCGTTACAAAAAGCGCAGACGGATTTGGTTCAGGCAGAAAAGCTGACTGCATTGGGTAAGCTAAGCGCTGGTATCAGCCATGAATTGAATCAGCCCCTTATGGCGATTCAACAGTTTGCCGCTAATGGCGCAGAATTTCTTGAGCGCGATAGGCCGGGCAAAGCGGCTGATAATTTGACGCGGATTGCCGAACTTGCGCATCGTATGGGGCGGATTATCAAAAACCTGCGGGCCTTTGTGCGCAATGAAAGTGAACCGATGAGCCGTGTGGATATTGTCGCTGTCATCGATGGGGCGCTGGAGCTCTCGACCGCGCGCCTCAAGCGCTCAGGCATTGTTGTGCGATGGCACGCGCCGCAAGCCCCCGTTTGGGTGCAGGGCGGCGACGTGCGTCTGGGGCAGGTTATGGCTAATCTTTTCGGCAATGCGATCGATGCGATGGCGGGACAGAAACAAGGAGCGCTTGAGGTGACCCTGGTCAAAGCCCCTGATTATGTATCGATTACCGTTGCGGATACGGGTCCGGGGATTGCACGGCCCGAAAAAATGTTTGATCCGTTTTATTCCACCAAAGAGGTTGGCAGCGATGAAGGGATGGGCCTAGGTCTGTCAATTTCTTATGGTCTTTTGCAAAGCTTTGGCGGTAAGATTGTCGGCCGCAACCGTCCGGGTCGCGGCGCTGAATTTATAATAGAATTGGTTCACGCTCCGGTGGAGGGCATTGAATAATGCGTCAGGTTTTGGTGATTGATGACGACCGGGCTGTGCGCGACGCATTGGTCCAAACCTTGGAACTGGCCGACTGCAGGGTGATCAGCACAGGGTCTTTTGTTGCAGCAAAAGACTATATATCGCCTGATTTTGAGGGTATTATTCTGTCCGATATCAGGATGCCGGGCCGTGATGGCTTTCATGTTTTGAACTATAGTCGTGAGGTTGATCACGATCTGCCGGTGGTGTTGCTGACTGGCGAGGGCGATATCCCAATGGCTGTTTCGGCAATGGCGCAGGGGGCCTTCAGCTTTTTAGAAAAACCCTGTGATTCGAAAGATCTTATGCGGGTGTTAGAGCGGGCCCTGCGGGCGCGGGCAACCGTGCTTGAAAATCGTCGGCTCAAAACTCTGGCTACAGTTGGTGATCCTGCCGCGCGGCTGATTTTTGGCCGCTCGACGCTGGCTGAGGCGCTGCGTCATGAGGTCCGCGCCGCGGCCCGATTGGAGACCGCTGTGCTGGTCAAAGGCGCGCCGGGCACTGGTATTGCCAAGATTGCTGAGGTGTTGCATCTGTGTTCTGCGCGCGCCAAGGGAGCGTTCCACAAACGCTCGGCGTCCGGTCTTGAACGCGACGCTCTGCAACGCGAATGGCAGGCCTGCCATGGTGGCAGCCTGTTTCTTGATGAGATCACGGCCTTATCCGAGGATGCTCAAATGGCGCTGCTTGATCTGCTGGAGGCCGGATCCGAGACCCGTTTGCTTGCCGGATGTGTCACCCGCGATCCCTTGGCAAGGACGCAGTCGCCGGCGCTAAACAATGATCTGTTCTACCGGCTTGAGGTGGTGCAAGTGCGCATTCCAAGCCTTTCAGAACGAACCGAGGATATTCCAGTCTTGTTTCAACGTTATGTGACGCAGGCCTGTGAGCAGGCGGGCGTTGCCGAGCCGGAAATGTCCGCTGATTTCATGGCAGAACTGATGGCGCGCGACTGGCCAGGTAATGCCCACGCCTTGATGAGTGCGGCGATGCGCTTTGCTTTGGGATTGACCAACCCACAGGATGTGGGTGGCGAATTTGGGTTGACCGAACAGATGGCCCAAATCGAGAGGTCGCTGTTGGTAGCAGCGTTGCGAAAAACTAAGGGCCGGGCCTCGTTGACGGCGGAACAACTAAAAGTACCCCGCAAAACTTTTTATGACAGGCTGGCTCGCTATGGTTTGAAAGCCGAAGAATTTCGTGAATAGATTTTTAGTCTGTGATGGCTAGAAATCGCAATGTGTTTTGTATCTTGCCAGAGTGCCTGCAGAATGATTTTTTGTGGCTTTCCGGTTTCATTGAGGCGGATTCACGGCAAGAGGGTCGCCGTGAACCAGTAGTTGATTTGTCGCTCGTTTTTCGATGTGCAACCTCATCCGCAGTCAGTTTTTATGCTCCAAAATACGTGATAATTCTAGTGTTTATGTTTCTGATCCCGGAGTTGGATAATTGCCCACTGTTCTGGCAGCTTGGATGGCGGCATCAACGTCAAATTCAGGCATCATCAAAAGCTTATCCCAACCGCCTGATTGCATCATAATGTCCCTGACACCGGCGGCAACTTCGATTGATGATATTTCAACAGTTGCGAAAACATCGTATTCTCCCATAAGATACATGACATCGCCAAGGGTTGCATCAACTTTTGCAAACATGTCTCTAACGGCTTCGACGCGTTTCGCATAGCTGCTATCCAACATCCCCGACAGCCCTTGTTGACTGTATTTTCCCATATAGACCACTTTCATAATATTCTCCCTTTTAATGTTTTTAAGCGTGCTCTCATATCATATGTTATAAGACAAACGGGTCAATTAATCTTCTGATTTATCCAGTCGTTTTAAGTGGGTGAATACATTTTATTACTTTGCGATGACTAATCTTGCATGGACTTTAGAAAAACTGAATCGTTTCTGGTTTATCTAGGTAGGAATATTTGATGCCGCCAGGTTGTGAGGCAGATGATTGGTCATTAAAAACACCCGCGAAATCTGACGTGGTTTAAAAACTAGGCTGCAAAGAGGATACGCTTTGGGCTTTGATAGTGAATTGGTTGATTTGATTGATAGGCTAAAGCATGTGGGACAACCCGTCGGTTATTGAGCCCGCCATGGTCGAATGTCTTCTGCAACAATTGTGGGGTTTCCCTTTCGGACCCTGCTAGAGCATGGGTTTTAAGTTTGTAAACATAAATTGAGGGCTTGCAGTAATAATTGCTTCGGTTAAATTTTTATGAGAGGTTCTCTGCGCAGCAACTAACATGAATGACCGCGAAAGCCGCCAATTTTTTGTGGCAAAGGCGGCTGGCACATAGTTTATGGTTTTGAACTTCACCAGACACTCTTGATACATCTTATATCAATTAGCCTAATGGGATTATCTTCAATCAGGTCGAATTTGTGTTGGACGGTTGACAGAGTTTGATGTTCATTGCCAAAGCAAACCTTGTTCTTCTTTGGCTTAGCTGCGATTTGGAATGCGCAGACTGGTTGATCAAGCCAGAGAGTAAAAATAATGCGTGCCGCGCACAAAATTCAGGCGCAGGCTGCTTTTGTTAAAAGGGAAATAAAATGTCCGAAGTAAAAAATACTCATGCACCCGTTGGTTCCATAGACAGGTTTTCGCGACAAATTTTTCAAAATGCCGGGGTTGATTCACGCAGTTCTGATGCAGCGACGCGGGCGATGTTACATGGCTCGATACATGGTGTGGACAGTCATGGTATCCGGTTGCTTGCCCATTATGTTAAGGCGTTTCAAGGTGGGCGGCTCAATAAACAACCAAAGATAACGATTACCCAAAAACGTAGCGGAACGACGGTTTTAGACGCGGATAATGCCCATGGGGCTGTTGGTGCTTTTGCGGCGATAGAACACGCGATTGGCAATGCTCAGGTGGCAGGAATCGCCGCAGTTGCTATTCAGAATACATCGCACTTCGGGCCCGCCGGAGCATTTTCGAAGGCTGCCGCAGATGCAGGAATGATTGCCTTGGTCTTTGGCAATTCGGATGGTTTTGTACGTTTGTTTGATGGGGCTGAACCTTTCCATGGGACCAACCCGATTTCGGTTGCGGTACCTTCGGGCCAAGGTAATCCCTGGCTGTTGGATATGGCCACCAGTTCAGTCCCGTTTAATCGGGTTGAACTGCATCAGTCCCTGCAGCGCGATTTGCCCAGGGGGGTCGCATCAGACAGCGACGGCGGTGATACCACTGACCCGTTTTGTGCCGAAATGCTGGCACCATTGGGTGGCTCTGACTTTGGCTTCAAGGGCGCAGCTTTGGGTGGTGTTGCCGAAATATTTTCTGCCGTTTTAACAGGTATGAAACTGAGCCCCGACATTGCGCCGATGGCTGGACCCGACTTTCTGCGTGCCCGCGAGATGGGCGCGTTCGTAATTGTGATGGATCCCGTGGCCTTTGTTGCGGCACCTTTGGTAGAAGCGGGTATGACACGCTATCTTGCTCTTTTGCGAGGTTCAAAACCGCGAGCCGGCCAATCCGTTATGGCGCCGGGTGATAGAGAATGGGCAAGAGCAGCCCATAGACAGGTTAAAGGCATTCCTTTGGACCCTATTACCGTCACGAATTTTTCCCAGTTGGCTGAAGACTATAAAGTGAAACTTCCATGGCATACTGGCCCTTCCTGAACGGAAACAGGGGCAATTTGCCCAAAACCTAAGGAAACTTTCAATGTCTGCACGCTTTGTTCGGCCATGCGTATGCGCCGATGGATTTTGGATTGCTTCCCACGATAGTTCGCTGGCAATAATAAGATTGGCAACTCGTGCCCAGCCGTTTGGCATTTGCGCAGATGCAACGGGACGCCAGTAAATTCAAGCGTAAATTGTCCTAGGAGCGTTTACCAAGATTTACGGGGCGATGTTGCACCACAGTAGTAAACTGATTAGCGTGTCGCCGAATTGAGTGCTGTGTCTTACTAGATCTCCAAGACGAAACAATGTCTTGCGATGAAACATTGTTTTAGAGGGAAAATATGTCTTTAGAATCTGATCTCACGGGTCGAAGTGGCGGTGTATGCGAGCTTTGCGGTATGAAAAATGCCCGGACCGCATGCGACGTTCCGCCCGAAGCTGATGGCTCTGCTGAGATGGCTGTTTTGCTCTGCCGGACTTGTCTTAAGGGGGTTACAGGTGTCATTGAGGATGCACCACACTGGCGGTGTCTGAGTGAGGCGGTTTGGAGCACCTATGCCCCCGTCCAAGTGACCGCATACCGTTTGTTGCAGCGTTTGTCAGAGCAACATTGGGCGCGTGATGTCTTGGAAATCCTTTACCTTGAGCCGGCTGTACTAACATGGGCTAAAAAAAGCCCAACAGCAAATGTGCCTGAAATTATTCACCGCGACTCAAATGGCGTGTTACTGGCAGCTGGTGATACGGTGACGCTGATTAAAGACCGGCCAGTCAAGGGGGGTGGTTTTACTGCGAAGCGGGGAACCTCGGTCCGGAGGATATCGCTTGTCGAAGACAACGAACACCAAATTGAGGGTCGTGTGAACGGGCAGAAAATCATAATTCTGACTGAGTTTACCAAATTATCCAGTTAATACAGATCATGGGTATACGTGGTATCTAAAAAGACTGGGTATTGATTGCAGCTAGAGCAGGCTGTTTAAGCCAAGATTTTACAGTTTATCTTCGCGGTTGATTTTATGGCCGGCGTTAGGTCTGGTTCACCTGCACAATAAGGCCCCGACCGATGTGCCGGCAGAAATAACGTTTTCAAACTTCTGCGCCAAACCTCATTGAGTAATAGCTTATAGCTGCCGATTATTACCCTTTGCGTTGAGGTCTGCTCACAACAGGCTGAACCCTTTCAATTGTATGATTTAAACAGTGTTGTTTATCGAGCATTATCGATCGTTATATTATGATCGATTACGCTTTTGGCTGGATGAACCAAGTCTGATCATGGCGGTCAACAACCCTCAAAATAATTGAGACGCCATATTCAACCCTTGCTGAAAAATATCATGTGAAGGTTCACATGATAAACAACCATAGCGGTATCATAAGTTTATACACTCACCTTTAAAGAATACCTCCCCTTTTTAAGGCAAATTTTTTCTGTTTATTAAAAGGGGGAAAGTTATGGCTTGGTGCTTAAAAGGTCTATTTTGAATAGTTCAGCCTTTAGATTTTGATATGGGGGCTGTAAATGGGCTGTTTACAACTTATAATGGCGGTGTCGGTTCATATAGGCTATTGGGGTAGTTATTACAGTCTTCATCCAGACTTACGATGTACCACGCAAAATACTATAGCAGGAGCCTATTATAATTCTGGGCGGCGCGTCAGTGTTTATGCTGCCCGTAAAGTTGCGATGGGAGATGGCTTTCTCGAAATTGGACTTTCCAGCGGCTACGGTGATGAAGCGGTACCAATGTTGCGATATCGAAAAGGAAATATCTTTATTGTGCCTGCTTATCAGGGCTCGAAAAAGAAAAAAGTTTATGGATTATTTTTGGGCTGGCAATTTTGAAAATATGTAATATTAAATCATTATTTTTTGTTTTGTTTTGTTTTTTTAAGTTAAATATAAATATAAAAAAGACTTTAAGCTGCTCTCAACTAAATATTTCAAAATTATATTAAGTGAAGTTTAAATAAAAAATTATTTATAAATTCTATATTAATTGATAGTATGAAATGATCGAATATACTCTTGAAGTGATCTGTCAAGGGCGCTTATTTTTTAAATTATACTTGCTCAGTCTCCAATATTTAAATTTTTACCTTAAAGCTAGTATGGTTGCTTTCGGTAAAGTACCTGTTTTTTCCTTACAGGGCACTTTATCTCATTTTTAACATATTTTTCATTCAGTTCACCCTTTCAAGGTCAGTTCGGACTGTCGCACATTTTCATTTCACAGAGCAATTTGACGGACCGGGGCTATGTCTCCTCCGGATCGGACACTCATTTAAGGTAGATTGCAAAATAAAGACCCAAACAGGTTTTTGAGACGCCAACACATCTTCGGTTATAATTTTTGTAGGCTAATTTTTGCTACCCGCATTGGCCGTGGTGTTGATCACTCTGTGGTCAGCTAAGAAGCCCCTTCGGAGAGATTAAATGATCACGCGTTGCCCCGTTATCGCAGAGAGATTTAAATGGGATCGCCCTTCACTGTTTCGGGGTTGGCGTCACAACCTTTTGTGGCACTTTTTCGTTTAGATTTGAGATGGGCATCTGCGGTGAAAAATGGTAGACTTCATCGTAAATTTTTAACAAAATGTCGCATCAACATTGTCAAAAATCGGAAATGCCAGTGGAGGTTAATGCTCAGAAATTGTGACCTTCTATGGTGGCTATTACCAGCCTAGCTGATCACTTGAAAAACGGAGGACACTTTGGCCGACAAGATAATTTTGCTCATTGGGACCTATGATACAAAGAACGACGAGTTGGACTATATGGCCGACCGTATACGGTCTTTGGGTGGTGGCGTGACCACGCTGGATGTGAGCGTTCTTGGTGATCCTAGACGCCCGACGGATTATTCAAAGCACCATGTTGCACAAGCTGGTGGCCATTCGGTACAATCGGCAATCGATAGCGGGAGCGAACATCTTGCGATGAACATGATGTCAGACGGAGCCTGTGTGCTGTCCAAGCGTTTGGTCTCCAACGGATCTATCGATGGGGTACTTATCCTCGGGGGAACGATGGGCACAGATTTGGCACTGGATGTTTGCCAAGCCTTGCCGATTGGGATACCCAAATATGTGGTATCGACCGTTGCATTCTCACCTATCATCCCGGCCGAGCGCTTGGCATGCGACATTCAAATGATTCTGTGGGCTGGGGGGCTGTACGGACTTAACTCGGTGTGCAAAGCCTCTCTCAGTCAGGCCGCGGGTGCTGTTTTGGGCGCAGCTCGTGCGGTAGAGCCACCCCAAACTGACCGTCCGCTCGTTGGGATAACCTCGTTGGGGACCTCTTGCTTGCGCTATGTCAAATCGCTGAAACCCGCGCTCGAGGCACAGGGCTATGAGGTTGCGATATTTCATGCAATGGGAATGGGTGGTATGGCTTTTGAGCATATTGCATCGCAAAAGGGCTTTGTTTGTGTGATGGATTTTGCCGGCTGTGAGCTGGGCAATTTACTAGCAGGTTCGCTTGTTCAGGCGGGTCAAGACCGGTTTCTAAGAGCAGGTCGTGCTGGAATTCCGCAAATTGTGGCACCGGGCTGTATGGATTTAATTGATTTTGCGGGGTGGCAGGAAATTCCGGATAAATTCGCTGACCGGCCCATCCACTATCACAATAAATTAATCAAAAATACCTTTTTTACTGCTGATGAACGACGCGAAATTGCGCGGGAGTTAAACAAACGACTGGCTGAAAGTCCGGCACCCACGCATCTGATCATTCCAAACCAGGGGATCGAAGAATGGGACCGTCCCGGCGGAGATTGCCATGATCCCGAGGGGCTGGCGGCGTTTTTGGATGAATTGCGTAAATCCCTTGCCAAATCGGTCTCAGCAACCGAATGCGACTGCCATATAAATGATCCAGAGTTTACTGATACAGCGATGGCAATCTTTAACGGTTGGGTGGCAAGCGGGATTGTGCCCGCTGGGAAGATTGGGTGATCGCTGGCAACGAGCAAGAGGCCTAAGTGGTCAGTCCCGGCACTTGGT